>Ga0182030_10012340_pt1 | contig 17126 bp, 18 predicted proteins | sample 812S3MmetaG_FD_121299 | JGI IMG/M metagenome (GOLD analysis project Ga0182030, IMG submission 121299) | Permafrost microbial communities from Stordalen Mire, Sweden - 812S3M metaG (Illumina Assembly) | ecosystem: Environmental > Terrestrial > Soil > Wetlands > Permafrost | place: Sweden...
TCCTTTGCGGTGAGATCGCGCGGGACGCGGGCCTGGAAGGGCAGTTCATAATCGCTGCGCTGCAAGCGGGCCAGCGTTTCCGCCAGTTCCTCGCCGGGTTGCGCCTGCGCCGCGATCATGTCGTAGAGTTCGCGGAACGAAACATGGAAGGGAATCGTGACAAACCGGGCGTCGGTATTGGGCGAAAGGGTGTCGCGCGGGGTGCGGACTTCCACGGAACGAGCCAGCACTTCGAAGCTGCCGTCGCCACGATAATAGCCGAGCTGGGCGACAAAGGTGGTTTCGGGCCGATTGACCTGGAGGTACCAATTTTTGTGGCAGTCCCAGATATGGATTTGTTGCACGCGGCCTTCGCCGGGCACATAGACTTCCAGAAAAACCTTGCCGTCGTGGGCGGCGCGGGCTGCTTCCTGGTATTGGACCTGGCTTAAGTCCCAATAGGCAAAGAGGATGTGCGGGTCGCGGGCGACGAGGAATAATTTCTTCGTCCCGTACGATTCGGGAAGATACCCGATAAATTCGTAAGCGGGAAGTTCCTGAGGCTTGACGTCAGGTTGGGGTGTTGGGGTGGCTGCCGGAACGACTGGAGCAGGCGAGGACGGAGAAGACTCCGCATTATTAATGGCCGGGCCTATACGCGGGGGTTTTCTGCGAAGCGCGGGTTGTTCGTTATTGGGCATAAATTATTCCTTGTGATAAGCAGCTGGATTCAGCACTTCCTGAGCCAACCTTTTATTGAAGCTGGAGTCAAGTTCTCTTTGGTACGACGGGGCCAGCCTAGCAAACCAATTTTACATACTACTGCCCCTATTTGCTCGGCTCAAATAGGGGCAGTAAGTCTATTTCACGAGGTAATCGCCTGGCAAGAAGAAAATTTGTGACAATTGGATGAAACTACCGGGGCAAACGCTGCCTGACTCTGGGAGCTATTTATTCCCAAAAAGCGATCAGGCGATTACCCTTGAAGAGTAACCGCCTGATCTAGGAGGAGAATGAATGAAACTTACATAAATTGAGACCCCGGACCTGTAGCTAATGTTCAAAAAATTCGCATTTATTTTTCGATTTTATTTGAGTCGGCCAGCAATCGGATCAATCCCGTAAAATCGTCCTCACTGAATCCGACATTCATCCCCTTGTCATAGAATGACTTAAGAGCCTTTGCCGCAGGCAGATCGAGGCCTCCGGCGGTCTCCAGAGCCAGCCGCAAATCTTTGTTCATATGCTTCAGCGAGAACTGCGGCGCATAATCTTTGGCCCGGAATTTCGGCTCTTTCAGGTCCGAAAGACCCGAGCGCCCCGCATTCAGGTGCAAGGCCTCGAAAAACTTCCCGTCGGGAATCCCCTCCGCGCGGGCCAGGGTCAAGCTTTCGCCCAGCGCTTCCGACATGAGCGCGAGATTGAGGTTCATCGCCAACTTTAACGAAGAAGCCGTGCCCAATGTCCCGATGTGCAAACAGGCGCTGCTCAACCGTTCGAGCACAGGCCGGGCTTTCTCCACCAGCTCCATCGTTCCGCCCAAATAGAAGACCGTCTTGCGCGCTTCCGCCGCCGGTTTGCTGCCGGTGAACGGCGCTTCGAGAAACTCCGCGCCCGCGGCTTCCACCCGCCGGGCGAAGAGCTTCGTCCAATAGGCCGAAATCGTGCTCGACTGCGCCACGATCTGCCCCGGCTTCAGGTGCGGCACGATCACGTTCAGCACGCTTTCCACGGCGGGAGGATCGGCCACGACGATGATGATCATTTCCGCATCCGCGACCGCCTTCGCCAGGTCGGCCTCGTAAAACGGAAAAGCCCTGGGCGTCCGGTTCCACCCGCGGACCGTCAGCCCGTCGGCGTAAAGATTCCGCGCCCAGGCGCTTCCGATGATTCCCAATCCGGCGATGGTGATGCGTTGCATGGATCAATTTGCCCCTCATCGCGAGCTTGGCAAGATGCCCTCACCTTAAATCGTCCGGCAAAAGCAGCAGGTAACTCTGCGCCACCAGCAGCGACGTCAGGAAAAAGAAGGCGATCTCCTCCCAGGGCAAAACGCCGCCGAGCTTCACGCCCGTGATTTGCTTCTCGTCGAAGAACCAGGTGCCCGCGCGCACCGCGGCCAGATCGGCCAGCGTATAATAAATGCCAAACGCCGCCGTCACCAGGGCGAGCAACCCGGCGTGTCCCAGAAAGAGCGGCGGCGCGAGAATCCATTGCGCATAAATCACCGGCAAAAACCAGGCGAGATGAACGGCGTAATTCACGCAGGGCCCGGCCTTTCGCCTGAGCCGGCGCAATTGGATCGCGACGAAGAGCCACGGAATCACCGAGGCCGCGAGACAAATCAGCGTTCCCTTTCCGATCTCGGTTTCCCGGCCCGTTTGCCAATCCGGGAAGAAGCGAAAAAGCGCGCGCACGGCCAGCATGACGTTCGCGCTTTGGAGCAGGAAGAACGCGTACTCCTCCACCGGCAAATAACCGAGGCGCAGGCTGTATTTTTCGCGCGGGAAACCCCAAATGCCCCATTTCGCCGCCAGGTTGTCCCACGGCGCGGTGAAGATCATCACGGCGAGCAACACCAGGCCGGGTACCCATCCTTCCCCGGTTATCCAGGGCACCGGCCCGTTGAGCGCGGCCAGCAAAATCAGCAGCGGCAGATTAAAAATGAGATGGAAGCGGAGGTAGGTCATCTTGGACTCGAACAGATATACGATGAGCACCATGGAGAAGCGAGTCCCTTGCGCCAGTCACAACTCGGAGCATCTTAAATCCGTGCCCGCCTCGTTTATCAGCGAACCGATCCTTCCGGTCGAGGCCGGCTTTGACACCGCCGGAATGGCCCGGGGCGAACCGGGACTTCCCCGGAAATTTCGCTGGCGCAAAAAGGAATTCATCGTGGCGGAAGTGCTGGAACGGTGGAAGGAACACGGCGACTGCCGGCATGGCAGCGGCGAACGCTACGTGAGAAAGCACGGTTACCGCATCCGCGCCACGGACGGAACGGTGATGAAGCTCTATTTTCAGCGCAGCGTGGGGCGCGGGAAGCTCCCCGTCCAGTCGCGCTGGTGGATTCACAGCATCGAGGGTTGAGCCGGGGTGTACCGCCCCAAGGCAAAATTGCTTTCAGCGTGACCCGCGCTGACTTTTCGGACAGCCTCAAGGCTCGATGAAAATTTATCGCTTGCGGGATCTTCGGCACCAAACGCGCATGGCGGCCTCGGACGATGGCAAAAACTTTTTTGCCCTGAGCGGCGATATCTCCTGCCGGGAATTCAAAATCAACAACGAGCGGATCGATGTCCTGTCCCTCCTTGCTCCGATCGAGCCCACAACCATCTACGGGATCGGGCTCAATTACCGGAAGCACGCCGAGGAGACCGGCGCGAAAATTCCGGAACGCCCCATCGTCTTCCTCAAAAGCCCCACGGCGCTCCAGGACCCCGGCGGGCCGATCGTTCTGCCCCGCCACTTGCGCAGCGACCAGGTCGATTTCGAGGCCGAACTGGGCGTGGTCATCGGCTACGAATGCAAGAATGTCTCCCGCGCCGACGCCCTGAATTACGTGCTCGGCTACACCATCGCCAACGACGTCAGCGCGCGCGACTGGCAGAAGGACTGGGGCGGCTCGCAATGGTGCCGGGGCAAAACGTTCGACACTTTCTGCCCGATCGGGCCCGCGCTGGTCACGCCCGCCGGCGTGAAAAACCCGAACGATCTGGCCATCTCCACGCGCGTGAACGGCGTGACGATGCAAGAGAGCAACACAGGCGACATGATATTCCCCATCGAGCAAATCATTGAATTCCTCAGCGGCAGCACCACGCTCGAAGCGGGCACGCTGATTTTGACCGGGACGCCGGAGGGGGTCGGCATGGGCCGCAAGCCGCCTCTTTATCTCAAGGCGGGCGATGTCGTCGAATGCGAGATCGAAGGCATCGGCGTCCTGCGCAACCCCGTCGTCGAAGAAGATCTTTCCTGAGCGGTTTCGCACGGAGAACCCGGAGTCCGCCTGGCTTAAAAATCCACATCCTTCTCTCTTTCCGTGACCTCTGTGTGCTCCGCGCGAAACCTGCTACGATTTTCCCCATGAACCTTGACGTCTATCGCCGCATCCTGGCTGGCGAATCGCTGACCGCCGTTCTTTCTTCGCGCGCGTTGTGGCGGCTGACCGGCCCGGACGCGGCGCGCTACCTCAACGGCCAGGTGACCAACGACGTGGCCCGCCTCGCCGATGGCCAAGCCTGTTACGCCGCCGTCTGCACCGCCAAGGGCCGCATGGAAGGCGACGTTTCGATTGCGCGTCACGCCGGGGAATTTTATCTCGATGCCGATCCGGTTTTGCGCGAAAGCCTCGGCGCGCGGCTCGAAAAATATCTCATCGCCGACGACGCCGCTTTCGAGGACGTGAGCGATTTCTGGAGCCTCGGCCACGTCTTCGGCGCAACTCCGCCACCCGCGCCGGAAGACGGTTTCGTCATCGCCTGCGCGCGGTTCGGCGTGCCCGGCCATGATGTCTGGGTCGCGAATCCGAATGCGGCGCTCGCGGACCCAACCGTGGAAGCCGATGTCCTCGAAGCGTTGCGCCTGGAGCACGGCATCCCGCGCTGGGGGGCGGAACTCACCACGGCCACGCTACCGCCGGAAGCAGGCCCGCGCATGATCGCGGCGATCAGCTACACGAAGGGCTGCTATGTCGGCCAGGAAACCATCGCCCGGCTCAAGAGCGTGGGGCACGTCAATCGCACGCTCGTCTTCCTGCGATCCGATTCGGCGGCTTTTCCCGCCCCCGGAGCCAAGCTCATGCACGCGGAGCACGAAACCGGCGTCGTGACCAGCAGCGGTTATTCGCCCCGTCTTGAAAAGGGAATCGCCCTCGGTTATGCGAACCGGCAGGCCGCCGCGGAGGGCGTTTCGCTGCAAGCCGACGGCCTGAACTTGACCGTGGCCGGTCCCTAAAGACGGGCCAGGGAGGCTGTTTTAGCTTTAGCCATGGGGCCGTTGGAATATTGATCCAGGTGCGGTTCCAGGTTCTGGTAGAGCACTTGGAGCGCAAACGGCTTGGCGAGGCAGGGACAGTTCAGCGAGGAAACAAAGCCCTGGGTGCTGTCGCGCACCAGATCGCCGCTCATGAAGAGAAAACGGCTGCTGTAGGCCGGATCCATCGCCACGGCTTTTTCATAGAGCTGCGGGCCGTCGATCCCCGGCATGCGGATGTCGCTGATGATGGCGTCATAGCGATTCCCGTCCAGCAGCTTGAGCGCTTCCTGGCCGTCATTCGCCTTGTCGGTGGTGATGTTCTGCAGGTCGAGAAATTCGCAGATCGCGTCGACGATGGCCGTCTCATCGTCCACCACCAGCACCCGGCCCAGACGCTTGGTGCGCCGTTGCGGGGGAACGGGAAGCGGCTGCGTTTCCTTGGATTCCGAGGGCATTTTCGGGCTGCGGGCCATGGGCAGCTCGATGGTGAAAACGGTGTTGCCCGGTTCGCTTTTGGCGGAAATCGTCCCGCCGTGATTTTCGATCAGCGTGTGGACGATGGAGAGCCCCAAACCGGTGCCTTCGCCCAGATTCTTCGTGGTGAAGAAGGGATCGAAGATGAAGGGAAGAACATGCGCGGGAATCCCGTTTCCGTTGTCCGTCACGGTGATGAAAACGGTGTCGCCGCGGCGTCCGCCTTCGACCCGGATGATGCCGGGGTGCGTGGTTTTCGCGATGGCCTGCTCCGCGTTGTTGAGGAGATTGAGAAGCACCTGCTGCATTTGCTGCGTGGTGACGAGCACGGGATAGGAAATCTCGCATGGCTCGGAGATCAGCTGAATATTGTTCACGCGAAGCTGGTAGCGCTTCAAATTGACGGCCTGCTTGATCAGTTCGTTGACGCCGATCACCTCCCGCTTTTTGGATTCCTTGCGGCTGAAGGCCAGAAGGTTCTTCACCAGGTCGGCCGTGCGTTTGGCTTCCAGGACGATCGAATTGATGGAGGCTTCATCGGCCGGGCCGCCTCGGCGCAGGGCGAGCAGTTGCGCGTTGCTGAGGATGGCCGTCAGCGGATTATTGATTTCATGGGCGATCCCGGCGATGGTTTCGCCCAGCGAAGCGAGCTTCTCCGATTGGATCAGATGGCGCTGCAGCCGTTCCTGCTCGGTCAGATCAAGCCGCAGCTTGATGGCGAAGGAGGCCAGTTCCGCAAGCAGCGCGATGGTGGAAAGCGTCGAGTCGTCGAACGCGTCGGGCTCCAATCCGTCGAGATTGATCAGGCCCCAGACCCTGTCCTCGGCGATGATGGGCACGACCAATTCGCACCGGACATTGTCAAAAAGCGCATGATAATTGGGATCGATCCGCGTATCGCCGCAGAGATACGGCTTTCCCGTCAGGGCGACATGCCCGGTCAGGCCTTCTCCCAGCCCGAGCTGGCACATCTGCTTTTCCAGCGTCCAATCCTCCCCGCGCACGGAGGTGATGATGAGTTTTTGGGCGCTGTGATCGATGGTGACAATCGAACCATGCGCGGCCTTCCCCAACTCGGAAGAATAGCTGAGGATCATCTCCAGAATTTCTTCGACGCGTTTGCGCTGACGAATGGCGGTCAGGACTTCGCGAATCGCAATTGCGACAGGATTTTTATCCATAAGCCTAGAATACTGAGCATCCAATATACCACGGGTTGATTCAATTACCTAGCATGAGGCGAGTTTAAGAAAAAGCCAGACTTTCCAGAACAGCGTCCAAGCGGGGCTCCACCACCGGAGCCTCCACTTTGCTTTGATCCATGGCGGTATCGGGATCCTTCAGCCCGTGGCCGGTCAGCGTGAGGGTGACAAGGCTGCCCTTGGGGATAAGCCCCCGCCGCCCCATCCGGAGCAGGCCGGCCAGCGGCGCGGCGCTGGCGGGTTCGGCAAAAAGCCCCTCCAGCCGCGCGGCCAGGGCATAGGCGGCCAGGATTTCGGCGTCCGTCACGCTCTCGATCACTCCGTGGGATTCCGCCAGGGCTGTCGTGGCGCCCTGCCAACTGGCGGGATTGCCAATGCGAATCGCCGTGGCGATCGTCTGCGGGTCGGTGATTTGTCTGCCCTCCACGATGGGGGCCGCGCCCGCCGCCTGAAAGCCGCACATGCGGGGCAATGCCGCGATCAGCCCCTGCCGATGATATTCCGTGAATCCCTTCCAGTAGGCGGTGATGTTGCCCGCGTTTCCGACCGGGAGAAAGTGGAAGTCGGGCGCGCGGCCCAGGACGTCGCAGATTTCAAACGCGGCGGTTTTTTGGCCCTCGATGCGGACGGGATTGATCGAGTTGACCACTTCCACGCCCGGCTTTTCGCCCAGTTCGCGCACCAGGCGCAGGGCGTCGTCAAAATTGCCGCGCAGGGCGATGATTTCCGCCCCGTACATGCGGGCCTGCGCCAGCTTGCCCAAGGCGATCTTGCCGTGGGGCAGGAGCACCACGCAGCGCAAACCGGCGCGCCCCGCGTAGGCCGCCGCCGAGGCCGAGGTGTTCCCCGTGCTGGCGCAAATGACCAGCTTCGACTTGCGGGCCAGCGCCTGCGTCATGGCCGCCGTCATGCCGCGATCCTTGAACGAGCATGTGGGATTCAGGCCCTCGTATTTCAAAAAGAGTTCAAAACCGCCGCCCGCTTCCCCGGCCAAACGCGGCGCGGGAATGAGCGGCGTATTGCCTTCCTGAAGCGTGACGATGGGCGTGCCTTCCGGCAGCCAGCCCATGTGAGCGCGGTAGTGCTCCAGGACGCCCGGCCAGGCGGAAAGAGTGTTAAGATGCATCATGGTTCCAATCGGGAGCGTTTAAATTAGCGAGTGATCCCGTGCTTGTCGAGGGATCACCGATTTTGCCGCAAAAGAACACAGAGAACGCAAAAAAGGAATCGAAGAGGAGTCTGCTTTTTTTCTCAATCTTTGGGTAGTGGTACAGTTTGACACAGGGGTTAATCTTTGGAGAAAAGGAGCCTTGCTCGTATGTCGTCAGAGGAAACTTTCACTGTCAAATGGGGAAAATACGCTCGGACTATCGAATACGACGATCCGCAAGAGCACCTACTATTTACCTTCGATATAGCCGGACCCAAAAGCGTAGTGTTGGAGCATCACGCTCCTACCACGCCGCGCGGTTCAAGGTATACCATTGCATTTCAGCGTACGAAGGAGTTCTTAGAGGAGACGGGAGCTCATGTAGAGATTTACGGCAAGTAGCCAACAATCAAACTCACTACCCATCTTTGTGTTCTCTGCGTTCTTTTGTGGCTAGCTCGCCTCGAAGTCTTCCACGCGCAGATGGACCGGCGGTGCTTTGACCGCGCCGATCCCGGCGATTTCGCGCACCGCGGCCTGGAGTTGCGACTCGGGCGCGTCGTGGAGCATGAGGACGAGCGCGGTCGTTTCGCCCGCCTGGGCCTCGGGTTGGATCACCGAGGAAATGCCGATCTGGCGCGAGGCCAGCACCCGCGCGACGTCGGCCAGCACGCCGGGCCGGTCGACCACGAGCAGCCGCAAATAGTAGCGGGAAACGATTTCGTCCATCGTCTTGAGCCGGGAATGAAGCGCTTCGTGCCCCACGTTGCGGGCCTTTTGCTCCTGCGGAAAATGGGCGGCGATTTGCGCCAGATCGCTGATGACCGCGCTGGCCGTCGGATCGCCCCCGGCGCCGCGTCCATAATAAAGCGTGTCGCCCACCACGTCCCCGCGCACGAGAACCGCGTTGAAGACGCCGCTGACGGAGGCGAGGACATGCGATTGCGGGATGAGGGTCGGATGCACGCGCACCTCGACCGCGCCGTCGGGATCGGTCTTGATGATCGCGAGCAGCTTCAGGCCATACCCGAGCTTGCGGGCGTAAACGATGTCCTGCTTTTCCACCGCGCGGAGGCCCTCGGTGTAGAGTTTTCCCGGCGGGACCCAGAAACCGTAGGCGAGCGCGGCCAGCACCGCCGCCTTGTGGGCCGTGTCGTGGCCGTCCACGTCGAGGCTGTCGTCGGCCTCGGCGAAGCCCAGGCGTTTCGCTTCCGCGAGCGCGTCCTTGAATTCAAGGCCCTCCTCGTTCATGCGCGTCAGGATATAATTGCAGGTGCCGTTGATGATGCCGTGGATCGAGAGGATGCGGTTGGCGACCAGGCCCTCCCGCAGGGCGCGGATGATCGGAATGCCGCCCGCGACGCTCGCCTCAAAAAGAAGATGGCGCCGGTGTTTCTGGGCCGTCGCAAAAAGCTCCGCGCCCCGTGCGGCCAGGAGCGCCTTGTTGGCGGTGACGACGTGCTTGCCGTTTTGCAGCGCCTGCTGGATCAGGTCGAACGCGATCGTGGTGCCCCCGATCAGTTCGACGATGACCTCGAGGCCGGGATTGGCGACGAGCTCGCTCCAGTCGGTGGTGAGGAGTTTGTCCGGCACGCCGATTTCGCGCACCCATTCCACCCGGCGATCGGCCACCTGGTCCACGCGAATTTCCGTCCCGATCCGTTGCCGGAGCAGTTCCTTTTGCGAGGCCAGGCGTCGCCAGACGCTGGCCCCCACCGTGCCAAGACCGGCCAGACCGACGCGTAGGATGGGGGTTGTCGTATTCACAGGAACAAGAATCCTAGCAGAAGTTTTTCAGCGCGGCTAGGCCGAGGTTCAGGATGATGCCGGGGCGGATGGACGAAAATTAATGGAAGAAAGCCTTCTCAAAATGGGCCGCTGGGAATAGTTATTCCTGATGCATTCATCCTCCGAAGGCTTTCTCGCCCCTTTCCTCGGCTCCTACATGCCGTGGCTCTACTTGAGTTCCGGCTGGTGGACCGTATTGGGCTTTGTCGCCGGCTTCACTTTTAGCGGCCGCTTTATCCTGCAATGGCTTCACTCCGAAAAGGCGAGAAAGGTCGTGGTTCCGGCCATCTTTTGGCATCTCAGCTTTTGGGGCAGCGCGATGAACCTCATCTACTGTGTTCATCTCGACCGGGCGCCCCTGATCTTTGCCAATTGCTTTTTGCCCTTCCTCTACGGGCGGAATCTTTACCTGCTCTACAAGCACAAACCGATTGTCAGTCCGGGAGACAGCCGAGGGGAAGCGTAGAACTGAGAGCGTAGAACTGAGAACAACGGGACACATGCTATGAGTTCTACGTTCTACGTTCTACGTTCTACGTTCTTCGCTCTTTGTTTCTTAACCGTCACGACGCCCGGGCTGCTCGGATCGGTCTTGTGCTGTTCCACGCTGATCACGGCGCCCGCGGCGAAAGTGACGATCAGTTGCCCGATGGGAATTTTGACGTAGTAGGTTTGCAGCACGGGCCGGCCATAAGGATCGAGCGAATACTCATATTGGGGCTCCTCGCGATACGTCGTATAAATCCAGGTCAGCGCCGAGCCGCTCGGATCGACGCGGGACGCCACCTGCTCGGGGCGGCCGACCGATTGCTTCACTTCGTCGGGACTCATCCCCTGAATGACGCTTTTGTTCGCAATCGCCACCGCCACGGCATCGCGATGCGCCTGGTTCTTCTTGGCTGCCGCGAAGATCGCGGGATCGATTCCCGACGGCAAATCTTCGGGGCGAATCCAGCCGGTGATCGTGTTGTTCCGGTAATTCGTCTTGAGCAAATAGCCCTCGGGACTCATCCCGATCAGCTCGACTTTCTGACCCGGATAAAGAGCGGCGAGCGCCATTTGGAAATCGCGGCGGAGATAGACCGTGGTCGCGGCATGAAGCGTGGCGGTGACTTTATCGGGCAGGTTCCCCTCGAAATAGAGGACTCCCTCCTCCCGGAGTTCCGGGGCGATTTGCGCGGACGCGCCCGCGAGGGACAGAGCCAGCAGCAGCGCGCAACTCCACTTCACGGGGAGAAAAAGGCCCTTCACATTCAAAACCTAACATGGTTTCGACACCATGACTAGGATGGCGCGTCGTTGGTAGCCGGCGCAGGTCCTTGCGCCGGTCCGTCGCCCGAAAGTTAACGGCTACCCTAAGAGTCAACGCTCTCACGAGCACGGCTGCACCGGCGCAAGGGCCTGCGCCGGCTACCTTGGCATCTCGGCTAGGATGCCTTCTTCTTTCGCGGCTTCGCCTTTTTCGCGGGAACCGGCGTCGCTTCCGGCGCCTGGGGTCGCAGCGCATCCATCAGCGTCTTCTCCGGCTGGGCCTCGGTCAGGTTGGCCCCGACCATGCCCTTGCTCAGGACGATCCGCACCGACTGGCCCTCCAGCGCTTTTTTCGCCTGGGAAAGCGGATGCCCCCGCGCGTCCAGCACGAGCGCATAACCGCGGTCGAGCGTGCCTTGCGGCCCCAACGCGCGCAGGCGGGCGGCAAGCTGCGCCAGATGGCCGCGCCAGCGTTCGAGCTCCCGCGCGGGATGACGCGCCGCCAGCCGCGCCTCGATCAGCCGCAGGGCGTTTTGACGTGATTGAATCGTGTTATGCGCAGCGGCGTAAAGATTTTCGCCGAGATCATCGAGGCGCTGCGCCCATTGCCGAACCACGCGGCGCGGTTCGCGCAGCGCGTAGCTCGAAGCCAGCCGGGCCAGATGGCGGCGATGATCGCCCAGGACCTGCCGCGTCGTCCGCTCCAGGCGGGCGTGGAGTTTCGCGACGATCTGCCGCCACTCATTCCAATCGCGGGTGAGAAGTTCCGCGGCGGCGCTCGGCGTGGGCGCGCGCAGATCGGCCACGAAATCGGCGATGGTGAAATCGGTCTCGTGCCCCACGGCGGAGACGGTTGGGACGCTGCAAGCGGCCAGCGCGCGCGCGACGGCCTCCTCGTTGAAGGCCCACAAATCTTCGAGGCTGCCGCCGCCTCGCGCGACCACGAGGAGATCGACAGCTTTCTCCGCGCTGAAAGCGTCGATCGCTTCCGCGATTTCCTGCGCCGCGCCGATGCCCTGGACGCGCACGCCCCGCACGCGAATACGGATGCCCGGCGCGCGGCGCTGGAGGATTTGCAGCATGTCCTGGAGCACCGCGCCCTGAAGCGACGTGACGATGCCGATGACCTCCGGAAAAACCGGCAGGGGCCGCTTCCGTTCCAGCGCGAAAAGGTTTTCCGCCGCAAGCCGCCGCTTCAATTCCTCGAAGCGTTGCTGGAGCCCGCCCTGGCCACGCGGACGAATTTCCGCGACCTGGATTTGGTATTGCCCGCGCGCCTCGTAGACCGTGATCGTTCCCCGCGCCAGCACGGCCTGGCCTTCGGCCAACGCGAAGCCGACGCGCCTCGCCTCGCGCTGGAACATCACCGCCGAGAGCGTCGCGGTTTCATCCTTGAGCGTGAAGTAGAGATGACCCGAGCCGGGCGCGCGGAAGTTGGAGATTTCACCCGCGACCCAGATTTCTCCCAGGCCGGTTTCGAGCAGTTCGCGGATCGTCGCCGTCAGGTCCGTGATCGAGATCGGATTTTGCGCGGAGACGCCGGGCGTCTCGACCTCAAGGCCGAGGCTCGGTTCGTCTTTGTCGGGCTTGGCGCGTTTGGGTTTCATTCGAGCAGAGATTGCAGGACCAAATTTCCAAATTTTTCCAAATGACTAAATTAAAAAATCTTGGGTTTCTAATACAGACCGACTGCGGTCATTCGTTCCATCAAGGTATTTTCCGAATTTGGTAATCTGGCGAAATTTGGAAATTTGGTTATTCCGTCGCCGTTATCTTCTCCTGAATGCGTTCGATGCGGAGCGCGCGGCCGCTGTCCGGATCGGCCTCGACGAACACGCCGTCTGCCTGGAGACCTTCGCGCGCGATGTGGAATTTGTTGGGCAGGAGCGTGCGGTATTTTTGCAGCACGCTCGCGATGTCGCGCCCGATGACCGACTCGTGCGGACCGCAAAATCCGGCGTCGGTGAGGTAGGCCGTGCCCCGGGGAAAAATCCGGTCGTCGGCGGTTTGGACGTGCGTGTGGGTGCCGACGACGAGCGTGGCGAGGCCGTCCACGGCGCGTCCGAGGGCGATTTTTTCCGAGGTCGCCTCGGCATGAAAATCAATGAGGATGCAGGCCGTCTCCCGCTTCAATTTCTCGATCTCGGGTTCGATGAGGAGGAACGGATTGTCGACCTGCGGCCCCATGAACGTGCGGCCCAGCAGATTGATGACGCCCAGTTTCTGGCCGTTGCCGCCGACCACGATCGAGCCGAAGCCGGGCGTGCCCGCCGGAAAATTCAGGGGCCGGAGCAGGCGCGGTTCCGTGGCGAAGTAGGGGACGATTTCGCGCTGGTCCCACGCGTGATCGCCGAGGGTGATGACGTCGGCGCCCGCGCGCATGAGGTCGACGGCGAGCCGGGGCGTGATGCCGTTGCCGCCCGCCGCGTTCTCGCCGTTGACGACGAAAAAGTCGGGCTGGTAGCGCTCGCGCAGGAGCGGGATGGCGGCGCGGACGGTGTCGCGGCCCGGTTCGCCAACGACATCGCCGAGAAAGATCATTTTCATGAAGGAGGCAGCGTAGAACGTCTAACGGGATTTGTCATGCTGATGTAGCGGCGGTCGGAGCCTGTCCTTTAGTAGTCGCGGCAGCAAACCGCGCCCTGAGCGGAGCCGAAGGGGGAAGCCGAAGGAACCGTCGCATTTTTTCCGCATCCCCTCGTTCCCAAGTTGGGAACGGGGAAAAAGCACCGTGATTGCACCCTGCTCCGATTGTGCGAAGGTTACGCGGATATGAGCGCGCTCACACAATCCCCCAAACCGGCCACCCTCACCTCCGAGCGGCATCCCCTCCTCCTCTTCTTCGACGGCGACTGCGCCTTCTGCAATCGCTGGGTGAACCGTGTCAAGCTGGCCGACCACCAACGCCGGATGCGCTACGGCGCCAAGCAGGGCCGCACCTTCCAAAACCTCCTGCAAACCCATCCCGAACTCGCCAACGTCGAGTCCGTCGTCCTCGTCAAACGCCGCGCCGATGGAGGCGAAGACTTTCTCGTCCGCGCTCCCGCCATCCGCGAAGTCATCGCGGGCCTGCCCGAGTTCCGCTTCTTCGCGCTGCTCCTGCGGATCATCCCGTCGCCGATTACCAACCTCGGCTATCGCATCTTCTCCAAACTCCGCGCGCCCCTTTTCGGCAAATGGCACCATTGCCGCGTCCCCCTCGAACAGGACAAGGAACTCTACGTCGAGTAGCTGAATTTTTTGACGGAATTACGGAATTCCGTTAAATCCTTCCGCACGCGCTCACGAATTCTCGATCTCCTCCAAAAACCGCTCCGCCTCGATGGCTGCAGCGCAGCCGGTGCCAGCGGCGGTGACCGCCTGCCGATAAACCGAATCCGCCACATCCCCCGCCGCGAAAACGCCGGGCACGCTGGTGCGTGTGCCGCCGTGGAGCTTGATGCAGCCCTTCTCGTCGGTCTCGATCTGGCCGCCGAAAACTTTCACGTTCGGCGTATGGCCGATGGCCACGAAGAGACCCGCGCAGGCGAGTGCGCTCGTTTCGCCGGTCGTGACATTCTTCAGCTTCACGCCCGTGACCTTCTTCTGCGCCACGTCGAGCACCTCGGTCACGACGCTGTTCCAAACCATCTTAATCTTGGGATGATGGAGCGCGCGTTCCTGCATGATCACGCTGGCGCGAAGCGAGTCGCGGCGATGGACGAGATAAACCTGCGACGCGAACCGGGTCAGGTACGTCGCCTCCTCGACCGCCGAGTCCCCTCCCCCGACGACGACGAGCGGCTGGTTGCGGAACTGCGGCAGCGCGCCGTCGCACGTGGCGCAATAGGTCACACCAAACTTTTCCAGCGCGTGTTCCGACGCCAGGCCGATGCCGCGCGGGCTGGAGCCGGTCGCGATAATCACCGTGCGCGTTTCGAGCGGGTCGCCGTCGATGATCAGCTTGAGCGGCTGGCCGGAGAAATCGACGCTGTCGAGATTGCCGAACTTCACCCGCGCGCCGAAACGCTCGGCCTGCTTTTGCAGCCGCTGCATCAACTCGAAGCCGTCGACGCCCTCGGGAAAGCCGGGGAAATTCTCGACGATGCTCGTGGTGGTGAGCAGCCCGCCCGGCTGCGTGCCGGTGAGCACCAGCGGCGAGAGATTCGCGCGCGCGGTGTAGATCGCGGCGGTGAGCCCGGCGCAACCGGTGCCGATGATGACAACTTGTTCCATGGGAGAATTACTGTGCCACGAAATTGTCACTTGTCGAACCTCCCGGCACGCTGGATTAACAGGAAAACATGAAATCATGAAGACATGAAAAAAGGCTGAAAATGTGCCTCCTCTCCCAAAGGCTTCCTGTTCTTCTTTCATGTTTTCCTGTCAAAATTCCCCTGCCTTTTCCCTTCCCTAAAAAATTCCGTAATTCCGTTAATTCCGTCAAAATTCAGCCTGCCTTCCTGTCTTGTTAATCTTGTTAATCCCGTCCAAAAAGGAATAATCCCCGCATGAGCCAATCGCCCAAGGACAAGTTCGAGGAGTTGTTCCGGATGCAGCAATCGCTGAACGAGCGCATCGGGGTGCGCACCACCGCCATGAGCGAGGAGGAACAGACGAAATGGCTGCTCAACTACACGCGGGCCATGACGCAGGAGATCGCCGAGCTGACCGACAGCGTGCCCTGGAAATGGTGGGCGAAATACCAGAAGTTCGACGCGCAGAACGCCAAGGTCGAAGTGGTCGATTTGTTCCACTTCCTCATTTCGATGGCGCAGGTCCTGGGCATGTCCGCCGACGATGTCTTCAACGCCTACCTGAAGAAAAACGAAGTGAATTTCAAGCGGCAGGAATCGGGTTACGCCGTGAAGGACGAGGCCGATTCCAAGCACATCTAACTTTTATTGCGCCGCGCTTGACGGCTCTGTCGGCTCCTTCTCCAGCGAAGTGATAAGCTCAAGGTTGATAAAGTGCAAGCGTCCGCCCCGCTCTTGCACAATAACCCTGGGAGCAGTGCTTGCCGCCAGAATAAGCCCCGGTTCACGCACGCGAACCGCCTCCCCTTTGGACGTATGAATGACAAAGGGGACAAAAGGCGAGGCGTTGCGCATGGCGCGGATTTTTTCTTTCGTCACCATGGCCCAAAAATATCGCCATCTCCCTCCAAAATCAAGTGGAACAGATGAAGCTAAACCGCTCCGGAGAGGTTATTGGGCGCGTGTTCTATAGCCGTTATCAGCATCGGATTAAGGATGTGCGCAAGCCCGGTCGGCTCCTCCACAACAACCTCCGGCGAGTCGTTGTCCATTAGAACAAAATCGGGATGCTCGACACGATAGCTTTTACCGCTGGCCATCTCGATGGCGAAAGGCACGAAGGGGACTGCACTTAAGAGCATGCGTATTTTTTCCCTCATCATCGCGTGCGGTTTATAATCGAGAGCACAACCGACCGCCAGTAAATAGCAACGAGACGTTAGCGCCCGCCGTGGCTTTGTTGCATGTTGAAGGGATGACAACGTCATCATCGACCCTGCACGGCCATCCCCTGTCCGCCTCCCCGGCCAACTGGCAGCGGCTGGTCTATGGCCTAGCGGCGCTGGCCGCTCTGCCGGTCGTCGGGATTCTGATCTGGCAGGGCGTCACGTCCAGCGGCAACCCCGATCCGACCCTTCCCAACACCACCCATCTCTCGGCCATCCTCGATACCAGCGTGCTTGTCTTCCGCGAAGGACTCGAAAGCATCCTCGTGCTCGCCGCCATCACCGCCGGCCTCAGCCGCAAACAGGACGGCATGGCCGGCCCGATTTTCGTCGGCGCCAGCACGGGCTTTATCGCCACGCTGGCGACCTGGTTCCTGGTGCGGGGGATCGTGGAGGACATCAGCCTGAATGTTTCCTATCTCGCCCTCCAGGCCGCCACGGGATTGCTGGCCGTGGTCGTGCTCCTCGTCGTGATGAACTGGTTCTTCCACAAGCTCTACTGGAGCGGCTGGATCGTCGTCCACAATCGCCAGAAGAAGAAAATCCTCGAATCGGCCGAGCACGGCAGGTCGCCCGGACTCGTGTTCTGGGGGCTGGTGCTTCTCGGCCTCACCTCGGTTTACCGCGAGGGCTTCGAGGTGGTGCTCTTTCTCCAGAGCTATTACCTGAAGCTGGGCGGATGGACGGTCCTCTACGGCTCGCTGCTCGGCCTGGCGCTGACGCTCGTCGTGGCCGTGCTGACGTTTTTCCTGCACACCCGCATGCCGTACCGGAAGATGCTGATCATCACCGGCGTTTTGCTTGGTGTGGTGCTGCTGGTGATGGTGGGCGAGGAAGCCTACGA
>Ga0182030_10012341_pt1 | contig 17124 bp, 18 predicted proteins | sample 812S3MmetaG_FD_121299 | JGI IMG/M metagenome (GOLD analysis project Ga0182030, IMG submission 121299) | Permafrost microbial communities from Stordalen Mire, Sweden - 812S3M metaG (Illumina Assembly) | ecosystem: Environmental > Terrestrial > Soil > Wetlands > Permafrost | place: Sweden...
GACTTGCCGAAGAACAATCCCGAATGAACGTGAGGGTGAAGTACCTTCCCGATTTTGTGAAGTCTTATGTGCATGGCTGCCGAAGCTTCCCCACCAGGATCTACGCCATGTTGAATCTTGATGTGAGATGCAAGATCACCAGGAACAGAAGGCTTCGGTGGACGTGCGTCGCCTCCCCAGTGTGCTCCCTTCTCTACTTCTTTCGGGCGTGTGATCGCTCGGGAAGTGACATCGTGATTGAGATTACCGTGCTCGTGCAAGACACGATGGAAAACGACCAAGCCTCGCAGACCTTTGCCACGAAGTCCCCGCTTGTTGTGGAAGACCTCAAGGTGATCGAGAATGTTGCCTCTGGAGTTCTTTTCTATCTCGCACTGTTCGTGTGTGTGAAGAGCCGGATCGGCTTTTCCGCCAAGCAACCCTCCACAATGCGGACAAATGTTTCCAAGTCCCAAACCGGCCTTCTTTCTTCCGTGACGCAGGATCAGATCAACTGGACTCTTCGAGATGCTGGACTTGATCTCCGCCTTTGTCATCCCAGCGAAACGGTTGTCTGACTTCTCCAAATCACCACTCACGCCAGGACGAGTTACCATACTCATGAATGCTGAGTGATTTGGAGTGCCAGCACGAATTAACTTTGTTCTGCCTCGTTGCATGAGATCAATATGACCGTCCTTACGAACATGAATTTTCGACAGTCCAATATGATAAGTCCCTGCGTGTCTAGCGGCATCTTCAGCGGACCATCGCATAGACTTCGCCATCGCTTTGCGAGAACGGGAGAAAGACACAGGAAGAATCCCTGTTGCACCTTCTGCTGTCGCGCCGACACCTTTGCGAGCACGATTCGCTTTGCTGTCCTCGTTCTGCGAATTGTCTTCGTCGTCTTCGTCGGAGTCGGATGCGTTCTCTACGTCATCTTCAAGTTCCTGGTCTTCGTCGTCGTCTTCATCGGCTTGAGCGTTTGCTTCATCCCCGCTCATGCCGTTTCCTTGACCGGACTTCTGACCTGTGGCTGCGCCGTTGTTCTGCAAGTCGCCCCAGTCATCCGAGTCCTCGTTGTCGGTGTCATCTTCGTCGTCTTCATCGCCATCACCGGTGTCTTCATCGTCGTCCAGATCAGGCGGAGTGACTTTATTCGAGTTGATCACCACCGCCTTGCTCTTCTTGCCCTTCGCCGCCGTCATGTTCGGAGTGTTGGTGTGAACTTCCAAACTTCCCGGAGCAGCTTTTGCAAGGACGATCTTGGCGTGGATGTTGTCACCGCTCGGGACGGTGCTGATTTCATCGAACTCCATGTCGCTCAGTGCATGTAGGACTTTAGGCATCTAACACCTCCTGGGGTGATTGTTTCGGTCTGCTTGGATGATAGCTGATATCAGTCGATCAGTACGGCCTTTGAAGTTCCGAAGCCATGAATTGAAAGCATCGGACGCTCACCTTTCTTACACGCCTGCCACAAACTTTTGCGAAGAACTTTCAGCCCGACCCACCAGGCGGAGGTCGGAAGAATACCTGGAGGAATGCCCATCGCCGCTTGTTTTTCGGGATCAAAGTAAATCGACTCGACAAGTGTGGACGCCTGACTGCCGTCGTCCTTTTCGAGCAGACCGTGGAAGTCTCTACCGACCCGGCAGTTCCGCACGAAGTTGTAGGCAGCTTTCTCAAGGTCTTTCGGATTCGGGACATACTCTCCCGACTTGTCGATGACTTGAGTGCCGTCCTTGTCGTGAGAGACATAAGCCCATCCGAAGATGATCTGCTGCTCGTCATCGAACTTGGAGATTTCCTTCCACTCCCATTCGACCTCAAAAGGCTCTAACTTGGAGATCTTCTTATTAGGCCACTCGATAGTGTTGCTCATCTGATTGCGAGAATGTCGAAGGTCAGTAAAAGCAGAGTGCGAACCTTCATGACCAGCACGCCGCCCACACTTGAAAGTAAAGGGATTGCCACGAATAACCTTAGTAAACTTATCCCCGCACTTAACAGGCTCGGCCTTCTCAATCGCTTTGAGCGGGTTGTGCACATGGTCAACCGATACGTGTCCCATCTCCTCATGAACTTTGTCAATCTCTCCACGGTCGATCAGCGTCTTCCCACGGTAGCCGTGCTCGTCTTGTAGATGGAAGAACGCTGTATTCATAGGGAGATCACGAAGATGCGGGAACGTGTACCGGGCTTTCTCGATCGACCACTTCTGGATCATCTCTGCGAGCGTTGTCATCACAATACCTTCTTTCCTAGATTGCGGAGAAACTCATCACGATCTACCTCTCCCGACTTCTTGACCTCTTTATCTGCGTCTTCGGCGGTGTTAACAACATCTTTCACTCCCGTCTTCGCACGAGAGGCCGCACGCATTGCTTCCCACTGAGCTAATGCAGTACCAGATCGAGCCTTCGTCTGAGCAGTAGTGTGTCGGCTCGCCAAGAACCTTTTTGCAGCCCCGATGGCTATCGCTATGGCTTCACCCTTCGGCGTGCCTCTACGCATGATTGCATGGGCTATCGCTCGAACGTACAACGGCAGACCGCCGACTTCAGTTACCCAGTTCTTCCCAGCCCCGAGCGGAGACACATCGAGAGGACGTTCCTTCGGCATCTTGTTCTTGACATCTTTCGCAGCACTTTCCAAGTCTGCCTTCGAGATCGTGTAGTTGTCCAAGATGCTGAGAAGTTCTTTCACCTCCGCCTTAGTGAGATCAGCGGGCATTTCGTTCTCTTCGTCCGGTTCAAACATTCCTTCGGGAGCAATCATCCATTCTTCAGGAGGACCATCTTCATCTTCCGGATCAGAATACAGCCCATAGCATTCCCAGTCATCCGGCAATTCACCCAGGAGTTTGACTACCTGTTCGTATGCTTCTTGTGTCGTTTCAGTCGGCATTTGACACTTCCTCTACGCCCTCATCTTCTGGAATCTCCCAAGATTGGCCCTTAGTCCAATCTGCGTAGACTTCAGGAGCAATGTAGGTCTTGTCGGATTCTGTCGGCTTGTTCCCAAGAAGTCTACAGACATGTTGTGCGATCAACTTCCTGCGATTCTTGAACTCACGTTCAGATGTTGGCTTGTCTGAATAAAGATCAGCCTTGACTTTCTGCGCCAAGATTGTTGCAGCAGCAGTCCGCATCGCATATGGGATATGACCATACGGAGCCGTGGCTGTTTTACCTGCCGCTCCTCTTGTTCTAAACCAATGAACCATGTCGCCATAAGCATCACGTTGCCGCCCACCACGCTGCCTCACTCCTTCGTTGGCAAACAAACGATCGAGCTTGTGAGTTGTCGTCTTAGCGACATTACCCTTTTCATCTAACTCTTTCCGCTGATGAGTAAAGGTATAGTTCTTGTTCTTCTTCAGGTAGTGCTGGAACAGCTTATAAAGCATGGGATCGTCGTACTCAAAATACTGGTGGACACCCTTCTTACCAACGAAATCAATAGATGCAATTCCAGGATCAGGAATCCAATCGGGAGAATGGTGTACTCCGGCACGCACTTCTTCAGGGGAACGAGCAAGCATCTCAGTAGCGGTCATCGGACGACGCACTTCATCCATGTGAACATGCGATCTCCGCAAGCTTGCAGCACCGTAAGTTTCTACTTTGCCTGAGCCCATCGGTGTTGATCCCGACCGGAGACTGGTCTTCCGCATGAGCAGAGCGATAGCAGCAGCATCACTCTTTAGATAATCAGCCTGAAGCGCAGCGTCTAAATGCGGAAGAACATTAGTGATGAAGTCCTTCACCTTGATGTGCTTCTGTTTTGCCTCGTACACTCGATACTCCGGGTGATAAAACGGCATATCGGAATCATGAATCCCACCCCAACCGTGAGCAAGTTCATACGGCATCCCAGGCTTCCAGTGCTGATCGAGCAATGCCTGAGCGTTGTTCAGAACGTGTAGATCGTGATAAGCACCAGAAAGACTTAGCCTGCCGTATTTCCCCTCAATGACCCGCTGGGCTTCCATCTTGCCAGTAGCGGGATCAAGTGCAGCCCAATGTCCCTTTCCTGTTGTTGCATCGTCAACAATCCACTTACGATTGGCATCTGACAATTTGCGTGTTCCAGGCCGAGCTTTATCAGTCTTCTTCAACCCACTAAAAACATTTGCTGACTTTGGTTCAGGAGGAGGAAGCGGAGTTGGTTTAATAGTCCCGCCGCTAACCAGATCCATAGTTGCGACACGGCCTTGAGGCAACGGTCCTTCGACCTTCTTCTGTCGTCTATTGAGTGCAGCGGCAGCCTGTTCCCCAGGAGGCTTCTTCACTCTTGGCTTGTATCCCGGTGGGCGTCCAGTTATTGATCGGGCAGAAGTATCAGTGTCTCCTAAACCATGTTGCGTGCGAAGAACTCTGACTCGTGACTCTTCAGCCATCTCATGAGCGTGCGCTTCCGCCTTCCTTCTATTTTCAAGAACCTCGGCTGCTTCTCTCGCAATTCTTTGAGCCTTTGTCTCATGTCGGCGTGATATCTTCGCAGCTCTCTGTGCTTCGATTTCAGCTTCAGTTAATGCCTCTTCGTCGTTTGCGAGCGGTACTGTGTTGTTCTGTACTGCCGTCGCCGCAGCAGCGCCGGGCAACCTGACGGTCACTCGTCGTGCTTCCTGAACCGCTTTCTTCTCTTCCGGCGTCAGTCCTGGCCCGACAAAGTTGTCGAGCTTACGGAGAAGTTCTTCGTGCGTTACACTAGCGTCGATGTAATTCGCCTTGGTGTCCTCTGGCTTGTAAAAAGCTCCCCAGTAAACATCTACACCATTCTCGGTAGACCTCTTGAGCTTCTTGACGTAATACTTCTCCTTTGGATCGTAGACGCTCTGCCAGACTTCCCATCCTGGGTATCTGTCTTTCGAGTCGAAGAACTTGATGTGCGTGAGTGGAGATGCTTCCTGGACTTCTTCATCCGGCACAGGGTCTTGCTTAAGAGCTGCATTAAAAGCTTCTTTGTCCTGATCCAGATTGACAGCTTTGTTCCACTTCTCCGCATCACTTGCACGTTCCCGAACACTGGCACGATGTAGCCTGTTGCGCTCACGTGTTGCCTTTCGAGAATCGAACAACTGCTTCATCCGGTAATCACCAGGACGATAAGACGTGATGATCTTTTCCTTTACCGGCTTCCCGTCGTCATCGTAACTCTTGATTCTCCAGTACCAAGACCACGGAACAGGCTCACGTGGATTCATCCTGAACGGCTCTTCTTTTATTTTCTCCGGGTTCTTATCTACGAAGCCGATATCTTCAAGTTCCTGCGCATACTGACCAGATGACTCAGCTTCACGAACCTTCGGCCAACCACCAGGAGGCGGAACTCTGTCAGAATACTTTGTCGGATTCTGACCAATCCAAGTATCAAGCGCACGACGAATAGGAAGAGTACGAGCACTTACAGTTCTTCCCCGTGCAGGCTTCGCACGCACAATGATGTCCGCCTTACCGTTCTTGTCATACTCGATCGCTTGCCACAAACCGTATGATTCTTTCTTCAGGTAGTAGTGGTGGTTGTTGACAGCGATGAGATGCTGCACTGTTCCCGGACGATCGTGGACTTTGTGCCTACGTATCAAATGAAGATTCGGATCGCGATCCGGCAGTGAATTCTCCGTCCACTCTCCAGGGTGATATCGCCCGATGATTCCCGATCCAGCAGCACGGCGGAGCTCTTCCTCAACATCTTCCGCTTTGCGGCCTTTGCTGATCCGCACTCGCACATCAAGTGCGTAGAACTTCGAGAAACCTGTTGGAGTCACAAGCTCTTCCGTACATCCGCAGTTCGGGTGAAGCGGAGGATGAATAATGTTTCCCGGATAACTCTTGGCGATGGGGATCGAAGTCCCAGCCATCCCTACACACTTCATACAGTGACGATTTAGTCGGCTCAACACCCACCGGCGTTGTGTCTCTGGGTCGAGATCACCGGTGACAAGTCCTGTCTCCCATGCTTCGAGCTGACCGGCGTTCATCGCTTTCGCAATCTCGGTACGAGCTATCAGAACAGCCCTAGCCCACCGCAACTTGTCACCGTACTGTTCCGACTGGTAGTCGGCACTTCCGGCTGGCACACCACGATGTAGAAGCCCCTGACGGAAACTGTTGAGTACCGTCGCATCTGCATCTGTCAGCCCGAGCGTCTTTTGAATCCTCTTGGCGATCACTTGATCTGAAACGCCATGAGTGAATGCCTGCGACGTGATGAGTTGGATAGCCTTCTGCTGATCCGCCGTGATATTCGTGATCAGTTCTCCGCCGTGCTTCAGGGCATACTGCTCGGCAAAAGCATTTGCATCGTCCGTGAAGTCGAGATCGGCCTTCGAAATCTCTCCACGCTGAAGCGTAACGAAAGCCTTGGCAAGTTTGGCTGAGAAGTCAGGCCACCAGAGTTCGTTATTCAGCGAAAACCAGAGAGACTCTGAAGCTTCAGTAGCCAGAGGCTCTAAAAGGTCTTGGAAAGAATCCGTGAGCGTAGTCATCGGGAACGGGCTGCGGCTGCGTACTTCTTCGAGCTAACCCGAGGAGGTGTTTTCTTAGTAGCTACCGTTCGTGGAATTCTGGGCGCTGGCTTGGCTTTGGAAGCCGACCTGCTGATTGCTTTTGGGGGTTGGTTTCCATTGGCGGGTGGTGTTCCCGCCTGGGCCGGTGACGGCGGTCCACCCATCGGAACTTGCGGCGGAGTGATGGGAGCATTCTTGTCCCTGTCCGGAGCAGTCATCTGAACTCTGATCCAATCGAGCAGCTTGTCGTCAGGGATGAGCAATCCACCCTGAGCAGCGGCGACGATGAACGTGCCGAGAGTCATGAGATCAGGAGCCTTGATGTCTCCATGCCGAACTTTCGGAAGACGTAGCAAGCTCATCCCGTTCAACTTGAACAACCTCGGGATAGCGTAGTTGTTCAAAGTCTGAGTGAAGACATCGCAGTACGTCCCGATCGCATCAGAGAACAAAGTCGTCTTGTCCTGAGAAAGCGCATACGATCCGACACCAGTCTGACCGAGCATGATGAAGTCAGTCAACATCGACATTGCAATCTCTTCGGCCTTGCGCTGAATCACAGCGTTGATATCGAACTGTCGGCTTCCACCGGCCGAAAGGAGTTTGAAGTCATACAGCGGACGCCCACCTTCATCAAAGATTGACGGGAGGATGATTCCTTCGGCTGTGTCTCGACGGACACTCTGGATAAGCAACTTCATTTCATTAAAGGTCTTCTTCTGCGCCGGAGTTGCGTTTTCGGCGTCCATGATTATCGGGTCCACCATCAGCATCGGCAGACCAGCCAAGTCACGCTCGATCCCTACGCCCTCGATCTCTTCAATGCGTCGCTTAAAGAAGTAGGGGCGATATGCGGAACGGAGGATGCTTCGTCCTTGAGGGTCGTTGCGTCGGGCAGTCGTGCGGAAGAGAAGGGATCGACTGATCGGTATGAGCACCAACTTGTAATCGGGGGGCGAAAGCTGCCACATTCCTTGTATGCCGCCGTTATCATCAAACTCCCATCGGAGAAGAGTTTCCTGTGAACGAAGAGCGAGTTTTCTCCAACCAATCTTACCGTCGTTGAACTTGCTATTATCTCCGGCCGCAATTGCAGCGTCATCGTCCACCATCCCGTTCCTGCGCTTGTAGACAATCTCATGCCACGCCCACCCGAACGGCAACATCGTCAGGGCTTCAGAGATGAAATCTGTGAACGAGTTGCTCATGTCGTGCATGTTCTGTTCTAGGAACTCTGCCGCATCCGTGTCAGCAGCAGACGACGAAAACGGCTCTACCGTCCAGTCCACTTGTCGAATCAGGTTGTCGATAGCGAACATCGCAGCCCCCACGACTGGTTCGTTGTTCACCATGTCCGAGAAAACCTGAACGGACTGCCAGAAGCCTAGATTCGGCAGATAAGCATCATCCCCGGAGACATACCCGGAGAATCGTTTCAGACCTGATGCACCGATCTCTTCGAAAACTGAGACTTTTACGGTGTCATCTCTCTGCGATGAAGGCGGTGGACTGTTGCCGTTGGTTGAGATTTTCGTTCGTGGGGCCATGACTTGAAGATTACCTCTTTTTGATCTCTTCTATCTGCTCTAACGTGCTGCGCCGAACCAAGAACTGCCCGAAGACCTTGGCACTGCTTCAGGAGTAACAGCAGCATGTGTTCTTGTAGCTTCCCGCATCGCCCATGCCAGTGCTCCAGCTACGAAACTGTCGGGAGGGTGACCTCCCGTGGTGAAAAGGTCTTCGTTCGTCAAAAACTTGTGATCTTCGTAGGCTTTCATGATCTTCGGGTACAAGATCAATCCGTTCTCGATCGCAGCGATGTAGTCCACGAACATCCCACTCCGTTTTGCGCCGTTCATAGTCATTCCCTCGACTATATGCTGGCGGCGCTCTATCTCGGAACAATGGATGTAATCGTCTATGACATCTCCGAGTCCTGTCGCATCGTGAACGAACTTGCCGCCGTACCGTTTCCACGGAGCTTCCGCACGAGCAACAGTAACAGGCCAAGGGACTCTGGTGAACTGCTTCCAAGAGACACACTTCCACGGAGGCTTGTCTGTGCGGAACGTAGCGCAACATGTGTTGTGCTCTTCTTTCGCCCAGTCCACCCCGGTCACATACGGTGCATATCTCGTAGGTGCGAACTGTGGCTCTTCGATCGAGCAGATACCGCTGTCATAGCCTTGGAAGACGGAACCAGTTTCTAGCAAATCATCACGGAAACATCTCTCGACGCAATCTGTGTCGATCGCACGACCTTCGAAGCTCGGCTCTTGCAGATCGTACTCTGACTTCCACATTTCTTTGGGGATCTCTGTCTTTTTCCTGTTGATCTCAGTCTGTGTAAGCCAACCATCAACAGGGTTAGAACTCTCTTTGTAGCACCATTTCGCTATCGACCAGCCATTTTCCTTAGCACGTTTGAGGATTTCAGTCATCGTACCGTTCGGGTGCTGGTGCGTAGACGACATCACTGTGCCGGTGTCGAGATTCGGGTGATGAACCATCCGCATCGGCTGACCTTGTGCGCCTTCAAGAATCTTCAGGTCCATCTCATCAATCTCATCGAGCAGAAGTCGCAACGGGTGCGGACCACGAACTGCTGTCTGGGATGCCATCAACGATCTGATCCAGCCTCCGCCTTTCAAGATCGTGTCGTACAACGTCGTCTTCGAAACTGCATCTTTCGGAGCATTGTCGTTTTCCCAGGCTGAGTCGGTTGAACGGTGAGCCATCTGAGACTGTGCACCGGAGCCACCCAGAATAGTTACTCCACAGTTCAACGTTAGCGCCTCTGTGAGCGCCAGGAGAGCCAACATCATCGTCTTCCCACCAAACCCACGGCTGGCCTCCCAGACAGCTACAGGGTCACGTGCGAAGTATGCGTTTGCGAACGCTGTGAACGGCGCAACATGATCCTTGCAGACTTTCGTCCTCGGAATCTTGTAGCCCCAGATAGCCCAGACGAACCACCAAAGTTCATCATCATCCTGCGGCCATCGCTGGAAGACCTTTGTGCTGACAAGCGTTTTATTGACGCTCAAGTCAAACCTCTCTTCACCAAAACTTCTCGTGCCGTTCGAGCTTCTGCTGTCTTGTGCATCTCATTACCGAACGGATCTACAAGGATAATACGCCACGGAAGTCCGGAACGGTGAACCATTTCGAGATCAGCGTCGACACCGTAAAGAATCAACACCTCTGGAGTAGTGGCTTTGTAGAAGATTTCCAGTTCCTTCAAAAAGATTTTCGCAGCCTTCAGATCCTTGTGATAATCAAGCGTCTTCTGAGTCTGCAACGCTACAACCGGGCAGTGAGCGGGAAGTGTGGCATTGTGATAGTTCACAAGGAAATCGGTATCTCCATCAACACTAGAGAAGTGTGGGACAAGCTTGATACCCGCCTCCTGCATGTAACGACCAAGCCAGCGCACTTTATACAACGCCCACAACGCTTCTACTCTCGGAACATCGCTCCAAGTAGAAAAGTCCGGAGCCATCGAGAACTTGAATCCTGAGTTGATCATCTTCGTCACAGCTATGTCTGGTACAAGCCAGAAATCTTCGAAAAACTCGTCCCAGGTGAAGAAGCACCAGATCGCCTTATCTGTGTACCGAAGACCACGAGTGTTTCCTGGACGGTAAAGAGTCAACCATCCCTGCTCGGTATCCGGCCAATCCGAGTAGATACTCGGGACATAGGACTTGTAGTTCACAGCAAGATCGGCTGTCTGCATGAGCATGTCATCCCGAATCACCGGAATCTGCCAGGGAGTTATCGAAGTCTTTCTGAAGTCAGCTTTCGGACTTAGAGCTTGCACTCCCTCAAACGTTGTCTTTGCTTCTCCGAAAGTATCCTTCTCTTTCGTCTTCCAAGCTTCAACGATGTGTGTTCCACCACCGACTTCTCGCTCTTCCTCCGGCAGGTCTTCCATCGTGAAGTTCGAGTCTGCTTCTCTGAGTTCAGGATGAAGAATCGCCTGCAACTTTTCCTTGGGAACATGAGTGCTGTCCACTGTCTTCACGAGCACACGAACATCATCTGCCGAATAGCCTGTGCCTTTCAAGGTCTTCATGTTCGCAAGTTGCTTTCCCAGAAGAACCGGATCGTAAGTTGCCAGGTCGTTTGTTCGGTTGTCTACCGCATTGATCTTGCTCGCCATCTCGTCGTCAACGTCAACGAACACAACGTCAATCGTTTCCCATCCTAGAGCTTTCGCTGCACGGAGAGTGTGATTGCCAGCAAGTACCTGCCTATTTCTGCGATTTACGACGATCGGCTTGTACATCCCAAGCTCCTTGATCGACTCTACGATCAAAGGAACGTTGCCTCGACGTGCGTTGCCGGGATAGTGCTTCAAGGATTTGACTCCGGCGTGAACGATCTTGAGCCTGTGCTGCGGCGACGGCTTTATACCGTTTGAAGACTTTTCGGACACGGCGACCGTAGCTGGCCTCTTTTTCAACACTCTTCTTAACGGCTTCTTCGGCAGCTCGGTAGTTGTTGTTACCACGGCGCAAGTCCTTTCTTTCTCGTTCTGTCAACCCTCCGGCGATCCCGTGCGGCAGGCAAGAAATCATAGCCCATTCCAGACATTGTGGACGAACAGGACAGATTGTGCAAACGAGTTTTGCTGACGCTATCCGCCTTCGACCCTCTTCGGTGTTCGACTCCCAGCGAGCGGCACAACCGCTCGGGCCGTCACACTCGACCGTGCAAATGTGGGGCGTGAAGAAGAGATGATGGCCTAGCGTGCGGCATTGGCTTCGATGCCACCAAACGGTGTTCTTCGCTGACAAAGGCACACCCATAAAGAGCAATACACGAGGCGTCGATTCTGTCTTGGTCGAGGGTGCATAATGCGTATAGCGAGGGGTGATTGAGATGGAGCCATTTTCGGATTGCAATCTTTGGGGCGTTCCCACCGACTCCGATTTCCTTCTTCCAGGTTGTGTTCGAGATGAGCAGAGTATGCACGTCCCACTCCGCAAGCGCAACCTGTATCGCCCCTGACACCATCGACTGCTTGATAGTGCTCTGAACGTTCCCTGTTCTTCCGAACCCCATCACCGGCTGTTCGAGGAAGGCGAACTCGATCCGAGCAGACAGCCCGGAGAGAAACATGTGGACACCGTTGTAGGCGTCGATCGGATTCTGCGGAGAGTACGGCTTGCCGAGAAGATACTTCCCGACCACCGACCGCTCATCCAGAATGGCGCACAAAGCTACCGAGGAACTTGCTGAGTCAATCCCGAGAGTATTTATGAAGAATCACCTCAATCTCATCCCTGATTTGCTCGAAGCTACGGTTCAGCCAGAAACGACCAACATAAGCAATCTGATCCCGAGTGAATCTCATACCTCGAAGTTTAGTCGGTTGAGCAAAAACCGTCTTCGTATGATCATTGGTCTGGAAACCATTCTCGTGACAGAAACCGATGTACGCCTCCCAATGTTCAGCGATCACGATCCACGGTTTCGGGATGGAGTAGTAAGGATGAGGATCTTTTGATATGAGAATATCTGCAAAAACAGCATCGGCAATTCTCACTGACGCTTCCTGCAAGAAATCTTCCGAGATTCTAGTCATCGGAATCGAATTGCTCTCGATCCGCCCGGCATCAGCAGGATTGTTGAAGATAGTAGGACCGAGAATATCTCCCTGCGGCACCAAAGGACCATACCTCACAAGATACTCCAAAGAGTAAGTGTGCCCGAGATAATAGACAGTCTGCATTTTCCTGTCGTAAAGGACGTGAGTTTCACAGGTGGCACAGAAAGGCGGAGAGATGATAGGAAACTTCCCGCAGATCAAACAACGATCAGCTTTCATTTTCATGGGATTTCTCTCATCTGCTCCTGCTCTGCGACCCAAACTGTGATGCGCCGTGACCCCATATCAATACAGCGAGAAGATGCTTCGGTGAGTGAACGCAGAGGGCCAGTTCTGAACTTGTAGAAGTGAGAGCCTTTCGGAACGCTCCCGTTATATTCAGCCTCTTGCAGTGCAGCCGTAATCTCGCAGCAGCGAGTGTAGATGGCGACGGCAGTCTCCATAAGAGAAAGCACACCGTTATCAATAGGATAGGGCTGCCTAAGAAGTAGTATGTTCCAATACTCTTCAAGTTCTGCCTCCAGACCTCTTAGCGACTTTACGGACTGGCTTAGGAACCCCAACTCCGGTGGGGCGTACTTTCCGCTCAGCGACCTTTCTCGGGCTTCCCTGACTGTCTGGTGCTTTGGCACATTGCTCTGCCTCTCGCCAGGTGTTGAGCTTGAGGCAGACGTGTGAGTACGGGCACTCGTGGAAGAACTCTCCTCTTCCCCGAACACATTCGCTAAGGATTGGTGGAAGCTCTCTCTCCGTGGCTGCATCTTTCAACCTCCTTAGTTCTGATTCGACGTAGTGTTCCAACTTCGGATCACGATTCACTACGATCTCCCGGTAGTTATTTCTTCCCTTGTCTTCGTAGAAAAACGTGAACTTGTCCAGATGCGGAAAGTTGTCTTCATCTGCCGCCAACAGATATCTCGCAGCCTGCTGTTCATGAGCCGGGAAGATTCCTTCTCGGATCATTTTGGAGAACAAGAGAGTCCCCTTGATCTCTCCCGCCCAACGCTCACGAAGATGAACCAAGTCAAATGATCCACGGAACAACTGTGAATCGACTCTCACCTCTACTTTCAATCCCGGAATCGCTTTCCGCAAAATGATCATCCAACGTACATGGCGCCAGGTACCATCCATAAATCGGTTGATCAGAACCGGATCAACTCTCCCCATCTGCGGAAGGCCAATGTAGTTGAACATCTGTCGGCGTTCGCAAGTCCCGGCTTGTGATCCCGTGAACGTCCCGACTCTGGAACCTCTCGGTTCCATCAGCCTCTTGATCAAGTCGAGATCGTCTTGCGTTAGCACAAGCTCGGGATTGCGAACAAGCCACAAATCGAGCCTCGATGTGATGAGTTGATCTTCCTTTTTCAGATTGCGGAGCACATTCATCATCGAGGTCGTACTCATGAATATCCCATCTGTTTCGCTAGTTTTCTTCTGCGATCAGTTTCTCCAGGTGGCACATACTCCTGGCACATGTAACAAACACCACACCAACCGATTCCGTAAGCATTGTGCGTGCCACTGTGACCACATCTCCCGCAAGGTGCTTTCTCGTTCTCAGTTCCCGTCGGCACTGTGGAGTCTCCGCCTTTGGGATGCTACCCACGCCCACGCCTGAAGGTGTGCTGTCCGGTGCGTGATGAGGTTGATCGCTTGTGCAACACCAGCCACGACCGGCCCGATGATTGTTGCCCACACCTGTACGAGCGCAGGGGTATTTACCGGAAGACCAACGTGCATCAGGGCTAGAAAACCAAACAAAATCCCAGCCACCGTGACGATGTAAGAGGTTATTGCTGGCCCATCTGTCCAACTTGGAAGCTGCGGGAGAATGTTTGTGGCCGATTTCAAGGCCACAATCTCCACATTGTCATCTGCTCCGAAAACTTCATTCTCTGCTACATCGTTGTCTACCATCTCTCCACTCTTCCTTTCCTCACTTTGATATATGCCGTCACTTCACTGTCGGCAAAGTATACAACCAGAACGAAGTCCTTGCTTTGCCTGGCACAACGCTCGAAAGCTTCACGAATGTAGTCACCCCGTAACACATAACCGATCTTGGCATCTTTGATCTCATAAACAGTGTCTGCATCGGAGCCGTCGTACTTAATGCTCCCTGCTCCCGACATCGGATGACGACGAGCAGCAAGCAACTTAAGTATCTTTCTCTCCGACCTGATGCCTTGCATCTGCCGAGTCGGTGGTTTCCACGGAAGATTAGTCATTACATCTCCAGATAGTTTGAAGGCAGAGGAATCTCCAGAGCTTCAAGTCTCAACTTTGTTTGACCCCAGGCACTCGATCCCCAAAACTCATCAGTATCCAGGGGACCAGTAGAACCAATCAATGTCCACAAACTTTCCTCTGCATCCCTAACATCTCCAAGATGATCAGCGAGTGCTTGTGAACACAACACTTCGACAATCACTTTTTTTGTCTTCTTGTCCAGTCCCATCATTTACCCCACCTTTCCAACATCTTGTCGGCAGAGGTCTTCTTTCGTGGTTTCGGTTTCGGTGGGTGAGCTTTCTTGTACTCTTCCGAAAGCTGCCCTTGACCAACTCGAACATTGCAGTCAGTACAGTAGATACATCTCCCGACCTGTTCGAACTGATGCTTGTCATGCTCCAACCAAGACTTGAGATATGCTTCCGCAATCTCTTCCTCAGTCGGCTTAGGGCCACTCTGGCGGGCACGGATTCTATCTCGGAGTTCGCTCAATCTGGCACCTTAACCTTTCCAGGATTGGCATCTTGCCAGTACTTCATCTTTCCCCGAATCTCCAATGCCCTGCGAACATGCGATTCTGACGCACCACCCCAACGGCAACGCTCGGCGTACGAGATGATTGCTTCAGGAGCGTATTTATCTTGTGCTCGAAGAACGAAACACGGCTCGTCACTGTCGATCTCCGCATTAAGATCAGCAAGGATTTTATCCGTCTTCGCCAGCAGTTCCTCTAACACAGATGTACTCTCTGTGTGAGCTACATCTTCGATGAGTTCCAACAACTTAGGAAACGCACCATTCGTTTTGAACACAATGAACTTGGAATCTCGCATCACACAGCCTCCGCTTCGTCAATCGCTTTCAGTTGGGAACACGGGTTTCTACCACACGCACAGGTGTTTGGGTTTGACTTGACATGGTGGTGCCAATCTCTGAACGTCTTGAGCAGAATGTTGTACCGCTTCACTGACCTGCCGTAGTTCTTCTTGAGCTGCTGTATCTCCGGTCCCGACAACAACTCACGACCGACGACCTGCGTTGGGTCCGGTAATTTCTTCACTGGCCGTTTGAAATCATCCGGCACTGTCACCGGATCAGTCAGAGGACGTACTCTCTTCACTGGCTTTCCAGCGGGAAGTTTTTGCTCTGTTGCTGTTTTTATTTCAGCCATTTCTTGCCGCCTCTCTAATAGTTGAACGAACCTTCGTGCTTCCGAGATGCTTCTTAGCTTCAAGAATGGAGGTGTAAAGTCCATGCTCGAATGCGACTGCCGCAAGATAACTGTCTTCGTCTACTTCTCCTTTCACTAGATCCCAAACGAAATACACTTCTTTCTCGGGGACAGACAACTTCGACTTGACTAGCTCACACTTGATCTTCTGCCCTGTCGTATAGTGAGCAACGACCATCTTCTCGCCGTCGTAAGTCTTCCTTGTTGTTCTGATCTTTCCGGCTTTGACAAAACGTACCCGGTAAGATGCGAAAAAGCCGAGGGCTTTTCCACCAGGAGTTGTCTCGGGAGAACCAAACACAACTCCCACTTTCGTTCTGGTCTGATTTATACAGAGAATGGCCGTATTCTTGTTTGTAGTATTTAATCGGCGCAGAGCAATGCTCATCAGAGCTGCAAGTCGTGCAGGTTGGATGTTCTTGTCCCCGGAAAGCTGTACAGAGGCTTCCTGGGCAGGCTGGGACGCTGCAATCGAATCCCACACGCACAAATCCACTCCCATACTCAAACCCATCTGTACGGCGTCTGCAGCCTGCTCTCCGGTTGTCGGGTGCTGCACGATCAAGTTAGAAACATTGCAGCCGCATTCAGCAGCCCATTCCGGGTCGAAGGAGTGTTCAGTATCCACCAACATTGCAACTCCGCCGTCTTCTTGCACTGACGAGATTGCACGTAAACCAATGTAAGATTTGAGAGAGGAGAAATCCCCAAAGCACTCAGTAATTCGACCTCTGGGAAGTCCTCCGTCGAGTAAAATGTCCAGAGGCAAAACACCTGTTTCAATGTAAGATGTGATATGCCGTGCATCATTACCGAAAGTAATGGTTCCGGGTCCAAGTGTGTCATTGATAGACCTCATCACTTCTTGAGCGGTTTTCTTCCGATCTTCTTTCTGATGATCTCTCCGGCCACGAGTCATGGTTCTAACGCCCGGACTGTCTCGCAGGGCGATGACCTGCCATCTTCGACGCAGAAGTCACCAGGGCCACATAAACTTTGGCTTCGCACCTTCTGGTGCAGCGCCAGCACTCTGTCCCGCATGGCTTCGAGTTCCAGAACGTGTTTGATGCGCCCGCTGTTGCGGATTATGTGATCTTGTTCGGCCACCTTCGCTTCCAGTTCGTCTATGGCGGCTAGCAGGGCGGGGACGACAATCGAGTAGGAGATGGCCGCCGCGTGACTTTGCACGCTCGGGTCCTCGATGTCGCAGATACGGTCGAACTGCGCCCGCACCTGCTCGAAGTCTGGCCGCGGCTCAGTCATCCGTCGCCGCTCCTGCCTCGATGATCTGTTGCAGGTCTGGCTGGATCACGAGGGGTCCTCCGCTTCGTAGTAGATGCAGGGGCAGTCCTGGACGGCGCAGGCGTTGCTCGTCCAGTGTTCGTCGGCTTCGTGCCCGCAGACGCAGGTCGCCTCAGTCATCGAGGGCGTCCAGGGCGGCCCACACTTTGCACATTGGGCACCTTCCGCAGTAACGGAATCGAGGTCGCCGGTCCACGTAGGTCGTCTTGACCGCCTCACAGTCCGACACCTTGCGGCCGC
>Ga0182030_10012342_pt1 | contig 17124 bp, 13 predicted proteins | sample 812S3MmetaG_FD_121299 | JGI IMG/M metagenome (GOLD analysis project Ga0182030, IMG submission 121299) | Permafrost microbial communities from Stordalen Mire, Sweden - 812S3M metaG (Illumina Assembly) | ecosystem: Environmental > Terrestrial > Soil > Wetlands > Permafrost | place: Sweden...
GTTTGAACATTGGAAACAGGGGGTCACTCCGCGTGTAAGACAATGAAAAGCCGTATGACGGGAGACTGTCACGTACGGTTTTGTGAGAGCTTCAGTCTGAAATGTCTGATTCTACTCGACTAGCTTATTCCAAATTCTGGTGATAAAGACTGAGCGTAGCGGCGATGACGGCATAGGCGGGGGCGAGTACCGGGATGAAATGCAAACCATAAAAGATCATGCCGTTGCCGATGGCGAGCCCTTTTCTCTGGCTGATGTAGGCGATACTGGCGGACGGCGTCATCTGGTGGTGGCGGCAGCTATAGTCCAGCATGGAAAATCCATAGTAATAGCATTCTACAAAAATACAGATGACCGGCGTGATCCAGCCCACGAAGGGGACAAACGAAAGGATCAGCAGCGAGATCAAATAGACTGTCTGCCACAGGGAGTTGCGCAAGGCCACGCGGATACCGACCAGCATCTCCTGCCGGAATTGCCGGTTGAACCTCATTTTATACTCCTTTCCGTTGAGCAGGGCGTCGGTCTGCTCGCTGAGATAAGTGAACAAGGGGGAGCCGATGATGAGAATAAGATATTTGAAGAGGGAAAAATAAAGGAAGACGAGGACGAGGTGGACCATGAGGCCGCCCATGACGAAGAAGAAGGACAGGAGTGCGCTCTGACGATGTTGCAGGAACCGGTCGATGTGCATCAGGTGGCTGAGGGCGGCGACGACGGTAGCGGCGGAGACCCAGAAGAAATAGAGGCCGACGATGAAAAGGATGGTATATAAGATGCCCGGGATCAGTATCCATTTCCACAGCCGATGCTTGCTAATGAACTGATGCGCTTTGATATAGGACTGGAAGGCTATAATTAATTCTTTGAGCAAAGTGCAATTCTTTTAGTTTTGTCCGACTAATCAGTGGGGTTACCCTCTTCAAACCTACATTAAAATGGGCAATGCAAAAAAAAAGGATGCGGGGGCGACCGGGCCGGTGGATATGCGGGCGAAACCGGTGAAGACGTTGCGAAAGCTTGATGGCACCTTCTATGACCGGCCGGGCGTAGTGGCTGTCGCCCGCGACCTGTTGGGCAAGGTGCTGGTGACGGAGTTCGGCGGCCGGCGGACCTCGGGGCGCATTGTGGAGACGGAGGCCTATAACGGTGTGGGGGATCGCGCGAGCCATGCCTGGTCGGGAAGGCGAACGCGCCGGACGGAGGTGATGTATGCGGCGGGGGGTACGGCCTATGTCTATCTTATCTATGGCATCCACCATCTGTTCAATGTGGTGACCAACAAAAAAGATATTCCGCATGCTGTGCTGGTCCGGGCGCTGGAGCCGATGGAAGGGATCGAGGTGATGCGGGAACGCCTCGGGAAAGGGCGGGTGGACGGCGGGGCGAACGAGGTGCTGAAGCCGGACTATTCGCTGACGCGTGGTCCTGGCAATTTGTCTCGGGCACTGGGACTGCAGACCGTGCATACGGGTGTCTCGCTGATGGGGGACGAGATCTGGATCGGCGATGATGGCTATAGGCCAAAGAAATCGGAGATCACCGCGGGCCAGCGTATCGGGGTGGATTATGCGGGAGTGGATGCGGGGCTGCCATACCGCTTTTTTATCAAGGGCAGCCCTTATGTCAGCGGACCGAAGACGAAGGGCTAGCGCGGGCGGCGGGCGGTTGAAGTAAATAGTTAGGAGTAACTATTGTGCATGTTCAGGAATGGGGCCATATTTAGGCGGCACTATACAGGGATCTATCGATGACACCAAAGTATACGAAAAGGGCTCGTCCAGCATCAACTATGATGGTACAACGCACACCAATTATTATGCCGGAACGGAATTTCGTATTATGGGTCACCCGGTCGAAGAGGATCTCTATGAGCCCTTCCCGGATTCCTTCGGCGTCAGGAAAATGGATGATGAGAATCCCCAATTGGGGCTGAAATTCGGATTGGAATATATCGGGAAGGGCGCAAAATTTCCGGGTGGTAACGAGAGTATTAACCTCAATTATCTTGAAATCCCAATAGATCTCCTTTATCATTATCCGCTTGGCCCCGGCAGTGTGCGTGGTGGACTGGGGCCTTATTTCGCTGAAGGGATCGGCGGGGGCGGCGCTAATGGCGTTTACGGTGAAAATGCGGGCGGATTCAAACGATTCGACGCGGGGCTGAACTTCATGGTAGGATACAAATTGGCCATGGGAGTGTCGCTCGATATAGGCTATGATCTAGGGCTGGCGAATATTGAATATGCGAACCAGGATGTGACGGGGCATAACCGCTGTTTCAGTGTGAATCTGGGATTTCAGATAGGGAAATTATTTGCGAAGTAGGGGTTGCGGGGGGAACGGCGGAGCGCCAAATTAAAGCCCGGTTAAAGCGCGCTTAAAGTTGGATTAAAGATGATGCGGGGTATTGCGAGGGGCGGCTATGGCGGGCAGCGTTCGTCAGAACTTCGGGCAGGGAACGCCGTGCTTGCCGCTGGCGGCCTTCTTGATGTAGATCAGTGAGATTTCGATGCCGCCGCGGCTTTGCGATGCCGTAGACAAGGCGGATACGTTGACGTCATAGGTGACGCCAAGACTGAAGTCGCTGTAGTCCAATCCCAGGTAGGGGATGATGGCGTCGGCGGTGTTGTTGGTGAAGCGGGCCCAGACGCCGGCGTAGAAGTTGACGGGATTGGTTTCGTCATTGTTGTTAGTCGATTCCCATGCGCCGCCCAGCACATACTGACGGGCGCCGGCCTGGTTAGATACCAGCCCACTTACATAGACAGTACTGGCCGTACCGGTTATCGGGAAATAGCCGCCGCCGTGGACCGTTAGCCTGATCGGTACATTGATCGTGTCTTCGCCCAGGAAGGAGGCCTTGGGATGATTAAGATGATAACCCGAAGCGCCTAAGTAAAAGTTATTGTTACCGTCGGTCGTGGCGTTGTAGAGCACGCCCATGTTGGCATCGAAATAGTGCACTTGTACGAATTCCGAATTGATGGCCTCGGAAGGCGAACGCAGGAAGGTGCCGTCGAGCTGCAGGCCGTCTTCGAAGGTGAGGCGGGTGCCATCGAGGCTTTGGTTGGCATAGACGCCCTGGAAGCCCACGCCGATGGAATGGTAGCCGTCTTCGTCCAGCGCCAGGTGATAGGCCGTGGAAATGCCGATATAGTCATCGTTGAGGATACCGCTGGCGGTCTTGTCGGTCATCGCCATGAGGCCGATACCCCAGGTGTCGTTGACGGGCAGTTTGTTGGTCAGGATGGGGGCGTCGACGGATACGGTGGAAGTAATGAAGGCATTATTAATAGCCGGCCATTGGTTGCGATAGTTGCCGGCTACCCTTAGCACTCCGTTGAACTTGCCGGTGAGGGCGGGGTTCAGGGTAAGGGGAGAGGCGAAGAACTGGGAAAAACCGGGGTCCTGGGCGTGGGCGGATGGCGATGTCAGCAGCAGGATGCCGGCGAAGACCAGGATACTCAGGAAGGACGAGAGCCCGGAGGCATCTGACCGGCTGCTCAGCATAGCGCTGAGGACGGCGCCGGACCTGGCGTTAGGAATCTTCCGAAAGCTCGGGATGGATCGGCGACTGGCGGCGGTAACGGCACGACGGCGGCCGGGATGGGGAAAAGGCAGACGGCGGTCGGCACCCAAATGCGCACGCGGAGGCATGCCTGCGGGCACCTCCAAAAGTGGCTCTGCCGCCGGAAGGTGAAGAGCCGGGGCGGAAACCGGATAAGGTGAACCGGGCTCGGATGAATTTTGGGTGTTCAGGATTGCTATCTGCTTCATAAACAGTTCAGTCTGTCGTTATCAATGGAAAATAAAGATTTCGGTCGGATCTTGGAAAGAGCTGCAATCAGATGTTTCGCGGATGTTTCCGGATATTGATATATTAGACGACTAAATTCGGCGAAACGTTGGCTTAGGTAGATTAACGAGCGAAAAATAGTAAAAAAAGGGGAATGGAGGTGATAAAGTTTTCCTAAAGCGGGCAGTAGGGGCTGGGCGTGATCCGGCGGCGGTTGGGGGGCGGTAGGGCGAGCCCGGGCGGCCTTACATCTGGACTTTGGTGCCGAAGGCGAGGTCGCCGGCGTCGCCGAGGCCGGGAACGATAAAACCCTTGGCGGTCAGTTCGTCATCGATGGCGCCGCACCAGATCTTGCATTGGGGCTCGGTGCGCAGGACGAATTCTATTCCGACGGTACAGGCAATAGCAACGACGACATGGATCTCGGCCGGGTGGCCTTCTTCACGCAGGTACTGAATGGTCTTGACGAGAGAGGCGCCGGTGGCGAGCATAGGGTCGGAGACGATGACGATGCGGCCTTCGAGCTCGGGGCAGGAGACGTAATCGAGGCTGATCTCGAAACTGCCGTCGCGCTGATGCCGCCGGTAAGCCGAGATGAATCCATTATCTGCGCGGTCGAAATAATTCAACAGTCCCTGGTGCAGAGGCAGGCCGGCGCGGAGGATGGTGGTGATGACGGGTTGTTCCTTGAGCACTTTACACACGGCGATGCCGAGGGGTGTCTGGACTTCCCGTTCTTCAAAAGGCAGCGTCTTGCTGATCTCATAAGCGGCGACTTCTCCGATACGCTCGAGATTGCGCCTGAACCGCATCCGATCCTGCTGGATGTTCTCGTCGCGGATCTCGCTGATCCAGTTGCTGAGCAGGGAATACTGCTGGCTTAAATTGACAATCATAGTACGACCCGGTTTTCGGGCAAACCTACATTAAAATTATTGAAAATTTCACCGGGGTCGTTGAATGCAGGTGCCGGCGACAGGCGGGAGGGATATTTTTAAGCATGAAAAAGAATTTTTTTATGATGATCAGCCCCGACGACGGTCACCATAGCGGCGGAGGTGTCTTTTGCGCCTTCTTTGGACAGTGCCTGAGAAGCTCAACGAGAAGGACCGAGGGACGACGGTCCGACGAAGTTCGGGCGGACGGGGCAGTTCGTGGCTGTCGTGAGGCGGCGCAATCCGCCGACGTGCATGGTCCCGCACAAAGTATGCAAAATGGAAACTTTTCCGGCACATGACAAGCGACGGGGAAATCCTATTTTTGTCCCCCTATGGTCTATAAAGTTATCGGGTTGATGAGCGGGAGCTCGCTGGATGGGCTGGATATTGCTTACGTCCATCTGCAGGAGCGCCTTGCGACGAGGCAGGCGCCTAAGGGATGGGATTTCGAACTGGTGAAGGCGGATTGTTATCCGTACAGTGACGATTGGCGCGGCCGTCTCGGCGCGGGGCGCGGGCTTTCTGCGTTGGACTATCAATTATTACATGTGGAATACGGGCGGTACCTGGGTGAGCAAGTCTTACGATTTGTGAGGGAAAACGGATTGGAATACCAGGTGCAGCTGGTAGTCAGCCATGGTCATACGGTGTTTCATGAAGTGGGCAGGCATATGACGGCGCAGCTGGGGGACGGGGCGGCGCTGGCGGCGACAGCCCGGGTCAATGTGGTCAGTGATCTGCGGGCGATGGATGTGGCGCTGGGCGGGCAGGGGGCGCCGATCGTGCCGATCGGGGAGATGCTATTATTACAAGAGTATGGCCTGTTCCTGAACCTGGGGGGGATTGCGAATGTTTCGCGGGCGGGGACGCGGGGGACGAATGTTGATGCGGGGGGCGGAACGGCTGGTGGTACGTCGGCGGCGGCTTTGGCGTCCGGGAGCGGCGGGTTCGTCGCATTCGATGTATGCCCGGCGAACCGGGTATTGAACGAGCTGGCGGCGGACGAGGGACAACCCTACGATGCCGGTGGGGCGCTGGCGGCGAGTGGCAGCGTAGATGCGGAATTGCTGGGGCGGCTGAATGGCCTGCCTTATTACCGGCAGGGATATCCGAAATCACTGGCGAATGAGTTCGGGACGGAAACGGTGCTGCCACTGATCAGGGCGGTGATGAGGAACGGGGCCGGGATGAAAGAGGAGGAGGCGGGAGAAAGCGCGGGCGGGGGGCTGACGACGGCGGATGCGTTGCGGACGTATACTCAGCATATTGCGGAGCAGGTGGGGCGTGCGGTGCGGTCGCTGGTGGCCGGTACGGCCGGGGCGGGACCGGCAGGATTGGCCGGTACGGCCGGGCGCATGTTGGTGACCGGTGGCGGGGCGCACAATACCTTTCTTATCGGGCAGTTGCGCGAGGTGTTGGCGGATACAGGGGTGGAAGTGGTTGTCCCCGATTCGGGACTGGTCGATTATAAAGAGGCGCTGATCATGGCGCTGATCGGGGTCCTGCGGTGGCGTGAAGAGAACAACGTGCTGGCCTCGGTGACGGGCGCGAGCCGGGATAGCATCGGCGGGGCGGTCTGGGTCGGGCAGGAGGCGTGAGTGAATGGCAGGGTTAAATGAGCTTGACGTTTAGACGGTTAAGATAAATGAATTGATCTATGTCGTCGCGAAATGTGAAGTTCGACGCAACGCTTTGGTCATTAGCCCTGTCACTATTACCGCAAACCACAGGCTATGAAGAATTTTGCATCACTGCTATTCCTGGCTGACGTCTTTGAAAAAACTATTGAATAAGTCCTTGTATTGTTTCCAGACAGGTGGCGCTGCTGGTGGTCCGGTATTTGCTCTTGTTCGTTTAGGCACCTTATTCTGATCGTTCTCTTCCCAATATGAGACTTGATTAATAGTCCTAAAAGGATTATTTCAATAATAATGAAAATATACATTTTCGTCGTTTTTGCTTTTTCACTATTGTATACAGAATTTCTTCTTGCACAGGCTCCTGCCAAGGACACCATCGTGCCGGCGAAAGGCGATATCAAAGGGCAGTTGAAGCAGATCAAAGAACGAAAGGTTGCAGCGCATACGGATTCGGCCAACACCGAACCCGAAAAATCGCCCTTGCTGGACTCTACAAAATACAGCAGATACGGCGACCTGCTCAATGATGACCCCGAGTACACCCAAGAAAGCGCTATCTGGAAACCTGCTGTTCAGGTGGTCGTTGAAAATGTTATATTGAATATAGCGGACAGAACTGTGCTGAAGCTGGAATTTGCCAAAACAGATTTCACTACCTGGGGCAGGACTTTGAGTGCAGGATTTCCCTGGAATTCCGGCTGGGAATGGGACCAGGACAGGTTTGGCAACAATTTCTTTTCGCATCCGATGATGGGCAGCTTTTACTTTAGCGCGGCTCGCACCAACGGCTATAATTTCTGGCAATCAGTGCCTATCGTATTTGCCGGCAGCTATATGTGGAAGATCTTTGGAGAAAACGGGAAACCGGAGCGGGAGGATCTGATCAATACGACAGTTGATGGAGTCCTTCTGGGAGAAGTGATGTATCGGTTAAGTTCAAATATCCTGGACGACCGGGCGGTCGGTCCGGAGCGGGTTTTCCGGGAAATCCTAGCGGGACTGGTCAACCCGGTTAGAGGGGTCAACCGGCTATTTGACGGGAAGTGCTTCAGAAGGACCAACAAAGAAATCTATCAGAAAGAGCCACTCAACATTGCCCTTTACGCGGGCGTCCATTCTATAAACAATCAAACAAACGCTTTGCTGTCGGGGCATACAGACGAAATGGTGAATATCCAGCTCGATTATGGCAATCCTTTTGAGCTCCGTTATCGAAAGCCTTTTGACTTCTTTAAGTTCAGGGCCGAGTTGAATTTCGGCGTAGGAAGGAAAGTGGTGGACAACATTACGGGATATGGCGTCCTGCTTGCAAAAAATTATCAATTGGGCAAGCTGTCCATTCTTTTTGGCGGCTTTCAGCATTATGATTATTATGATGCCAAGGCATTCGAGCTGGCGACGATTGCCTTCGGGCCGGGTGTATTGACGAAATTGCCCTTGACTAAGAGCTCCGAACTCGATGTCAACCTTCATCTCGCATTGGTGCCCTTTGGGGGAAGCAGCGTAGGACCGGTCACCGATACTTCCTTTTACAGGGATTATCGTTTTTCATACGGGTGGGAGAGTAAACTGGAAGCTGCCGTCAATATCGGCAAATACGGCAATTTAAGCCTTTGGTACTATTATTATTTTATCCATTCGTTTAACAATACCGGGAAGGATGAATCGCCCGTTAATACGCTTGGTAACAATCATATCAGTGTTATCAGGCCGCGTGTCACTGCTCATATATACAAGACGCTGAGTTTTGGACTGGAGGATATCATCTATGAGAACAACCATTACCAGGCCGGCTTTGCCCCGTTGCACTATACCCAGACCGAGCAAAGAATATTTGTACTGTTCAATTGGGAAGACTCGCAAAGGCGGGGCCATTATTATCTGTAGGGTCTCTTATCTAAAGGTGTAAACACAACCCGGCATTAACGTGCCATTGGCATAATTCAAGTTGAAACTGAGGGTATTTTTCTTTTTTGCCGCCCCGAGCTGAATTTTTGAATAGCGGTGGTAGTTGTTGACCACTTGTCTCCCGCTTAAGAATCCGAGGGCAGCCCCCACCATTACATCCGAGATCCAATGCTGGTTTTGGACAATCCGGCTTAATCCTATCGCAGTGGCTGCCGAGTAGGCAATGATCGGAACGATCGGCGTCTCCTTATATTCCATGGCGAAGACGGTAGCGGCAGCAAAGGCAACGGTAGTGTGGCCCGAGGGAAAGGATTCATATGAAGAGTTGTCGCTTTTCAAAAAGTGATAAAAAGGACCGTGGAAGGTATGATTGTTCAAACCTGTCACGGGATCATAGTAGGATGGGCGTTGTCTGCTGGTCAGGTATTTAAGCGCCGTCTCGATTGCCGCCGCCGTTATATAGGCTTGTGTTGCCAGAAGCGTGGTAGTCTGTTCCTTGTCTTTTTTAAAGATAAGGCCATAGGCGCCGAGGGCGGCCAAGGTATATGCTTCGTACAAGCCCCCGAAATTAGTGACATAGGTACTGGCCGAAACCACCGACTTGTTGTTCCGGACCTGAATAGCCAATCGATAGACGGGTTTGTCGGCAAATAGTATAGCGCCGGTCGTCACCACAGCAAATGCGCCGATTTTAACCCAGTCGCTTTTGGTGGCCCTGAAAGGGGAGGTCACCTGCTGCTTGATATCATCCGCCACCAATACAATATAGACATGGGCGGTGATTTTTGTGTTTTCATTGTAGAAAGCCGGGTTGATGATATTCTTTTGCTTGCCGCCCGTGCTATCCGGCTGCTTACCCAGGCTATCCAGTTTTTTTACCAGAGAATCCTTTTGTTGAGCGGATGCGAGTACTGGTATCAGTAATAATAGCAATAAAAAAAGTCTACAGCGGAACGTCATTTGAAATAGCTTTAAATTGACCCGAAGACTTCCATTAACAAAAAAGCCCAGATAGAAATCCAGGCCGTTGCTAAAATCCAATATCCTATTAAAAGCCATTTGACTTAGTGCAAGTTTTAGACCATTTGTTCTAAGCACCTTTTCAGACACGATTTGAAGAAGTTTTGAACAATATGCGGGAGATTTAGGGGAAATTGTTCTACAAACAGGCGTGGGGCTATCCCTTGCACAATATTAGAACTTCAGGGAATAGGTAATGCTGGGGATCACCGGAATGAAGGGTACCTGTTTAGCCGTTACGATGCCGGTTGCGGGGTCGATAGTACGGTAGACGAAGGAGTTGTTTGCCCGGCCCCAAGTCCGGGCTTTCCGGTAGCGAATACTGAGGTCGAGCCGGTTATAGGGGCTTACTGGCAACGAAGTTCAGACGGGTACCATCCAGCCAGTCTCGGGCGGCGTACCGGAAACGGCCACGACATATACTTATTCCTGGGCGAACGGCAACCTGATCGCAAGCTACAATAGCACCAATGCGACGGCGGAAGGGTTTATCTATGACACTACCAAACCTTCGCAGCCCGGTGACGACTGGCAAATACTGGAGTTGACAAGCTATAACTATACGTTTGTCCGGAATGCCAACCTAATCACCGGCATTACCACAGTTTCCAATGGTACCACCGCTCCGCTTGAAAAATTCACTTACACTTTTGACAATTCCGCTAAGATCACGCAGATGATATCGACTTTTGGAGCGACAACGGAGACCATCAGCTACCAGTATTCCTGCAGCAACTGAAAAGTTCCATTTATTACTGGAGTCCTGGGGTCAATAAACAGTATCACTTCAAAAAGCGTGAACTTGATGTTATACTGTTTGATATTAAAGCAGCAAATTAGCGATTCACAGGATAGTGGAGGCCATTGAGGGAGGGATGCGCCGGGTCCTTATATTTTGCCGGAACCATAGGTGGACCCAAGGCTGCTTACGATGAGTGATCTCGAGATCGCTTTTACGGCAGGAAGCGAAGCCAGTTCTTTTACAAATACCTCGTCCTTATTGCCTTGCATCTCGATGTTCAAGATATTTTCATTAGTAAAACCAAGATCGAACCGCACAAAGCCTTTGTATTGATGGTAGCCGATAATGGTCGCAGTGATAAAGATGAGCGAAAATGTATACTGTATAACGACCAATGCCTTTCGAAAGCCGATATGCCGGAAGACTTTTAGCGAAGAGGCATTTTTCAGCACCTGCACCGCATTTATTTTTGAATAGAAAAGGGCGGGTAGAAATCCGGCGATCACGCCAACCCCAATGACAAGTAAAACAAACCGGATTACGAGCCACGGCGATAGATGGAGCGAAAATATGCTTTCTAAATTCAGGTCAAACGAAAGGAACTGCCTGCGCAGCAGCAGAAAAATACAAAAAGCGAAGCAGAGTGAGAGCAGCGAGAGGATGACGGATTCAGCAATAAACTGACCCATCACCTGTCCGCGTTGCGCGCATCACCTTACGGATACCCACTTCACGGGAGCGTCTTAGGGAGCGGGCGATGGAGAGATTGGTATAATTAAAGCAGGCAGAGAGGATAATGATAAAGGCCACGCCGGCCAATGTGTAAAGCACTGCGATAGGAATAGCGGGGCCGATCTCGTTCTGCATCGGTGTGCCAACAGGAATGGCCTTCAGCGGTTGCGGTGAAAGGAAAATCTTGCGATTTGGGACAGCAGCATTTTCCCGCTCGGTAAGCCTGTTTAGCGCCGCAGCAAAAGAAGCCGGATCGCTATTCTTCGAAAGCAACACATATACGTAGTTGGAGAAAACATTTGTCCCGTCCATATAGTGGCCGTCAGATGTCGATTTGTTCAGATCGATCGATGACAAGGAGACCAGCATTTCGAATTGGATATGTGAAAGCTTTGGGATATCCTCCATTACCCCGGTGACGGTATAATTCACCGTGTCAAACTTCAGCACCTTACCCATCGGGTCGGCATGGCCAAATAATTTCGTTGCAGTGGATTGCGTCAAAGCTAACGAGTACGGTTGTCTCAACGCGGTGGTGGCTGATCCTCTTGCCAGCGGAAAGCTAAACAAATCAAAAAAACCTTCATTGGCATATAAGCCTGTCATCGGGACGGTGTTAACCTCTGCAAACCTGACACCAAATTAACCGTAGCACTTCTATAAAGAGTATTTCAATTTGACTATGTTTGAAAAACGAAACGCATATGCATCCCGAAGTAAATTCCATGAATTCGGAACCTCCTAATTATTTGGATGGAGCGAAAGTTATTAAATGGTCATGGTCTGGACAGCAGCCATTTGGCTTTATGGGCAATGAAGAAGTATATGGGCTTGCAATTTGTCAATATGAGGGCAAAGAGAGCAAAAAAGAATCCATATATTGTTTTAGTTGCGACAAGAATTGGGAGGTTATACAAGATGGTATTTATGATACTGTTGAAAATGCGATCGGCTTTTTGCCAGACCAAATTAGAAATGTAGCAGCGACTTGGCTACCGAAGTAAGGGCGAATTTGTATAAGGCACCGGAATGAGACTTGATAGGACTTGAACCATCCATACATTGAATTACAACAGGATAGCTCTTTCAACGACTGATTTGCAGCCTTGCATTTGCACACTCTGTGGCAGCATCCCCCCTTTGGCAGTGGGGTACGGATTTCCATCAGGTCATAATTTACCACAAAAGGTGGTGGGGATATTGAGTTCCCTTGTTTCGCCCCGGCTGTAGAGGATTGGCGGGAACTGTTTCAAAAAGGTTCGAAGAAATATTTGGTTCGCCAGCCATGATTTTCATAAAACTCGGCAAAAGGGTCGTTGCCCACGGCGGCGGCATAACCGGGTTCGTGTCTTTTATTTATCGGATACCTGCACACGAAACCTGCGTCATTTTCTTCCAGAATACGCCCCCGCGGACCGGTTTCCTATCGATGGTGCAGCGGATCCATGACATCCTGGACGGTAAGAAAGTAGAGCTGCCCCGGGTCGCTTGCAACGCATTGACACGAAAAACATAGAAAAGGCCGAACAACCCGCACCTAATGGGATACGAGCACGCTGCTGACCTGGACTACCTTCTCTGTATTGACGAGCTCGACAAAGTAAATTGCCGCAGGGTAATGCTGAACACTTATCGTGGCGACCGATGCGCCGGTAACGCCCGGCTTGAGCGATTGCAGCACTTGGCCGGAGAGGCTGACCAGCCTGATACAAAGATCCGGGGTCGCATTGCTCAACGATACGTTGATCCGGTCCGACGTGGGGTTAGGATATATACTGATAGAGCCAACATCCGGCAAGTTGACTGTCCGGATATAGGTGTACGAACTGCTGCCGTCGATTTGCTGATTGAACAACCTGTAGTAGTTTATGCCGGCAAGAGGGCTTAGGTCCGTAAAGGAATATTGGCCATCGGCATTGGCAGCATCGGCTGCTACGGACCCAATGGTCGTCCAGTCGATGCCGTTATTGCTGCGCTCGACGTCAAATTTGCTAAAGCCAATGCCCGATGCGTCCCAGGTGAGGCCGACCGTTTTATTGCTGTTCAGGATGGCATTGAAATCGGTGACCCCCACTGGTAATACAAAATTTTGGGTGTTGACGAGGAATTGGGTGAATGTCCCAAAAGTCGACGTAGCCGAAGTGGTGGCGACATTGCCGTTGCCGGTGGCAGTTTGCCAAAAACCCCCCAGGTATTGGGAGATCCCGATATTTGTGCCTGCCGTTTGGAAGGAAGATCCTTCCAGCGCCGAGCCGGAAGAAGCCCAGTTCACTCCAAGCGTCGCGTTGCCCAAGCCGGCTGACTGACTGATGTTCCAAATAGCGCCCAGGATACCGGCGGCCAGGGCGGGGCTAAATACGGGGCCACCGTATATGGCATTAGAGCTGGCTGGAGCAAAGACATAAACAGAGAAGCCTTCACCGAGGTTCGTGCCTGGATTGAGGGTTACCGGAAGATAATAGGTGGGGGTTCCGATCGGGAACGTCATGGTCGCATTCGCGGGAAGGTTATCGATGGTGAGCAAGCCCGTCATGGAAACACCATTACCCACGATGATATAGCTATTCGTTGATGCGCCGGTAACCGGGACGCCGGAAGTGATCGTCAGCGGATAATTTGAGGCGTCCATCAGGCCACTGGTGAAGGCCAGCTGATTCGTCACCGTAGATGCGACTCCAAGAATGACATTACCTCCACTATTGGAGATCGTTAGGTTATTGAATGTGGTGGCTGCAGTTCCTCCGATCGTTTGTGCAGCCGACCCGTTTAAAGAAACGGTGTTGGCTCCCTGTGCAAAATTGCCGCTGTTATTGGTAAAGTTTCCCCCCACGGTCATATTGGCTCCGGAAGTAAAATTGCCGGCTGAAAGGATCAGACTCCCATTTAATTTGAGGGTTGGAGGGGCTACGAAATTACCCGTCGTTTCGGTGAAGTTTTGTGCAGTAAGCGTGATCGTGCTCCCTCCGGTGCTGAGCGTCTGCCCGGCTGAGAGGTTGGTGGTAATATTGTAAAAGGTTTGCGCTGCAACCGTCCCGTTAATGGCCTGACCTCCGCCGCTCGTAAAATTGACCGTGCCGGCGCCTGGCACAAAGCCGCCTCCGTTGTTTGTCCAATTCCCACTCTCGCTGATGGTGGCGGGCGCATTGAAGGTGCCTCCGTTCAATGTCGTATTGCCGGTAACATTCAGGATTGTCATCGTCCCCGCGCTGAAATTGCCTGAGTTTATGGTCAGTGTGCCGGCAATATTAAGGGTGTTCAGGGCGCCGCTGACAAAAGTTGTGGCTCCGCCCGTATTCGCGATCACGAGATTATAAAATGCATCATTGGAAAGGGACGCAGAATTAATGGCCTGGTTTATTGATCCGATAAAATTTAGTGTACAGGTTCCCTGTACGAACCCGCCTTCGTCATCAAATGCCCATGTTCCGTTATTTCCGTCGATCGTTACATTTTTCGTACTGTTCCCGGTAAAATAGTCGGCGACATTAAAGGTCATGTTTGCATTGGCCGTCAGACTAAACATTCTGAAGTCGCCATTATTCAGCGGTTGGATCGTCTTACTTATGCCGGATTCGAAATCAAAATTGGGATAGTTTGTAGTGGGCCAAGCTTCAAAAGAAAAAAAGGTGCCGGCATTGGCAGACGCGGGAGTTCCGAATTGAACGGTGCCTCCCGTTACGGAATAAAGTGTTGAAGCCACGTTTGCCCCTCCAAGATCGGCATCAGGATAATTGCCCCAGCTTGCGTCTGTCAATTCTATCAGGCCGCCGCTCATAAAAGTTTTTCCCCCAACAACGTCATTGAGCTGAAAAGTACCCATAAAGCAGGAGCCATCGATCGCAGCAATGATGGTACCGCCGGTCATATGAAAGTCGATATAGTCTGCATTGCCATAGTAATCAAAACCTGAGCCTAAATTTAGAGTGCCGCTTGCTATATACAATTGCGGCGTGCCTCCATTTACGTAATATTGAAGATCGACTCCCATGCTCAACGTTTGGCTGCTGTTATTGCTGGCCGGTTGTCCCAGCGCTACGTCCACCGTACCGCCATTGATGAAAAGTTTTCCTGATAGTATGATGTTAGACTGGCCATAGGTAGAAATGCCATTGCCGATCGTTGCCATGGTACCATTTTTGGCCAGGTTCATCGTGCCATTGTCCGATTCGATGGTAACGCCGTAAGGAATAGTAAGTGCATTGGTGGAGCCGCTATTATAGCTATCGTTTAGGGTACCTGCATTATCCATTCTCCATGTGCCCCTGATGAAAGTAAAGTAGTAGTTACCTCCGGAATTTATTCCGGAAATAAAATTGGCGTCCTGGACATCCAAACTCGTGGCTGCCGACCCCATATTCAGCACGATCGTGCCTGCGATGGAATAGCTGCCGCCACCAGTCAAGGTCGAATTGGCCGCCCCGTTAAACGTTACCGTGCAGCCGGCAGAGGCGGTAAAGGTGCCCGCGTTGTTTAGATTCCCACCAATTGCAAGGCTTTGGTTCGCAGCAATGAGGACCGACCCAGAGTTTGCGATCGTCAAACTCCCGCATACATCCCCAACGGCGTTCACTGTCATGACAATTCCGGCAGGGACGATTATGTTGTCCGTGACAACCGGTGCGACGCCGGAAGACCAATTGGCACCGTTCTCCCAATTTCCAGACGTGATTGCGGTGTTGTTTGCAACTGCCCAACCCGAAATCAGCATCGTCCCTGCTAAAGAAATTGCTTTCAAACCAATTGTCTTCATAAGTTTAGGATTTAGTGCTATAATTGGTCGAATCCTGGATGGATTAACCAAATGCCTGAGTATTAAAGCTAATTGCATTCCAGAAACTACTCAACTGATCTTTAAAAAGTTAAGCCGGGGAATTAAAAAAAGCGTTCCCGTTTTGAAACAAAAATTCCGACGGTGGGAATAATCGCGATACGGGAACAACGAAACTTGGCGATCATTGGTTCAAGTTCTTATCGAAAATAGAAAAGCTGTTCTGCTTTGCAACAAACTCATGTCTAATCCTATTTTTGATTGCATCACATGGGCGTAAATCATAGTCGTCGCCAATTTCGCATGCCCCAACAATTTGCTGATAGTTTCAATGGGAACGCCATTCAAAAGTGTTACGGTGGTCGCGAAAGTGCAGTGCCAAATGAAAAGTTAGCCGCTTTTTGATCAAAAAGATTTCCCCGATCAGTTTCAGGGACCGGTTCATTTCCTGGTTGCTGACCCTTGGAAACAGGGTTTCCCACTTTTCAGCATTTTCGTCGGACCGGAATTTTTCGAGGATGGCAACGGCCGGCCGCAGGACGGGCACGTTCACAGGGATTTCCGTTTTTTTCCGGGAAGTCCTGATCCATTGCATACCGTCGGTCCCGGCCCTCAATCTGGGCGAGCTCATCCTTGTCGAGAAATTCCATTTCATGACGCTTAAACCGAAGTCTGAAGGCGGCGAAGGGATTCTTGTCGATCCATTCGTTTACGTGCGCCCAGTTAACCATTTTCTTCAGCCGCTCTAAATGTTTCATCGTTCTGTTATTGGTGCAGGGGTCACCCGATTTAAGCGGATTGTTGCGAATATAAAATTCGAACCCAGTAATGAATTGGTGGGTCAAAGGCTTCAGCGGCTTTGGAGGTAGGACGTAATACGAAGTGCAGGCCGAAGGTGATGCTGCTTCTCATCTAGGTATGATTTAAAGTGAATAATGCAATCCGCGTCTATCGGTGCATTACTCACCCGAGGTGAGTACAAAGTTAACTCACCTCGAAGGCGGTTTCCTACTCACCTCACTACTCACAAACCAAAAGGAAGGATTTAATCTTGAAGCCAGCGAGCTGTCGCAAGGGAAAGCCATTAGGAAACTCTGTTTGATGATGTTGGAAACCATTGTTAAACTATTTATTATGCAGATAGCATACGCAACACCAGAAGAATCATGTCCTCAAAGTTGCTTCTCTCCACAAGAAATAGAATGTCTGGAACAACAAATCGAACAGTTGGAAGGTAAAACGGAAAAATTAAAAAACCCATATACATCTTCCGATTTGAAAAGATATATATGGGCTATTGCCAGATTAGGCGGATGGAAAGGCTACCTCTCCGAACGAAAACCCGGCATCACCACCTTCTGGATGGGGCTCCAAAAATTTGCAGCCATTATGCAGGGCTGGATTCTCTTTAGAGATGTGTTCAGACGGTAGCTACCAGAGCGGGTTTCGAAAACATGTCGGGAAGACAGGATTCGAACCCCTTAACTTAGATAGACCCATACCACTTCAACTTAACTTATATCAACTTGATAATTAAGCTACAATGAATTATTGAGTAAAATCCTTTTCTCATTTAA
>Ga0182030_10012343_pt1 | contig 17123 bp, 23 predicted proteins | sample 812S3MmetaG_FD_121299 | JGI IMG/M metagenome (GOLD analysis project Ga0182030, IMG submission 121299) | Permafrost microbial communities from Stordalen Mire, Sweden - 812S3M metaG (Illumina Assembly) | ecosystem: Environmental > Terrestrial > Soil > Wetlands > Permafrost | place: Sweden...
GACTTATAGGAAAAAACGTGGAGGTTTTGAATCTCTATTTTGTTTAATAATGTAGCGAGTCTTAGGTGTTATTAGAAGCTCTGTGGTACACATTTGCTTGCTAAGTAATGTCAGGTTAGATTACTTCAGTCTAACTTAAAGAAGTTAAACAGTTAAAAAACCTCCACGAAATAGCCTATAGCTTAAATTTTCTACAAAATTCTAATACTTAACTATAAATGAGCTAAAGACTACTATTGACAATCTGCATACGTTAGTTATACAATGTATGTATTATGAATAGTACACTTCTAAGTATTAAGACAGACGACCAAACAAAGCAAGACTTGAAAGCTTTTGCCGCTGAGTTAGGTATATCGAGCACCGCATTTGTAAATATGGTCATTAGGCAGGCCTTGCGTGATCGTCGAGTGGTGCTCAGCACAGCCCTCGAGCCAACCTCCTACCTTGAGAATATAATGCGTAAAGCTGATGCTGATTATGCAGCAGACCGTGACATAACCCATACAAGTGGTTCTGCAGAAGCCCTGGCCCACTTAGATAGTCTAATGAAAAAATAACTAATGAACGTAGACTTTACTAAGGCGTTCAATAAACAGTTCGAAAAGCTAACAGAAAAACGCCAAAAACAAGCAAAAGCAGCAATTGCTTTGTTTCTGCGAGACATAACATCCCCCTCCTTGCGCAATCATGCATTAAAGGGTGAGTGGCTAGGTTATCGCAGCATTAGTGCAGGCGGTGACTTCCGATTACACTTTAGAATGATAAATCAGGACACTATACTATTCGTGGCCGTAGGTACTCATAGTCAGCTTTACAAGTAATGATGGCGGATAAAAAATCATGAGCAGTATTAGTTGCGGCATAGTAAGTTAGCAACCATACAATTCGATATCACCTTCCCTTTGCCGAAACCAGATGATAAACGTAATCGCGGCTATTCATCTAGATTTATCGCACTGCTTAATTATTGAATGCCTGTTACAAGTTATAGCTTAACTTGATTTGTACAATCTTTATCAGCCAATAACGGCTTGGGTTAGTTTTATCATAGCTAATACCCCCTAGCAGTATCGTATAACTCGGTGGGTACAGCACTATGCTTGTATCTCTTAAAATCTGCAATACTTTTACCTAGTATTTTGCTTATCGTCGACAGATAATCATTCATTGCTCCGGACAATAGAACATGTTCATAGTCATGGGGTAGCAAAGCGGCTTGATCATACTCAAGCCCAAGCTTTTCAATTAGTTCAGATACTGACAACGCTCTGGCTATTACGTTAGCTGATTCCACTCTCAAGGCTTCAAGCCCGTTCCCTGAAACTTCACCTCTTCTCCGCAACGTTGCAAGAGGCAAAAGTACGTTACGGTCCAAACCACTAAGCCTGCCGTCCAACAGTAGACTTTGCTGGATTCTAGAATGAGCAGCAAACATCGGTTAAGGAATACCTTGACGATCAGCGTCAACGATAACAGAATTAAGATAAGGGGCTGTTCTGACCAGAGTTGACAGACTTTGCACCAAACAGCCTTTTTCGTATCCTCTTATGCTAGCAGCATAAACCGCTAAGAGACCTATGCCAAGTCTAGGGTCTAACACTTTATCCGTTAACCCTATTCTTTCCAAGTTTACTCCTCTTGATCGATCACGAGACAATAACAAACGTGGCGGTAGCTGTTTAAATGAATCTCGTTCTTGGTATATGTTAATTGAGTTATATAAATTCTCAGGTAATAGTAAGCTCTGTCTATCGTCTGGCACATCGACAAATAGACCGTCTTCTTTAACTACATCAAGGTTCTGACCTTTACACCTTCCGCATTGATCTATATGCGCAGCTGATTCGGCAATTACTAAATCACATTGGGCACAACGGCTAAAAGTTGTATTTTGGATATAAATATCGCCCCTTTCCAAGCAAGACTCTACTAGCCCGACGGCCCATGTAGAGAACCATTCTTCATCATCAGTTTGTACTACGAGTTTGCCAGCTGTGCCCCAGTATGTAAGGTGTTGCTTTAGAACTTGGGAGTCATACTTATGTTCCAGCCTCTCATCTGAAGTAGTTGTTTCCGCTTCATCAAATAAACCTACATTGTTCCAGCAGTGCACAACATCAGGGTTATCAAAGAGCCTGTTCAACAACTGTGCGGCTATTATCCCAGAAACCTTACCAGGATTTTGGTCAATATCAAATGAACGATTTTGAACTGCCGCATTAGTAAATAAAATCTCGTGTTCTGACATGATACTAATTACAATGACTGTAGTATTCTGCTAACCAACTGTTTCTCATAACCAGTAAAATTATGGTCGGCTTTTGGAATAATATAGTACTCAGCGTTAGGTTTTATACTGGCTAGTGTCTCCATGGCCCTACCAGGTGCGACAATAGTGCCAAAATCATTTTGGCCATATATTATTGTTAGCGGAATCTTGATTGTTCTAAAGTTCTTAAAAATTGCCTGTCCTTTGATAGAGCCATTGTAACGACTAAAAGGGAACATGTCGTAGTCACTACCTTCGGTTATTAACTCCTTAAAGCTGTTGTAACTTATTGGGTGTTCGCCCGGAAATAGTTTTGTAGGGACAAGTTCTTGCCCGCGGCCTTTCTTGATTGCACGATTTACGATAGATCTAGTTCGTTTACAATCATCTAGCCTGTTAATCTGTAGCCCAACGTCGTCGCCGCCGCTTACTAAGTAGGCCCTAGTAATCTTCTTGTCATACTCTCGGGAAGAAAGATAGTAACATAGTTTATTTGCGCCGGTAGAATGACCAATAAGATAAAACGACCGGTAACCATTTAATCTTGCCCAGGCTATGGCACCATTAATGTCTTTTACTGAGTCTGATATTCTCTCATATGCCATACCGCCAAGCTGCTGACTTTTGCTAACTATTTTTTCTGTGGTTAAATGCAGTTTTGTAATATATCCTGCTCCTCTATTGTTAAACATCAATAAATCAACACCGGCACTAATTAGCCTATCTGCTAAGAGATTCGTTAAGCTAGGGTTATTTAGTATAGATGAGCTACCAGCGCCATGTATATAGATGGCTAATACCTTAGATTGTGTCGATGATCTATAAACTAAAGCCGGCAGCATAAGACCGTCCTCTGTATTAAAGCTGAGATGCTCTACCGACATCTGATTCACCTTATTTACATTCCATACTAATTATGTGATTATAATATCATGTTATGAGGATGCGGCCTAATGGTAGATTGTAATGATTAAAAAATATGTAACGTTAACCGGAAGTAACCAAGACTTTATGCATGTTTATCATGACCGTGATAGTCTTCAGTACAATGCAACCTATCCAATTATCGAATTAAAAAACGACTTAATTAAGGCCGGCGATGACCCTAAGAAAATCGAGACTTATCTATTACAGAATTTTTGGTATCAGAAAAGTAACAGCTTAAAAAGAAAAGAGATATTAAACCGAGTCGTTCATTTGAATAAGCACTTAAAAATAATCCTTCAATTTATCCAAGAAAAATATGGGTCCTTGGGATTTGAATGTATACACATATCTACAGCGGGGTCATACATTTATTCTGATAGTCCGGGAGACATTGATTTAGATGTTATTGTAAGTGGATCTTTTTTTGACTATACGACTTTTAACGAAGGGATCGAATTGGTAGATATTGTAGGTAGCGTAAAGAAAATTTCATTAACTGTAATGGGTGAAGATAACATTTTAGGAAAGGAAAAAGTTATCGATAACATAGAGAATGAGGGATTTATCCACCAAGATACAATAATCAGGGAACTTTTAGTGGCGCCCATGAGGAATGCAACCATATTTGGAAAACCTTTTGATATTCAAAAAAATATTGATGGACGTAACATCCTGGTACGTGTAGCACGTCAGCTGTACTTCGCCTCTTTAACTCTGCAAGGAAAAATACCCTACTATAAAGAAGATCCATTAAAAACCAAAAAAGCTTTAAACCGTATAAACGAAGCACACGAGATTATTGAGTGGCTACTTAATTCCGACAGCCGCTTTGGGCAACGTTAATTTATTTATCTTATGCCAGAAAAATCTATAAGTATCCCATTACAAGAAACCGGTCTAAACCTACATGGTACTTTACGCGGTAGGTTTGAGGATCCAACTATTATCATTATCCCTGGCATGGGCGGAGACATGAATGATTTACTTTCATATAATGCCTCTAGGTATTTTGAAGATCAAGGCTTATCAAGCCTAAGACTAAGCTTAAATAGTGGCGCATTCGATCAAAGGAATATAAAAGACTGCGACATTAACACTTTTTTATCCGACATTGATGATGCTGTAGATTTTGTTAAACATCAAAGAGCTCCATGGATATGTACGTTGGGGCATAGCTTTGGCAGTATGGCAATTCTTTACTCCAAAAAACAGGCATTTGATGCTGCCATACTTTGGGACCCGAGCCATACTGACAATTTTGGTAATGACCAGTCAAGTCAAAACCTTGCAAAGCACTTTTTCGTACGTTAAAGATGTTGACTGTTATGTTTCAACTGATGGATCTGCTCATGTGCTTCCGCGTAAAATATCTGAAAGCTACTCCGCAAGCAGTACGGAGGTTGCGCAGTCTTTTAAGATTGGCGCACTGGTCGTAAACGCTAGTGACGGAGATAGAATGTTGGCACATGGATTACATTATTGTAAGTCGATAGATGCTGACACGAGTCATGAAACTGTACCTAACTCAAGCTACCATTTTAGCGAAGATGGAGCCCTAGAGTACTTGTTGGGAGTAACAAGCACATGGGTTAAAGCACAACCTTTAAATACGCAACGTAATTAATAGGGTTTTCCCGGTAAAATACTACTATATCTTCCTCGGTCTCGTGCGGTATAGTGACGGAATAAACCTACCATTCGTTATCTGGGTAAAAATGCCAAAAACTGATTTAGGAAAGAAAGGTTATTCACCACAATACATAAAAGAGTTGCAGACTGTTTCTGGTGGTAATTGGTAGTCACTTTTTAGTTTACTGTGACTAAAATACTAAGGTGTCAACTTCTTTGCCCATGACCAGGGCCATTCTTGACATTCCACCACGTTGTTCGCGCCAGGATTCATAAGGTGGACGTGCTCGGCCCCATTCTTCAGGAGAAACCCCAAGCTTACTTTTATAGCCATACTCCATCATTGTTCGTATTAGTGTAGGATCAACTTTTAGTTTTTCCTGAAATTTATCAGCTAAACTTTTTGGAACGAAGAAAAGTCCGCGAGTTTCTCCTGCCGACGGACGTCCCATTACATCAAAACGTGTAGCCGCACCTTGGCGTGAAGCTCCAATGCAATGGTATTGGATTGTAACCAGTGGTTCTTGGCCGAAGCGCGACTCATTCTTAGTTACTAACTCATTAAATAGAACAGGACGACCAGATTTGCTTGGAAATGATCTGATAATAACAACTTCGTCTATTTCATCCTTTGTAACTAAATTACTTTCCAATTCTCGAGAGAACTGATGCGCATGTTCGTCTAGAACACTATGGGCAAATTTAGCGGCGTCTGATCTACTTTTAAACGGGTTTCTATCTGGGAATTTAGCCGTCACGCTACCGTCCCAGAGGGCATACAAAGAGTCCTGACTTTCTACACACGAGTCATAAGCTACAAATGTGCCTTCATTTAAAATTGACTCTGACAACTCTGCGTTCGAAACTGTACTTTCAGGATTATTTACTCCTTGACTAGATTGATTATCGCCGTTTACACCAATATGCGTTAATGTGTTATCTTTATGCTCTCTTGCTAACTCCTCCATTTGAGAAGCTGTGACCACAAGTCTGCCTTCCTCCATTGTTGCACCACCTCGTATAAGATCAGCTTCGTGTAATATACGCTCCGTATCATTGTGGTTAATTATTTCTTGCGAAAATTCGTGGTTCATATTAGTTTTTATTTTTTTCTATCTATATTTATCTTAGCATACAATTGCTTATTTTACAAGTATATACCCTCTAGATTTTATATATCTGTTACAATCAATATATGTCAAAAAATCTCGAAATTGGTATTGTCGGACTTCCAAATGTTGGAAAATCAACATTATTCAATGCATTAACAAATAACAATGTCCTGGCGGCAAATTACCCATTTGCTACGATCGAGCCGAATACCGGTATAGTTCCCGTCCCCGATATACGCTTGAACAAATTAGCAGACCTTTATCATACTCAAAAAATTGTGCCGGCCACTGTGACTTTTGTTGATATCGCCGGCTTAGTAGCCGGAGCATCTAAGGGTGAAGGATTGGGCAATCAATTTTTGAGCCACATTCGCAGCGTTAACGCCATCATACATGTCGTCCGAGAATTTACTGATACAAATGTAACTCGTATCGATGATTATGCCGGCCCAAATAAGGACATTGGCGTAATAAATACCGAGCTCGTGTTAGCCGATTTACAATCTGTAGAAAAACGTCTGCCGCGCCTTGAAAAAGAAGCCCGTGTCGACTTAAAACTTAAGCCGGAACTGGAAACATTACAGCAAGCTTATGAACTACTAAACGCCAATCAGCTATTGTTTCCCAAGGAAGATAGCTTTACGGAAAGTGCTTGGCAGTGGCTTAAGCAAGACCTCCAGCTTTTGACTATGAAACCTGTCATTTATGCTTTTAATATTGACGAGGCGACATTAAATGAGGATGTCAAAAAAAGTACCCTCGGTGATCTTGTTTCTCCGGCCCAAGCTCTTTATGTCTGCGCTAAACTCGAAAGCGAATTAAATAGTTTAGACGAAACCGATCGTGCAGAACTCTTGCAAAGTTATGGGCAAAAAGAATCCGGGTTGTTGCAGTTGATCCACGCCGCGTACGGGGTCCTGGGTTTGCAAAGTTTCTTAACGGCCGGTGAAAAAGAAGTCCGGGCTTGGACTATACCACAAACAACTACAGCCCCCCAGGCTGCCGGAGTTATTCATACTGACTTTGAGCGTGGCTTTATTGCTGCTGAGGTTGTCGGCTATCACGATTTAATAGCCGCCGGTTCGCTGGCTGCCGCCAGAAAAATGGGCCAAGTAAGGACCGAGGGTAAAGAATATCATATGCAAGCAGATGACGTGGTTGAGTTTCGATTCAACGTTTCTAAGTAACAATACGACTCTAGCTTCGTCCGAATTGCGGCCGACGCGATGACCAGTGTCGGCTAATCAACGGCACCTGAGCATAAGGATTATGCATCGGCATACTGCTCTTTGCTGCCGAATCAACACTTAGTCGGCCGGCGTGCTGCAACGTACTAACATTAGCCTGCAACGCCATATTTGGTATAAATGTACGTTTTTTGTTGACAGCAGTTTCCGCTATCCGTTCTTCTTGACTCTGTTGGCCCATATAGTACTGTCGGATCTCCATAACCCGCTGCTGGGTGTAGTTAGTCAATTCACGGAGTTTATGCTGCGACCAACTTGTAAACATCAATTGCTTATTCGGCGTAAAAATTCGGACGGCGGCATTTAGCAACCGATAGTTATAATCGATTTCCGCGATCATATCGTAACGAATATCCTCCAGCGACAAATACATCGGTTTGTGATCAACTAGTAGTAGCCGCTGATTGGTTACACACAATAATGCAAAGCCGCCCGAATAGTATCCATTAACTGCAAAGTTAATGGTCTCGTTGTCCATTAAAATATGCCTTAGCTCTCGAAGTTCACCTCTACCCCAAAATCGGAAATTGCAGCTTGCCCGCATTAACTGTTCGTCTAGTGCTGAAAGAGTAATCATTTCCCCTCCTGGTAGCCCAGAAGTAAATTCTTCAGGCCAATTTAATCGTAATCCAACCGGCTAATTAAATCGGTTAGTTTCATCACACTGGCCACGAGATATTTATCACACTATAGGCAAATTGTCACCGTTTTGGCATAATATGTACATGTTGGCGGGTCCTAGAAATAAAGCTGATCTCGTTAACCTTTTCCACGACGGAACCAGGTTAGCATTTGATAAGGGCCAGTATGTAATCTATCCAGGTGAAGCACCGCCCGGCGTTTTTTACATCGAAAGCGGCTTGGTAAAAGCCTATGACATTACCAAATACGGCGAGGAGAACTTGTTGGTTATCCGCAAACAAGGCGAGGTGCTCGGTCTGACTTGGGCGATTACAGGTGAAGACCGGCACATAATTTATCAGACCTTGTCGCCAACCGTTGTTTGGCAAATCAGCCGTAATGTTTTTACCAGTTACCTAAAAAACCATCCGGCGGCTGCTCTGCCACTGGTAGATATGGTAACCAGCATGTATCGCGGACATTCACAACGTATCTTAAACCTCGAGTATCGCAGCGTCGACGAACGTCTAGTCTCGTTCTTATTGATTACCGCCGAGCGATTCGGTAGCCAAACTGCCGACGGTTTGTTGATTGACGTACCCTTAAAGCACCAGGATATCGCCAGCTCCATTAACGCCAGCCGAGAAACCACCGGACGAGCGATTACCCGTCTGGAGAAAAAAGGCCTGATTACTAATCGACAAACCCGTTTTATCTTGCATGACGTTAAGAAGCTACAGAGTTACTTATGAGGTTGTTTTAAGATTAACGGCACGAAGCTTATAAAACCGCTCAACGTTACCCTTGGCGCCGGCTACCTTTGAATCGGCTTTTAATTCAGTCATGAAATAGGCTTGCGCCCAATTTTCAAAACTTTTCAATATATCACGGCGCACACGATCATTTTTTATAACACCCTTGTGCTTTAGGTTATCATTACCAGCCTCAAATTGAGGTTTGACCATAGCCACAATTTCAGCTCGATAATGAGTAAGTTTAGCAATATAAGGTAAAACTTCGCGAAGTGAAATAAAACTTACGTCGATCAGTACCAGATCGATTTTTTCATTGGTCTGAAACCCCCTTATATCGGTCTTCTCATGCAGTTCAATAGACGGGTTGTTACGTAATCCGGGGTGTAGCTGGTTGGAGCCAACATCGACAGCAATAACTTTCTGCGCCCCTTCGCGCAAAGCTAAATCAGTAAAGCCGCCGGTCGAGCTGCCAACATCAAGTACGACTTTACTTTTAAATTGGAGCCTTAGTTCATCTTTCACGGATAATAATTTCTCACCAGCTCGTGACACAAAGATAGCCTTTGGAATCAGGCTTAGTCGGGTTTGTCCATCGACTATTAAGCCGGGCTTAGTAATTAGTTCACCGTCAGCCATTACAAAGCCGCGCCGAATCATGTCCTCTGCCTGTGAACGAGTTACCGCTAAACCGCGATGCATCAGCTCTTTATCTAGTCGTTGTCTGCTCATGAATGGTACGTTTATGGCAACAAATCTGTTGGTCTAATCTTTACTTCGCTCTAAGTAAGCTCCGCTGCGGGTATCGACTTTTATGACGTCGCCATTTTTAATAAAAGCCGGCACCTTGAGTCTGATGCCGGTTTCCAGCTCGGCATCTTTCATGACACTACTGGTTGTGTCACCCCTTACGACACTTTCGGTATATGTAACTTTTAGCGGTACGGCTTTAGGTAGCTCGACTGTAATCGGTTGGCTGTCAAATAATTGCAAAGTTACCATGTCGCCTTCTCTTAAATAACCCGCGTAGTCGCCAATAACATCTGCCGGGATTTCAAACTGGTCAAACGTGTTACCGTTCATAAAGTGAAAACGGCTGCCATCGCTATACAGATACTGTACGCTTTGGTTGGTCACATCAGCACTCGATAGCTGTTCATTCCCCTTGAAGGTCTTTTCTAATACTTTACCGTCGACTAAATTTTTCATCCGGACGTTTACAATGCTGCCGCCACGTCCCATTACCTTTTGGTTATAGTCAACGACGCGGAACGGCTCGCCTTCCCACTGGAAAAGCGTCCCTTTTTTAAGGTCGGTAATACTAAGCTGTGCCATAAATAAACCTTTAGTTACTGGCTATGAACGGCAGCAGAGCAATATGACGGGCCCGTTTAATTGCCGTTGCCAAATGGCGTTGTTGAGATTCGGTCAATCCGGTTTTTTTACGTGTTTCGATCTGGCCGTAAATGTTTAGATAGCGTTGCAAGGTCTTAACGTCTTTGTAGTCAAAATAAGCTACGTCTGTTCGGTGTTTAAAAATTTTTGCCATTAATTACTCCTTATATCAATTAAAACGGGATGTCATCAAGATTGATTGGCTCATCGCTGATGTCTTCAATAACCACGTCTTTGGCTGGTTTACTCGGCTTTGGTTTATCAGCAGCGTCCGTATCTGATTTTACGCTATTCGTTACCGGGGCACTGCTATCGTCGGCAGCAGCTCCACTGCCTCGGCTATCCAGGAACGTGACGTCACTAGCCACCACCTCGACCTTGCTACGCTTTTGCCCTTCCTGTTCCCACGAGCGCGACTGTAGACGCCCCTGCACTAAGCAACGCCGCCCTTTAGATAAATACTGGCCTACCCGTTCGCCGAGCGCAGCCCAGGCTACAATATCAACGTAATCAGTAGCCTCCTGCCATTCATCGTTTTGGCCTTTATAACTGCGGTTCAGCGCCAGGCTAAAACTGCAGACACTTTGTCCAGTCGGTGTTTGCCGAACTTCCGGATCGCGCGTTAAATTTCCCATTAGAAAAACTTGATTTATGCTTCTTGCCATTGTTCTTCTCCTTGTTACAAGCTCATTTTACAACTAATCATCAGTTTCCCGGTCCTCTTCATCACTACTTTCCCCTCGGGCAGCAGCTTTTTGGGCTTTTTCAGTTTTGGCTACCTCGGCTTTGGCGATAGCCTTTAAGTCTGGTTTGACGATTAGAAAACGAATTACTTCATCAGTAATATTAAGAGTGCTCTCGACTTTACGGACGCTTTCAGCCGGTAAGTTAAGAGTGTAGATAACATATATCGCCGTTTCGTGTTTTTTAATCGGGTATGCTAGTTTACGCTTGCCCCAGTTATCTGTATTGGTTATTTTACCGCTGCCATCAGCGAATATTTTTTCCACTCGTTTAGTGGCTTTTTCCAGATCTACTTCCAGATCCGGATCAAATAAAATGGCAATTTCGTACTGATTCAAAATGAGTCTCCTTTGGTTAATGCCTGTGCGCCTAAATGCCACAAGCTGAGTTAATGATATATATTTTACCTTATTTTAATCTGTTAATCAAGCGACAAACTACTTTAACGTGTGCGGTAAGCATCGTCAGGCGATTCGGTCGGTGGTTCAAATGACGATTTGTTCTCACCGCTTTCACCGAATACCTCGTCCATGCTACTGACGAGGACTTCACGCGGTCTGGAACCGTCGGCCGGGCTGACAATGCCTTGTTCTTCCATAGTTTCTATCAGGCGGGCAGCTCGGCCATAACCGATCCGCAACCGTCGTTGTAGTAAGCTAGTGCTGGCTTTACGGGCTTCAAGTACCACATGTACCGCATCGCGCCACATATCATCATCAGCATCTTGCCCGCCGTAATCTGCCACTACACCGCCTCTGCCATTGAGCTGAACCGGTTGACTGATAATTTCGTCATTGTATTCGGGCGGCCGTTGCATCCGGATAAAGTCTGTCACGCGGGCGGTTTCTTCTTCGCCAATGAGCGCGCCTTGGATACGCTTCGGCTTTGGCATTTCAGCCGTTAAGTACAGCATATCTCCCTGGCCAAGCAGCTTTTCGGCACCTACCTGGTCGATAATAGTCCTAGAATCTACCTGACTGGCAGTAGTAAAGGCGACGCGGGCTGGAATATTGGCCTTAATTAAACCAGTGATAACATCAACGCTTGGCCGTTGAGTAGCCAGCACTAAGTGGATACCGACCGCCCTGGATTTCTGAGCAATCCTAACTACCAACGATTCAACATCGCGGGCAGCCATCATCATCAACTCAGCTAACTCGTCTATTACAATAATAATATAGGGCATGCCGGCTTCTTTTTTAACGGCATTGTATTCGTTAATGTTACGCTTATGCATATCCGCCAACCCTTTATAGCGTCGTTCCATCTCAGCCACCGCCCATTTGAGAGCGCTGATACACTTTTCGGGCTCCGTTATAACCGGGGTAAGTAGATGCGGAATATCATCATATGGCTTTAGCTCGACTTGTTTCGGGTCGACTAGGATCATCTTCAAATCACTCGGGCTGTTTTTATAGAGTAAACTGGTTAGCAATGTATTAATCATGACCGATTTACCCGATCCTGTTTGACCGGCAATTAACAAATGCGGCATTTTATCCAAGTTGCCGATCAATGGTGCACCAGATATGTCTTTACCGACTGCAAACATCAGATTACCGCTAGCCTCCTGCCATTCACGTGATAAGAAAATTGAGCTTAAACGAACGGTGGCGGCTTTGACATTCGGCACTTCAATACCCACAGCTCGTTTACCGGGGATGGGCGCTTCCATGCGAATAGACTGGGCAGCTAGGTCAAGTGCTAAGTTGTTTTCAAGCGTCGTAATTTTGGTCAGTTTAACATTGGCCGGCGGCCTTAGGGTGTACTGGGTGACCCGCGGTCCAATGTTTGCCCCTTCCATCTCAACGTCAATATTGAAGTTAGCAAACGTGTCATGGATAATTTTGGCGTTGCCTTCAACGTTACCGGCATCAGCTTTATCCTGTTTTTGATTCAGTAAGTCAACGCCCGGAAATTTCCAATTAGGATCACTGGCGGTTGTTAGGGCTTCATGATCCTCGATCGGAGTCATTTTTTGAGCCGTATCTTTCAGCGAACTTAACCTGTTAGCCGACATGGGATGATGCTCTACCGGGACGCCTTCGTTAAGCTTGAAACCGCCGGTTTCCGCGCGGGCTTTTAGCTCGCCCAGCTCGCCGTCAGCTTCCTCATCGCTCTGGAACAGTGCTATTAGGCCTTTCGGCGATATTCCGAATGCAAAAAAGAAGGCTACTATAGTTAAAATGGCAAAAATAATTGAGGCCGGTAGCTTATCTAGCAACGCCAAAACGCCCTTGCCGATAACGGCCCCGACTTGTCCGCCATGACCGCCGGTATAAGTGTTGTTGGTCTTGCCGGCAAAAGCTGTAAATAACCAGCTGCTGGCAAAAAGAAGCACCACCGCTATACTGATGGCTTTATAAAATGGTACCCGCTTATCTTCGTGCAATAGCTTATGTACACCCCAATACGCCAAGACCAGTGGCGTTAAGTAACCCCCCCAGCCAAACAACCAATAGGCTACGTGAAACAAGTCTTTCGGCAAGGCCCCACCGGTATTAAAACCACCGAGTAGCAGTAATAATGCCACTATAAACAATACGATAGCGCCGACTACTGGCCAGAACTTGGTTTTTTCTTCAACCGGTTCATTTTTTTTGGCTCGGGTTTTTCTTTTTTTCTTAGCCATAAGTTGATTATATCATCCTAAGCTTACCTGGAGTTATAGTGGCTTGCATTCATCTGATTTCAACACTGCTCCTTTGGCTATCGATGATATTGTTCTTTAATTATTAAATTAACTGGTTATTGTCCCATTCGTTGGCAAAGGCATCATTAACTACCGTACCTTCTGAACAATCAAGCTCAGGCCCCTCGATACCGTCCCCCGATAAAGAAGTTGGGTTATTTCCTGCGGTTCCAGATTCAACCCCTCCACTACCCTGATTTATGGCTTGTCCCGGGGCATAAACATCTGACCCGTTATTTTGGGTGTTGGGAGTTTCGTTACCTGAATCTAGCGGCGGGTTTTCATGTCTATTTGGCATAAGTGTACATTTATACGCTCATCAGCTAGTCTTGTCTGTAACTAATTGTGTATTAATATCGTTAACTTAAGGAATCGGTTTTAGGGTTGGGCCGTTGCCCAGGGCTTCTGGAGGATGTGTTTCAGACTGCTCCCACGCCATTCGTGCAGCATTGTCTGCGGCTACGTCGGCTGGATTAGCTGGTATGGGCTCTCTTGTTGTCTCTGCCACTACTAGGGCACCTACTAACCCTTTAAGTGGGGTTATGGGCGCTATTTTGGTATTCGGATTAGCAAATACTTCCGCATTAGGTTTCGGTAAGGGAGCTAAATAGCTTGGCTTTGAATTACTATTATTGTTATTCATACTTCATGTAGTATAGCAAACATAAGCATATTTGTCAATATTCTGTTTAACTAGTCAGGTTGGTCCTGCCCTAGTAGCCTGGCCCGCATTTCTTGGAAACGTTGTTGTTGGGCAGCAGCTATATCCTCGGCTGATTGCGACTGTTTACTGCTGGCATGGACGGTTTTAGCCTCCACCTTACCCCCGATAACATTCACGACCGGAATGACTATCGGACTTCGGGAGGTTTGCTCAAATAGAAAATGAGTAATGTGGTCTTTCAGCTCGGCTTTAAAGCGGTCAAGATCAACCCGTTTGAAACGCTGTTGGACTGAGCGTCTTAGCTCCTGGCGTAAGTTATTCATCAGTTCTTCGTTATCTCTCATATAGATAAACCCGCGGCTGATAATATCCGGGCTAGTTAGCAGGTTGCCGGATTTTTTATCGACGGTCAACACGACAGCTACCAGGCCCTCTTCACTTAGCAGTACCCGGTCTTTGACTACCACGTTGTTGACAACCGCTCCGGTTTGGTCAACCAGTAAACTGCCGTGAGGAACTTCGCCGGCCGCTTCCCAGGCATCAGCCGTAAACAAAAAGCTGTCACCGTTACTGGCCCGTATAATATTTTTTCGGGGCCAGCCTTCTTCTACTGCCATTTCCTCATAGTAACGGCGGTTCAAAGCACCGGCGTAAATCGGTATGAAAAACTTTGGTCGCACTAGGTGTAACATCTCACGATATTCATCCCGGCGGGCATGGCCTGAAACGTGCAAAGGCCCGACACCGTCAACCTCATGAGTGGGGTGGCGGAATAAATGGACGCCACGCTTAACTAAATCATTACCAATCTCTTCGTAGCGAACTTCATTACCAGGAATAGGCGTGGAGCTGACCACTACCGTATCGCCTTCGTGTAGCTGGATATGCTTATGGTTACCTTCAGCCATCCTTTGCAGGGCTGCGCCGGGTTCACCCTGGCCACCAGTGCAGACAACCAAAATCTGGTTATCTTGCAAATTGGGGACTTGCTGCATTGGTACGACAGTACCTTTTGGTATCTTTAATAGTCCCTGACGGACGGCAATTTCAGCGTAACTCATCATACTGCGCCCATCTAAAGCGATTTTACGTCCGGCGGCGGCTGCTGCATTAACGATCATCTGAACCCGGTTCATATTGCTTGAAAATATGGCTACAAATACCCGGCCTTCGGCTCGACCGATAATATCGTGAAAACTTGCCTGTAAAGTGTTTTCAGTCGGAGTACGACCCGGCAATGGCGTGTTGCAGCTATCACTTAATAGCACTAATACACCCTCGTCACCAAGTTGTTTAAGACGGGCGGCATCAGTCGGTTTATCGTCCAGTGGTTCCGGATCCAGTCGCCAGTCACCAGTATTAATGATCCGGCCGGCCGGTGTATCAACTACTATACAAGTCGATTCCGGCACGGAGTGGGTGATGCGTACCAATTCGACGAAAAAGGCGCCGAGTTTAAGCCGTTCATGATTATCCATGTTCATAACAACTAGCTGCGGCGAATATTCAATGCCTGTTTCGGCATAGGCGTCCTCAAAGGTCTTTTCAACCACGCCCAGAGTAAAGCGTGACCCGTAAATCGGCGCCGGATACTTAGGAACGATATGCTTCAGGCCGCCCAAGTGGTCGAGGTGACCATGACTAATAACATAGCCACGAAGTTTATGCTTGATAGTCTCCAGGTAACTGGGATCGGCAATAGTGTAGTTAATACCGGGCAGTTCAATCCCTAGGTGATTACCGCAATCCAAGATCAAGGCGTCGTTCTGCCATTCAACGACTTGCATATTCTTTTCGCCGATGGCTTCTTGACCACCTAAAAATGTGATCTTAAGCTTATCGAAATTATCTACTATCAGATTAGCACGGCGTTGCGGCGTGGCTTCTGGACTAGCGGCCGAATACTGGTTGGCAATTTTTTGAGCATCTTCTTGACTTCGGCGTTGTGCTCGAATAGCCGCTCCGCGGGAGACACCTCCTATCGAGGGAGAAGTCTTCGGTTTATGCGGCCGCGTTGGCGGCTGGTTGTTTCTATTTTGATTGGTGGGTTCGTTGTTCATTAATTTAGTTCCTTTATTTAATTTAAAGTTAATATTATTTTGAATCCTTAATTTGTTTGATTATCGCTGGTATGGCGGAAAAGTCATCGATTAAAGTCTGCTTCATGGCGCCGTTATAAAGTGCAGCGGCCGGATGAAATAGGGGTAATATGACAAGTACAAGTTCATCCGATTTTTCAGTCGTACCCTTGCCTTTCGGTTTATGGGTATTGATCCTGATCCGCTTGGGTTGGCCATGGACCTGGCTAATTGACAAGCCCGGCAAGAAGCAATTCAGACTGTGGCGGCCAAGTGCCACTACCAGTTTGGGTTGAATCACTTCTAGCTGTACCTGTAAATACGATAGGAAAGCGGCTTTTTCCGACGGCAATGGTTCGCGGTTATTGGGTGGTCGATATTTAACGATATTGGTTATATAGACATCGGCTCGTTTTAGGCCAATGCTGCTTAGCATCTCGTTTAAGAATTTACCGGCGGCACCGACGAACGGCTTTCCTTCCAGATCTTCATGCTTGCCCGGTGCTTCGCCGATAAACACAATCTCCGCTTCGGGGTTACCGTCGCCAAATACCAATTGGGTAGCCTGTACGGCTAATTCCGGGCAGACATTGTCCTCTGTTATTCGTGCCTTAATAGCGTCTAATTGAAGTTGTTTACTTTTTACCATGGATAAATTTATTAATTAACCTTAACAAATTGCCTAGAGTGCCGACTAGAAAAACGAGAGTTAGCAAATACCACCATGGATTGCCACGGTCGATGCTTAAAGAAGCAAAGCCGTAGGCAATTATTAGTTCAATAGCGGCAAATGTTAGTAGCCCTAACTTTCTTTGATGCCACTTTGCTAACTGCTGCATATTTAATTTATTCTCACTTTAATTTAACTGGCTGTCATGCTTGAACCATGACAAGTGCCTACTTCTTATCGGTGTCGCGAGCTACGGCTTTCATGGAAAGCTGTAAACGTCCCCGGTCGTCGATGGCTACGAGCTTGACGGTAACACGATC
>Ga0182030_10012344_pt1 | contig 17123 bp, 10 predicted proteins | sample 812S3MmetaG_FD_121299 | JGI IMG/M metagenome (GOLD analysis project Ga0182030, IMG submission 121299) | Permafrost microbial communities from Stordalen Mire, Sweden - 812S3M metaG (Illumina Assembly) | ecosystem: Environmental > Terrestrial > Soil > Wetlands > Permafrost | place: Sweden...
CAGCAGATTCGCCAGCTCGATCCCTATGCTTATTCGAACGATCCGCTCCTGGCTCAGCGCATTCAGGCGGCCGTAGTCGCCAACATGGAACAAGTAGAGATGGAACTTCGCCGCAAGGTGGAAGACTCCGATGGCGGCGGCAACGTCCGCGCCAGCGGCGGCGAAAAAATTCCGCCGGGATACAGCGACGCCACCGCAAAATACTTCGAGCAGTTGAGTAAGGGCACGGGAAAGCAGTAGACCGCTCAATCCGCACGCGTAACACCTGCAGGCAAACGAATCGCGTGCACATAATGAACTGCACGTAGATAATGAGCCGCGACCAACGTATACTGAGGTCCCCCAGTCAGCGAGAATTCTATCGGGCCCACTCCCATCCTCGCCATCTGATGCCCGTCCCGACTTGCGATGGGCGTCGCCCTCCCAGTCCGCGCTCCAAGCGTATGGTGCTTAGCACGACACGGAAGGTACCTTGAGCATTGTCTCGATGGCCTCGATCAGTTCTTTGGGGTGGATAGGCTTGGAAACGTACCCGTCCATGCCGGCGGCAAGGCATCGCTCGCGGTCTCCCGTCATGGCATGAGCCGTCATGGCAATGATGGGAATGTGCGAGCCTGCACGGCTCTCTTTCGCACGGATGGCAGACGTGGCCTCGAACCCATCCATCTCCGGCATCTGCACATCCATCAACACCACGTCGAAGTTCTCCTGGTCGAGGGCGGCGAGGGCCTGGCGTCCGTTCAGCACCAGGGTCACCTGGTGTCCGTGCTTTTCCAGCAGACGCTCCGCGACCTTCTGGTTGACGACATTGTCCTCCGCCAGCAGAATGCGGAGCTTCCTCGTTTCCTCTCGTGCGGTGTCGTGTGCGATCGGCGGATCGACACTGGCGCCGTTCTCAACGCTTGGACCCAGAACGTGGAGGACGCAGTCAAACAGCTCCGACCGGCTGACGGGTTTGGTGAGGTAGGAGGCTACACCGAACTCCCGGCAACGGAAGGCGTCGCCGCGCTGCCCGGCTGTGGTTAGCATGATGACTTTGGCCTGTGCCGTCGAATCGGGACCTTGGCGGAGTCCCTCCAACAAGCTAAAACCATTCATGTCGGGCATATCGAAGTCACTCAGGATCAAGGCGAACGGATTCCTGGCCTGCCGCGCGCACTGCAAAGCGGCAGTCCCGCTCTCCGCCACTGTAGGCCTCATTCCCAAGTTCGTAAGCATCTCCTGGAGGATGCGTCGGTTAGTGGCATTATCGTCTACCACCAGCGCATTCAGTCCCGCGAGAGCGGCCGGGGCCATTGCCCAGGGAGGATCCGTCACCTTACCAACACCGAGGGCAGCGGTGAAGTGGAATGCGCTACCTTTTCCTTCGCTGCTCTCCACCCAGATTCTGCCGCCCATCATCTCCACCAGGCGGTTCGAAATCGTGAGTCCCAGGCCGGTACCCCCAAACTTGCGCGCCGTGGAGCCGTCGGCCTGAGAGAAAGCCTCGAAGATGAGTTTCTGCTTCTGCGGCCCGATGCCGATGCCAGTGTCCTGGACCACGAAATGCAGCCACATCCGATCTTGCATCGTGGACTCCACTGCAACCTTGAGGCCCACTTCGCCCCGCGGGGTGAACTTGATGGCGTTGCCAACAAGATTGATGAGAATCTGCCGCATCCGGGTCGGGTCGGCCACAACCACTTCCGGCACTTCGGGCCGGATGTCACAGGTCAGTTCCAGACCCTTCTGGTGGGCACGCAAAGCCATGGCCTTTGCGGTGGCGGTCACGCTGCTACTCAGGTTGAATTCGATGGCTTCCAGTTCGAGCTTGCCAGCTTCGATCTTAGAGAAGTCCAGGATATCGTCGATAATCGTTAGCAGTGACTCGGCGGACGACTTCGCCATGCTGGCATAGTCGAATTGTTCGGCGTTGAGTCCGGAGTCCAGAAGCAGGTCGGTCATGCCGAGAATACCGTTCATGGGAGTGCGAATCTCATGACTCATGTTGGCGAGGAATTCACTCTTAGCCTGGTTCGCGGCTTCGGCTGCGTCCTTGGCTTTTTCCAATGCGGCTTCGGCGCGCTCTCTTCGCGCGCGCGTGCGCAGAGCGAGGACTCCATACGCCAAATTGTTCGCTAATTCCCTCAACTGGCCAGATTCTTCCGCATCGAAGGCATCGGCTTCACGCGCGTAAATTGTGAGGGCGCCGAAGGTCTGCCCATCGGACTTCAGAGGAAGGGCAATCAGCGAAGCATAGCCCCGGCGAATCGCTTCCCCGCGCCAGGGACCGAAGGAGGTATCGGTGTGGACGTTCCGAATCAGGCAAGAGTTCCCGGTCCTGATTGCGCCGCCGACCGGACCACGGCCCCGCTCGGTGTCGTCCCAGGAGACGCGGATCAAGTCCAGGTATCCCTGTTCACTGCCGAAATAGCCAACTACGCGGACACTCTTGTGCTCGTCGTGCTCGGCGTAGCCAACCCACGCGAGAGAGTAGCCACCCACCTCCACGGCAACTTTGCACACCTCGCGGAGCAGTTCCGCCTCCTCAACGGCACGAACCAGTTCCTGGTTGCATCGGTTGAGGGTGTGAAGCGCGCGGTTCAGACGGCCCAACCTGACTTCAGCCCGTTCCCGCCTGGCGATATCGGCTTGCAGTTCCCGGGTACGCTGTTCCACAACCCGGACCAGTTCGGCTTCGCGCGCCTGCATCCGCCGCACCCGAAGCCGGTAAAGGCTAACGGCCAGGAGGACCAACGCCAGAGCGTACAAAGAGTAAGCCCAGTAGGTCTGGTAAAAGTGCGCCTTCAGCACAAAGTCAAATACGGCTCCCGCGTCACTCCAGGCTCCGTCTCGATTGCCGGCCATTACGTGGAAGCGGTAGTGTCCGGGCGGAATGTTGGTGTAATAAGCGCTGCGCCGCGTTCCGGCGTCGATCCAGTCCCGATCGAACCCTTCCAACCGATACCGGAACCGAACCCCATGGGGAACCAAGAAATCGATTCCGGTGTATTGGAACTCGATCTCGCCCTTTCCGGGTGGCACTTGCGCGGCGTGGTACGGATTGTAGGGCTGCCGGTTGATGACGACGCTTTCGATCGTCGAGGGAGGGGGCGTCAGGTCACGATGGACTAGATCCGGGTCTACCATCACCATGCCTTTAGCGCCGGAGAAAAGCAGTCTTCCGTCCCGCATCCTCCAGGCCGGCGGCCGAAAACCACCGTTGAATTCGGCGGTCAGCAGGCCGTCGTCCAGGCCATAGGTGACGCCGTTCAGATGATGAATCCTGCCCGCCGCGAAATCGTCCAGTTCCCGCTTGGGGATGCGGTAAATGCCGTGATCGGAAGTCATCCAAAGGTCGGCATGGCGGTCTTCTAAAATCGCCCAGATCGCGTCGTCGAATAACCCGTCGCGAGTGGTATACGCGGTGACCTTCCCGTCTTGCCACCTTTTCAGCCCATTGCCGCCCGTCCCGATCCAGAGAACCCCTTCCGTGTCCTCGAGCAGGCACATCACGGCGGCCTTTTCGAACGCCGGCACGATCTCAAAACGGGCGCGCGATCGGTCCTGGGAGCGAAACAGGCCGTCCGCCCCCACAAGCCAGAGGATTCCCTGGCGATCCTCGTACAGCCAAGAGCTTGTGCCGCTGGGGAGACCGTCCTTGCTCGTATAGGTGGTAAGCTTGCCGTCTTTGAGACGTTCGAGACCGCGTGGGCCGGCACTCAGCCAAAGGCTTCCCTCATGATCCTCGATGAGCTGGGAAACGCCTTTGTTCGGGCCCAACTTCGTCGTGAACGGCGCGAATCTTCCGTCCTTGAACCCGTCCACGCCTTCCGCGGTGACGATCCAGAGGTTGCCGCGCCGATCCTCGGAAAGGCCTGAGATGAAATCGCTCGACAGGCCCTCCTTCGAAGTGTAGGAGGTGATATTTCCGCCTTTCAGGCGAAGCAGCCCGGCACCCCAAGTCCCCATCCACAGGCTACCGTCGCGGGATTCGAAGACGGCTGAGGACACTCCTTCGGCAAGGATCTGGAACCCGCCGGAGCTCACCCTGGCGACGCCGTCGCCCCAAGTGCCGACCCAGATATTCCCGCTGCGATCCTGGGTAATCTCGTTGATCCGCGGCAAAGTCGAGTGCCCCAGAAAAGTGACACTCACGAATTTTCCGCCCTGCAGCCTGTACAAGCTGTGCCCCACAACGCCCGCCCAGATCCCGCCACTGCGGTCTGCGAAGACTTTCGAGATCCCGCCTCGCGGCAGACCGTTCCCTTCGGCATAGGAAGTCATCTCGCCGTTGGCAAACCTGAACAGGCCCTGATCCGTTCCCAGCCAGAGTCCCCCGGAGTCTTCGGCGATGGAACTCACTCCCCATTTGGCGGCGCCACTAAGGGCGCGGACCACCTCAAACCGGCCGTGCCGCAAGCGAACGAGGCCGTGGGAAGTGGCAATCCAAACAGTGCTGTCGGGGCCTTCGTAAGGGGTGCCAATCCCGTCGTCCGGGAGCCCTGGTCTGCCAGTGAGGGTCACGAATTTCCCGTTTTTGAATACGCCCAATCCGTGCGGCGTCCTGATCCAAAGTTGCCCCTCGTCATCCTGCGCAAGCGCATCCACCTCGTCGTCCGGCAGCCCGGAAGCGGCAGCCGTGTAAACCGTGAATTCGCCAGCCTTCATCGATAACAGGCCGGAAGCCTGGGATCCGATCCAGAGAGTGCCGTCACGCGCCTCGCAAAGCGCGAGGACGCTGAACTGACCTATTCCGGGAATGTTCTTTTTGTCGAAAACCGTGAAACGCGCCCCGTCGAAACGTACCAGGCCTTCCTGGGTTCCAAGCCACAGATATCCATCGCGAGTCTGCACAATCGAGGCAACGGCACTGCTGGGCAGGCCCTCCGCGGTACTCCATGAGGTAAGCCGGTAGCCGCTGTCGAGGGTGTCTGGGAGCGATGAGGAGGAGTTGGCCTGGCATGATCCCAGCAGGCTGTAACACAGCCCCGCATCGAGAGCGATAGTCAGCCACCTCAGGGCGCCCCGACGCCTTTGCTTGCTTTCACCCATCCGCAAATTCCCCTGGGAAGGCTCGGCGCCGCCGGGGAACACGTTGGTCGCCCAGTCTGGGACCAGACGAGTCGGCGAAAAGGCAAGCGGCTCCCACATAGCTACTCATCGACCGACTTCCGCTCTCGTTATACCTTTTTGCTTTGCCGGGAGCGCAAAGTCCACGAATCGACGGTTCGCACCTCTTGCCGGAAGCCGGCACGGCTGCTTCTCACTCCCGGCATCCTGGCTTCCGGGGCGTTCGCTGGAGCAAGAGAAAGAAGTTGGTCGGACTTCGATAAACCCCGGCTAACGCCGTAGGGTTACCGAGCTTCGAGTGCGTCGGTCGTCATTCGAACCTACCTGCGCCCCACAGATCTGTCCGGCGAGGCTTGAAAGAAGGGCGCCGCACCCTTGCGGTCGCGCTCTCAGTGGGAGTTTACGCGATTGAGGGTGAGCGTGATCGGACGCGGCGACTTGAGCCCGTAAAACTACGCCTGCCGGCCTGCCAGCGCTTCCAGGAGATCGCGGAAACGCCGCCGGCTGACGTCCAGCCGATGGCCGCCTTTCAGCACCGCTTCGCCCGACCCGCCGGTCACTGGAACCACTTCCGTGACGGCATTCAGATTGATGAGCGCGGCGCGGGAAAAGCGCACTCAGGGAATCATGCGAATCAGGAAATAGCAGATCACGCAGATCCAGAAGTCGACCGCCATCCCCCAATCGATGCGATAAAGCTGGTGCTGTCCGCGCGGCGGAAGGTATCGATAGATGCCGTAGTAGATGGCGTTTCCCACCAACACGGCGACGAGCGATTGCCAGAAGGAGCGGTTGAATACGGTGCGTTTCGGTGCGGGCATCCCGGCGGTTTCAGGATACAACGGATTGGGCAAAACGAATCTTAGCAACCGATGAACACCGATAAGAACGAACGCTACTTCTATCGGTGTTCATCGGTGGCATTGATTTTATGTTCTTTGGCTTTTTATAAGGTCCCCAATCAGGCCCTCGGACCATTCCATGGCATCCCCGCTCCCGTGCACCATCGGCGGCCATTTCGCGGTAAGCATCCTCTGCATCAAACTTGCATCTTTGGCACCATTCCGCTAATCTCTATAGGGTAATGGTCCATCAAACCCTACTGTGAATGGGGTGATTATGCAATCCACTATGACCGAAACCCTCCCCAGCCGGCAAGAGCTTGAAATTGAGCACGATAGAGTCGTCCGCGAAGAGATCGAAACCTTCCGATCGCGTTCCCAGGCGTATCTCGCCGGCGAAATCACCGACGATCAGTTCCGTCCCTTTCGGCTCAAACACGGCATTTACGGCCAACGCCAGGCGGGCGTCCAGATGGTGCGCTGCAAGATCCCCGGCGGATTACTGACCGCGCCGCAGGTGGAGCAGCTCGGTCGCGTCGCCGACGAATTCGGCGGCGGGCGCGGCCACCTCACTACCCGTCAGAATATCCAATATCACTTCGTGCCGCTGGCGCGCGTGCCCGACCTCATGCACCTGCTGGCCGATGTTGGCATGACCAATCGCGAAGCCTGCTACAACACCGTCCGCAATGTGACCGTTTGCCCTTGGGCCGGCATCGCCCACGACGAGGTTTTCGACGTCCGCCCGTACGCCCAGCGCGTGGCCTTCGCGTTCCTCCGCAAGGACCTCACCAGCAATCTGCCGCGCAAGTTCAAGATCGCCTTCGATGGCTGCGCCGGCGACGATTGCATTCAGGGCGCGATCAACGACATCGGACTGCGCGCCGCGATCCGCGACGGACGCCGCGGCTTTCGCATGATCGTTGGCGGCGGCATGGGACCGCTGCCCATGGAAGCCAAGCTGCTCGACGAATTCGTCCCGGAAGAGCGCCTGCTCAATAAATGCGAAGCGGTCATCCGCGTCTTCAATCAGCATGGCAACCGCCGCAACAAGAACATGGCGCGGTTGAAATTCCTCATTCGCGACCGCGGGTTCGACTGGCTGCGCGAGCAGATCGAAAAGGAATTCGCCGACATCCTGGCGAACGGCGGGATCGCCTGGCCGGAGACCGTGCCCGAGGGATTCGGCGGACACGAATCGCATCCGCAACCGCTGGGCAACGGCGCGCTTCTGCCGGTGGTCAACGGTCCGCAGGATAGTGCGTGGCGGGCGAGCAACGTCCGTCCGCAGCGGCAGACCGGCTACGCCGCCGTAACAGTCAAGGTGGAGCAGGGAAATCTGACCGGCGACCAACTGCGCGCGCTGGCGCGGATCGCCACCACCGCCGGCGACGGATTAGTGCGCGTCACCATCGAGCAAAATCTGGTGCTGGCTTACATTCCGCTGGCCCGTTTGGACCGCGTGCACGCCGCCCTCAACGCAGCCGGATTGGGTGAATCGGGCGCGCGCGAGATTCAAGACGTCATCACCTGCCCGGGCGCGTACACCTGCAACCTGGGGCTCACGAAAACGATGAATCTGGGCGCCGCGCTGGCTGAGGCCGTGCGGCGTTACGACGACCCTCGGGTCCGCGGGCTCACCATCAAAGCCAGTGGATGCCCCAATTCCTGCGGCCATCACTGGATCGGCGACTTCGGATTTTACGGGAATGCCCGCAAAATCGATGGCCGCGAGCTGCCGTACTATCAGATGCTCCTTGGGGGCGGTTATGACGAGGACGGCATCATGCGCTTCGGTCTGGCGGTGCAGTCGATTCCCGCCAGGCTGGCTCCCCAGGCTGTAACTCGCGTGCTCGATCACTTCATCGCCAACCGGCAGGAGAGCGAGACTTTCCGCCAGTACGTGCTGCGTCACAAGGTCGAAGTCTTCCGTGCGATGACTGCCGACCTCGCCAAGCCCGCCGAACTCTTCCCCGAAATATACCAGGATTGGGGAGACGAAGAGGCTTTCTCGCTGCAGCTCGGCCGCGGCGAATGCGCCGCATAAGAATAGCGTGAGCACGTTTCGCGTCCGGAACCGCTTGCTCACGCGCGCGGCTCGGTATCGGCACACTGCGTTTTTCCGAGCCGCGACCGTAAGGGAGTCGGTTTGGGTCAGCACTGCAGACACGAGCGTCTGCCCACTGGGCGCATGTTATCGTTTTTTTAGATGGCTCAAATTCGCCGCGTCCTCATCAGTGTCACCGATAAAACAGGAATTCTCGATTTTGCCCGCGCTCTGGCCGAGCTCGGAGCGGAACTCATCTCTACCGGCGGCACCGCGCGCCTGATTCGCGAAGCCGGCATTCCAGTCCAGGATGTTTCCGATGTCACCGGCTTTCCCGAAATGCTCGACGGCCGCGTGAAGACTTTGCATCCCAAAATCCACGGCGGAATTCTCGCCATCCGCGGGAATGCCGCGCATGTTCGCGCCATTAGCGAGCACGGTATCGCGCCCATCGATATGGTGGCGATCAATCTCTACCGGTTCGAGGAGGCGGCCGCCAAGTCTGACGCCCGCATGGAAGATTTGATCGAGAATATCGACATCGGCGGACCGGCCATGATCCGCTCGGCGGCCAAGAATCACCACGACGTGGCCGTTGTCGTTTCGCCTGCGGACTATGACGGAATCCTCAGCGAACTGCGCGCGTCCGGCGGCTCGCTGTCCGCCGAGACGCACTGGCGGCTCGCCAAGAAGGCCTTCCGCACCACGGCGGATTACGACGCTGCCATCAGCGCGCGCCTGGAGCAGGTCGATGCGCCGGGTCCGCTGCCGGCCGATCTGGCGCTGCGCGCGCCCAAACTGATGGATCTGCGCTACGGCGAGAATCCCCATCAGCAGGCCGCCCTCTACGGCCGCCGGGGAGCGGGCATTGCCGGCGCGGAACAGCTGCACGGCAAGGAACTCTCCTACAACAACCTGGTGGACCTGGATGCCGCTTTCGCGCTCGCTCTGGAGTTCGCCGCGCCAGCCGTCGCCATCATCAAGCACACCAATCCGTGCGGGTGCGCCGAGCAGGAATCGCTCGCCGAGGCGTATCGCAAGGCTCTGGAGTGCGACCCCGTCTCGGCCTACGGCGGTGTGATCGGCATCAATCGCACGGTGGACGATGAGACCGCGCGCGAAATCGCCAAATTGTTCGTGGAAGCCGTCGCCGCGCCGGATTATTCGCCGGAAGCCCTCGCCATTCTGACCGCGCGCAAGAACCTGCGTTTGATGCGCGTGCACCCAGTCGACGATGCGCTGGTGGTGAAGTCGATCTCGGGAGGCTATCTCGCGCAGACGGCCGATCGGGGCACCCTCGAACTCGCGCAGACCGTCGTCAAATCGCAGCGTCAGCCCACGGAAGAGGAATGGAAGGCGCTGGAATTCGGCTGGAAGGTGGCCAAGCACGTAAAGTCGAATGCCATCGTCTATGCCCGGCCCGGGCAGGTGGTGGGAGTGGGCGCGGGACAGATGAGCCGCGTGGACTCGGCCCGTTTCGGCGCCATGAAGGCGATTCTGCCGCTGGCCGGAACAGTGGTCGCTTCGGACGCTTTTTTCCCTTTCCCCGATGGTGTGGAGGAAGCGGCCAGGCATGGGGCCACGGCGTTCATCGAGCCAGGCGGATCGATGCGCGACGGCGATGTGATCGCCGCGGCGGACCGCTTAGGCGTCGCGATGGTGTTCACCGGCGTGCGGCACTTCCGGCATTGAACATGGTGGCGAAGGCACTCTTGCCCAATGCCACTTAGTTTTCCCATTTCCGGGCACCTGCATAAATGGTGGGGCGGGCGCCCACGTCCGCGGTCGACCCACTGTTCGGCCTTTTCAGGTTGGCAAACACCTGATTCTTCGACGGGGAGGCGGGACGAGGACGAGGGCGTCCAGCGCGGACCAGGGGGTCCGCCCCATAAGCGCTAACTTAAGATGTTTTGAGCCCATATGATGGAAACTCGATTTCGACCGCCGCAACCTATTGAGGAGGTCGGCGGCAAAACAGGCCTTATCTTAGCGCTTATGGGGGTCCGCCCGGGGTCCGCCCTGGGGTCCGCCCCACCTACTCGTCCCAGTTCAGAATCACTTTGCCGGAATTTCCCGAGCTCATGACCTCGAAGCCTTTGACGAACTCCGTGTAGTGATAGCGGTGCGTGATCACCGGGCTTATGTCGAGGCCCGATTGCAGCATCACCGTCATCTTGTACCACGTCTCGTACATCTCGCGGCCGTAGATGCCCTTGATGGTGAGCATGTGGAAAATCACCGCCCGCCAGTCGATAGACATCTCCTCGGAAGGAATGCCGAGCATGGCGATTTTCGCGCCGTGGCTCATGTTGGCGATCATGTCGCGGAATCCCGCGGGACTGCCCGACATCTCCAGGCCGACATCGAAACCCTCGCTCATTCCGAGCTCTTTTTGCACCTGCGGGAGCTTAGTCTCGCGGACATTCACGGCGCGCGTGACGCCCATCTTGCGAGCTAATTCCAGCCGGTACGGATTGATGTCCGTAATCACCGTGTAGCGCGCTCCGGCGTGCGCCGCCACTCCCGCCGCCATAATGCCGATCGGCCCGGCGCCGGTGATCAACACATCTTCTCCGAGCACCGGAAACGATAGCGCGGTGTGCACGGCGTTGCCGAAGGGATCGAAGATCGCCGCCACATCGAGCGGAACACCCTCGTGATGGCGCCAGATGTTGGTCATCGGAAGCGCGATATATTCCGCAAACGCGCCCGGCCGGTCCACGCCCACACCCTTGGAATGCGCGCACAGATGGCGCCGGCCGGCGAAACAGTTGCGGCAGCGCCCGCAGACGACATGGCCCTCGCCGCTGACGAGATCTCCGGGGAAGAAGTCCGAGACGTTGGCGCCGACTTCCACGATCTTCCCCACGAATTCGTGGCCGACGGCCATCGGCACGGGGATGGTCTGCTGCGCCCAAGCGTCCCATTTGTAAATGTGGACGTCAGTGCCACAGATGCCCGTGCGCAATACTTTAATCAAAACGTCATTAATCCCGATCTTGGGGACTTCGATGTCTTCGAGCCAGAGTCCCTGATCGCGCCTGCTTTTCACCAGTGCTTTCACATACACTACGATACCGAATCGCGGCGTGCGCGAGAATGAAACAGTGGGCAAACGGCTCCTTTTATTCGCGTCAACGACGGGATACCAGATTCGCGAATTCGCCGGCGCCGGCCGGCGGTTGGGAATCGACGTGGCATTGGCCACCGACCGCTGTCTCCGCATGGACGATCCCTGGGGCGATGGCGCCCTGCCGGTGAAGTTCGACCATCGCATCGGTTCGACGGTCGAGGCTCTACGCGGCTTGCATTTCGACGGCGTGGCGGCGGTGGGCGATGGGCCCGCAGAAGCGGCGGCGGTGGCCGCGGAGATGTTCGGGTTGCCGTTTCACCCCGCGGCGACAGCGCGCGCCTGCCGCGATAAATTCCTGGCGCGGCAGCTTTACCAGGCCGCCGGCATGCGCACGCCGTGGTTCTTTCGCGGCGCATTGGATGGCGATTCGGCCGCGCTGGCGGAGCGCGCGCAATATCCCTGCGTGCTCAAGCCGCTAGGGCTATCGGCAAGCCGCGGGGTGATCCGCGCCAACAATCGCGACGAATTCCAGGCCGCGTTCAAGCGGATCGCCAAGATCGGCGAGAAGCATCTGCAGGTGGAAGGCTACATCCCCGGCCGCGAGTTCGCGGTGGAAGGACTGGTCACCGACGACCGCTTCCAGGCGCTGGCGATCTTCGATAAGCCCGACGCTCTGGAGGGGCCATTCTTCGAGGAAACCATCTACGTAACGCCGTCAAGAGAGCCGGCGGAAGTACAACAGGAGTTGCTCGAGACTACCGCGCAGGCGGTGCGTGCGCTGGGCTTCCGGCACGGTCCGGTGCATGCGGAATTGCGCCATAACTCGGAGGGCGGATGGATGTTGGAAATGCACGCCCGCCCCATCGGCGGACTGTGCGCCCGGTCTTTGCGCTTTACGGGCGGGATAGCGCTCGAAGAGCTGATTCTGCGGCACGCGCTGGGCGAGGATGTTTCAAGCGTTCAGCTGGCCGATGGGGCCTCGGGCGTGATGATGATTCCCATTCCCAAAGGCGGCATTTACGAGAGTGTGGAGGGCGTGGAGAGAGCGCGCGCGGTGGCGGGAATCGAAGACGTCATCATCACGGCCACCGAAGGCCAGCGTCTCATTCCGCTGCCCGAGGGCGCCACGTACCTGGGATTCCTGTTCGCTCGCGCCGAATCGCCCGCCGAGGTAGAGGCGGCGCTGCGGCAGGCTCACGGCGAGCTGCGATTTGAAATAGCGACGGTGCTGGAAACGTTCCGGCCGAATCAGTAAGATTGGGCGAAATGAATATTAGAAATGCGGCCGGCATTGCTTTTGTGGCGTCTTTGTTAAGTGTCGTCCCAGCGTGGCAAGGGATGAATCGCCTCATCGCGATCGGCGCGACCCGATCCCGGTGGTGGATTCCCCCGTCGATCGCACTGCTGGGTTGCTTGCTGGTCTGCTTCCTGGCGATCATGCCGGTCTTCTACTTCGCGTTGTATCGTCACCGCGGACCGATCCGCTTCCCAACGCCGCTTCGTAAGCTGGCGCTTGCGGCAGCGGCGATCCTCGTTGCAGTTATGATCCTGCGGTTCCAGGCATCTTCAGGCGGCTGGAACTGGAACTCCGTTCTCGCGCTTGTGGCCAACGGCGGCTATATTTTGCTGCTGGTTGCAATGTCGCGAGACATACCCGACGAGCTATCGGAACCGATTTCCGTTTCGCGCTTGTTGGCCGCTATCACCAAGCTGGCGGTCATTGCCTGGGGTTTGTGGGTGGCTTTCCAATTCGTCCGGCTCACCATCGTCGCGCTCACTTATGGCCAAGTCAAACAGATCGCGTTTCAGGTGGGGCACGACGCGCCGCCTCTGCGCGACATGCTCAAAGACGTGACTCTGACATTATTCTCGCAAGCCGGCCTGCTTGCCGCCCCCTATATCGTCTGGCGGAGCGGTCTCGCAAATCGGGACATCGCTGGAGACATTCCGGCCGGGGGAGTAAACTAGGTCGTACTCCATGATCTCAGTCGACGACTACCTCGCGGCAAGCTACACGGACGGAGATCGCGAATACCTCGATGGCGTGGTCGTGGAGCGAAGCGGGGGCACACCTGGACATAGTGCGCTTCAGAAGATTCTGGTCGTTTATCTGACTGGGTTTGAAAAAAGCTTCCAGGTCGCGGTCCGCCCCGAGTGCCGGGCGCGGATCGCCGAGACGAGGTATCGGGTGCCCGATGTCCTGCTCATGGAGCGCCCATTCCGCCAAACCGACAGGGTTGTGCTCGATCCTCCATTGCTGATTGTGGAGATATCGTCGCCCGAAGATAAGCTTATTGAAACTCTGCGACGCTTCCGCGAGTACGAGAACCTGGGAGTCCGGCACATTGTGCAAATGGATCCGGAAGATAGAACGACCTATATGTTCATCCGCGGCGATCTGGTGCAGCGCGACGATCTTGCACAGATCGAAACGCGGAACGGCCTCTTACCGTTCCCTGCCCGCGAACTGTTAGCGCTCCTTGACGAACAGTAAGCATTGCCCCACGTCCGGCAGCTATAATCATCGATCCATGCGGACCCTGATTTTTCTACTCTGCGCCGTGCCGGCCTTTGGCGGCGACCTTTCCTTGCGTCTCAAATTGACGATGGATCGCATCCTTTACGGAAACTCTCCGCAATACGACGAGGCCTTCGTGATTGTCGACGTGATTCCGCGCGCCACCCGCCGCTTCACCAACTTCAGCGGCGATCTCTCCGGGCGCTACATCGAGGCGCTCTCCATCGCCGCGGGCGTGGGCGCCAAGTCTCCCACGCTCGACCGCACGGTGGCCGACGTGATCTCGATGCAGAAACCCGACGGCCACTTTGGAGCAAGCCTCAATCCAAGTGAAGTGGACGACGATGCCATGGCTCTGCTGTGGGGACAGGGACGCCTGCTGGTAGGGCTGGTGGAATACTACCAGCTCACGCACAATCCGGCGGCGCTGGAGGCAGCGCGCCGGCTGGGCGGATTTCTGGTAGATCAGGCGCCGCGATTCCAGCAGAACGAAGTCCGCCAGAAATACAACGGCGAGAAGTTTGCTGTGGGCTATATCTGTTGGACGAGCAATCTCGAGGGCGTAGTGAATCTGTACGGTGTGACCAGGGAGGAGCGATTCCTGAATCTGGCGAAACAAATCGCGGCGGAGATCGAGATCCATCCGTCGCAACACAGTCACGGCTATCTGACTTCTCTGCGTGGCGTGCTGGCACTGTGGCATGTTACCAATGACCGGCAGTATCTGGAGCAGGCCGAGCGCGGATGGCAGCAGGTTGTCGACTCCGGTAACGTGCTGTGGCAAGGCGGTGTGCCGGAGATGTTCGCCCCTAAAATGGAGCGCGATGAAGGCTGTTCGGAGGCCGACTGGCTGCGTCTGAGTCTGGAGCTCTGGCAGATCTCGCGACGGCCGGAGTTCCTGGCGCAAGCCGAGCGGGAACTCTTCAACGAATTCTCGTTCAATCAATTCCAAACCGGCGATTTCGGGCACCACGTCCTCACCGCCACCGGCACCACCACGCCGACGGCGCGCGCCTGGTGGTGCTGCACGCTGCACGGCGCCCGCGCGTTCTATGCCATTCGCCGCATGGCTTTCCACGAAGACGCCCAGGGGGTGGCATACGATCTTCCGGTGGATGGAATCGGCGAGACGGCGGGCTTGAGCATGCGCGCCGAGTCGTCGCTCGAACGGGACGGCTCCATCGCGCTGACCGTCGAAAAGGCGGCGGCAGGTACGCGCACACTCCAGGTCCGCGTGCCCGAATGGGCGTCGGAAATGTCGATTTTAGAGGCCGGCAAAAAGATCGCGGCGCCTCAGCGCGAAGGCTATGCTTCAGTTACCCGCGTTTGGAAAGCCGGAGACACGCTGAAACTCCGTTACGCGCTTCGTACGCGCGCCGTCTCGGACAGCAAACATCCGGGCATGGTGTCGGTTTTCCACGGACCGTGGCTGCTGGGAGTGGACGAAGCTGGTTCGCCGCACTTTTTCGACGAGCCGTTCACCGAAAACACCGTGAAGCTTGCTTCCGGCGACGTGAAGCTCGACCGGGTGGCCCCGAGCCCGTCAGCCGCGCCGATCAGCGTCCCCATGGCGCACTTCCGGTTGACTTATTCTCCCGGCGGATATCCCATGCAGTCCGCTCAGGCGGTGCTGCGGCCGATTGCGGAAGCCACATCTTCTCCGGATCAGAATCAATGGGCATTCTGGCTGCCTGTGGTCTCTAAGGGCGAGAAGTAAACCAAGTTGGTGAGGCGGGGCCTGGGGGTCCCGCGCGGACGTGGGCGTCCGCCCCACATTTCTAGCCCTTGGCTTTCGGCGCCACGAAATCCGGCGGCAGCGCGGCGCCCTCGCCGAAGAAGTAACTGTCCATCTGCTGAATGAGAAATTCCTGCGCCTGCGCGGTGCCAAGATTGAGGCGGTATTCGTTCATGAGCATTTTCATATGCTCCACCCACATCTTCCAGGCTTCCTTCGACACGCTGTCGTAAATCTTCTGCCCGAGAGGGTGGCCTTCGAACGGAATCTCATCCAGACCCTCCATTTCGCGCTGGAACTTCACGCAAAATACTTTGCGCGCGCCAGGACGGATGGCGTTGTCGATCTGGTTGAAGCCGCTGCTGCCGCAAGACATGATTCCCACTCTCCTCCATTCAGAATACTACTTGAACCCAACGCCAAGCAGAACCATCCCAAGATCGCGCTCGTCCGGCGGCACGCGAAAGGTCTTGTCCACGCGGATTTCGACCATCGCAGTCGCGCCCACGGGCTGAATCGGCGCGGGGCAGGTGAGCTGGCCCGGACCGGCGGCCGCCACCGTCGTGGCGCACGCCTCCCGGCCGTCGAGCAGCACCGCGATGTGGCGCGCCGGTGCGTTCTCGGGAATATAGAAGCTCACGGTCAGCGGCAGGGCGGACGGAGGGCTCTTGACGATGACCACGCCGCTGGCCGACATCCAATGGTCGTCCGGCCAGATGCCGCTGACGATCTGGTCTGTCGCTTCGGGCGCCTTCATGTCGACATAGGAGAGCGCAGGATGGCGTTCCACCACGCGACTGGTGCGTACGCGATCGATCACGCCCGCCGATAGACCGAAAGGCCATAAGCGATCGAGCGCCGCGCTGGAATACCCGGAGTGGCTTGCGAGCCCGATGATGCGCAACGGAATCGCGGGCCGGATTTCGAGGGTGGGAGCGGCGGAAGCGAGGAGCACCGTGGGTTCCACGGCGTGGCTCAACTGGCCCGATACGACGATGTCATCGGCGCGCAGGCGCTGCGCTTTGGTGAGAGGTAGCGCGCCGCGCTCCTCCATGTAATGGCGCAGTCCCCACTCATCGTCCACCCAAACGCGATGATTCTCGATTACCCGATCGAGCGACGCGGCGTACACGCGGTAACCGTTCCAGTGCTGGTAGTTCATGACGGCGAGCCCCAAACTGAGAGCCATCTGGAGGCCGAACCCGATGGCCAGCCATCGGCGGGGCAGGCCGACCGCGAGCATGGCCATGGGAGCGGCTATCGGAAGCAGGTATCGCGCCGACCCGGCGAAGAAAATCACCAGCGCGGAGGCAAGAAAGATGGCGATCCAGGCCACCAGAAACTGCGTCTGTGGTTCGCGTCGCTTGCGCCAGGCGAACAGCAACGCGAACGGCACCAGCGCCGGGAAAATCAGGAACCAGAAATGGACCGAGAGCGCCAACGCATTCACCAGCTTCGCCTGCAGTGTTTGATAGATGGTGAAATATCCGCTCAGCACGCCGGCCGGAAGCTCGCCCGTAGAGACCCGCTCGAAGACCTGCCACGCCACGAAGACCAGAGCGGGCGTCAGGAGTGTCAGCCAGTGCTTCCGCGAGCCGCGGCGATAGAGCCAGCAGTAGACCGCGAGAATCGGAATGAGCACTACCGTCTGATACGCGGTGAGCGAGGCCAACACCATGGCGAGCGCCGCCAGCGCCAGCCGATCGGCGCAGAAAAGCGCGATGGCGGCCATCCAGAACGCGGCGAACGGGACGTCCGTCTCGAACGACGTGCCGTTCACCACGAACGTCGGGACCGCCAGAAAGAGCAGCGTCGCCCACAGCGGGTCGGCCGAGAATCTTCGCGCCAGCGACCAC
>Ga0182030_10012345_pt1 | contig 17121 bp, 2 predicted proteins | sample 812S3MmetaG_FD_121299 | JGI IMG/M metagenome (GOLD analysis project Ga0182030, IMG submission 121299) | Permafrost microbial communities from Stordalen Mire, Sweden - 812S3M metaG (Illumina Assembly) | ecosystem: Environmental > Terrestrial > Soil > Wetlands > Permafrost | place: Sweden...
GCGAAAACCGAGTTGTCCACGCCGGAGCCGGGGTTGAAGCTCGTGTCCAGCGTGCCATCCGTCATCAGACGGGCAATGCGATAACGGGTGGTGCCGTCAATGGTGCTGAAGGCGCCGCCAATTACGATGCGGTCATCCGATTGACTGAACAACGCATTCACCGATCCGTTTGCCCCGGCCAGCCCGTTCAGGAAACTCGTGTCCAGCGTGCCATCCGCGTTCAACCGCGCCAGATGGCTCATGGCCGATCCGTCGGCGATGCTGAAATCCCCGCCCGCCACAATCAGCCCGCCGGACTGGAGCGCGAGGGCGAGCACGCTGTCATTCATGGCAGCGGTCGGGCTGAACGCAACGTCCGGCGAACCGGCCGGCTGGTTGTAGGTTTGCGCATCCACAATGTTCACCAACGCACTGTTCGGCGACCCCAAGACTGCTCCCGCGCTCGGACTGGACAACGCCACATTGAAGAAGAAGCTGGCGGGCGGCGGGTTGGTCACACCGTCGTTGAGAATGCGGACGGCGAAACTTCTGGTGATCTGACCCTGGGCAAACGACAGCGTCCCGTTAGTCGGAACATAATTCGCGCCGGCAAAGGCCGTGCCATCGGCGGTCGCGAAATTGACGTTCGCCGTTCCCAGCCCGGAGCCGGTGCGCGTGACCGTGACGGTGGCGTAGCCGCCATTTTCGTTGACGATGTAGCTGGGCGCGCTGAACTGGAACGTCCCATAGCTGTTGTCGTTAATAATCATCAACGTGGCATTCGTGATTGCTCCCAGCAACGACGGGGTGCTGACACCGTTCAGCGTCGCATTAATCAGGTTCGCGCCAAATTGTTTGTTCGGGCCAATCAGGTTGTTATTTATCAACGGGATCGCGATGGTGCGCGGCGAAACGTCGCCACTATTCCACGAGAGCGTATTCGTGGATCCGACATAATCCACTCCGCTGATGGCCGTGCCGTTGGTCGTGGTGTATTGCACAGTCAAGCTTCCCTTGCTCCCGACGGTGCGCGACACAGTGACGATAATCGCCCCGGAACTCAAGTTGGCGGAATAGAGGTTGGTGGCAAAATTCAAATATCCCTGATAGTTGGGATTGATGATGCGCAACACCGCATTTGTCAGGCTCAATGAGGCGTTGCCGCTGCTCAAATCCTGCAGGTTATATAGTTGCATGACGACCGTCTTTTCCACGCTCGCAATGTAACTGTTGTTCAGAATGGTGACAGGGAACGAGTTGTTCGTCTGGCCGGGATTGAAGGTGATCACGCCCGAAGCGGTCTGATAATCCGTCCCAGGCACCGCCGTGCCATTGGTCGTGGTTTGATATGACACCTGAACCGTGCCGAAGGAACTGGTGGTGCGGCCGATGCCCACGGTCGCGGGAGAACTGGTCGCGGTATAGCTGGACGAGGCGAAGCCGAACACGCCGTCCTGATGGCTGTTGTCCACAATGGTGAGCGGCGCCGCCGGTTCGCCCAGCGCCACGCCCAGCGGAATGTTCACACTGCCCAGATAGAACTGGTCGGCCCCGCTCGGATTGGACAGTTGCAATTGGGCGCTCAAATTGCCCGACGTGGATGCGTCGTTGATAATGCTGACGGCGATGGACGCGGGACCAGTCAGGCCATAGGAAACATAAAACGGACCAAGTTCGTCCAACATCAGACTGTTTCCGCCCAGGAGTCCGTCGCTATGGACGCGAGTCGGCCCGGAATATTCCCAGCCAATCGGATAAATGGGCGATGTGCCGCCATAAGAATAATCCACACCACTCAAAGCCAGACCCGGCTGAACGGAGAAGTTGGCGGAAGCGTAACCGAGATTGCCGTTGGTCCGCGTCAGCGTCACGGATTCAAAGGACTGGCTCTTGTTGGCCGCGTAACTGGGGGCGGTAAAACCGATATTGCCCGGCCCCGGCGTCGCTCCGCCGATCAAGCGGGCCACATTGCCACGGTTGCGGACGCCTTCGCGAACCTTGGGTTCCGGCCAGATGCCCTGGTTCACATACACGTTCAAATTCGAGTCCAGACCATAATCGCCGGGGCGGACACTTTCACTGAACTGGCCGCCGCCAACCTGGGCGAAACTGCCGGCGATCATCACGTTGCCGTCGCTCTGAATCCCGGAGGAATACACCGTTCCCGGCGGATCGTTGTAATGTATCCGCGTCAGGCCAGCGAACTGGTTGTAAGCCGTGTCCATGAAGCTGGTGTCCACCGTGCCATCGGGGTTCAACCGGGCAAAGCCGAGGCGGTGCGTGCCGTTGAAGGAGGTGAACGTGCCGCCCAGATACAGGGTGCTGCCAAGCTGCTGTTGCGTGATGCTGTAAATCGTGTTGTCCGCGCCCACACCGACGTAGAAGTTGGGATCCAGCGAGCCGTTTGCATTCAGCCGCACAATGCGGTTGTAGGAACTGCCATTGACATGGGTGAAGGCGCCGCCCGCGATGATCTGGCCGCTGATCTCCCAATCCAAGGCCCACACCGCATTGTCCGGCCCCGAACCGGGGTTGAACGAGGGATCCAGCGTGCCATCCGGATTCAACCGTGTGAGGTTGGCATAGGATTGCCCCGCCACACCAAACAGGCCACCGACGAGAATGCTCTCGGAACTCACCGGCACGCTGACCGAGGCGGTGTAATTCCACTGCGTGATCGGATTGGTGGAACCACCTTGATCCATGACAAGGGTGAGCAGATTGGTGGTGAGGCCGTTGGTCGGTCCGAATGGCAAAACAAACGTGCCGGTATTGTAGGCGGTGCCGGTGTCATAAATCAAAACCCCCGACCCGGACGCCACATTGGTGTCGCCGTAAAAGACCCGCATATCATCCGGTATGCCGCCGAAATTATAATTGACCGTCAGCACGCCGGCGGTGATCGGACCCAGACTAACGGCCTGATCATTTTCGTTGGAGTTGCCAGCGGCGTTCTTGGTGATGTTAAAAACGGTGGATGGAGGCAGCGCCAGTGAATAGACAGAACCTGAAATGGTGTTGCTGGGATCGAACGTGGTGTCCAGCGAGCCGTCGGCGTTCAGCCTAGCAACATGGTTGCGGGGCGTGCCGTTGTAGCTGGTGAAATCGCCGCCAATCAGGACTGAACCATTCGGCTGCGCCAGGACGCTCCAGACCGTGCCATTGGCCCCCGCGCCCGGATTGAAGGTGGTGTCCAGCGAACCATCGTTGTTCAAGCGCGCAATGTTGCTGCGCGGAACTCCGTTGAAGGAACTGAAATGCCCACCCACCACCACGTTGCTCGCAGTCAATGCGATTGACCGGATGAATTCGTTGCCGGGATGCACGTTGATGCCGATCCCCGAATTGAACGTGGTGTCCAGCGAGCCATCCGTGTTCAGGCGGGCAATGCCGTTCACGGTGTAAGTGTTGTTCTTGTCCGAGTAGGTCGAGAACGCCCCGGCGATCACCGTCTGATTATTGGGCGTCACCGCCAGACTGTAGATTTCGCTCAAGGGTTCGGTGCCGGGATCGGACAGCAGCGAGCCGTTTTGCTCATTCAACATCGCGTCGGAGTAATCCGGATTCCAAAACTCGTCCACCGAGCCGGCCGGCGGACTCAAATCGTCAAACAGAATCGTCACGTTGCATTCGTCCACCATGCCGCACTGATACGGGTTGCCGTCCTTGTCCTCCTCGAAAATGGTCAGATGGACGTCCTCGTTGAACTCCGTCAGGTTGTTGTCAACGATGGTGAACAATATCGGCTGCGGTGTCAATTTCTTGGCCGCAAAGGTCAGCGTCCCGCTCGCGCCGTTGGCGGGTGTGAAATCACTGATTTTCGACTGGAATATTCCCGCAACATTGCCGCCGCCCGGCGGCGTCGCGTAGTCGGAACCCGGTTGCAGCGGGAAAAGATAATTTTGGTAGTCAGAGGCGCCCGTGTCCAGGAAATAGCCGTCTATGCGATAGTTGACCGTGGCCGCCGCCGCCGCGCTCCCGCCCATCCGGTTGACATAAATGCCAATGGGCGTTCCCCAATAAGCATGTTCATCCCGATACACGCGGTAACTGGTCTTCTGGAAATTAAAGACCGAGTTCGTAGGCGTCAGGTTATAGACAATGTTGGTGGTAACGTTGGTCACGAGGAGAATGGGATCAATGTTCGTCACCAATATGGTTCCCTGCGATGTCCCAAAAGAGGGATCAATGTCGCAATCCAGTATCCGGCACAAGACCGTGCCGAAGACCGGATCCACCCTCGGCGCTGAAACGGCGGGCGATTCCACCGGGTCAGGCCGCGGATTCGACAGGACCACTTTGAAATCGCGGTTCGGCTGGGCGACTCTGCCATCATCAATTATCTCGACGAGTATCGTCTTGCTCATCTCGTAATCATCAAACACCAGCGTGCCGCTGACCGGGTAATAATCTATGTCCGCCTGCGCCGCGAGGTCGCCGTTGGTGGTCACACTGGCATCGCCGTCCACCGTCGTGTAATCCACCGCCATGCGACCGGTGGAGCCGGCCACGCGCGTCACCGTAACCAGCAAGCCAGGAGCGTCGTAATCGTAATAAGTGCCGATCGTGCCGTCATATTCATTGGCGTTCACAGTCCCGGAGATATACCGCGAGGTTTCGGTTTCGGAGCATTGATATAGCAAAATCGGATTGCCGTTCGTGCCGGTGATGCCGGTCTGGTCCACGTTTTCGCTCGCGAACCGGAATACGCCGGACGGATGATAAGCCCAGTTCAGGGAAACCGTTCCCCGGCCAATGTCAGACAACAGATAAAATGGCGGGATCGTCAAAATGGTTTCGGTGTAATTGGGCTTCGTGTCCACCACAATGTAGTAGGTCGTGCCCGCCGTGGCGTTGAACCGCAGGCCGCTCGGCCCGTTGAAGGGTTGGTAGTATTCATATAACAATCCCTCAAACACCGGCACCGCGCTGACAATGCCTCCGCCGCCAATGCCTCCGCCACCATTGCCACCATTCCCGCCCAAGCCGCCGGTGCCTCTGTTGTTAGCGTTGGTGACATTGACGCCATTAACATTGTAAATATTCTGGGCGGTTTCATTAATCTGGCCTTCAGAAGGCGGGTAAGGCAGCGGATAAAGATCGTCATTGGCCGCAATCTGGTTGAGCCGGGTCAGCACGTTGCCCGTGAAAACCGCCATCACGGTGTCGGCTTTCAGGCCGTTGGTCTCCAGGCTACCGATGGTGTCGAGTGTCACCTCGCCGCTGGCGGGCGCGGTCCATTGGAACCAGACCGGCGCGTTGGGCGCGTAGCCGGCGATGTTCGGGGTGCCGTTGTCCGGCGCGCCGCCGGTATTGTCCGCGTTGGTGGATCCCCAGCCGCCGTTGATGACAATCGGGCTGAAGTAACTCAATCCGAGCGGCGTGTTGGTCTCAACGATGGTCACCGTCTCCGTGACGGGCGGCACCAACTCGCCGGGTGCCGTTGGACTGGACAAACTCACGGTGAAAAACCGGTTGCTGGACGTCGCCAGATTGTTGGGCACGATGGGCACCGTGAAATAGCCGATGGCCATGCCGTTGGTGAACATCACCGTGCCGCTCGAGGTGGTGTAATCCACGCCCGGCAGGGCCGAGCCGGGACTGGTGGAGTAATTCACCGCCAGCGGCTCGACACTGGGATTGGAACAGACGACGGCAATCAACGCGCTGCCCGCGCTCTTGACCACGCTCGTCGCGCTGGCGAGGAAGCTCAAGCCCGCGTCGGCGTCATGAATAATCACCGTGGCCGTGCTGGGCGCCACGAGCTGCGCGGTGCCGCTGGGATTGGACAGGCCGACGGTGAAGGCCAAATCACCCGTTACGAAATGGTCATAAAGCAACGGCACGGTGATGGTCTTGACCGAATCTCCAGGATTGAAGGTCAGCGTGCCGCTGGTCGCGACAAAGTTGGTGCCGGCCACGGCGGTGCCGTTGGTGGTGGAGAAATTAACCGTGTTCTGGCCATTAGTATTATTGAATCGGATGACGTTCAAGATTACGGAACCGGACGCCGTGCCGAATGGCTCGTTGGTAACGTAGGTCGCGGATCCAAAAGCGATGCCGATGTTGGTGTTCAAAATGGTCAGGGTCGCGGTGGTCGGGGCCGTGAGCGTCGCGCCGCCGGAGGTGGCGGCATTGGTCGTCAACTGCACGAACATGGTTTCCGGCCCTTCCGCCACGGGGGTGTTGATGATCCGCACGGTGAATGACTTGGATGTCACACCGTCGCCAAAAGTCACCGTGCCGTTCGTGGGATAATAATCCTCGCCCGCCAGCGCCGTGCCGTCCTGGGTGCTGTAATAGCCCGAAATCACGCCGGCGGTGCCAAAGGTGCGAACGACCGTGAAGGTGGCGAGGGTGTAGCCCACACCGCCGCCCTCGGAGACAACATAATTCGGCGCGGAAAAACTCAACTGGCCGGGCGAATGCGCCGTGTCAATGATGGTGAGCACGGCATTGGACGGGCTGTATAACGGCGAGCCGGTCGCGCCGGACAGTTGCAGGCCCACCGTTTGATTCCCATCCGCCAGACCGCTGTTAATTATGGGAACCGTCACCGCGACATTCGACATGCCAGGGCTGAACACGACGAACACGTTGGTGGGCCAGTAATCCGTGCCCGCCACCGCCGTTCCGCTGCTGGTGGTGGTGAAAGCCACCGTGGAAGTTCCACTCGTGCTGCCCTGCCGCAAAATGTTGATCGTGGCCGCGCCGTTGATGGCGTTCTTGGCCACGGTGTAGGTCGCGGAGGAGAAATTGATCTCGCTGTCATCATTGATGATGGTGAGCGTGGCCACCGGCTGATCTCCAAAAGCCGCCGGAGGCTGTGGATAGAGCGCCAAATTCGCGATCAAATTCGTTGTGATGACCCCGTCATCCATCACCGGAATGGTGACCGTCTGGATGACTTCACCTTCGGGGAAGTCCAGATTGTTGGTGACGGCGATGTAATTGGTCCCCGCCACCGCCGAGCCGTCGCTGGTGGTGAACGGCACGATGATGTCGCCCGAAAGGTCCGCATTCGTTCCGCTGGTGCCGCCGGTGCGAAGGATGGTGATGACCACGTTGGTGCCCCTTTCGTCCACCTGATAGTTTGCCAAGGAGAATTCAAAAGCGCCGACGCCACCAATGGATCCGCCGTAAATCCGGGCCAGATTCCCGTGCGGCTGGCCGTTGTATTGGGTGAATCCGCCGCCGATGATGATTTTCTCGTCGGGCACATTCGACGGGTATCCGTAAATCGTGTCTTCTTGAATCACCACGGAAGTCACAAAATTATTGGCGCCCGTGCCAAAATTGATGGTCGGATCCACCGAGCCGTCGGGATTCAATCGTGTCACCCGGCTGCGGTTGACCCCGCTGCAATGGGTGAATTCGCCACCCAGCACAATGCGGCTGTCCGATTGCAGCGCGATGTTCAACACCGAGTCATCCGTGCCCAATCCGGGCTGGAACGAGGTGTCCAACGAGCCGTCCAGATTCAGCCGTGCGATGTGGTTCAACGTCACACCGTTCACGCTGGCGAACAAGCCGCCGATGAGAATCCTGCCGTCCGCCTGGATGGCAATCGTTCGCACGGAATCGCTCGCCCCCGTGCCCGGATTGAAGGTCGTGTCCAGCGAGCCGTCCGTGTTCAGGCGGGCGATGTGATTGTAATTGGAGTTGCCGTTGACGGCGGTGAAATCGCCGCCGATGACCACCTTGCCGTCGCCCTGCACCGCGAGGGCATACACTATGCCGTTGGCCCCCTGCGCCGGGTATAAGAAGCTGGTGTCCAACGATCCGTCGGCATTAAGCCGCGCGATGCTGTTGATGGGCGTTCCGCCAATGGTCGCGAAGCTGCCGCCCATCAAAATCTTGTTTTGCCCGCTCACGGAAGTCGCGGCGAGGGCATACACCGCGTTGTCCGGGCCGGAGCCGGGTGTGAACCCGCTGTCCAGCGACCCGTCGTTATTCAGGCGCGCAAGGTGATTCAGATTGCCGCTGTTGAAATTTGTAAAGAGGCCGCCCACCAATATTCGCCCATCCGCCTGGAGCGCAATCGCCCGCACCGAATCGCTGGCACCCCAGGTGGACGAAGGCTGCGAAAACGCGGCATCCACCGTGCCATCCGAATTGAAACGAACAATCCGCTGACGGGGCACGCCATTGGCCAGCGTGAAGTCGCCGCCCACCAGTAGTTGATTATTCGGCTGGAGCACCATGGAATACACCGTGTTGTTCAGGCCGAGGGCATCGTAAGTGATGTCGCCCGAACCCGGCGTCTCATCCACCGATTCGGTGTCTATGATGTTCAGAACGGTGTTGCTGGGACTGCCCAGCGCAAATGCCGGCGAGGCATTGGTCAACACCAGATTGAGCCACAACAGCCCGTCCGCCGTGCCGTCATTTATGACCGGCACCTGGATGAACTTGCCCACTTCCCCGTTCGTGAACGTCAACACCCCATTTGTCGGGGAATAATTCGTGCCGGCGAACGCCGTGCCGTTGACCGTGGTGAAACCAACGGTGACCGTCCCGACCGTGCCGCCGGTGCGCACCACCGGGATGAGCGCGTAACCTCCATATTTCTTGACCGAATAGACGGGCGACCCGAATTGCACCGTGCCCGCCGAATCCACATTGTTAATTGTCAGCGCCGCGTTGGTGAACTGGCTTAAGGCCAGCAGATTGGCGCTGAACGAGCCGTTGAGCGAGGCGTTGGTCAATCGCAGGTTGACCGTCAGGTTCGAGGTGACAATGCCATCGTCCATCACAGGGATGGTAATGATCCTGGGTGTCGCGTCACCACTGTTCCATTGAAGCTTGTTGGTCGAACCGATGTAATTGACGCCGTTCTTGGCCGAGCCGTCACTGGTTATGTTGGTCACTACCAACGTGCCGGTGCTGCCGCCGAGGCGGTTGACGGTGATGGTTGCCACGCCGGAATTCTCATTGGTGGCGAAGGTTGCGGATGCAAAGCTGACATGGCCGGCCGTGTAAGTGCTGTTAATGATGGTCAGCACCGCGTTGGTCAGCCCCAGCGTCGCGCCGCCGGACGGAGAATATAACTGCAAGTTGACCGTCTTGTCCGGCTGCGTGGATGTGTGGGCGATGATCGGAACGGTGCTGGTAACCGTGGTTATGCCATTGCCAAAGGTGAGATAGTTGGTCACGCTGGTGTAGTCAACGTGATTGGTGGCGGTGCCATTCCTGGTGATAAAATAAGCATTCACAATCCCACTGCTGCCATTGGTGCGAGTGAAGACGACGTATGCGAGGTTGCTGTTTGCCGTCACGGAATATGTGGGCAGGGCGAAACCCAGAACGCCGTGTGGGGTGTTGATGTCAATGATAGTCATGGACGCCGTCGTTTGCGCTCCCAGCGCCGTGCCCAGCGGAATATACTCGCCGCCCAGGTCGAAGTTGGTGCTGGACGGATTCGACAGCGCGAGGTTGAGGTTCAGATTCCCGGTGATCAGGCCGTCATTGAAAATGGACACCACGCTGTTGTAGTTCGCGCCGGAAGAACCATCGCTATACTTCCAACCGGGAGCGGACCACAATGTGCCCCAAGTGACAACCCCGTAAGCCGTATTCAACGAAAAGTCAACATTGGGAACGGCGATGCCCGGGCCCGGCGCCGCGGTATTGGTGGAGAAGTCCGCGGAAGCGATTCCGAGATTGCCGTTGGCGCGGACAAGCTCGACGTTAAAATTGTTCACGTTGTTTGTCCCAAGCGGCGGCTTGTTCACGGTATAGCTGGTTTGGGCGAACTGCATGTTGCCGGGGCCGGGCGTGGCGCCGCCAATCAGCCGGGCCACGTTGCTGCGCGGATGCGTGAAGTCGCGGGTGTCAGTGGTGCTCAAGGTGCCATCCCCGCCGCTGCCGAGGTAGTAAAAGCTGCCGCCAATGATGACATTGCCGCCTGTCACAGTGGTGGAAGTCGTGCGGTTGGTGGTGACCACGTTGTTGTTCGTGGTCAGTGTCACGGTGGTAACGACATTGGTGTTAAATTTCTCCATGGCGAGGGCGTAGACATAATTGCGCGTGTTTGTTGCCGGATACAACAGCGGGTTCACCGCGTCGGGGTTGTGATAATGATTGATCAGCCCGGCGAACTGGTTGTAAGCCGTGTCCATGAAGCTGGTGTCCAGGCTGCCATTCGTGAGCAACCGCGCCACGCCCACGCGGCGGGTCTGGTTAAAGGCGGTGAAATCGCCGGCGATGAGGATGTTCCCGTCCGGCTGAAGCGTCATGGCATAAATGGTGTCGGCAATGCTCGTATTCGGATTCACGGTGCCGGCGCCCGGATTGAAACTCAAATCCACCGTGCCATCCGGGTTCAGCCGCACGATGCCGTTGTAGCTGTTCAAATCCAGATAGGAAAATCCGCCGGCAATCAATATCTGCCCGTTGGGTTGCACCGCGAGGGCATAAACCGGGTCGGTGCCCAGCGTGTCCGGGTTGTAGGTGCCGATGCCCGGGGCGAACGTGGTGTCCAGTGAGCCATTCCCGGTCAACCGGGCGACGCCGCCACTGGTGACGCCGGAAACCATGTCAAAGTCGCCGCCGATGATGACGTTGCCGCTGGCGTCCAACGCCACGGCACTCACCGTCCCATCCGGGCCGACGCCGGGATTGAAGCTCGTGTCCACGGAGCCGTCCGAGTTCAACCTCGCCACGTGATTGAGGGCGATGCCATTGACCGAGGTAAAGTCGCCGCCGATGACCACCTGCAGGTTGGTTTGCAAAATACCATAGTTGATATTAATCTGGACGTTGGTTTCCAAGGCGACGGCCCAGACCGTGCCATTCGCGCCCAGACCGGGATTGAACGTGCTGTCCAGCGTGCCGTCGCTGTTCAGGCGCGCGATGTAATGCCGGTTGTTGCCGTTGAAAGCGGTGAAGTTGCCGCCGATGATGATGTTGCCGTCGGGCTGCAGGGCCAGCGCGGCGATGAAGTCGTTCGCCCCGCTGTTGGGCGCGACCAGAAACGAGGTGTCCACATAGCCGCTGTTCGAGACCCGCACGATCCGGTTATATGGATTTTGATCGTAGGAAACAAAACTGCCAGCGAGGATGGCGTTGCCGTCCGGCTGCTCGGCCACGGCATAGACCGTGCTGCCGGCCTCCGTGCCGGGAAGAGAATTGTTAATTGAATAGTCGCTGTTCCAGTTGCGGTCCGCCGCCCCGGCGGGATTGTTCAGCGCGTTGAGAATGGTCAGCGTGGCGTTATAGACTTCACCGAGTTCGCCATACTTGGCCGGTTTGTATAATGTCAGCAATATATCCTCGTTGAACTCCACCAGATTGGCATTGAGGATGGGGATGGTGACGGCCTGTGCGGTGGCATCGTTGGCTGTCCAGCTCACCGTGCCGGCTGTCGTCGTAAAATCGGTGCCGGGCGTCGCGTAATCCGAACCGGCCTGGAGCGGAAATGTATGGTTGCCATTTTGATAATCAGTGGAGTATTGAACCGACACCCCCTGGTTTGCGCTGCCACCCGTGCGCAGGACATAGACCGTCGCGCTGCCCTCGGTGGACCAAGTCCGGAACGTGGAGCGCTCCCAGTTGAAGATGGAGTTGGCCGCCGGTATTGTGTCCCCCGCTACGTAGGTAGTGCTCAAAATGGTCACCATCCCCGTGCTGTTCAGCGGATCCAAGCTGGGCGGCTCCAAGTCCGACGATTCCAAGGGATCCAGCCGCGGATTGGAAAGACTGATGAAAGCCAGATTGGGAAGCCCCAGCACTCCGGCTCCATTGCCACCGCCGCCAAAACCACCGCCGCCGCCACCCAAAGAGGATTGAAACACGGGTATGTAGAAATCCTGACTCATTTGGAAATCGTCAAACGTCAGCGTGTTGGTGCTGGGCGTGAAGCCGGCGGTGGATGTCCGCACCACATTGGTGTTGAATACATAACTGAAAAAGACCGTGTTGGTTATCGCCTGATAAGTGTAGTTGGCGGTGTAGGTGACCGGCGAATTGGTGAACGCCGGGGAGGAAAAACCCAGAACGGAGGTAATCTTGGAATTCGTCCCCAACGGCCCGCTGGTGACGATGAAGAAATTCGTAATGTCGGTTTCGTTGGTGATGTTAAAACCGGTGGTCATCGTCAAGGCGGGCAAGTTGAAATTGGTGAACGCCGTGGTGGTGGTGAAAGGGATATTGGTGACACTGAATTTCGAAGCCGGGCTGCCGCTGTTGGTCACATAAGTGATATTGGTCGTGTAGTAAATATTGGTGGCGATGTAGTAGTTCGTCAGATTATAAACCGTGGGATAAAGGACAATGTTCGTGACCGAATTGGTGTAGTAATACGGGGAATTCGGAACATCCGCCACGGTCGGGTCGGCGGTTCCGGGAGCCCGGCTTCGGAAAATGGTGGCGCCGTTGGAAATCACCAGGTAGTTGGTGTTGGCGCCGGTGGAAATGTAATACAGATACCCGGCGTCATAATATTCAATCTGATTGTTGAAAACGGTGTTGGTATAAAGCGAACTGACCTGGGTGGTGTTGCCATTCGTGTTGATGATGGTCACGAGAGTATTGGTCCCATAGATGTTCGTTGACAATATGTCGTTGAAGGTCGCGCCGGTCACCTGGTAATCCACCAAAACCCGGCCGTTGGCGGGAGCCGGGCGCGTCACGGTGATGCGCGCCCCGGACACGCTCCAGCCTACGCTGGAATTTCTCACCCCCGATGAGTCCAGTTCGCTCACCGTGTAGGTGTTGGGCGTGGCGATGGTGTTGTAGCCGTTATAGTCAAAGGCGAACTTGAAAGTGCCCGAGGGAATGGTGGTGAGGTTCCAGTTGAGCAGGTAGCTGCCCGAATCGTAAGGATAGCCAACGTCCGCATTCCCGTTGACGGAAATATAGTAAGTGGCGCCGGCGGCCGCCGAGAAAGTGACCTGGCTGTTGGTCTGCACGCCGGCGGTAATGTCGTCATTCCCGGCGATGTAAGTAAGATTGGGATCACAGAGTCCATTGGTTGTAGTATAAACCGCCAGAACCGTGTTAAAACTGCTGCCAATCGTGTCAAATTCCGCGGTCCCGCCGGCCGGCGCCGTCCAGGCAAACCAGACGGAATTGTCTATATCGGCGAGGTCGTCGCCCATGATGAAGGTGGGTTCGCAATTCTCCATGGTGGCGCCCACGTTGATGCCGTTGGTGCTGCCGGAGTAACCGCCGATGACAAAGGCATTGGTGAAATAGTCATTGGCCGGCGCGCCTTGTTCGCTCCAGTTGAGCATATAGTTGCCAGTGTCAAAAGGAGACCCGGTGTCCGCATTCCCGTTCACCGAAATGTAATATGTGGTGCCGGCGACCGCCGAAAAAGTCACCTGGCTGGTAAGTTGCACGCCGGAAGTGACGTCGTCATTCTCGGCGAGGTAAGCGATATTGGGATCGCAGAGGCCGTTGGTCGTCGTGAATACCGCCAGCACGGTGTCAAAATCACTGCCCGTCGTGTCAAATTCCGCTATTCCGTTGGACGGAGCCGTCCAGGCAAACCAGACGGAATTGTCTATGTCGGCAAAGTCGTCCCCCATGATGAAGGTGAGTTCGCAGGGTTCCATGGTGGCGCCCACGTTGCTGCCGTTGGTGGTGCCGGCGGAATTGGTGATGACCAGGGCATTGGCGAAATAGTCGTTGGCCGGCTGCGCCTGGGCAACATTGATCATCCAGCCCGCCAGGCACAGCAATCCCAGCTTGGCCCAACCGGCATTCCGAAGGAGGCTGCCCAGCCCCCGGCCTGCAAATTTTTGCATGTTCATTTTCACAAATTTATTCCTCCGGGTTGGACGCCGCGCGCCTCCGCCGGATATTCATCTTACTAATCGCCATTCATCACTGAACCGCTTCACCACACTTCAAAACGTCATAAACCATTCGGTCCCGTCAGCCACGGATTCACTATCACCCGATAATACCGCGGCGGACGGGTCACGGCATCCAGCACCGTCACCGGCGCCGGCGGCGAAGGATACGCGATCGGCGATATGAAATTCGTCAAAACCGTCCAAGTAACCGGAGCCGTCAGGAGGTTCGTCGTGTAGAGCACCGTGTTGGTCGCAAACGGAATGGTGTCCCAAGTAATGGCCACCTTCGTGTTTGCATTCGTAAAATAGGTCTGGAGATTCACCTCGGACGACAGGAAAAATGGCGTTGGGTCTTTGGCGTTCACAATGCCGTCGCCGTCGGAATCAAACTTCGTGCTTTCCGCCAGCGCGGCGTTGAAGATGTTGGTGACGCCGCCATACACCAGGTTCGTGCCGCTGAAATAGCCGGCATAGGACGGCACCCAGCGCAGATGATTGGTGTTGAAGCCATTCAATTTGACAGACACATCCGTGCCGTCGGATATCGCGTCGGCATAATAGATCACCAGATTCGTGTTAAACACCAGCGACGGGATGTAGAGGGTGCCATTGTTGGTGTTTTGGATGCGGCTGTTGTAATCGGAAAAGCCCAGCAACTGCAACTGGTCCACATAAATCGCGTTGCTCGCCCCGGTGCCGGTGAAATAGAACAGGGTGTTGGGCGCGTTGCTCAAGGCGTTCAGTATGAGCTGGCCCACCGCCTCGTTGTTCGTGTAGGCGTAAGCCACCGGGCCTTGGTCCAACGCCGGCCAGGTGTTGACCACATTCACGTTGTTCGGCGCAAAGAGGGTGATGCTGGTGCCGCGCAAATCGCCGCTCGCCGGCAGCACGGGCATATTGATGCCGGTGCCCACGCTGTTGGTGCCGACAATCCAGACGCTGCCATTTCCCGGGCCGGTGTCGGTGAGCTGGCCAGGCGCGGTCAGCGTGAGTGACCGGCCCGCCTGCAACAGGAGATTGCTCGTCACCAGACTGCCGGTGGTGAAGACCATGTTGTTGCTGGCGGCAATGATCGCTCCGGCCGCCAGCGCCGTCTGCGATTGCAGGGTGAACGAGCCCATGCCGTTGGAAATGACGCCGCTGCTTTCAAAATCATTGGCCCAAAACTGCGAGCCGTAATCCGAGATCAGTCCGTGATTTACCAGCGTCACATAACTCGCGGGCGGCGGGCCGCCGAAAAAGCCCAGATTGGGCACCCGGATCGCCCCGTTGTTCGTCAGCCACTTCACATAGGGCGCGGAATTCGACCACACGTTCTGCACGGTGTTGGGATAGACGCCGCTGGTGGGGGACTGGAAATTCAACTCCCCATCCGGCGAGGCCGCGACGACGCCGTTCGTCGTCAATGTCAATTTTTGCGCGTCAATCGCGAGGCTGCGCAAAATGTTATACACGTCGCAAATGACCAGGCTGTTGGTGGCGTGAAAGGCCAGGTCCTGCACTTCCGACGGCGTGGTCGGCGTCAGCGAGCTGTTGACGAGCAGCACCCGGAAGTCATTGGTCACGCCCGTCGCGTCCACGTAAATCCAGCGCGCGCTCCAGCACTGGACCCCGCCGTTCCAATCCGGCACGGACGGTTCCAGCAAATTGGTGACGGTCATGAACCCGTTGGTGACGCCAATGTTGATGTCCGAGTAGGGGGAAAATATACGCGCGCCGACGCTGCCATTGAACTGGAACGGAGAGCGCAGTTGCAAATAATTTTCCCCGGAAATCTGCGCGAGGCTCAAATCCAGATTGCTGTCGGCGCTGATCATGATCCGGCCCGTCAAATTCGCCAGATAGTTGGTGACTTTCTGGCTGACGCTATTGGTCGCCACCGACGAGGGTGTGAATTGCACGTTGGCATACGAGTAGGAATTGGTCACCGCTGTCGGAAAAGGCGGCAGGATGGCGGTGGTAAAACCCGGCGCCGCCGGCGCGCCGAGGAACAATTCCTGGTTCCCTTCAAAAAATGTGAAATTATCCGGAATGCCGTTGATCACGGCTGGACCTTGGGAGCCAAGCACATCGTCATCATTGAGATAAAGGTAGTGGATGGCCGGCAATCCCGTCGCGGCATCCACATAGGTCCCGTCCCATTCGATGTTGAACGCGCCGCCGCCGCCAAACGGGCTGGCGCCCCAATAAACCTTGGCGGTGACGTTGTTGGTGTATTGGTTCTGGATGAAAATGGCCCGCACGATGACATTGCTCGTTCCCACTCCGGCCACCGTGAAATACGGCGTTGAATTGGTCAGATACAACTGCTGAAATGCCCCGAGCGTGGAGGTAAAATAGGACGACAACGCATAATTAACACCCAAATCCAGGCTTGGTATCCAATCGAAATTGGCGTCCAGCCCGACCCCGTAATCCACACCCGATATTCCGTTTTGCAATCCCGTTGTCCCGAAATCCAAACCCAGTTCCACGCCAAATCCCTCCACCGCCAGCCGGGCGCGCGTCATGTCCACCGTCTTGCCCGTGAACTGCATCACACTGTTTTCACCCACTTGAATCACACCGGGAACGACGATGTTGGTCGCGTTGACGTTGCATATTCCAATCGTGGACAGGCCGAGAAAATCCGCATTGTCCAGGGCTGAATTCACCCGGATGGTGCCCGGATTATAGAAACTGCCGGCCTGCGTCCGCGGAAACACGTTCGTCGTCTGCGTGTCAAATTGAAATCCGCAGCCGGGAGCGATGGAAAGCAAGATGCCATTGGTCGCCAGCGCGGCGTTGGCGATCATCGTGCCGTTGTTGGTGTAATTAACCGTGTTCCAGGTTTCAAACATCTCCGCGTTGATCGTGGGCTGCGTGAAATTGATGGTGAACGAATTTTCGTTGTCAAATGCCGTCGCGTCAATTGTCGGGGGCGGGTAGCCGGGAATGCTGACGTTATAAACGGGGGCTAGGGTGTTGACATACAGCGGAACGGTGGCCGCCCGCGCCGCCGCCGCCAGCGCCAGCGCCAAACACAACAGGCCGCACAGCAGCGGCCACCGCATCGGCTGCGGCCTGCCGCCCGCCGGGCGGGTTTTCTGGTTCGTCATACAGTTCAATGGATGGTGATTGTATAATTCCAACTCACGGTTCGTGGCGGAGATAAAGAGTCGTTCAGTTGAATGGCAAAGTCAAATGTGCCGGTCTGCGTTGGCGTGCCGGAAAGCACTCCGGCGCTGGACAACGTCAAACTCGGCGGCAATCCGGTGGCCGACCACGTGAAGGGCGGCTCAAACGCGCCGCCGCCCGTAACCGTGAACGTGACGGGCGCGTAAGGAGCGTTGTTGGTGCC
>Ga0182030_10012347_pt1 | contig 17119 bp, 8 predicted proteins | sample 812S3MmetaG_FD_121299 | JGI IMG/M metagenome (GOLD analysis project Ga0182030, IMG submission 121299) | Permafrost microbial communities from Stordalen Mire, Sweden - 812S3M metaG (Illumina Assembly) | ecosystem: Environmental > Terrestrial > Soil > Wetlands > Permafrost | place: Sweden...
ACCAAAACCGACTTGCCACCACAGGAGGCGGCAGGGTAGAACATTCTCAGTCCTGGACGGCCAATCCCGTTGGCCGGTTTTGAAGTGATAACTGTTGGCCGCTTTTGAAGTGATCACTGAGGATGTATCGTCTTTTCGACAAGGCGATGCTTTGGGAATTGCTGAATGTGGAACGAAACCCCATGGACTTGGTCGAAGTGAAAGGTATCAGCAAGCGCAAGAAACGTCCCTGTGTTCTTCCGGTAAAAGGTGCTTGGCAAATGCTCGACGCGCTGGTTCAGCCCTTTCGAACCATCGTGCTAATTGGACTGTGTTTCGGTTTGCGAATCAGCGAAATCCTGGGTTTGCGCTGGACGGATTTCGATTTCAAGCGATCGGTGGTTCTGGTTCAACGATCAGCGGTTGGAAAGCGGCTCAACAAATTGAAGACGGAGTGTTCGCAGGACGAGGTTCCAATCGAACGGGGCTTCATTCTCGAACTGAGGAAATGGCAAGCGCTCTGTCTCGATTCCGAAGGGCACTGGCTCTTCCCGAGTCCAGTGACAGGTCGACCGTATCACGCCGACTCGATTCGCACCGACTATCTGGTTCCTACAGGTCTGAAATTGGGACTTGGCAGGATCGGGTTTCACACGTTCCGTCACACATATCGTGCGTGGCTGGACGAAACCGGAGCACCGGTGGGAGTGCAACAAAAACTCATGCGACATGCGCATGTTTCCACCACGATGGACCAGTATGGCAACGCCTCGGCCTTGGCCAAGCGGAAGGCCAATCGGCCAATCGTGCAACGCCTCTTGCAAAGGCCTGCCAATCAAGAGGTCTCCATTCAATAAATAAGGGGAACTGTGCGGCAGTTCCCCTTATTGGACAGTTTTGGACAGTCGCTGCGAGTGCCCAATTGCCCGTAACCTTATGATTGCTTTGGTTGCGGGGGGTGGATTTGAACCACCGACCTTTGGGTTATGAGCCCAACAAAATAACCGACAGCAGCGCACTTCAACGACTTGACGCCGCCGGGAACGACACAAGGTCATTGAAAAGACACCCGAGCACAGTTATTGGACCACAGTCGGACCACGCTCCAGCGCGCCTTTTGCAAAAGGTGAGACAGTATTTTGAGATCTTGTTAAACCTGAACTCAATAACGACTACCCGTTTTGTGGAGACGGTCAGGCACATGGCCTATTCGAAACCTTCGATCTTCCGATCATGAGGCTATGGGAGTTTGCGATACTCCCGTTGAGCTTCCTTTAGTATTGGGACACCCGCATCCGCATCCCGCCACAGGGAAAAGAAATCCCGGTAGGCGGAGCGCGCCTTGGCAAGAGCTTCCGGTCGTTCGAGCGTTTGACTTGTGTGTTGCTTCGCGCCTGGTTTCCTAGGAACAGGCACAACCGGAATTCCGGCTTCCATCGCATACGCACGACCGATGCCCAGATGGGCCAAAGATCCCAGAAGGTAGTTTCCGGCTAGGCCGGGATGATCGAGGATCTTCTGAAATTCTGCCAGCGCTTTTTCGGGAAGGCCCGCCGCCAGATAAGCTTCGCCGCGCAGATAGACGGGATAGAGCAGTACATTGGTCGCAACTTGGGGAGCGGCCAGTTCGTAACGCCTTGCCAGCTCCAGAACCTCAATGGCTTGCGCGGGGTTGTTGCGATGAAGTTCAATGGCGGCTCGAATCGACGGCAACCAGTATTCGTTCAACAGCGTGTCGAGGGGAAAGCGTTGGTTCAGGTCATGTCCGAGTGCAAGGGCCTTCTCGTGTTCTCCCGCACGTGCCATCGCGAGAGTTCCCAGGATCTGAATCTGCTGTCCGTGACCATGCGCAAGTATAGCTGTGACTTGCCTCGTCGCTTCACTCCGGTTACCGAATTCGGCCTCGCGGAGTGCCCCAATTGCAGCATAAGTTAGCGCTGTTTCTTCATCGCCGTCGTGCCGGGCCGATTCGACTGCACGTCGAGTAAGCTCTTGAGCCTTGCTGAGGTGGCCTTGATAAGCTTCGCTATCGGCCTGAAGGGCAAACAACCAGCTTTCGATTCCTGGTCGGCCCATCGCGCCGGCAACCTGGCGCTCCATATCTTCTTGGTTGTGAAGAAGGAACGCCAGTGCATAGCGGGCACCGGAGAGGGGCGCGGCGGCAATTTTGTGTGCCTCAGCTTGGGTTAAGACTTCTCCCGCTTTGTCGAACTGGTTTGAGTTCATATAGGCATTGGCCAGACCTAAATAAATGGCACCACTAGTCATACCAAGGCTCAAGGCATCCAATCCTTCCCTAATTGCCAGATCGTGCTCTCCCAGGTTGACGTAGAGGGCTCCCAGATTGACATAAGGTGTGTCGTCCCGTGGATAGATCTGCTGCCATAATCGGTACACCTCGGCGGCCTTATTGGATTGTCCGGTGGCCATGTCATAATAATGAGACTCAACATATAATTTGCCGCCCTCATCAAGCCGGTCTCGCAATTCGTATGCCTTCGTCAACGCAGCGGCAGCAAGAGTTGGCTGATTGGAATTGAAATATGCGGTTCCCAGGCGCGCATAGGCCATAACAAAGTTGGGATCGAGTTCAATCGCACGCTTCAAGAAAGGGATTGCGCTGCCTTCCCCTTCGGATGTTTTCACTGATATTCCTAAGCTATAAGTGTGCAGAGCATCGAGGGATGTAGTCGTAGAATCAATTGGGGCGTCGTATTTATGAATGCTGATTAGAGACTCCCCCAGCTGGCTTCGTAGCTTAGTGGTAGCGCTATCCAAGACTCGCAATACCTTCTCTCGCCCATCGGCTTCCGCCTGCTCGTTTCCCACCGCCTCGCTAGTCTGGCAATTGACCGCCTGTAGCCCGATCACATAGTGGCGGCCGAGAGTTGAAATCGATCCCTCCACGACTGCTTTACCTCCGGTACGCAGGCACACCTCTCTTGCCAACTCACCCGTGAGTTTCGTGTCCGGGGGGCGTTCCATATGAGCAAGGACTTGTTGTGCCTTACGGTCAGGAATGACGTTCAAAAATGGCGACTGCTCCAATTGCACTCGCAGAGCTTGCTTCAGCGTGCCATCAAAGACGGTCTCACCGGTCGTGTTGTTAAAGTCGGCCAGAACCAGCGTTTGGGGTTCCGTAAGAGCGGATGGCTGCTGCTTTCGAAAGCGGAAACCCGCAACAATTAGTGTAGTAACCAAAGCCATTCCGGCTACGGCAAATGCCACCCGTTTTTTCCAAGATGATGCGGTTGTTTTCGACTTGAGTCGTTTCAGATCATCCCGCAATTCGCCTGCTGTGTGATAGCGGAGAGCTGGCGACTTCTCCATCGCTCTGCCAACGATTCTATCCAGTTCTTTGGAGATAGATGAGTTCAGGACGGAAGGTGGCGTTGGTTTCTCGTGAAGGGTCTGTTCAAAAAGCTCTTCTACGGAGTCGCCTTTAAAAGGTAGAAGCCCAGTCGCCATTTCGTAGAGCATAACGCCGCAGGAAAACAGATCTGAGCGACCATCTACTTCTTTGCCTTGTACCTGCTCCGGCGACATATAGGCAACTGTTCCTAAAGCCGTGCCGGGGAGGGACAGCGTATCAGCAGAAACTCTCACTGGCAGATTTTGCAGAACCTCCCCTATATGCTGCGAAGGCAAAGTCGATTTCCCGTGTTTGGCAAGGCCGAAGTCAAGGATCTTTACTTCGCCCTGCTTTGTAACAAAGATATTGGCTGACTTGATGTCACGATGAATGACTCCGTGTGTGTGTGCCGCGTCGAGGGCATTGGCGATCTGAATCCCCAGATCCAGAATTCGATCCGGTATCAGTGCCTTGCCGCCGATCTCCTGTTTCAGGGTTTGTCCAGACAGGAGTTGCATCGCAATAAACGGTGAACCTTCCCATTCGTTGATTTCATAGACAGTACAGATGTTTGCATGGTCAAGGGCTGAAGCGGCACAAGCTTCTCGGCGGAAGCGATCGAATGCCTGACTATCGGAAAGACTAGTTGCGGATTGACTCCTACCGATGGGAAGGGAGCTTGCCACCGTTTGCGAAAGGAATTTAAGTGCTACGGAGCGGCCCAGCTTCATATCTTCCGCTTCGTACACAACGCCCATTCCTCCATGACCTATTTTTCGAACGATGCGGTAATGAGTAATTTTTCTCCCGATCATTGCATCGGGAGCTGATTCGTTTTCCTCTCCCATCTGCGTTTCGTATCGCGCCTTCATCTCGGCGGCTGCTTCCTTGAGAGGTGATTCGAGAATTTCGTCAGAGTCTTGATGATAGATAAGCAACGATTCGACTTCGTCGCGGAGGGCTTGGTCGTCACCACAAGCCTTTTCTAAGAACAGCGGCCTGTCACTTTCTTCGCGTTCCGAAGTGGCAAGATACAGCTCCATGATCCGATGCCAGCGATCATTTTCCACTTCGTTTCCCTCGATCCATCTCACGCAGCAACCAGACTTTTGCCGATTGCCATTCCCTGCGAACAGTTCTGTCCGAGATTCCCAATGCTTCCGCCGTTTCGTCCACGCTTAATCCCACGAACAGTCGAAGCTGTACAATCCGGCTCATTCGTTCGTTGTGCGTCGCAAGATCACGCAACGCATCATCTATCGCGATGATCTGAGCATTTGAATTGTGATGATCTTCTCGGTTTTCGTCAAAAGTATTTGTTGTGCCTAGCCCCCCGCGCTTCTGGAAGAGCCGGGACCTCGCATAATTAGTGAGAATGTTCCGCATCAACTGTGCACAGGTGGCGAAAAAATGACCACGGTCTTGCCAGTCAACGTTCCTCATTTTGGCAAGTTGGAGGTAGGTTTCGTTCACGAGGGCCGTATTTCCCAAAATGTGTCCTGGAGCCTCTAAAGCCATGTAGTGCTGCGCGGTGTTATACAACCTCCTATAAACAAGAGGTATGAGCTTATCCGGAGCATTGGAGTCTCCGTTCTTCCAAGCCCGTAGCAAAGCCGTGATTTCACTCTTCGGGGAGGTCGTTTCCGTCGTATCCATCGGAGCTCCTGGATGGCTTGCATGAGGAGCAAAAGCGAGATTTTCCTACAAGATAACACATCTTGCAGGTACCGCCTACGCTTCAAAGAATGTGCATTTGTTTGCACTCCGAGAGGACTGCAAAATCCGCCCTTCTGCTCAAAACAAATATTTTCAAATTTCGTGGCCGTTTCCCAGCTTGGTTCGCGCTATTAGCCAGTGAAAAAGCGGGGGGTACAAACTGCTGGGCGATGCGGACTTGGATTCTCACAAGCCGCTAGCGGGCAGGGAGTGAGGTTGTTGAATGGAGGATTACCGTTGATCTCGGCACGATGGATCGCAAAATGCAGCGCCAACTTGTTCGCTGGCGTAGTGGCATTTGGCATTGCAGCGTCCGCCTCGACCGTACCAAGAAACATTCTCCTCATGGCTGATGATGAGGCGATTCCCCATCCGGTTGTCGTTCGGGCTTCGTCGATCCCGTCCTCTACCGCTAAGGGCCAGCGGCAGGGATCGGGGAAATCGGCGAAGCCTCAGCTGTCGAGTTCACCAGCGCCGAGCAAACTGCGTGACAATCTCGCGAAACACAGCAATGACAAATCGGGAAAAGAGAAGCTGTCCCAGAGGTGACGAAGGTATTGCAAGGAATGGAATTAGCGCAAGTCGAAATCTCAAATACCAGGAGCTGTGAGTCATGAGCGATAGTGGGCAAAACGGAATTTCAAAATCAAGACTGGCCGCCACGAGCGTGCTGGCAATCATGGTTCTGTTGCTGATGGGACTGCTGACAGTCCCCGCGGCGCAGGCACAAACAAGTTACACAATGACCCCGCTGTACGATTTCCACGGCAATGCGGATGGCGCAAGTCCCAGTGGCGGATTAATTCAGGATTCCGCTGGGAACCTCTATGGCACTACCGACAACAGTGACGGATCTGGCGGAGTCGGCGTTGTCTTCGAATTAAGTCCGAGCGGCAATGAGACGACGTTATACGACTTCTGCAACGCCGGTAATAACTGGCCGTGTCCGGACGGGGGAGTTCCGTTCTCGACTTTGCTGATGGATTCCGCTGGGAACCTTTACGGCACAACATATTTGGGCGGCACATATGGCAACGGAGTAGTTTTTGAGCTTATTCCCCAGCCGAGTGGTGGCTGCCCAGCCAATAGCAACCAAGGCAATGGCTGGTGCGAAACCGTGCTGTATAGCTTCACGGGCGGGGCGGATGGCGCAATTTCCTATGCCGCTCTAGTTATGGACTCGGCTGGAAATCTCTATAGCACAACATCAATAGCTACGAACCCTCCGTACGCTTCGTATTGTGGTGGTAGTGGCGGCGGATCAGTATTTGAGTTGAGCCCGAACTCTGACGGGACATGGACGGAGACTACGCTGCACACCTTTACGGGGATAACGTCGGGCACGAGTGGCGACGGGTGCAACCCTTACTCCGGCGTCACATTGGATAACAACGGCAATCTTTACGGCGTCACTGTTGGCGGTGGGAAAAATCCCCCCGGAGTTCCAGTGGGGATAGCATACGAGCTAAGCCCCACTTCAAACGGTCCATGGACGGAGACCATTCTATACACATTTGGCAGTTCTCCTACGGATGGACTGACACCTGCTTCAGATCTCGTGTTCAAAGAAGGCAATCTTTACGGAACTACTGAATATGGCGGTTCCACGAACAACGGTACGGTCTTCGAGCTTAGCCCAGGCTCCGGTAGCACCTGGACCGAGACCATACTTTACAGCTTCACAGGAGGCACGGACGGCTGCAACCCCTATCAGGGCGTGTCATTGGACCCGCAAGGGAATATGTACGGTACGACAGAGGGCTGCGGAAACGCTCGGGGAGCTGGCTCGGTATATGAGCTAAGTCCAAATGGCACAATGATTCCCATCTGGGATTTCACCGCAGGCACGGACGGCGCTCAGCCGTACTGCACTGTGCTGCGCGATTCGAAAGGTAACCTGTATGGAACCTCCAACACGGGTGCTCTTAAGGGGAGCGGTATTCTGCCGAACGGCGCAGTCTGGTCACTGACGCCGGTAGTTCTCTCAACGACAACCACAGTTGCTTCTTCGGGAAGCCCCTCGACGTACGGACAGTCGGTGACGTTTACGGCGACGATCAATACGGTGAGCCAGGGCGTAAAGCACAATGCAAAGCGCCAGGCAGGCCGGAATCTTCAGGTTAAACCGCAAGATATTACGGGCTCTGTGGCCTGGAGCGCAAACACAGGCTGCGGCACAACCCCTGTGACGTTCAGCACTTCCGGCACAACGACCTGCACCACCTCAGTTCTGCCGGTGGGGACAGATTTGGTCACGGCGAGCTACTCGGGGGATAGCGGCGACCAGCCCAGCACGGGCACGCTGAATCAGATCGTAAATGAAGCCAAGCCAACGCCCATCATCACGTGGAACCCGGCGGCGGCCACGTACGGCAGCGAACTCGGACGCATGCAACTGAACGCGACGGCCAGCTACAACGGGAAGAGGCTGGCAGGCACGTTCGTGTATACACCAGCCGCGGGTACGGTGCTGACGGCGGCTGGAACCGAGACACTCAACGTAACCTTCACTCCGGCGAGCGCGTCGTACACTTCTGCGACCGACTCGGCGAGCCTCGTAGTGAATCCGATCAAACCCCTGATGAAGACTACCGAAACAAAGGATGGTCTGATTCTTGCGTTGGACTCCACCGTAACAGCCAAATACGGCCAGCCGACCGGCAGTGTGGCAGTCACCAGCGGCACCAGTGGACCGACATGTGACGCTACGCTAACGGGCGGGACAGGAACCTGCACGTTGACGTTCTCAACCGGCGGGACTTACACCCTGGCCATAACCTACAGCGGCGACAGCAACGATGAGTCGGTTACGCTTACGAGGACAGTCACCGTCAATCCGCTGCACACCACGACGAAGATCACAAGCATTACGCCTTCGCCAGTACCGACAAGCACGCCGATCACGCTGGACTTCAGCGTGGCGGCGAGCCAGGGGCAGCCCACGGGCAGCGTGACAGTCACCAGCGGTACGGGGGGACCGACATGCAGTGGGACGCTCACGAATGGGACGGGCTCTTGTTCGTTGACCTTCTCGGCGGCTGGGAGCTACACGCTAACTGCGACATATAGCGGAGACAGCAACGATGCGGCCAGCTCCACTACTCACGCGGTAAGGGTGAGATAGCACTGTTGCTGCAAGTTAACGCAGAGACAATGCACGAACAAGACACACTAACCCGACAGCGGCCCAGGGCAACCTGGGCTGCTGTTAAGCAAGACCTCAAGGAGAGACCTTATGCAATTCACGAAGTCCACGCTCGCGGCGGGCATGATCAAGGGAGCGGTGATGGCGGCGGTTCTATTGTTGGCCATCGGCGCTTTCGCGGCCACAAAAGTAACCTATACGGAATCGGTGATCTATCCGTTTCAATCAAGTCAGAGCAACCCCGATGGTGAATACCCAAGTTGCAATGGCATGATCATGGACAAGACAGGCAACATTTACGGCACTACACCTGCGGACGGCGGAACGGACGCATTGAACCCAGATGGCGTGGTATTCAAGCTCTCACCAGTCACCGGAGGCGGTTGGACGGAGACGATTTTGTTTGTGTTCAACCGCCTGGGCACGGGATATAGCGGCTACAATCCGTGCGGCACTCTTGCCTTTGACAGTAAAGGCAATCTTTATGGCACGACCGTACAAGGAGGCGATCCTAGTGTTTGTGTGAGCCCGAGCGGTAACTTTGGCTGTGGCACAGTCTATGAGCTTTCGCCGCCCAAGACAGGCACCGGCTACTGGACGCCAACATTGATCTACAGCTTCACCGGTGGCAGCGCAGATGGATTTTGGCCAACTACAGGTGTCACTCTGGGAAATAGTGCGGCGACTCTTCTGTATGGCACCACGGTCTGCGGCGGGACGGGAGTCTTGTTGGATATGGGGGACCAGTGTGAATATAACGGGACCCCGATAGGCGCTGGGAGCGTTTATAAGTTGGCTTACACGAAGCCAACAAAGACGAATAAGGGCGGCTGGAAGGAAACAGTCCTTCTCGAATTTGCTGGCAATGAGAGCTCCACAAGTGGGGCCAATGTTGGCGGTTTTACTCCGGCAAGTGGATTGCTTTTAAAGAAAGGCAACCTTTACGGCAGCACGCAATCTGGAGGAGAGGGTGGCAGTGGTGGGGGCGTGGTTTATGAACTCCAGCCTGGCGCCAGCGGATGGACTGAAGATGTGCTCTATAACTTCTGCTCGCAAGCCAAATGTGCCGATAGCGGCAACCCAATGCACGGCACCCCGGTGATGGACTCCAAAGGCAACCTCTATGGAACCGGAAATGGCGGCGGTGCCTTCGGCAATGGCGCAGTATGGGAACTGGTATATTCACCGACCACGAATACCTATACCGAGCAAGTGCTTTACAGCTTCGGCACCAACCCCAATGACGGCACACATCCAAGCTGGGGCGTCGTACCATACAAGAATGGCTGGGTCGGCACGACTGGTGGTTGGCAGGGCTTGACATGCGGTACGGCATTTGAGCTGACCTACTCGGCCAAAACCGGCTGGCACGAAACCAACCTTTGGCAATTCGGCGGCCAGACTGATGTGTGCTTGGTTGGCTTTAACCAGCTGATTGTGGACAAGAGCGGCAACTTCTATGGAATGGGATATGAAGACGCAGCTGCCGGAGGTGGCCCCGGTGGAGTGTTTGAAATCTCGCCGAAATAATGAAGTCTGGCGAGTAACGTCAATCGAGTATCGTGCATTGCCGCTGCTGCTTGGCGGCAGTGCACGATAACAAACCGGGCATCAGCATTCTTGGTCGCAAACGATGAAAGTCAGGAGAAGTAAGTATGAATTGGATTTCATGTCGCAGCCTTAACAGGTTCCCCCAGATTATTGTTCTTTTATTGTGCATTGGCTGTGCTTTGGGGTACGCGAATGCGCAAGGGCGACGATCCCTCAAGCAGGCGAAGCCCGCAGTCACGCAGACTTACACTCAGACCGTACTACACCAGTTTGGTTCTGCTCAGCTGGATGGGGTGTACCCAAGCGGCGGTCTCATTAAGGATAACGACGGGAATTTCTATGGCGCGACCAGCAACGGCGGACAAATCGGTCTCGGCAGCGTGTTCGAGTTCACACCCAGTAGCAGCGGCGGGACGTATAACGCAATTTACTCGAGCCAGTACGGGCCGTGCGACTACTACATTTCCTTCTTATCCATAGACAGCCTCGGGAATTTGTATGGCACGTGCGACTTTTTTCACGGTGGGGTATTCGAGATCAGCAAGGGCTCGGATGGCAACTGGATCGAGAGCAACGCTTACGGTTTCACGGGTGTGTACGATGGCGCGGTCCCGTCCTCTCCGGTAGTGGTGGATTCCGCGGGAAACGTGTATAGCACAACGCTGAACCACGGGGCATACGACGTCGGCACAATCGACGAGTTGGCATTGGCGGACAGCCAATGGCTGGAAAACACGCTCCTTGCTTTTGGCGGAGGTGGCGTGACTGCTGCAGGACCAGATGCTTTGATTATGGATAGCGCTGGCGATTTATATGGCACCGCAGGAGGCCAAACACTCTCAAATCAGGGCGTACTCTTTAAGTTACATCATACGGCCAAAGGTTGGGTCTACAGCGTCATTCATGCGTTCCAGGGTGGGCCGAACGATGGCGGATGGCCGATGGGCAATCTGACATTCGATGCTGCAGGCAATATTTACGGAACGGCTGGGGAAGGGCTTCAAGCCAGCGGCGAGTGTTGCGGCGGCGTCTACAAGATCACGAAATCGGGAAAGATCTCCTGGCTGTATGTGTTCCAGGGAGGCGCTGATGGCGCATTGCCCGCGTCAGGTGTAGTGTTCGATAAAAATGGGAATCTGTACGGCACCACGTATGAGGGTGGAGGTGGCAATCCCGACTACTGCGGCACTGGAATTGGCTATGGCTGCGGTGTGGTTTTTAAGCTGACACCGCCTTCTTCAGAGAGTTCAACCGCAGCTTGGACTGAGAGCGTGTTGCACACCTTTACCGGCGGCACCGATGGCGACTTCGCGGCGGGACCGCTCGTGTTAGACGATGCGGGAAACATCTATGGCACCACGGATGGCGGGGGGAACGGCTGGGGAATCGGCGGTTATGGGGTTCTCTATGAGCTGACGCCCGATCCGGTTGCAACCACCAGCACCATTACGAAGATCAGTCCCAATCCTGCTGCGGTAGGTCAGCCGGTAGCCGTCAGCTTTAGCGTCGTAGGCCTCAATCCCACAGGCATTGTGACCATCCAGGCCAGCACCGGCGAAGAGTGTGTGGCGCCGGTTCAACCAAACGGGACTGGCCACTGCGTCCTGGAGTTCGCGGCAGCGGGAACGAAGACGGTGACTGCGAGTTACGCGGGTGACACGGAAAATCAAGCGAGCACTTCGGCCGGGGTCCCTATCCAGGTAGAAAACGTAACGACAACAACCATCACTAAGAATGTCCCAAATCCGGCAAAGGTAGGGCAAACGGTGACTCTGCGCTTCGATGTAGCCGTCAATGCTGGTGCCACGAGGAAGACCTTGCCGACCGGCAGCATAACCGTCAATGCCAGTACTGGCGAAAGCTGCACCGGAACGCTGGCGCTAAACGGCAGTGGCAAATGCGAACTAGTGTTTAGCTCATCAGGATCGCGAACACTGGTCGCAACCTATGCAGGCGACGCAGATAACGAGGGTAGCGTCTCCATTGCAGTCGCGGAAACAGTTAACTAAAGCCCGAGGCCGGGTGGTCTAGGGCCCATGTTGTCCAACGTATCGTGAATCGGAGCAGGCTGGCGTCGTAGCTACAAAGTCTGAAAATGAAAGTTGCATGCATGTTCCCCCTGATCTTGGAATCGCTCTCTAGATGAATCTCGACGCATTTGTGAGAGCCGAGGCGTAAGCGCTATCTCGAAAGGAAGTTTATCCATGAGCCGTAGCAAAGTGTTCTTAACCTTGAGTCTCATAGCCATTATGGCTTCTTTGGCGTTCATCATTGTGCCTCAGGCACAAGCGGGATCTTCGGTGATCACGCAAAGCCTAGACGAAAGTAAGCTGGTGGCGCTGGCTGGCAACACCCGGCCCGAGATTAATGCGCGATATGATCGCGGACCTGTGCCGGATTACTTTCCGATGGAGCACATGTTGCTCCAGTTGAAACGGTCGCCGGAGCAAGAACGTGAGTTGGAGAACTTCATCCAGGATCTGCACAATCCATCCTCGCCACGTTTCCATCATTGGCTGACCGCCCGGCAATTCGGCAAGAGCTTCGGCCGGGCGCAACCGGATTTGCAGAACATTACCAGATGGCTAGAATCGCATGGGTTCACGGTCAACGTTGTGTATGACAATGGAATGCTCATCGACTTCTCCGGCACGGCGGTTCAGGTGCAACAAGCGTTCCACACCCAGATTCATCGGTTGGACGTGGAAGGCGAGAAGCACATTGCCAACGTTAGCGATCCGCAGATTCCGGCGGCCTTGGCGCCAGCGATTGCGGGGATCGTATCGCTGAACGACTTCCGGCCTCGTCCAATGTACAAGTCGAAAGCCGACTACACTTACACTGGGTCAAATGGCGAGGTATACGCTGTTGTTCCCTCCGATCTGGCTACCATCTACAACATGAATCCGCTGTTCAAGGCGGGCATAACGGGAAAAGGGCAAACCATCGTGCTGATCGAAGACTCGGATATCTACAGCACTTCCGACTGGACCACGTTCCGTTCGGTGTTTGGTCTGTCTTCCTATACTTCGGGGTCGCTCCAGCAGGTTCATCCCGCTCCTGCGAGCGGTCCCAATAATTGCATTGACCCGAAAGTAAACTCCAACGGCGACGATTTCGAAGCCACCTTGGACGTTGAATATGCCAGCGCATCCGCCCCTAGTGCGGCGATTGAACTGGCATCGTGTGCAAGCACATCCACTTGGGGTGGATTGATTGCCCTGCAAAATGTTTTGAACAGCAGCAGTGTACCGCCGGCACTCGTAAGCATCAGCTACGGCAGCTGCGAAGCACTGGCAGGGGCAGGACAAAATGCCGCGTTCAACGCGGCCTATCAGCAGGCGGTCACGGAAGGTGTTTCGGTTTTCGTTTCCTCGGGAGATGACGGTGCTGCGGGTTGTACCGGGGACTATTATTGGTCGGTGTTTGGAGTTGGGGTCAGCGGATTCGCTTCAACGCCTTACAACGTCTCCGTCGGTGGCACCGATTTCGGCGACACCTATGCAGGCACGAACAGCACGTATTGGAGCAGTACAAATAACAGTGCGTACGGTTCGGCCCTATCGTACATCCCCGAAATTCCATGGAACGATTCCTGCGCAAGCAGCCTGCTCGCTAGCTTTTATGGCTACAGTCTAACTTATGGGGACAAGGGATTCTGCTACAGCGCGACGGGAGAGAATTTCTGGGATATTACCGCCGGCAGTGGCGGGCCAAGTGCGTGTGCCTCGGGACAACCGGCGCAACCGGGAGTTGTGGGTGGCAAGTGCGCTGGATATCCCAAGCCCTCTTGGCAATCGCTGGTGGGAGTACCGAACGATGGAGTCCGCGACATTCCCGATGTCTCTTTATTTGCAGCCAATGGATTGTGGGGACACTACTATCCAGTTTGCCTTAGTGATCCTTCCTGGGGTTACAACTGTGCCAGCACACCCGATACCTGGGCGGGCGGCGGCGGCACCTCCTTTGCTTCGCCGATTATGGCTGGCATTCAGGCACTGGTAAATCAAAAGACGGGAGATCGTCAGGGCAATCCCAATCCCGTCTATTACAGCTTGGCGGCCAAAGAGTTCGGAACCAGCGGCAGCAGTTCCTGCAATTCGACGATCGGGAACCAGGTCGCGAATTCCTGCACCTTCTACGACGTAACGCTCGGCGATAACGATGTCGATTGCCAGACCTTCGACTGCTACTGGCCAAATGCATCGGAGTCCTCTCCAACCGACCCGACCGTGGGCTCACTCACTACCGACCCAACGAACAACACCTTTGAGGACGCCTACCCGGCCACGGTCGGTTGGGATTTCGCAACCGGGATTGGTTCGGTAAATGCCGCCAATCTGGTCAACAAGTGGCCGGTATCAAGTCCGAACTTCACGCTGGCAGCCAGCCCTTACAACCTAAATCTCATACAGGACTATAGCGTTACCAGCACCATCACGATCATTCCGCAAGGGCACTTTAGCGGCAGCGTAAAGCTGTCGGTTTCAGGCCTGCCTAACGGCGTGACCGCCTCCTTTAGCCCAAGCTCGGCAACTTCCACTAGTACGCTGACCCTGAACGCAACCGATAACGCGACTCCCGGAACAGTTACGCTTACGGTCACGGGAACCTCCGGCAGTCTAAGCGCTACCACGCCTGTGACGGTGACGATCATCCGGAATGAGCGGTTCACGCTTTCTGCCGCGCCCAGCGCAGTCACGGCCCCGCAAGGGGCGACTGGCACAACAAGCATCACTATTACTCCGGTGGATGGGTTCTCGGGGAATGTGGCGCTGTCGGCCTCGGGACTGCCAGCGGGAGTAACGGCCACGTTCAGTCCGAATCCGGCAACGAACTCAAGCACAGTAAGTTTCACTGCTGCGCAGAAGGTAAAGGCGGGAACATCGACTATAACCATCACCGGAACCTCGACCGTTCCCTCCGGGACGGCGACTGCAAGTACAACGATTACGCTGACGGTGACGCCGTTGGGAACCTTTACGATTGCCGCCACGCCGACGAAACTGTCGATTGCACGCGGCAGCAGCGGGACAGCCACGATTACCATCGCATCCAAGAATGGGTTCGATCAGAACGTCAACTTGTATGCGACCGGATTGCCGAAGGGTGTTACGGCATCGTTCAGTCAGAACCCGGCAGCCTCTACGAGCACTCTGACACTGACGGCGAGTCCATCCGCCAAAACCGGAGCGTCGGACATCGCGATCACGGGCATCTATGGAGCCCTAAGTCGGGAGGTATTTATCATGCTCGACGTCACGAAGTAGGTGAACGTGTCGGGCTGTTTCGTTCGAGGACTGGTTCTGTCAGCTCTTTACTAGGGATCGGAGGGCTCTAGGCAGGAAGCGATTAAGTCAAGGGGGAGCGTAACTGGTGCTGCTGAAATTTCGCAGCCAGTCTTAGAGCGCTCTGTCGATTTGCCCGGAGGAACGGATGGGCCTCCTTCCTCCGAGCACCACTGGAACTGCACCGCAGCTCAAAGTGAACTGCGGTGCAGGATTCAGGGAAATCAAGAAGACGAGTCCAGAGTGTCGCACTGGAACGCTTTAGGCTTGTCGAAGACTCGATATTTGACGACTGTGGGCGCCTGGGACCGCACGGCCACCGCAGAGTGCCCTCTCTATCCCCTACTCTCCGGGGACGCACTCTGCGGTGGTATTTTTCGGAATCGGGGTGAAACTTTCCTGGTTCTCGTAAATACTGTTCTCCCCGAAGTTGTGGCTGACAGTAGGCAAGTTCGGGGCAAATCGGAGAGTCGACGATTACGATCACAGGATTACTTGAACACCGCGTGAAAGTTCACTACTCAGGGGAGAGCGGCAAATCCATTTGCATTGGCGACAATTGCTGGGGCGTATATTTGCGGAGGAAGGATTTTCCACTGCCTGTCATCCCTAGGATCAGCGTGTGGGCGACTTCGCCGTTATGCAGGTTCAGAAAGTACGGTGTGCTGTTGTCGGTTTCGAGCACGGCTAGGTATTCCGTGCCGAGATGGGCGTTCGTCTTCTCGCCCGGAAGGATCGTGAATAGAAAAAGACAGGTCGGCGTAGTTTGCGTGCAGAAGATACAGCTTGCGCAGGTTGAGCGCGTAGTTGCCGGGTACAGTGGCGAAGTAGGCATTGAGTTGGTTGTAGGCCTCGGAGAATAGATTGCCGTCGGCGTTGGTGAAGATGCCAGCGAACTCGGCCCCGAGTTGCTCCAGTTCGGCTTTCGAGCGGCCGTAGAGGATAATCGTGAGCGAGAAGTCGCCGAGCGATTGGCCGTCGCCCAGTGCGCGCGGAGGCAGTCGCCAAGATTTTCAATGGCGGCCTGTTTGGATTCGTCCACCAGCACATCACGCGGGTTCGTCTTACTGGCGTCGTTTTCATCTGAGAAACAAACCCGGTCTCCGACATATTGAAGTGGCGGCGGCGTTCGTTCGCTTCTGCGTTTGACAACCTGACTTGGCCCACCTGTGCTCATCTCATTTGGCCCACCTTCGGTTGAGGTTGATTCTCTGCTCGGCAATATTCAGCGTGGTTGCTGCCGGAGCGGAGACCTGCGCGGTCCGAAGGACAGCGCGTTTAGGTCGTAGCGGAGGCAGGAACCACGCTGCCGCCACTTCTGCCCGCTTTCTTTTTGTTGCGCACCTCCAAGGTTCGCCGGAAACGATACGAGTCCGTGCCGGTCTCGATGATGTGGGCGCGATCCGTGATCCGATCCAACAACGCCTTGCATAGCCTCGGGTTCGGAAATACTTGCGTCCACTCCGAGAACGGCAGATTCGTGGTCACGATCAGGCTGGCGCGTTCGGCCCTTTCGGCGATGACCTGAAACAAAAACTCGGCGCCGATCTCGGCCAGCGGCACGTAGCCGACTTCATCGAGCGCGATCACGTCGTAGCGCATCCATCGCGCCAGCACGCGACGCACCCCGTTGTGCTGCTGGGCTTCGACCAGTTCGTTGACCAAGTTCGCCGCCGTGGTGAAACGCACTCGCCGTTTCTGCTGACACGCCGCCACACACAATCCCGTGGCCAGGTGTGTCTTGCCCGTGCCGCACTCGCCCATCAACACCACCGGTTCGGCGCGTTCGATGTAGCCGCCTTCGGCCAACTCACGAATCTTCGCCGCTGGAATCTGCGACGCCTGGTTGAAGTCAAACTCCTCCAGCGTCTTCATCCGCGGCAAGTGCGCATCGTGCAGGCGCTGCTGAATCGCGTGCCGGTCGCGCTCTTCGGCTTCCATCGTCAGCAACGCCTCCAGATACCCGATGTGGTTGCGCTTCTCCTTGACCGCCTGTTCGGCGAGCGAAACGAAGTTCGCGCCGATCACCGGAACCCGCAGTGCCTTGCAATACTGCTTCACGCTGGCATGTTCCAAAACGTCGGTGGC
>Ga0182030_10012348_pt1 | contig 17118 bp, 18 predicted proteins | sample 812S3MmetaG_FD_121299 | JGI IMG/M metagenome (GOLD analysis project Ga0182030, IMG submission 121299) | Permafrost microbial communities from Stordalen Mire, Sweden - 812S3M metaG (Illumina Assembly) | ecosystem: Environmental > Terrestrial > Soil > Wetlands > Permafrost | place: Sweden...
AAAGATTCCTCATGAAGGTCATCTGATTATTACACAGCAAAGCGATAAAACCGCTCGACGAAAAAGCGAGCGTCATGGCTTAACGTTGCCCAGCACCACTGGAGATTAATCTTCACTTGCTGCCATCCGGCATTACCGCCGAGTGAACAGATTGCCCTTACTCTCAGAGAAATTTGCAGACTGACGACAGAAGAAATTGCAAGCGCATTCCTTTCGTCGCCAGTCACCATAGCTCAGCGCATAATCCTAGCCAAAGCTAAAATTCGCGAAGCGAAATTAGCTGAAAAAGTTCTCATTTTCACAGTGTCGATTCGCGACTTTTTCTTTCGACTAATCGATGAAAGGTTAAAATGACGCAATTTCGCAAATGAGGAATCGTGAGATTAATATGTTTGGGTTACATCGAACAAGCGAAGCTAGAATCCATATCACAGGAGACATTCCAGCAGTGTATGGCCTATGACGACGAGCTCAAACGCGGAGAACATTTTGTCAGCGATCAGGCGCTACAAAGCGTAAAAAACGCAGTGACCATTCGCGGTCGCGCAGCCAAACCGGAGGTCACGGATGGTCCTTTTGTCGAGACTAAAGAACAAATTGGTGGCATTTTATTCTTAGAAGCGAAGGATTTAAACCAAGCGATTGCGCTCATCTTACATTATCGATGTAAACGATCTCGATGAGGTCCTCTCCGTTGCCAGCCGATTGCCACCAGTACTCAAAGGTACAGTTGAAATTCGCCCAATTTTCGAAATAAACAATCTACCCGTATCAAACAAATTGATCTCATAAGGAGAAACAAGATGACCAAATCCACACAAACGATTCCACCAGGCTTCGGCACTCTTACGCCACATCTGGTAATAAAAGACTGTGCCAAAGCAATCGAATTTTACAAAAAAGCTTTCGGCGCCGAAGAACTTCAACGAATGCCTGGACCAGACGGAAAACTAATTCATGCCTGCCTTAAAATTGGCAATTCGATGCTCATGCTTTGCGATGAATTCCCTGGATTTTGCGATACCATGGCCAGCCCGGAAACAATCGGCAAAGCTCATGCCACCATTCACATGTTTGTTGAAGATATTGACAAAGCCTATCAACGCGCGATAGATGCCGGCGCCAAAGCAGAGATGCCACCACAAGATATGTTCTGGGGCGATCGTTACGGCAAAGTGGTAGACCCATTTGGTCAACCATGGAGTATTGCCACACACAAAGAAGACCTGACGCCGGACGAGATGAAAAAGCGCATGCAGGCTGGATGTACGCCAGCCAAAGCAGCGGCAAACGCCTAGTCCACTATAGAACTCGTGAGAGAGCAGGCTCAACAACAAACAACTCTGTTGGGTCTGCTCTCCACTTTCGACAAAATCAATTTTGTCTTCCCAGGAATATTTACGATGCTAGAATCACCTCAGATCTTACAAATTACAGCGAAACCAACTGCCGTGATCCGATTTACTATCCCAGACAAGGATTGTCCAAAAATCTTTGGATCAGCAGTTGCAGAAATAATGATCGCCATCGCCGAGCAAGGCATTCAACCAACCGGTGCATTTTTTTCTCACCATTTAAAAATGCCCTCTCAAATTTTTGACTTCGAAGTAGGCGTGCCAGTAGCATCTCCTATTAAAGAAACAGATCGTGTCAAAGCCAGTCAATTGCCGGCAACAAGTGTTGCTAGAGCTTTATATCGCGGTCCTTACGAAGAATTGGGTACTGCCTGGAACGAATTCAACAGCTGGATTGCAGAGAACAATCTCGTTGCAGGAGACACCCTGTGGGAATGCTATGAGGCTGGTCCAGAATCAAGCAACGATTCAAAAAAGTGGATTACTCAATTCAATCGTCCACTGATTTCGTAATCCAGTCGTCGTCGTGTTCGCCGATCAAACGTTTTTCAAACTTCTAGTCCCCGGCAAAGTAACAACTACTTTGTCGTGGTCTTTTTCTAAACTATTTTATTGCCACTCGAACTTTGATTAAGAGCGAAAAGTTGACCGTCTTTAATGGCGATTGCACAATTGCGACCAGCCTGTTTGGCTTCATGCAAAGCCTTATGAGCTGCGGCCAACCACTTTTCTAAGTCCATCATTTTAGAGTCTAAAATAGCAATGCCAGCGCTCGCTGTAGCATAAAAGCCAGCATGCAATTGCGTGCTATGAGCAGTCGCTGCAAAATCAGCAAGCAAACGCGAAGCTAACGTAAGTGCTTCTTGTTCGTCGAGACCTTCTGCGATGATGCCAAACTCATCGCCACCATAGCGACCGATGATGTCAGACTGACGCAGTCTCTTTCGCAACAACAAAGACATTGCCACGAGAACTTTGTCACCGCCAGGATAGCCATGACGCTCGTTGATAGAGCGGAAATAATCAAGGTCAACTATAATCATCGCCGTGTAGCCAGCATGACGCTTGTGCTGGGCAATCACGAGCTGACCTTGCTCCATGAAAGAAGCATGATTAAGAGTATAAGTCAGACCATCGCGATGCAATAATGTTTTCAAAAAGCGAGAGCGCTCCAGTCGTGCGGCAACGCTGGAAAGCAAAAGTGCAGGCGGCACCGGCTTAACCAGATGATCATCTCCACCGGCTCTGGCTGCTTCAATTCTCGCTTCGATATTTCCTTGAGTGGTTAGAAAAATAACAGGCAAGGTGGCATGCCTTTCGTCCTGCCTGAGATAACGTGAAAGCTCATAGCCCGTCATTCCAGGTAGCAGCACATCGAGCAGAACTAAATCTGGATTGAAAGCAGAAAGGAATGAATCAAAATTCTTGGGGTCAGTGCAGGTTCTCACCTGATAGCCAGCTGATTCGAGAAATGCACGAATGAAAGCCGCTTGATCTGGATCGTCTTCAACTGAAAGTATTCTCGCTGGCGCTTGCTTTTGTTTATCCAGTAGATAGCGCAAACGACGAATCATCGCTTTCATATCGACTGGTTTTTCAAAGTGAGCATCAGCACCACAATGAACAGAACGCACACGGTCTAAAAAGCCAGTTTGTTTGCTTACGATCACAATAGCAATGCTGTCGCCACCATCCATTTGACGAACTTGTTCGACTAATTCGTAAGCGTCACCATCAGGCAGTGGAATCTCAATAACAATTCCGAGCGGCATTCTTTGCTTTAATTCAGCAAGGGCACCGGCCATGGTGCGAGACGATCTAACCTCTAGCCCCTCATCAACAAGAAGACGCGTCAGTGATGCCAAATCATGGACGTCCTCGTCAATAATCAAAACATCTGGATGATCGACACGATTTTTGTCAGTTCTATTTTGCGGCAAACTGACAGTTTCAGGTCCGGCTTCACCGGCGGTGCGAAACTGAGCGGACAATTTATTCAAAAGAGTTTTGATTCTTTCTACATCGGCTTTTGGACTGCTACTCTTATCTCGAATGAGAGCATTGCAGTAATCCTCGCCTTCGATACCCATCGTCGAAACTTCAGGATAGCCATACATGCTGCCCGACCCCGCTAACCAGTGAAACTGGCGCGATAGCTGCGTCACCAGGTCCATATCACTTGGACGCTGATTAAGCAAACTAACCATCTCGAATATTTTGCCAAGGCGTTCAGAAGAGCGGCGAACATATTGATCTTTCAATTCGCCAAAAGTCTGCTGCCATGCCTGCATGTTAATGGCTCAACCCTCCAAAATCTGACGCACCTGATTAGCCAGCATGGTTGGATCGAACGGCTTTGTCAAAACTCCAACTGCACCCATTCGCTTCAAACGCTCAATCTCAGAACTCATTGCTTTTGCAGTCAAGAAGATTACCGGAATTCTTTGCGTGCCGGCATTACTTTGCAATGCCACCAGCGTTTCAGATCCATCCATCACAGGCATCATCATGTCTAGCAGAATGACATCAGGTTGTTCAGCCTCAGCCATTCTTACACCATCGGCACCACTTTCAGCTTCCAACACTTCCAACCCGCCAATGATACTTAAACTCATACTGGCAATCGAACGGGTATCTTCTTCATCATCGATGATGAGAACTCTCATTCACTGTCCCCTTTTTACGCAATTCAACGGTTATGCTACGCCATTTTCTTCTAATTGGAATATACCCGCTCGTGTGTCCGCCAAGCGCACTGAGCTTTCTACAAAGTACTTGTATACCTAGCCTCCAGAATTTCTGTAATTTGAGAAGTCAAAAGAACAGGGTCAAAAGGTTTAGTCATCACAGCCAGAGCGCCCATGCTTTTGAGAGCATCGAAGCCTTCAAACATACCTTTAACGGTCAAGAAAATGACCGGAATATTTTCTGTCTCAGGGTTATCTTTGAGACCGCGAAACGTCTCCTTACCATCCATTCCAGGCATCAACAAATCGAGAATGATCACATCAGGTTGCTCAGTCGCGGCCATTTCGATGCCAGCCTGTCCATCGGCGGCCTCGACTACTTCAGCGCCTCCCAACAGTCCAAGACTCATACTAGCAATGCTGCGAGTATCTTCCTCATCATCAATTATCAATACTTTCACTTTAGTCCTTCTGCGATCGAATGGTCTGCTCTAATTTTCTGAGAAACTTTGCCACTATGGTGCTGGTGATTCTTTGGAACGATCAGGCGGAATAGGCTGCGGCTTTGGCACCGCCGGCGCATTTGGCATACTGGGTGGCAGTCCATATTGATAGGGAGCATCCGCAGGCACTTGTGGTGCCGGGTATGGTTGCGTCGGAGACTGCATTGGTTGTTGGGGTGGTTGCCAGCCCGGATATCCAGTTGAACTGGGCGGCTGGTTCGTCGAACCTTGCTGTTTGGGAGGCTGGGCATAAGGCTGTGTCTGAGCACTCTGAGGATTGCCGTAATTGTTATTGGTCGCTTGCTGCGGCGGTTGTTGAAAATATTGATTCGATGGTGCGGTCTGCTGTGGCTGTGCATATTGCTGCTTGGCATATTGCGCGGGCGGCTGCACCGGCTGCGATACCGGTATCGGCACTGGCATATTAGCTGGATTTGGTGGCAGTTTCAGTGGCTGCGTCACGACGGTCCGACTATTTTCTGCAAATGCTGGTTGCGCAGTTTGTTGTTGTTGTTGTTGTTGCGCTTGCGCTGGAAGTGGTCCCTGCGTCACTTGAGGCGGTGTCAAAGCCGGAATTGCGCTTTGTCCACCCATTGGATTAGGAGTGCGTTGAATTGGCGGTATGCGGAACCAGAAGACACTACCCTTGCCTTCTTCGCTGTCGACACCAATTTGACCGCCGTGCGCTTCGATGATGCCCTTACAGATAGCCAGACCAAGTCCAGTGCCGCCCTTTTTCTTGGCGTCGGACGCTTCCACTTGTTGAAATCTTTGAAAAAGTAAATTCTTGAACTTGGCAGGAATACCTCGACCTTTGTCTATGACCTGCACTTCAATCCAGTTAGGTATCTCATTGACCGCAATGGTGACAGCTGCACCTTTAGGCGAGAATTTGACAGCGTTCGAGCACAAATTAACAAGAACCTGCACAAGTCTGTCGCCATCGGCATAGACCTGAGCGTTGCTTGGCACGATTTCCAGTCTTACATCAGCCTGCTCGGCAAAAGCTTTCACCGATTCGCTCGATCTTTCAAGCACAGTGGCCATTGAAACCGTGTCGAAAACCATATCCAGTTTTCCGGATTCCAATTTTTCAATATCGAGAATGTCATTAATCAAAGTAATCAAACGAATGGTGTTACGCTCGGCAATGGCAACGACTTTTTTCGCTTGCTCCGGTAAAGAACCAAGCGCACCAACGCTCAACAACGTAAGAGAGCCTCGAATAGATGTAAGTGGAGTACGCAATTCGTGACTGACAGTCGACACGAATTCTTTCTTCAATCGCTCTACTTCGCGGCGCTCAGACACGTCAAGAATATTGGCTAATATCCGCGTTCCTTCAGTTGTTTCCAATTCACTCAAAGAGATTTCAATCGGGAACGTATCGCCCAATTTTTTCAAAGCATCGAATTCACCAATACGCTTAAATGATCGTTGCCACAAACCATCGAGGAAATTCTGTCTGTCCGCTCGATCGTTGACAGAAAATAGCGTTGAGTCATGAAATAATTTCATCACGTGTTGTCCAACAATCTCCTGCGATTGATAGCCAAACATGCGTTCGCTCGCTGGATTGATTGACTCGATGATACCATCCTTGGTGATTATGATTAATCCAACAAGCATGTTTTCAATAATGGTTCTGATTCGACTTTCACTGGCTTTAGTGGCTTCTTCAGCTAATTTTCTCTCTGTAATATCGTGAGCGACACAAAACATGGATCGCTCGGCTTCAGACCAGTAAGTAGACCACAAGGCAGTAACGATCGTGCCGTCCTTGCGTTTGGTGCGATTTTCGAATTCGATTTTGCCTTTTTCGGCACGCACTGTTCGCACAGCGCGAATAGTTTCGGCCTGATCGTCTGGCAGAATCAATTCTATAAATCGACGTCCCATCAATTCGTCAGGCAAGTAACCCCAGGTCGTATAAGATGAGGGAGAGACTGCAACGAATTTTCCGTCTACGTCGATTGAACAAATTACGTCCGCTGCGTTTTCAATGATGGCGCGCTCTTTTCTGGTCGCTTCATCAAGCGCTTCAGCCATATCATGGAATGTGCCATCAAGCGCTGACAGTTCGTCGGAGCCGCCGACTAATCTATGAAGAGGATCACCGCGAGCCAGGCGCAAGGAGTTATCAGTCATGATATTCAAACGCCTGGTAATGTCTCTGTTGAAAAATAATGACAGACCGATAGCCAACAAAACGTTGACGATAACGCCAATTACCAGCCACACTTTAACCAGGTGTTGATGCCAGTTCGAAATATCGGGATTTTGATTGGCGATTTTCTCTTCGTCTTCAGTCAAGCCATGTAACTCAGTCTGCAATTTGTCAGCCAGCTGACGAATTTCTTTGTACATATGCCTGGCACGAAATTGAGCTACGTCAACTTGACTGTCGTCAATAGCGTGCTTGGCTTCATTGAGCAATTGCAAACCAGTTTCGGTAATTTTTTGCAGATTCTGCAAAATTACTTGTTGCCTGGCATTGTCGCCAACGAGAGTTTTCAACTCATCAAGGTCTTTGGGAATTTGAGCGACAATTTTGGTATACCGATCGCTAAACAGCGGACTCTTCGTAATACTGTAACCACCCATGGCGACGCCAGCGTCATAGAACATTTTCGACAGAGTATTAGCTTGAGCAATGATTGCTTTAGACCGGATTTGTCTTTGCACTTCCATTTCGGCTTGATTGAGAAAGAAGCCAAGCACAATGACAAAAACCATTTCCACAGCCAGAGGTGCAAGAACAATGAATGATCCCTTTGTTGCAAGGCTAAGATTTAAGCGCATCCTTGGTCGCATCAGTGCCCCTGGTTTCTCTTATAAGCTTCAATTGCCGATTTAATTTCATCAGCTGATGGACCGCCCCCACCATTTGTGTATTTGGCGGCGGCTTTTGCCAATGCGTCATTGTCTGTCGAACTATTGCCCAGACTATGGGCCATATCTTGAATCATTTTGTCGTCTTCGGAACTCAACATCACTTCTGCGTCAGTGGCGACCTTTTTGTAACCAAGTGGTTTGGCAAAATAGGCGGCAGTTAATGGTGTCCGATCACAGCGATAAGTATCTAAAATTGAGCGAATTCCTCCATTTTCCTTGAGGGCTAATCTGACCGGCACACCTTTCAAATTGGGCACTCCAAGAGCAGCACTAAGGAGTTCGGAAAGCTTGGGCGGCACTCGGATGCCCTCAGCCAGGCAATACGAAGCGCCTTTAGTATCACTGGCTACAGTGGAGCCACTCGAACGACGTTTCACCCAGCTGCCTTCGAGACTGTAGATCGTCGAAGGCACGCCGGCCACAGTCGTTCGTCCGGTCGGACGCCAGCCGGATGTGCCCGAAAAATCGTTAGTGCCCTGTCTGGCAATACTCTGGTGCTTCCAGGCTTCGGCGGTCGTCTCATAATAGTTACGAGTCGAATCATTGCAAACATACAATTCGTAGCCAGGCGCGCGGCAGATAATAACCAATCCTAACTTGGGATTGACCAGCTTGACGCCGTGCTCGCTGACATAGAGATATTGATCGCCCAGACGTGTACTGCGCTGAGTCAGAACCCAGCCAGGTTCTTCAGCTAGAGCCGAAGGCGCCATAGCGAACAAACACAGGGAAAAACTCAATATTGCAATTAAATTCTTACTACATCTCACGCTCAAAGCTGAATGCAAGCCAAATTTCAAACGCACTTCAGTCTCTCCAACGAAACTCCTGAATCTCACTCTTTAATTTTGTACCCGAAAGCTAGCAGCCTTTAGCGATTTATACCGGGCATCCGTTATTTTCAAACTAAAGGGTTATGATTTTATCCTTGAGTTTGAAGTTTAAGATTGGAAACCGTTAGAATGCAGCACTGTCCATCAGTTTTAATTGTCGATGATGATCCGACGCATCGCAGGCTGATGGAGATGATTGCCCAGTTAATAGAGATCAAACCGCTCATCGTCGAAAACGCCGAAAAAGCACTAGAAGCCTTTGTCACTCATAGCTTCGATATCATCTTGATGGACTGGCGCCTGCCTGAGATGGACGGTTGCCATTGCGCGCAAGAGATGCGACGACTGGAAAAAGAGCAAAATCGTCTGGTCAGAACGCCAATTATTGCAGTCACTGCCAAAGTGATGCCAGGTGATCGAGAAATCTGTCTCGGCTCAGGCATGGATGATTATTTGCCCAAACCATTCACTCTGGAAGACATGGACGCCATGGTCAAAAAGTGGAGTAATTTGGTTAGTCAACCAAGCAAGAAACAAAACAAAACGCCAGGTAGTGCCGACTAAACGGCAACTGCCTCTTCATCTTGTTCACCACCTTCAACCGTGCCTGCTTCATTTTTTTCGTCAGTCTTTGTTTTAGCCTTTAAAAGAGGCAAGCGGGTTCGTGGATCCAGAGCATCGCGAATGCCATCACCGACAAAATTAAAAGCGAGCACAGTCAAAAAGATGAACAGGCTCGGAAACAAAATTAAATGCGGATGACCGCGCAAAGAGCGCCAACCGTCACTGGCGAGAGTGCCCCAGCTGCAGGCCGGTGGAGACAAACCCAAGCCGATGAAACTGAGAGTCGACTCGGACAATATCGCTGACGGGACAGTAAAAGTGACAGCGACAATAATTGGACCAAGCGAATTGGGCAGCAAATGTTTGAGTATTATTTTGAGCCCAGTTTGACCGGAGGCACGCGCAGCTTCGACAAATTCTTCATGCTGCAATTGCAGAAACTGGGCACGCACGAGTCTGGCCGTTCCCATCCAACTAACAAGACCAAGAGCAATGAGAATGCCCCAGGTACCACGGCCAACGAGCACACCAATGAGAATCATTACGAGTAAATCGGGCAAAGCATAAGCGACATCGACGCCACGCATCATCAAATTATCGAGTTTACCGCCGGCAAATCCCGATATCGAACCATACGTAGTACCAATTACAAGCGCCATAAATGCAGTAGTGAAACCAATGCTAATCGATAATTTCGAGCCAAAGACAACACGACTAAAAAGATCACGGCCAAGCTCGTCCGTGCCCATGAGATGTTGCAGACATGGTCCAAGCATCAAATCAGTGCTTGTCTGATCATAAGAATATGGCGACAACGGCACTTGCAAAGCAGCAAGCACTGCGACAAGACAAATCAGGCTAATTACAATCAGGGCTGCAAACGCGGCCGGTATGCGCTTCAAGCGGGCAAAAATTTGACGAAATCCGGCTGACTGCACCGCTAACCTCCTGTCTGCATGCGTGGATCGAGCATATGATAAACGATGTCGACAACAGCGTTAGCCACAATCAACAAGACCGCAAAAATTAAAGTCGTGCCGATGATCAAGTCATAGTCACGATTGGACACAGCGGTAATAAAAAATCTTCCCATGCCAGGCACGGCGTAAATATATTCAACGACAAATGATCCGGTAATTAAAATCGCCGTTAAGGGTCCAAGAACAGTAGCCACAGGCACAAGTGCGTTTCGCAAAACATGTTTGACAATAGTCGCCGAATTGCTCAGTCCTTTAGAACGAGCGGTTCTCACCCAGTCCTTTTCCAAAACTTCAAGCACGCTCGCTCGAGTCAGTCGCGAGATGTAGGCGGCCGGACCAAGGGCGAGTGTGAGCGATGGCAAGATCATGTGCCTTGAAGATTCCCATAATGCGACAGGCAGTATCTTTAAATAGAGACCAAAAACCAGAATGAGCAAAGCGCCAACAACAAAACCCGGCAGCGAAACGCCCACTGTCGTCAAAAACATGGCAATAGAATCAGGGAAACGTCCGCGATTAACAGCTGCCACCGTCCCCAGTGGCACGCCTATAGCCACAGCTAACAGTAAACCACACACACCAAGCTGTAAAGAAACAGGAAAGGCATCGAGCAAAATATCGTTGACTGTGCGATTGACGTATTTATAAGAAACCCCCAGGTCGCCATGAGCCAGTCTTTCCATGTATAAAAAATACTGCTCGTGCACGGGTTTATCGAGGTGATATTTGGCCTTGATGTTAGCGATAATCTGTGGTGGCAGATTTTTTTCAGCGTCGAATGGTCCTCCAGGCACCACTCGCACAAGCAAAAAAGTAAAAGTGGCGATGATCCACAAAACAGGCAATGCCACCAAAAATCGTTTGAGCACATAGCTGAACATCAGTGTGTCACTCCCTTATCACCAGCGTGCACACCATGTAAAAGACTTTCATCAATGCTGACGTTGCGAAAAAATTGAATATCTAGTTTATTCAACTCCATCCCTTTGACCCAGGGTTTGACCATAACATTTTGAGTTTCGAGAAAAACAGGAGCAATTGGTACTTGTTCACGACATAAATAGCGATCGGCATGCTCATAGAGTTGTCCTCGCTTTTCCACATTTTGCTCGGCGCTCGCTCTCGATACAAGATCATCGTAGTGAGGATCTTTCCAGCGCGTGGAATTATTGTCGTTATGCGAAGTAAAGACATTCATGAAAGTTTCAGGATCAGGAAAATCCGCACCCCATGAGCTTCTATAAATAGGCGGAGAGTCTCTATGAAGAGTTTCCAGATAGACTTTCCACTCTTGATTTTGCAGCGAGATATGAATTTTGAGATTGCGTTTGAGTTGATCTTGAACGGCTTCAACTACAAGGCGAACGTCATTGCGACTGGGATAGAGCAATTCTACGTGAGGGAAATTATTACCGCCTGGATAACCGGCCTCAGCTAATAATGCTCGCGCTTTTTCAGGATTGTATTCCAGCCCTGACTTTGCGTCGTACCCAAGCAACCCAGGTGGAATCCAGGATGTGGCCGGGATTTCGCCACGACCTCTAATTTTTGGAAAGACTGTCCGGTCAATAGCCATCGAGACAGCCTGTCTTACTTTGACGTTATCAAAAGGAGGTTTTGTCACATTAAAGCCGATGTAGTTATTGCGTAAAAGCAATGTTGTTCGGTATTCGGAAGAATGCCGATAACGCTCGAGGTCAGGCGTAGAAAAGCTACGATTATCGACATAATCCAGTTCGTTATTTTCATAAAGAGCAAAAGCAGTGGCTTGCTCAGGAATCATAAACATCTTGATGCGTTTGAGAGCAGGCGCCCCTTGAAAGTAATGCTCGTTGCAGGTGAGTTCGATTTTGTACTCATGTCTCCACTGATCTAGAAGAAAAGGACCATTGGTGACAATATGATCGGCCTGAGTCCAGCGGTCACCCCATTTTTCGATCAGATCTTTGCGTTGCGGAAAAGTGGGACAAAAAGCTGTCAAATAAATAAAGTAAGCGGCAGGCTTTTTCAGCTTCACTTCGAGTGTTTGCTCATCAAGAGCTTTCACACCGACGAGCCTGGCATCAGTAATTTTGCCCGAATTGAATTCGAAAGCATTCTGCACATCGTATAAAAAGAATGCGTACTGCGCGCCAGTTTTTGGATCGAGCAGCCTGCGCCAGGCATATTCAAAATCTGATGCCTTCACGCTTTGACCGTCGCTCCAGAGAGCTTTCGGGTCAAGATGAAAGATGTAGCGCTTGCCTGAATCGAGAACTTCCCAATTAGTGGCACAGCAGGGAGCGCAACTTAAATCAGCGCGGTATTGAGTCAAGCCGACCATGATATTGGACACAACATCAAAGGATGTGGAGTCGGTTGCCACATGCCAGTCTAAACCAGGAGGTTCTGCGCCAATATTGATGCGCAGTGTATTTGGCTCAACCAGTGTGGACTTGAAACCACAAGATGAAAGAGTTATAAGCGCCAGCAAAAATGTAATAAAGATTTTGCTATCTGCTAATCGCGACGACAAAAGACTGCCTTCTGCTTTGACAAAATAATCGCTTTGTCGGTGCTGCAAGGTCAATAAGTGGAATAAACGGGACACTTGGAAAGTCAAAGAATGGCACCAGTGATCATATAAAGGCAGAGTCGAAGCTGAGATTTGGTCATCAAAAATTGGCAAAGAATGTTGATGCCTCATTCTATTATTGTTGACAGGTTTTCTGAGCGTTGGATATACTTTGACTTGACGCCTCCCCGGAGGTCATTTTTTTCTGCCTTGTTTTTTCGAGCAAGGCAGGACTTTCGCTCCGATCCTCTTATGACGCTCTTAGAACGCCCTATTGAAGATCGAGACCGAAATTGAAACAAAGCCAGTTAGGAGTTATGAATCGTGGCTAAGAAAGACGACCGAGTCATCATCACATTAGCCTGTGGCAATTGCAAAAGACGCAATTACACGACAATGAAGAATAAGAAGAATGACCCGGATAGATTGAGTGTCCAAAAATACTGCAAACACTGCCGTTGCCATTTGGAACATAAAGAAACCAAAAAGTAAAACGCGGGCTTGTGGCAAGTTTGTCTTGCTTCAGGCTGGCACTCGTTTCTGACCTCTTGAAAATTTCATTTTAAATAGTGAGTTAAAGAGTGAGGAAATCAGAGCGCCCTTAGTTTAATGGTAAAACGAAGGTCTCCAAAACCTTTGTTGAGGGTTCGACTCCTTCAGGGCGCGAGTTTATCGGAACCGATAAAGCAGGTCAGACGTAAGCTTTACGGCTCTATTCGTAAGTGAAACAGGCATATGGCGACAAACCAAGGCGATTCAGGGACCGGAGACAGCAAAGTGCAGTCAGCGCCAAATAAGCCCAAATTGGTCGTCGCCGATTCGAAAGAATCTAAAGGATCTAAAAGATCTAAAGGGTCTAAAGATTCTGGGGGGTCCAAATCGATGCCTGCGGACAAAGACAAAAAAGGTCTGGGCGAACGGGTCATAACCTTCCAGCAATATCTCAAAGACGTTGTTGTGGAGTTTCAAAAGATCAGTTGGCCTGACCGCAGCGAAATTGGCAGAGCGACTTTGAGCGTGCTGGTTCTCGTAGCAATCATCACACTGCTGGTACTTGGCTTCGATTTCATTTTGGGCAGGGCCATTTTTGGACCGCTAGATCACTGGGTCCGCCTACACGGCGGTTTAGTAGGACGCTAATAAAGCGTGAGGAAAGATAGGCAATGGCTTTCATAAAGACCGATGGACTTCGTAAATGGTATGCAGTGCAGACTGCTTCCGGGCACGAAAACAAAGTGAAAGAGCACATCGAAAAGCGCATTGTCACAATGGGCGCAGGAGATCGAATCTTCGGCGTGATCGTTCCGGAAAAAATTGTCACTAAAGTCAAGGATGGCAAGCGCCTCGAAAAGAAAGAGCGCGAATATCCTGGCTACGTCTTTGTTGAAATGATTTTGGATGATGACTCATGGCGCGTCGTTCGCGAAGCTCCAGGCGTCACTAAATACGTAGGAGCAGGCAAAAAGCCAATTCCTGTGCAAGACGCTGAAATCCGCAAGATTCTGCGCCGTCAGATGACCGTCAGCGGCATCAAGGGCAAGAAAGCAGCAGTGATCGACGTCAAGGTGGGCGACTACGTGAGAATTACCGGCGGACCGTTCGCCGATTTCACGGGCGAAGTTACAGAAGTAAACATGGAACGCGAACGCATCAAGGCGTCTGTGATTATCTTTGGACGCGCAACGCCAGTTGAACTGGAATTCAACCAGGTTATAAAAGTGTAAATGTGGTGGACTCCACCCCGGAAACCTCATAAGATCGCATATCCGCATATCAAATATATTCAGGCATATTCAGACATCAGTTAGACGTCGTAAGACAAGTAGTTAGATAGACATCAGTAGGACTCGAGTAACGTGAAAAAGGTTGTTGGCAAAGTTAAATTGCAAATTCAAGCTGGCAAGGCAAACCCGGCACCGCCGATTGGTCCTGCTCTCGGTCAGCACGGCGTCAATATCATGCAATTCTGCAAGGAATACAACGCCAAGACTTCTGACAAAGCTGGAACGATCATTCCAGTAGAAATCACTGTCTATGAAGATCGTTCATTCGACTTCATCCTCAAGACACCTCCTGCTGCTGAACTTCTCAAGAAGTCAGCTGGCGTTGAGAAGGGCTCAGCCACTCCCAACAAGAACAAAGTCGGCACAATCACCAGAGCGAAAATTACCGAAATCGCCAAGGTCAAAATGCCTGACTTGAACGCAACCACTTTAGAAGCTGCCGAAAAAATGATTATGGGCACCGCCCGTAACATGGGCTTGACCGTACAAGACTAATTTCAAGACTAGTTTTTGATCAGCGATTAACGCAAAGTGAAAGGCACGATAAAGGCCTTTGACCAAAGTAAAAAGGGAATAGGACGATGGCTAAGTACAATAAGCGCCAAAAAGCACTCCAAAAAGTGTATGCCGAAAACAAAACACCGCTTTCAGCCGAAGAAGCTTTGAAAGCTTTGAAAGAAGCACCAAAAGTCAAATTTGACCAGACAGTGGAAATTCACTTCCGTCTTGGAGTGAACCCCAAAATGAACGACCAACAAATTCGGTCGACAGTCAATTTGCCAGGTGGTACCGGTAAAGAAGTACGCGTAGCCGTTGTCGCTAAGGGCGATAAAGTCAAAGAAGCACAAGATGCTGGCGCTGACATTTTCGGAGCCGAAGAACTGGTTGCCAAAATCGGCGAAGGCTTCCTCGAATTCGACAAACTGGTCGCCACTCCTGACGCCATGTTGATGCTCTCTAAATTAGGTAAGGTTCTCGGTCCTAAAGGCTTGATGCCCAACCCTAAAGACGGCACAGTCACTTTCGACGTTGCCAAAATCGTCAACGAATTGAAAGCTGGTAAAGTGGCTTTCCGTGCTGAAAAAGATGGCGGTCTGGTACAAATGGCTGTTGGCAAGCTTTCATTCGATGATTCACGCTTGCTCAAGAACATCGCTGCTGTTGTCGACCAAATCAACAAGGTCAAACCGGCAACCGTAAAAGGTGTCTACATCAAATCCGTTTACCTCAGCTCCACAATGGGTCCTGGCGTAAAACTGGACATCGGCAAATTGCAAGATTTGCATAAGAACGCAGCGGCTTAAGCTGTCAAGACAAAATCATTAGAGGCATCGTGTGAAATTCGCACGGTGCCTTTTTGTTTGTTATGTTTAGTTGTTATTGTTTTTGTTTATTCTGTCTCTTTCAAATAATTGGCTAGTTCCTGCCAGAAAGCAACAGGAGCCGTTTTACGAAAGAAACCAAAGTGACCGATGCCTTTTGTCTGCCAATTGGCCGGGCGTATTGTCTTGAATTCAAGTTTCGCATTTTTGAAAAGAGCGCCAAGCGCCTTCACCGAATCTGGTGGCGCAAAAATATCATCAGTGGTGGCATAGAAAAGATACGAACCTCGGTATCGCGCAAATCCTTCATGCAGCGCGTTGCCTGCTTTATCAACGACAAAATCCTCATGCTTACACCATCTTGCCCACTCCAGAGCCACACCACGAGGAAGCTCGGTGCCAACGTAGCGACCGGGAAGCTTACCGCACATTGCCACCACCAGTGGTACGAACACAGTATAGGCAAAATAGGAAAACAGCTTTTCTGGGAATGGCCAGTGACGCCAGTGCCCAGACGGAGAGGCAATGGCAATGGCTGCTTCAACTAGATTGTTCGAGTGAGCGAGCCCGAGCAATGTGCCACCAATTGAGTGTCCAACAAAAGTCAGTTTTGCGTCTGGGTTTATACTCAACAGAAATTTCAATGCAGCTTCGGTGTCGAGTTCACCCCAATCACGCATAGAGGTCAGGGCGTCCAGTTCTGGTGTCTGGATTGAATCAAATAAGCCGCGATAATCGTAAGTCAAAACCATAAAGCCCTGCTCCGCGAGAAACGAAGCAAATCGCTCGTAATAAAAACGAGGAGCACCGGTTGCCGAATTAATGAGGACGCTAATGTCTTGACCGTTGACAGTGCTTGAGACGCTTGCGTCAGGTCTAAACAATGATGCCTTCAACTCAACGCCGTCAGCCGCCAGAAAACTGAGATATTTGACCTCAACCACAATTGCAGCACCAGCTCAGGACATACCTAATTTTCGATCGCGTGCACATCGTCACCGACATCATCGACTTCTTCTTCTTCGTCATCGTCATCGTCATCTTCTTCGTCATCATCATCTTGGGCATCCTCATCGCAGCGAGCATGACCACAGCGACAATTTTCCGAAGGCCGTTCAGAACGATCTGAAGTCTTGCATTTACCACAGCAATACTCGTCTTCAGCGTCAACCTTACAAAAGCAATAACGAAAACTACACTTCATATAATTACTTCCAGCTCAAATGATTGCTGCAATTACCTGCAACTACTGCTCCAGTCACGCGAAATACAAAAAGAAGTTCCTGGCGGCACAATATATGTAATTGGAAAAGTCTGTTTGGCGTGAAAGATCATCGGTGATTTGCCACCGTACAACATATGCACCATGTTAGTCTGAATGCCAACTTCCGTCTCGACGGTCATGGTGCCGCTAATAGGACCGCCAATCGGTTGCAGGGCCTTGATATCGCGTTCACCAACAGTGCTCTGCACAGCCAGCACTTTAAATGTCGAGCGATATGGTGCACGTAAATTGGCTTGATCGACAATTGAGCTAACCAGCGTTTGCGCATCGCGCGGATCAGCTTTGCCAGCGACGCGAGCAGATTCACGGCAGACGGCATCATTTGTTTGCACGCCCACAATCATTACGCAAAGGTC
>Ga0182030_10012352_pt1 | contig 17111 bp, 20 predicted proteins | sample 812S3MmetaG_FD_121299 | JGI IMG/M metagenome (GOLD analysis project Ga0182030, IMG submission 121299) | Permafrost microbial communities from Stordalen Mire, Sweden - 812S3M metaG (Illumina Assembly) | ecosystem: Environmental > Terrestrial > Soil > Wetlands > Permafrost | place: Sweden...
GGCACGCTCAACGTCTGCGCGGTGAAATCCCCGGGCTTCGGCGACCGCCGCAAAGCCATGTTGGAAGACATCGCCGTGCTCACCGGCGGCAAGTTCATCACCGAAGACCTCGGCATCAAGCTCGAGACGGTGGAACTCGCCGACCTCGGCCGCGCGAAGACCGTCATCATTGACAAGGAAAACACCACGATCGTCGAAGGTTCCGGCAAGAACAGCGACATCCAGGGCCGCGTGAACCAGATCCGCCGCCAGATCGACGAAACCACGAGCGATTACGACCGTGAAAAATTGCAGGAACGCCTGGCGAAGCTCGCCGGTGGCGTGGCAGTCATCAACGTCGGCGCCGCGACCGAGAGCGAAATGAAGGAAAAGAAAATGCGCGTGGAAGACGCGTTGCACGCAACCCGCGCGGCCGTCGAAGAAGGCATCGTCGCCGGTGGTGGTGTGGCGCTCATCCGCTGCATCAGCGCGATCGAAGCCGTCAAGACCTCCAATGAAGACGAGGCGATTGGCGTCGGCATCGTGAAGCGCGCCGTGGAGTCTCCGCTCCGTTCGCTCGCCGCGAACGCCGGCGAAGAAGGCAGCGTCATCGTTGACAAGGTCAAGAAGGCCAAAGGCAACGAAGGTTACAACGTCGCCACGGGCAATTACGAAGACCTCGTGAAAGCCGGCATCGTTGACCCGAAGAAAGTCACCCGCAGCGCGCTCCAGAACGCGGCGTCCATCGCCGGTCTGTTGCTGACCACCGAATGCCTCATCACCGACCTGCCGGAAAAAGACAAGCCGGCACCCGGTGGCGGCGGCCACGGCGGCGGCATGGGCGACATGGGCGGCATGGGCGGCTACTGATCCGTTAAGGGTTAGGAGAACCGAGAACTTAACGCGACGCGGTCGGAAGCAATTCCGGCCGCGTTTTTTTTTGTTAAATTTGGATGTAAAGAATGCTTGACATATGACAAGGATGCTTTACATTGCTTGCATGAATACGAAACCAAACGATCCTGAAGAATGTATCAATCCAAAAAAAGTCTCTCTTGGACGGACACGAAAGTGAACTACTGGTTGTTTATCGGCATCGTGGTTGGCCTAGCCAATGAAATTTTGTTTCATCCCATTGGGCCGCCGCTAGACGGAGTTCTGCGGGAAGATTTTCTAACCTGGCCGGTCGGGATAAGACTAATCATTGAGTCATTTCCGCTGCTGGCTGGCCTGCTTTGGGCGCGGAGCATGCCGCGGTTTATTTGCGGCATGGATGAATTGCACCGCCGCATCACGGTTGAGGCGTGGCTCTTTTCGGCTCTGGCGACGATCGTTTTTATTTCCATCTGGCCGCTGCTGGATGCCGCTGGGATTTCAGGGTCGGTTTACTACGCGACACATTTTCACGGGGAATTCACGGACAAACCCCACATTATTCCGGTTCTTTGGCTGATTCTGGACAAACCACCCAGCATCTTTCTGATCCTTTTTCTGCTCAACGCCTTTTATATTCTCGGCTATTTCATCCTCATCCGCCGCTACAAATGAAAAACAAATTGCGCGAACTGCGCGCGGCAAAGGAATGGTCGCAAGCCGATCTGGCTGACAAACTTGGCGTCTCGCGCCAGACCGTGAATGCCATCGAGACGGAAAAATACGATCCGAGTTTGCCGCTGGCGTTCAAGGTCGCCCGCCTGTTCAAAAAGCCCATCGAGGAGATTTTTAAATTGGATAAGGATTGAAAAGCCAAATTAAAACGCGGTCGGAAGAAATTTCCGCCGCGTTTTTTTATTTTGGAGTGGCCGATGTGAGGTGGCTCAAACTTACTTCAGCGTGCCAGCGGGTAAAAACGGGAATTGGGTGGCCGTCCTTGAATCAACTTCGATATTCGGCGCGCGGAACGCCGTCTTGACGGTCGCTTGGTAAAGAGGCAAAATTCCGTGAGTTCATGGTGTCGCGACGCACATTTTCGCCGGCCCCAACCAACCCGAAGTCATGGCCTTCAAAAATATTTCCGACCAGTCCCAGGGCGTCCAGCTTTTGCACCGCTCGCTGGCGCGCGGGCGGCTGGGCCATGCGTATTTGTTCACCGGCCAGCAACTGGATGAACTCGAAACCCTCGCCCGCACTTTGGCGAAAACCCTCAACTGCCTGCATCCGGTCAAAACCGCCGGCGTCGCTACCGACTGCTGCGACGAATGTTTGAACTGCCGGAAAATTGAGCACGAAAACCACACCGACCTGCACTGGGCGCGGCCGGAATCCAAGTCCCGCATCATTTCCGTGGACCAGACGCGCGAACTCATGCGCGAAATCCAGCTCAAGCCCACCGAAGCGGGCTACAAAATCGCCATCATCGCCGGCGCCGACCGGCTCAACGCGCAGGCCGCGAACGCCTTTCTGAAAACGCTGGAAGAGCCGCCGCCGAAATCCGTTCTGATTTTGCTTTCCACCGAGCCGTCGCGGATTTTGGAAACGATTTTATCCCGCTGCCTGCGATTGAATTTCTCCGCCGCAACCGCGCGGCCGCTTTCCGCCGAGCAGGCCGTCTGGCTGCAACAATTCAGTTCCGCCGCCGCCGGCGAGCAGAAAAGTTTGTTCGGCCGCTACCGGCTGCTGGATGCGTTGCTGCAACATCTCAATATGCTTCGCGCCCGCACGGAAGAAGAATTGTCCGCGCGTTCGCCGCTGGAAAAATACAGCGACGCGGAAAAAGATCTGCGCGAGAAATGGGAGGAGGAATTGAAGGCCGGCATCGAGGCCGAATACCGCCGCCAGCGCGCCGAAGTCCTGCTGCTGTTGCAATGGTGGCTGCGCGATGTCTGGCTGTTCACCCTGGCCGCCGGCGAGGAACTGCTGCACCTGCCGCAAATCGCCGGTGCCGACGAGGTCGCCAAACGAATCTCCACCCGTCAGGCGCAGGAAAATCTGGCGGTGATCGAGCAGACCCAGCGGCTGCTTTACACCAATGTCCAGGAAGCGCTCACGCTCGAAGTCGGCCTGCTGAAATTGCAGCTCTGACCCGATGAAAAATCTCTCCGCGACGAAACTTTACGCGCTCGCGTTCGGGATTTTTCTCGGCCTCTGCCTCTGGAAATTCGGCAACCCCGTCATCCTCGACCGCAAAATTTCCGCGCCCGTCACGTCAGCGGAATGGCTCAACGAACCGTGGCCGCTGCACTGGGCAAACTGGATTTTGCTGCCGCTCGCCGGCTGGGGAACGTTGCTCGTTTTCAAAAATAACATTTTGTGGCCATATTCTAAATGGCTATGGGCGCTGCCGCTCGCGTGGCTCGGCTGGCAGTTTTTTTCCGCCACGCAAACCGTGGACGCCGATTTGACCGCCGCCACGCTCTGGCAATTTTCCGGTTGCGTGGTCGGTTATTTTTTGGGCGCGCTGATTTTTGCCCGCGAAAACTTGTGGCGCTGGCTGCTGCCCGGCCTGCTCGCGGCGTTTGCCTTTTGCCTCGTGCGCGGCGTGGACCAGCGCGTTTTTGAATTTCCGCAGAACCATTTGGCGCTCGTCGAAGGTGAGCGCAGCGGCTGGACAAATTTCCCGCCCGAAACCATCGCGCAAATGAAAACGGACGCCGTCATCATCACCACTAACGGCGCGGATGTGGCGAACCCGGTCATCCTCGACAAACTCAAAAAAGGCCGGGTCGCCGGCACGCTCGTCTATCCGAACGCGCTGGCGGGAATCATCCTTCTGCTCTGGCCGCTTTCGCTCGCGCTGGCGTTTGGCGCAACGAAAACCATGAAGCCGCTCATCCGGTTCGCGGCGATTGCGCTCACGATTTTTCTTGGCGGCGCGGCGTTTATTTGGAGCGGATCGAAACTCGGCTGGCTCCTCGGCTTGGCGGTCGCCGGAATTTTTCTATTGCGGCTCGACTGGCCGAGAAAACTCAAGCTGGCCACGGTCGGGTTTGTCCTGGTTGCCGGCCTTGGCATTTTCGCCGTCCGCTTTCATGCCTATTTTTCCACCGGAGCCACGAGCGTCGGCGCGCGGCTGGATTACTGGCGGGCGGCGGTGCAGACGACGGCGACGAATCCTTTTTATGGCACCGGGCCGGGAACTTTTCAGCATCCCTACGCCCAAATCAAATCGCCGAAAGCCGAAATGGCGCGGCTGACGCACAATGATTACCTCGAACAATTTTCCGATTCCGGCCTCGTCGGCGGACTGACTTATGCCGCGTGGATTTTTCTGGCGCTGACCGTCGCGGCAAAAAAATCCTGGTGCTGCGGCGACGCCATTGTCTTCGCCATTCTGGCCGGGCTGCTCGGCTGGTTCGCGCAGGGTTTTGGCGAATTCTGCCTTTACGTCCCGGCGCTCGCTTGGACGGCTTTTACGTTATTGGGTGTCCTGATTGGGTTGAAAATAAATCAATTCGACAAAAAAACTCCCGCTGTCTAGCATCGCGCAAATGAAAATTCTTTTTTTGAACGGCCCGAATCTGAACCTGCTCGGCTCGCGTGAACCGGAAGTTTATGGCCGGCTGACTTTGGCGGACATCGAAGCCAAGGTGCGGAAGCGCGCTGCTCAATTAAAAGTGGAAGTGGAGTTTCGCCAGTCGAATCAGGAAGGCGAACTCGTGAACTGGATTCAGGAGGCCAAAGCCAAATTCCAAGTGATCGTCATCAATGCCGCCGCCTACACGCACACCAGCGTCGCGCTGCGAGATGCGATTTCGGCCGTAGGTATGCCGACGATTGAGATTCATCTTTCGAACATTCACGCACGGGAAGAATTTCGGCACAAGTCGCTCATCGCGCCCGTTTGCCGGGGTCAAATCTGCGGTTTTGGTGCAAAATCATACATTTTAGGCTTGGATGCGGCAGTTGACGTTACTGAAATTAAAAAATAGTCAGAAAACACAGCAGAAATTATTTTGAAATTGGTCTTGACGTTTTCAATTGAAAAAAATACAATCTTACGGTTGTTTCAAATTGGATAAAGCTTGGCTTTAATCACGCCAATTTTTGGTGGTTTTAGCCGGTTTATTGTTGGAAATAATAAATATTTAACGAAAACTTCCGTGGACCTAAAAGATATCAAAGCCATCATTGATTTGATGAAGAAAAACTCCATCACGGAGTTTGAATTGGAGCAGCAAGATTCAAAATTGCGGCTCAAGCGCGGATTAAATGGCGGCTCCTCGGCGGTTCAATCTGACGATTCCATGCCGGTGATGCCGATGGCGGCACCGGTGGCATTGCCGGTGGCAGTGGCGGCACCCGTGGCGGCACCGGCCGCTCCGGTGGCAGTGGCGACGGGTGAAATTGACATCAAGTCGCCGATGATCGGAACTTTCTATCGCACGCCTTCGCCGGAGTCGGCGGCTTACGTCGAGGTCGGCTCGGAAGTGAACCCGGAAACGGTCGTTTGCATCATTGAAGCCATGAAGGTGATGAACGAAATCAAGTCCGAGGTCAAAGGCGTGGTCACGCAGGTTTTGATCGAAGGCGGCAAGCCGGTTGAGTTCGGCCAGCTGCTGTTCAAAGTTCGCCCGGCTTGAAGCGGGCGGCAAACCCCATTCCGCAAATTCCATGTTTGAAAAAGTCCTGGTCGCCAATCGCGGAGAAATCGCCGTCCGCATCATCCGCGCCTGCAAGGAACTGAACATCCGCACCGTCGCGGTGTATTCGGAGATTGACGCGAACTCAATGCACGTCCAGATGGCCGACGAGGCGATCTGCATCGGCAAGGCGGCTTCCTCGGAAAGCTACCTGCGAATTGACCGCATCATCAGCGCGGCGGAAATCGCCGACGTGGACGCGATTCATCCGGGCTATGGATTTTTGTCGGAGAACGCGCACTTTGCCGAGGTCTGCGAAAGCTGCAACATCCGTTTCATCGGACCGAGTCCGCGCGCGATGAATGCGCTGTCGGACAAAGCCGTGAGCCGCGCGCTCGCCAAAAAGGCCGGCGTGGAAACGCCGCCCGGTTCTGAAGGTTGCGTGGAAAAAGAGCAGGACGCGCTCGCGGTGGCCAAGCGCATCGGTTATCCGGTGATGATCAAGGCCGTGGCCGGCGGCGGCGGACGCGGCATGCGCATTGCGCACAATGATATTTCTTTGGTCAAGGGCTATCACACGGCGCGGACCGAGGCGGAAAAATGTTTCGGCAATTCCGGCGTCTATATCGAGAAGTTCATCGAGAATCCGCATCACATCGAGATTCAAATTCTTGGCGACAACAAGGGGAAAATCGTTCACCTCGGCGAACGCGACTGCTCGGTGCAGCGGCGCAACCAGAAATTGATCGAGGAATCGCCGTCGCCGTTGCTGGAAAACAAATTCCGCAAGCTGCGCGACAAAATCGGCAAGGCGGCGGTGCGGATCGCCGAGGCGGCGCGTTACACGAACGCCGGCACGGTGGAATTCATCGTGGACGACGCCGGAAATTATTATTTCCTCGAAGTCAACAAGCGCATCCAAGTGGAGCATCCGGTCACGGAAGAAGTCACGGGCATTGACTTGGTGCGCGCCCAGATCGAAATCGCAATGGGCGAACCGCTGAAGTATTCGCAAAGCGATGTCACCTTCAAGGGCCACGCCATCGAATGTCGCATCAACGCCGAGGATCCGTTTGACGATTTCCGGCCTAGCCCTGGACGGATTGAGATGTATTACCAGCCGGGCGGTCGCGGCGTGCGGATGGATACTCATGCCTACGCCGGCTACATGATTCCGCCGACCTACGATTCGATGATCGGCAAGCTCATCGTCACCGGCAAGGACCGGCGCGAGGCGATTGACCGGATGAACCGGGCGCTGAATGAATTTCTCATCACCGGCGTCAAGACGACGGTTTCGTTCCAGCAGGCGATCATGCAGGATCCGAATTTCCGGCGCGGCGTGTATTCCACCGGATTTGTCGAGCAGTTGCTGGGCGGCGCTCGGCGCGAACTGATCGAGGAAAAAACCTGATTGACTTGAATCGGGGTTTTGCTAAAAAAACCGGGTCTCGTTCAAAGAACGAACGTGGTGTCAGTCCGACAGATTGTCTGTGAACAGCAAAATTGAAACGACATTCGTGATCCTGCCGATGCAGTCTTCCCACTCGGTTTTTGAGCGCTTTTATTATGAGCCAAGCTAGATTATTCGTGGGCAACCTGTCCTTCCAGACCGGTGAAAACGACCTCCAGGATCACTTCGCCCAAGCCGGCGCGGTCACATCCGTCAACCTCATGCTGGACAAAATGACCGGCCGCTCGCGCGGCTTCGCGTTCGTGGAATTCAGCACGCCCGAAGAGGCGCAAAAGGCCATCGAACAATTCCACGAGAAGGATTTTCAAGGCCGCAAGATCACCGTCAACGTCGCCCGGCCGCGCGAGGAACGGCCGCCGCGCAGCGACCGTTCCGGTGGCGACCGCTTTGAACGCGGGGAGCGCCGCGAGCGTTATTGAGGCAAATTCAAGCCGTTCAAACCGGTCCGGTTCGCGCCGGACCGGTTTTTTTTGTTTCAGAATTAAATTTGACAGGGTTTGCGCCGCGTTTATCTTGAGCGCACACAAATTTTATGGCTGACATTCCTTCACCCAATCCGCCGCCGGTGCCGACCGGGGCCGTGCCGCCGCCGAAAAAAGAAACCGGCAAGGTGCAACCGAAAAAAGAAACCGTCCGCATCAATCTCCCGCCCAAGCCGACCGCCGCGCCGACCATCAAGCTGCCGACGCTGCCGCCCGGCGGTCCCACGGGCGCGCCCAGTCCGGTGGTGCCCATGCCCGCCGAGGCTCCGACCGCCGCCGCGCCGGTTTTAAGAACCACCGCCGCTGCCCACGCCGCGCCCGCTGCGCCTAAAACGGGTGCCGCGCCCGCCGCTCAAGCTCGTCCCACAATGGCCGCGCAACGGCCCGCCGTCGCGCCCGCCGCGCCCGCCATCAAGACGATTGACAAAATTTTGATTTTTGCCGCCACCATCGCCAGTTTCGCCGCCGTGGGCACGACCACCTGGCTTTTCCTCCACTTGAAAGACGCGGTTGAAACTTTCTCAATCTGATTATGGCCTCACCGTTGATCGTCACGCTCACGCAGGATAATTTTGAAGCCGAGGCGCTGAAATCCACCACGCCGGTGCTCGTGGATTTTTGGGCCGAGTGGTGCGGACCATGCAAAATGATTGCGCCCGTGCTCGACGAACTTGCCACTGAATTTCAGGGCAAGGTCAAAATCGGCAAGGTCAACATTGACGAACATCAGGGGCTCGCCGCGCAGTTTGGCGTGCGCGCGATTCCAACTTTGCTCGTCATCAAAAACGGCCAGGTCGCCGAGCAGATGGTTGGCGCCAAGAGCAAACGCGATTTGAAGGCCAGCCTCGACCGCGCGACGGCGTGACGTCCGCCGGACGTTCATGGCTCTGATTCTCACGCCCGGCCAGTTCACGCAACGCGCGGAATTTTATCACCAGCTCGCCCAGTTCACCTCGGCCGGCATCGGTGTGATTCAAGCACTGGAACAACTCCAGCGGAACCCGCCCAGCCGCGCCTTCCGCGAACCGCTCCGGCTTCAGCTCGAAAAAATAAAACAAGGCAGCACATTCACCGGTTCGCTGCTGGCCACCAGCGGCTGGCTGCCGGAATTTGACATCGCCCTCATCGAGGCCGGCGAACGCAGCGGACGCCTGGACGACTGCTTCCGGCTGCTTTCGGAGTATTATCACGAACGCGCCCGCCTCACCAAGAGGGCCATTTCGCAACTGGTTTATCCCGTCGGTTTGGTTCACCTCGCCGCCTTCGTTTTTTTAGTCGTGCTGCCGTTCGCGGCCTCGCAGTTCAACGCCAGCCTGCCCACGCTGTTTCTTAAAGCCCTGCTGACGCTGTCGCCGATTTATCTCGGCGCGGCCCTGATGATTTACGCGCTGCAAAGCAAACACGGCGAACACTGGCGGTCGTTCATGGAAAGGCTGCTGCGTTTTGTTCCGCTGCTCGGCAAGGCGCGGCATTTTCTGGCGCTGTCGCGGCTCGCGCTCGCGCTCGAAGCGCTCATCAATGCCGGTGTGAACATCATTCAAGCCTGGGAACTCGCCGCGAACGCCTGCGGTTCGCCGGCGTTGCGCCGCGCCATCGTCGCGTGGCGGCCGCAGGTTGAAGCTGGAATCACGCCCGCCGCCGTCGTGAGCAACTGCCGGCAGTTCCCGGAGATGTTCGCCAATTATTACAGCAGCGGCGAAATCAGCGGCAAGCTCGACGACGCGCTTCACCGCCTGCATCGTTACTACAACGAGGAAGGCTCGCGCAAGCTCCAGGCTTTTGCCGAATTGGCACCACGGGTTCTCTACGCCCTCGTCGCCTGCCTCATCGCCTACGAGGTCATTCATTTTTACGCCAACCTTTATGGAGCACATAGCGACCTTTCCAAAATCCTCAACGGTTTTTAATTCCGCCTGCGCAAAAACTGAAATTTATTTTCACGCCATGACCCTGAATGAAATTTTAACCAATGAGGAACTCCGCCAGCACGAGTTCCCCGTCGCGAAAAATAAATTTTTTCTCGGCCACGCCGGCGTCTGTCCGCTGCCGCGCCGCGTCGCGCAGGCGATGAGCGATTGCGCCATCGGCGGCACGCTCGGCGACCAGGAGGCTTTCGTCATGCACCGCATCGCCGACGCGCGCAAGGCCGGCGCGCAATTGTTGAACTGCGAGCCGGATGAAGTTTCGCTCGTCGGTCCGACCTCGCTGGCGTTGAGTTTCGTCGCCGCCGGTTTGAAATTTCGCAAGGGCGACAACCTCCTGATTTACCACGACGATTATCCGTCCAATGTCTATCCGTGGCTGGCGCTCGCCGAGCGCGGCGTGAAAGTCCGCCTGCTCAACACGCGCGGCCTCGGCATCATCCGCGCGATTGACGTGATGGGCCAAGTGGACGAAAACACGCGTCTCGTCGCGCTCGCCTCGAATCATTTCATCAGCGGCTACCGGCTCGACCTCGCCGCCGTCGGCAAATTTCTGCGCGAGCGCGGAATTTTATTTTGCCTCGACGCCATCCAGACGCTCGGCGCATTTCCGACGACGGTGGAGCACGTGGATTTTCTCGCCGCCGATTCGCACAAATGGCTGCTCGGCCCGTGCGGCGCGGGTTTGCTTTACGTCAAAAAGGATTTGCAGGAGAAATTAAATCCGCCCATTTACGGCTGGCACAACGTGCGCAATCCGAATTTTGTCGCGCAGGAAAAAATCGAGTTCCGCTCCGGCGCGAAAAAATTCGAGGCCGGCACGCACAATCTCGTCGGCCTCACCGGCCTGCTCGCGGCGATGGAACTGGCGCTGGAAATCGGCGTGGACAACATCGCCGCCGAACTGCTCCGCAAACGCGCATGGCTGGTGCCGGCATTGCAGGCCAAAGGTTTTGCCGTGCTGAACGCCGCGCCGAAACCGGAGAACGCCAGCGGCATCACGACCTTTTTTACGCCGGGCAAAGACCTTGCGCCGCTGCACCAGAAACTGGCCGACGCCGGTGTCATCGCCTCGCTGCGCACGGATCGGAAGGGGCAAAATTACCTCCGCCTCTCGCCGCATTTTTACAACACCGATGCGGAATTGCACCGGGTGGTGGAACTGCTTTGAAGCGCAGTCGCGCCGCGACCGGGGCGCGGCGGAGACGGCGGCGAAGCGCGGCGCAGCACCACGGAAAGGACGGACGCGCGATGCGAGGCATGGAAGACCAGCCAATGACCTTGAAACAGCCGTCAAATTGCCCAAGCCCCGGCCGTGTCCGCCCAAAACGACTGTCGTTTGGGCCTGCCGCCGCCGCGTCCGGGTGGCAAAACCGCTTTTATTGACCTGTCGCCACGGCGTCTGCTCGAAACGACAGACGTTTAGGTTTGCCGCTGCCGCGTCGGGGTGATAAAAGCGCTTTTATTGACTGGCCGCTGCGGCGGCAGGGTGAAAAAACCGTCGTTTTGTCCTGATTGTGGCAAATTTTGTTAAAAATCGGCTCCAATCCCAGGTTTCGACGGAAAAGGTGGGATTTTGGTGGCGAAGGGAACGGTGGCGAAGGGGAGCGTGCGCGTCCGGGCGGCGTGGCCGAACGATGCAGCACACATTTTGATTTTGGGAAAGCGGGACGGGAAGTTTGGGGGGCGGGTTTCTGGCGCGACGCCGAAAACGACACGCCAGCGGCGCGTGCTCCCCGAAACGTCACACGGGGACGGAGGCGAAGGCACAGCGCAGCACCAGCGGAAAACAGTGCCGCAGGCACGGAACGATCTAAAAAATCAATCGTCGTCCATTTCAAACAGCAACTGTTCAAGTTCAATACCGCTCCGAGCCAAACTTCTAAATTTAACCATTGAAAAGGATTTCGCGGATTTTCTCCGATTCTCAACACAGATGCAGGGGCGAAGGTTTGAGAAATGGAAGCAAGCTTTCCTTTCGGATTCGTCGTAAAGGTCAAACCTGCTGCACGGCTCTATATGGTCTAATTCCCACACTTTTCCATAGTTTTCCATCGTCATCGAACCGGTGAATTGGCTTTGAATGTGAGAAATAAATTCCCGTCTTGAACATCCTACCAATTTAGGAACGGCTCTTGGGTATAACCCGAATTTGAACCAATACCATAAGTAACGCCGCAATCGGATTTTAAGTTTCTTTTGAGAAAGTTTTTTCAGCCGATCCTCAGCCGACAGTTTTTTTACGTATTTTTTTTTGGGTTTTTGAGAAAGAACCTTTAACCATGCTGCGTGTCTGCTTACTCCATCCCTCAAATGTTTTGTTTTCCGAGCGACCAAAGTTTTCTTCATGGCCACGATTTTGGCTATTCTATCGCAGCCAAAACCAAGTTTATACAAACATTCGATGCACGGAGTCTTGTGAGACGGCTGATTGGGTCTTCGGTAGATTTTCATTTTAAGCTTTGCCAGAACCAACAGCCTCAAACGAACGGTTCGCTCCCACAGCGAGCCTTAAATATGTTTTTTAATTTCCTTTTCTAACTGCCCAAGCAACCGCACTCGCTCCTTCTCGACATTTTCAGCCGGAAGCCCAATCATTTGAGAATACCGACCATTTTTCAACGGTTGTTTCCCTTCCAAAATTTCCGCGTAATAGTTGAAAAGTCCCTTGCGAAAACTTTCCACTGTAACCGTGAGTAAATCAGAATGCGAGCGAAGCGAGGGAAAGTAAAACCTAACAAGCATTTCAATTCGCACGATAGGTGAATCCTCGACGGGCTTGCCTTTCGTCGAGTTTATTTGCCCAACACCAAAAGTCATGGCGATTCGCCCCGCCTCTTGAACCCATTTGTCCAAGTCGTAAAGTTGTAAATGCAGTTCCTCCAATTTTCCACGCAGTAACTTTCGCCTTTCCTCATCAACTCCAAGCTTCCGCAAATAAATGCCGCCAGCAATGGTCGATACGCCACCAACAATGACCCCGATCAAAGGTAAAAACAGATTCAGCATTTCGATTGGTTTTGGCTGCCCAAGCAAGTGACTGATTTGAATCGTATTTGTTTCCATATTCAATTTTCGTTTCAATTACCACCAAGCCGAGTATCGTCGAGCGCCTTCTCAATCCTCGCCAGCACGCGTTCTTTGCCGAGGACTTGGAGCAGGTGGTAGAGGCTGGGGCCGGAGGTTTTGCCGGTCACGGCCAGCCGGCAGGGATGCACCAGGAGGCCGGCTTTTACGCCAAGCGTCTTGGCGGTTTCCTTGAGCGCGATTTCCAGGCTCTCGGCGTTGAACGCAGGGGCATGGGTGAACGCGTCGCGGAGCTTTTCCAATCGCGGTTTATTCTCCGGCACGAAATCTTTTTTGGCGGCCTCGGCGTCGTATTCAATTTTGTCGGTGAAATAAAATCCGGCGTAGCCCGGCAGTTCGCTGAAGGTTTTGAACTTTCCCTTGCAGGTGTCCAGCGCGGCTTTGACATAGCCGAGCGGAAACTGGTTCGTGTCCACGCCGGCCTTGGCGAAGGTGTGGACGGCGAGTTCGTAAAACCGGTCGGGCGCGAGTTCGCGGGCGTATTCGCCTTGCAACCAGAGGAGCTTTTCGTAATCGAACCGCGCGTTGTGCCGGAGAATCTGCGGCAGGTCGAAGCGTTGAACAACTTCGGCCAGTGAAATTTTCTCAAGATTATCCTTGGGCGACCAGCCGAGCAGGCAAAGATAATTCACCACGGCTTCGGGCAGAAATCCGTTGTCAAGATAGCTGGTCAGCGATGCGCCCTGGTCGCGCTTGCTCATCTTGGTGCCGTCCTTGTTCAGGATGAGCGGAATGTGCGCGTAATGCGGCGGCGGCACGCCAAACGCCTTGAACAGCGCGATGTGCTTGGCGGTGTTGCTCAAATGATCTTCGCCGCGAATGACGTGGGTGATGTTCATTTCCAAATCGTCAATGACGTTGACGAGGTGGAATACCGGCTGGCCGTCGAAACGCATGATGACGAAGTCGGGATCAATCTCCTCGCGGTCCGTCAGCTTGCGCAACACATCGCCGACGACGAGATCGCTGATGAGCACCGGCTCGCGCTGCATCTTGAATTTGATGGCGCCTTCGTGTTCGTAGGCGAGGCCGCGTGATAAAAGTCCTTCGACGCGGCGCTGATAATTTTCTTTCCGCTGCGATTGAAAATATGGGCCGCAATTTCCTTTGCTCGCGCCGGTGGCGTCGCCAATGAGCGGACCTTCGTCCCAGTCAAGTCCGAGCCAGCGCAGGCCGTTGAGGATGACATCCACGGCTTCCTGCGAATTGCGCGCGGCGTCGGTGTCCTCAATGCGCAGGACGAACGTCCCGCCAGTGTGCCGGGCATAAAGCCAGTTGAACAGCGCGGTGCGCGCACCGCCGATGTGGAGGTAGCCGGTGGGCGAAGGAGCAAAACGGACGCGAGGTTTCATAATAAGGGGTACAATAGTCGTTTTTATTGGCTTTTAGTCGTGTTTAACCATAGTGAACAAATACGATTTGCTTGGACTTGCTTGGACGTGTATATTCCGGGCATGGCATGGCTATACAAGCATCCGCGCTCGCAGTTCTGGCAAATCGGCTGGCGAGTTGGAAATAAATTGTTCAATCGTTCAACGAAGGTAGCAAATCGCGCCGACGCTGAAAAGAAACTTGCACTCTTTGACCTCATGGCCGCCGCCAGCCGCGAAAAACGGTTGACCGATGATTTTTACAATTCGCTGACAGGTCGGGAACTTGAACGGATCACCTTGCGCGCCGCCGTTGAAACGTATCTGGAAAGCTTCAAAGGGCAAAACACGGAAAGCTCGCTTATCAGCTACCGTAGCCGCCTCAATGCGTTTCTGGAATACTTTCACGCGGGCGACACCGCGCCGCTGATTGGCGACGTTACCGGCGAACTGATCGAGCAATTCTTAAACAGCGTCAAAGCGCGCACATCCGCCTCGACTGCGAACGGACACCGCAAAATCTTAAATGCTTTTTTTGCTCATGCGCTGAAAAATAAAAAAATCAGGAACAACCCGGTCAAAGACGTTGCGACTTACAAACGATCAAAAGAGGAGGTTGCCATTTCCCGCCGCCCGTTTGAAGAAAAGGAAATCCGCGCCGTGTATGCCGCCGCCCCGGATGATTTTTGGCGCTTTGCCATTGTCTTTGGGCTCTACACCGGCTTGCGGTTGGGCAACGTCACCACCTTGCGCTGGCGGGACGTGGACTTGAAAAAACAGATCGTCAAGGTGGTGGACATCAAATCGCCGGACGTGCTGGAAATTCCGATTGTGTCGCCGTTCCTGATAAACCTGCTTTCCGAGCTTCGCCGCAAATCGCCAAAGGCCACGCCAGAAAGCTTTCTATTTCCAGAATATGCGGCGATTTACAACGCGGACGATGCCGCGCCGTTAAGCTCTGCGTTTCGGGACATCCTTGTTGCCGCCGGCCTATCTGAAAAATACCAGCGGACAAATCAGGGGGCTGGCCGTTCCTGCCGCCGCGCCGTCAGCCCGTTAAGTTTCCACAGCTTGCGGCATAATTTCGTTACGATGTTGAAAGAGCGCGGTGCGTCGCAAATGGTGGCGCGTGAACTTGTCGGACACAATTCCGATGCCGTGAATCAGCTTTACACGCACACGTCACCGGAGATTGTCCGCAAATCGCTAAAACGATTGCCTGAGGTATTCAAATGAACTTTTGCATAGCATTTGGCGCGACGCAGGCGACGGCAAAAGAACTGGCCGGCCATTGCAGCGACGCCGTATTCGACCTTTACACGCACGTCCCGGAACACGTGCTCGCCGAGGCCATTAATAAATTACCGGGAGTGAATAAATGAAAGAAAACAGCCCCGTCGTTCAATCCGCGGACGTTCAACCTCCGGACCGCGTAGCGAAACCGAATTCATTTCCACTGACTTTTGACCAGTGGCTGGAACGGCCTTTCATGAGCTATTATCAAACCACAGGGCAAGCGACTGGCTGGAAATTCGGCAAATCCGCCAGGCTTTTTCAGTTCAACGAAAAAGAGATACAGAATTTTACCTCTACATTAAAGAAAAAGTCTGGCAGCAAAGCGCGGCGAAAGACCTCAAAGTATTTAGATCGGAAAGCGCTCATTGACAGAATTCACTCGGATGATTCTTTCCCAGAGGTGTTCCGTCGGTGTCAAAAGGGAGATGATGAGATGATGATGGCTCTAGGAAACCAAGTGATTAGACATTGCGAACATCTGTTTCTGCTGGCTGAGGAAGGAAACCCGGTCGCTGCAAAATATCTGGCCGAGTTGGCAATCAAGGCGACCAAGGGGACCGAACGAATCATAGGGAATCATTACGAAGCGATGCGCAGTCTGGCGGCAATTGAGTATGCGTGGCCGATGATGGCATCGCCGGTTACATCGTTGAGTTCACCTTCGCCAGATTGGGAGAAACTCGGCTTGGGTGTTGCCCTGAATGAAGGTCTTTTGAATAAAAATCGGCGGGTGAATTTGGATAACCCAACTGGCCGACTCGCATGGAGGCTTCTGAATTATGTCGCAAATTTGAAATACTATTACAAGGCATTGGAATCGACGGAAAGCAAGCCCCGGGGTGGCAAACTTTCCATTGGGCAACAGGTGGCGGCATTGCCAGGATTGACCAAAGATTCTCTGGTTATCAGTAAATGGTGGGAAGTTGCGCAGCAGTGTTTGGTCGCCTCATATCCGTTATCCACCGACGAAACAAAAATCGATGAAAAGAACGCCGTGTTCGACGGCATCGTATCCGCCAAGGACCAGAGAACACCTGAACGTCACCGGAACAGGATTATGGAACGGCTGAGCGGAGAGTTTGATTCGATAGCTGGGTATGAGCGAGTTAAAAAGGCATAGTCTTGTTGGGCTATAATACATCTTCAGCGCTTCAGTAGTAAGCCGCGTCTAGCTTGACGCGGCTTTTCATTTTCACCGCTCGTCCAGAACTGGTGGGGGAGTTTTGGACAGCATTTCAATGCGTATCAAACCTGTCAAAATCCAAAACAGAAGCAACAATATGCATACACAATCATTATCATCGGAAGCGAACTTTGACTTGTTCCGACTGTCAAAGTCAAAAAGGGTCGTCGACGTGTGTAGTAACACACTCAGGAAATATCACGAACAGGGTCTGCAGTTTTATCGGCGAGGGAAAGCCGTCTTCGTCAGCAAAACGGAACTGGCAATGTTCATCCGTGCAGGAGCGGCGGGCACGAGCAACAAGGCGCCAGCGAAACGGGGGGCAGCCATATGAATACGCCAGAACAAATTAGCACCCAAAGTAAATGTCCGTCGCCGGCACCGCTCGGCGATGTCGTTGAATCCGAGCCGCAGAAGTCGGATTTGAGCGGCGCGGAAATAGCCCAATTGGCCGCTCTTGAAAAAACGGTGCTGAACGGCCTGAAGAAGACCCTGACGGCCGGCGATGCTTTGTTGGTTATGCGCTAACCGCTTTGGTGCGAAACGCCCTAAACTTTGCGTTGATGAATCCAGACATCATCAGCGACGGCGGGCCGGCGAAGCGCAAACACTACGGCGGCGGTCGGGCTTTTCACAGCCGCCTTGAACCATTCGTGGATTTCATCCGTGAACAACGCCAGCGGCGCAGGACGTGGCAGGAAATTGCCGCCGTGCTTTCCAATGAAAAAGGCTGCGCCATCACATCACAGGGCGTGCATCAATTTTATCGGCGCTACATTCAACGCCGGGCGCAAGCGCA
>Ga0182030_10012353_pt1 | contig 17110 bp, 17 predicted proteins | sample 812S3MmetaG_FD_121299 | JGI IMG/M metagenome (GOLD analysis project Ga0182030, IMG submission 121299) | Permafrost microbial communities from Stordalen Mire, Sweden - 812S3M metaG (Illumina Assembly) | ecosystem: Environmental > Terrestrial > Soil > Wetlands > Permafrost | place: Sweden...
ACAGAAAGCTGTGCAACACTTCGCGCACCGGCGCGGCATTGGGGCTGGTGCGCGCCACCGGACAATGCTCGGCGAGGCGTTCAATAATGCCCAGGTGTTTGAGAAAACCACTCCACGCGGCCACGCCGCCGTAAGGCGTCAGCGCTTCGTCCGTGCGCGTCACCGTGAATTTACCAGGTAATGTGTCCAAGGAAATCTCGTCTTTGCCTTCACCCGCCAGGTGAACCGAAACCAGCGATGCATAAGTGCTCATCGCCCCCGATTTTATTCACTCATTCTCCCTTTGACCATCACTTCAATTGCGGAGAATAGGTTTAAACCTGCTGCTCTCGTCGGGCTTTGAGGTGAACAGCACCAACCGCACTTCCGGCCCGCTGGACACGCCGTCCATCAATGACATCCTGAACAATGTCAGCGGCCAGTTGACGGTGCGCGGCCAGGCCGTGCTGAACGGCCGGATGTATAAAGTCCGTTCCAGCACGGACGGCGGCAAGACATGGACGGAATGGCCCCAGTTCAACGGCGCGCGGCTCATGGTGCTCAAGCCGACACTCCCCGGCACGGTTTATATGGTGGAGTTCTGCGCGCTGGGCGGCAGCACCCTCCAGAGTCCCTGGAGCAATCCCGTCTCCATCATGGCGACCTGAAGCTTTGAAGCCAGAGTTTAAAAAAAAAACCGGAAGCCAGTTGCCCGGCTTCCGGTTGAAAATTTATTTTTCCGATTTAGAACGACCAGTTGAAGAACGGAAAGCCGGTGGCCAGCTTGTCCGGGAATTCATTGAACCAGCCGTTGTTCATCGCGATGTTGGCGAACCCGATCTGCACGCCGTGAAGATTTTCCGCATAGTTCACAATGCCCATTTGGAGGCCGTTGAACTTGCCTTCCGAGTAGTTCACCATGCCCGCCTGCCAGCCGGTGAAGCTGGTTTTGCTGTAGTTCACAATGGACCATTCCACGCCGGTGTAAGTGTCGGCATAATTATAGAAGAACGCCCAACTGAAGCCGCTGCTGTCGCCGGTGCTGCCGTTGACGAAACCGAGGGCGGCGCCGTGCTGCGGGTTTTCACCCCAGATGTTCAACGAGAGACCGCTGATCTCGGCGGTCTTCGGATATATGGCGATGTCCGGCGTCAGCGATGCCTGGAAACCGTGTTCTTCCGCCTGCAAACCGGCTGCGCTGATAACGAGTGCGGTAATGACCAGTAGTTTTTTCATAATTATATTTTGGAACTTCAGTTTACCAAGCCCCATGGGCAGGACAATCAGGTGAACACCTTATACTCCAAGCTTGAAAAGTTTCAAAGGGCAATATCTGTGCGTCGTGGAAACACAAAAAAAACCGGAAGCTGGTTTCCCAGCTTCCGGTTTTGAATTTTGTCGGGCGGGCGGGGCTGCTGCGCCGCCGGCCAAATCACTTGGCTTTCTTCAGCGCGCTCAAGCCGGCATACACCGCGTTCTTGCCGAGCAGTTCTTCGATGCGCAGGAGCTGATTGTATTTCGCCAGACGGTCGGAGCGGCTGAGCGAACCGGTCTTGATCTGGCCGCAGTTCGTCGCCACCGCGATGTCGGCGATGGTGGCGTCCTCGGTTTCACCGGAGCGATGCGAAAGGACGGCGGTGTAGCCGCTGAATTGCGCGAGTTGGACGGCATCAAGCGTTTCGGTGAGCGAACCAATCTGATTCACTTTCACGAGAATGGAATTCGCCGTGCCGGTATCAATGCCCTTTTGCAGGAACTTCACGTTCGTGACGAACAGATCGTCGCCGACGAGCTGAATCTTGTCGCCGAGCTTGTCGGTGAGTTTTTTCCAAGTGGCCCAGTCGCTCTCGCCGCAGCCGTCTTCGATGCTGACAATCGGATACTTGGCCACGAGGCCGGCCCAGAGATCCACCAATTGGTCGCCGGTGAGCTTTTCACCGGTGCTTTTCTTCAACGTGTAGGTGCTGTTGCCGGTGTAAAACTCGGAGGCGGCAGGATCAAGCGCGATGAAGATGTCCTTGCCGGCCTTGTAGCCCGCGTTCTTGATGGCGAGCATGATGCAATCAAGCGCTTCCTCGGCGCTCTTGAGTTTCGGGGCAAAGCCGCCTTCGTCGCCGACGGCGGTGCTCAAGCCTTTTTGCTTCAACACGCCCTTGAGCGCGTGGAAGGTTTCCGTGATCGCGCGCAAGCCTTCGCTGAACGTCGGCAGGCCATGCGGCTGGATCATGAATTCCTGGAAATCAATCGGGGCGTCGGAGTGCGCGCCGCCGTTGATGACGTTGGCCATCGGCACCGGGAGAACCTTGGCGTTGGGGCCGCCGAGATATTTGAACAGCGGCTGGTTCAACGCAGCGGCGGCGGCTTTGGCGTTCGCAAGCGAGACGGCGAGGATGGCATTCGCGCCGAGCTTGGACTTGGTTTCCGTGCCGTCGAGCTTGAGCATCGTGGCGTCCACGGTGAGCTGGTCCAGCGCGTCCACGCCGATAAGCGCGGATTTGATCTTGGTGTTGGCGTTGGCGACGGCCTTGCTGACACCCTTGCCGAGATAACGTTTCTTGTCGCCGTCGCGGAGTTCGATGGCTTCATGTTCGCCGGTGCTGGCGCCGCTGGGGACGGCCGCGCGCCCGACGGTGCCGCATGAAAGCGTCACGTCAACTTCAACGGTTGGATTACCGCGCGAGTCCAGAATTTCGCGCGCCTGTATGTTTTGAATGTTTGTCATAGTTAAAATTTTTTATGAACCGCAAATTACAAAGATTGAATCATAGATTCCAAACCCGGCGAGTCAAGACAGGCATTGACGTTTTCGCAGTTTTAACCGGAAGTGAAGCTCAAAATTAACAGCATAATTTGGAGTTGCGCCACAACCGCCGGTCGTTGAACATTTCCCCGGCAATGGAGTTTGCCGTCCACATGGGAAAACCGCCTGACTGTTTCAGCGCTGATGACTCCTACGAATAAACCAAAATTCGCAGGAACTTTATGAACATCGCCTATCTTTGGGTGGCACTCGGCGGCGCGCTCGGCAGCGTGGCACGCTTCTGGGTCAACGGCCTCATCTCGGAAAAATTCGGCGCGACCTTTCCGTGGGGCACGCTCGTCATCAACATCACCGGCTCGTTCGTCATCGGCGTCATCGGCGCGCTGGCGATTCCCGAAGGCCGGATGGATTCGCCGTCGCGCCAGTTCGCCACGCAGTTCCTGATGATCGGCGTCTGCGGCGGCTACACGACCTTTTCCTCGTTCAGTCTGCAAACCTTGAACCTGCTGCGCGACCGCGAATGGCTCTACGCCGGCGGCAATGTGCTATTGTCCGTGGTGCTGTGCATGATCGCCGTGTGGCTCGGCTGGCTGCTCGGCTCAGTGTTTGGTTCAACAAAATGAAAACGAATTCAACCACGGATAAACACAGGTTAACACGGATGAATTTTATTTCTTTATCCGTGTCCATCCGTGCCCATCCGTGGTTTAAGAAAGGCCTTTATGCAAATTCCAACTGATGCCGTCCTGCTCCGTATCTTCATCGGCGAAAGCGACCGCTGGGAACACAAGCCGCTTTATGAAGCCATCGTGCTGGCCGCGCGCTCGGCGCAACTGGCCGGTGCGACGGTACTGCGCGGGCCGATGGGGTTTGGCAAGAACAGCCATTTGCACACCGCCAAAATTTTGCGGCTCTCGATGGACTTGCCGCTCGTCATCGAAATTGTGGACAGCGAGGAAAAGATCAACGCTTTCCTGCCGACGCTGGATAAAATGATCGGCGGCGGCCTTGTCACGTTGGAAAAAGTGAAGGTGCTGCACTACCGTTCCGGCGAAGTAAAACCATGAGCGAAACTCTTGAAAAAATTTTGCGCGACACGCTCGCCAAGTTTAATTCCGAAACCGGCACGATTCACCGGCTGCATGAACCCACGCAGCTTCTTCGTCTCGTCGCGCAAGTCGGCCTGCCGCCGCAGTTGCTGGACGTGGTGACCATCATTCCCGTCGGCAAAGGCATCGCCGGCGAGACCGCGCAGAAAAACCGGCCCGTGACCATCTGTAATTTGCAAACCGACACCAGCGGCGTCGCCAAGCCCGGCGCGAAACTTACCGGCGTCGGCGGTGCGCTCTGCGTGCCGATTCGTGCTGGCGATAAAATTGTCGGCACGTTTGGCATCGGCACCATGCGCGAGCACGAATACTCGGCGGCGGAAATCAACACGTTGCAGGACATCGCCAATTCACTCGCCGCACATTTAACATGAGTTTTGAGAAATGCGCGCCAACTCATTCTTGGTTCTGTTTTGTTGTCTGGCGGTGACTTCCTGCAACCGCCACAAGTTGCCGCCAATCAAGGATGCGGCAGTCCTTCACAAAGATTCGGCAATTTTGTATGAACAGTTTCCCGCCAGCGAACTGCCAACAAACGCACCAAATTACGATTATCAACATTCCCTTGGCTTTCGGATAATTCCTAAAGATAAATGGCTTCCCTCAATTCTTGACCTGCATCCATACATGGTCTGTAGTTATCAGGGAGGGATTCAAATGTGGATCGTCTGGCCGCGATACAAAGATGAAGGAAAATATTGGAATGGTTATTATGTCGTTGTAAATCCAGCACAGCCGCCACCGCCGCAAGCTGCGACCAACCATTTTGTTTTCAACCGCACCGACACAGATGGTGTTCTGTTATTAAAGCAAACGAAGTTTCAAAATTAAGTGAGCCGCTGGAATAAAATCTCCGAATTTCTCGCGCTGCGGCGCAACACGTCGCTGTTGTTGATCGCGCTTCTGCTGGCCGGCACCGGCGAAAAACTCTGGCTCGGCTTCGCGCCCGAATACATCGAAACACTCGGCGGCAGCATTTTGATCATCGGGTTATTTGACGCGCTCCAGACATTTCTCGGCGCGATTTACGCCTATCCCGGCGGCTGGCTCACGGATCATTGGGGACAAAGAAAATCACTGCTGCTCTTCAGCGGGATTTCCATCGCCGGTTACATTCTGGTGTTGGTCTGGCAAAGCTGGCTGGCGCTGCTGCTCGGTTCGTTTCTGTTTCTCGCGTGGAGTGCGTTGTCGCTGCCGGCGACGTTGAGCGTCATCGCCACCTCGCTGCAAAGCAACCGACACACGATGGGCGTCGGCGTGCAATCCATGATCCGCCGCGTGCCGATGATGCTCGGCCCGCTCCTCGGCGGCTGGCTGCTCACGCGCTTCGGCTGGACCGACGGCGTGCGTTACGCGCTCGCGCTCTGCATCGTGATGAGCCTGCTCACGGCGGCGTTTCAATGGTTCATGCTTGAGCCGGAGCGTAGTGGCACAGGCATCCTGCCTGTGAGTTCATTGCATCAAAACGAAACGCACGGGCAAGATGCCTGTGCCACTACGTTTCTCGGCGTGGTGAAAACTTTCACGCCTGCGCTGCGCGAACTGCTCGTCAGCGACATTCTCATCCGCTTCTGCGAACGGATTCCGTATGCGTTTGTGATTTTGTGGGCGATGGATCACGGCGGCGTCACGGCGCAGCAATTCGGTTATCTCGTCACGTTTGAAATGGTCACGGCGATGTTCTGCTACATTCCCGTCGCGCACCTGGCGGACAAATACGGCCGCCGCCCGTTCGTGCTGGTCACGTTTGTTTTCTTCACACTGTTTCCGGTGACGCTGCTGTGGGCGCACGATTTCAAATGGCTGGCGCTGGCGTTTGTAGTGCGGGGGCTGAAGGAATTCGGCGAACCGGCGCGCAAGGCGCTCATCATCGGCGAGGCGGTGCCGGAACTCCGCGCACGGATTTACGGCGCGTATTATCTCATCCGCGACTGCACGGTGACGAGCGGCTCGTTTCTCGGCGCGTGGCTGTGGAGCGTGAGCCCGTCGGCAAATTTCATCGGCGCGGCGATTTGCGGCGCGCTGGGAACAATCTGGTTCTGGTGGTTTATTTACCGGAAGAAAAATAATTAAATCTGGCGCTGGAAAAATTGGTCGCGGTCTTGGCGCAATTATGAAATGGTGATGACATGACAACATCCGAATCGCCGGCCGACAAAAGGCCGAAAGTAATCCTGCCGCCGATTGAGGAACCCAAGGGATTTTCGCCGGCGGAAGTATCAGCCATCGCGCGGCAGCTCGTCGCCAACGTCGAAAAAGTTGTGGTCGGCAAGCATGAGCAGGTCGTTCTGGCCATCGCTGTTTTCCTGGCGGAAGGTCACCTCCTGATCGAGGACGTTCCCGGCGTCGCGAAGACGATGCTCGCGCGGGCGATCGCGCTAAGTGCCGGCTGCACCTTCAAACGAATTCAATGCACACCGGATTTGCAACCGACAGACGTTCTGGGTGAGGCACGCATTGAGCCGCAAACCGGCCGCACGGAATTCCGTTTCGGCCCGCTCTTTTCGCAGTTCGTGCTCGTGGACGAAATCAACCGGGCTAGTCCGCGCACGCAATCGGCCCTGCTGGAGGCTATGGGCGAATCCATGGTCACAGCGGGCAATGTCACCTACCAGCTGAAAAAACCGTTCATGGTGGTCGCCACGCAAAATCCCATCGAACAGGAAGGCACGTTCCTGCTGCCCGAAGCGCAAAAGGATCGTTTTCTGATGCGGATGGACCTCGGCTATCCCGCTTACGAAAATGAAAAGCAGATGCTTGAGCGCTTCCAGTTGCAACATCCCATTGAAACGCTGCAACCGGTGACAACACCCGATGGAATTTTGAAATCCCAGGAGGCCGTGCGCAGCATCCAGGTTGCGCCGGAAACGTGCGATTACATTTTGAAAATTGTGCGGGCAACCCGCAAACACCCGGCGCTCCTGCTGGGAGCCAGCCCGCGCGGATCACTGGGATTGTTCCGTGCCGCGCAAGCCATGAGCGCGATTGAAGGCCGGAATTCGGTTTCCGTGGATCAGGTGAAAGCCATCGCTCAAAAAGTTTTGGCCCACCGGCTCATCCTCCGGCGTGAGGAAAAATACCACGATCTTGAGGTGGCCGAGGTCGTGGCAGAAATCCTTGCCTGAACACCATCCCAGCTTGAACAGCGTTAGGGTTAGGATGCTTTGCCGGGCGATGCTTTGAATCAATCCGCCGGGACACAGGTGTATTCAAAATAGAATTGTCCGCCGCGCTGTTTCACGGCAAACTGCGCGTTCTATGCAGCAAGTAAATCTCGGCATGATTGGCGGCGGAACGGTCGGCAGCGGCGTCTTCCATGCGTGGCAGAAAAACGGCGGCCTTATGGCCGCGCGCCTCGGCGTCAAAATCAATTTCCGCAAGGTCGCGGTCAAGTCGTTCGACGAACCGCGCCCGTATCCCATCGGCCGCAATTTGATGACCACCGACTGGCAGGAGGTCGTCAACGACCCGGAAATCCATGTCGTCATCGAACTCGTCGGCGGCTGCGGCATCGCCAAGACCATGGTGCTGGCCGCGCTCGCGCAGGGCAAAACGGTGGTCACGGCGAACAAGGCTTTGATTTCCGCGCATGGCCCGGAACTCTTTGCGGCGGCGGCCAAGTCCGGCGCGAATCTTTATTTTGAGGCGAGCGTCTGCGGCGGCATCCCCATCATCAAGTCGCTGCGCGAAGGCTTCGTCGCCAATCAATTTCCCGCCATCTACGGCATCGTCAACGGCACCTGCAATTACATCTTGTCGCGCATGAAGGCCGAGGGCGCGGATTTTGCCGCCGTGCTCGCCGATGCGCAAAAGCACGGTTACGCCGAGACGCCGCCGGACCTGGACATTGACGGCCACGACGCGCAGCACAAGATCGGCATCCTCGCGTCGCTCGCGCACGGCTTCTGGGCGGATCATCACCAGATTCACACCGAAGGCATCCGCGACGTGTCGAAGATTGACATGCAGTTCGCCGAGAAACTCGGCTACACGATCAAGCTCCTCGGCATTGCCAAGCAAATTTCCGGCAAGAAACCCGGCTTGCAGGTTTCCGTCTATCCGACGCTCATTCCGAACTCGCACGTGCTCGCCAGCGTCAACGGCGTGTTCAACGCCTGCTTCGTGCGCGGCGACATCGTGGGCGACACGCTGTTTTACGGTCGCGGCGCGGGCAAAGACGCGACCGCCAGTGCCGTGTTGAGCGACGTCGCCGACGCCGCACTGGATTTGAAGAACGGAACGAAGGTCCGCGTTCAGCCGTTTGTCGCCTGTGAGAAAAAAGGCCGCGTCATGCCGATGGATGAAATTGTCTCGCGCTATTACGTCCGGTTCAGCGTGGTGGACAAGCCGGGCGTGCTGGCGAAAATCGCCGCCATTTTCGCGGCGGCTGACATCGGCATCTCGTCCGTCATCCAGCCGGAAGGCCACGAGGGCGAGAGCGTGCCGCTGATTTTCATGATTCACGACGCGCCGAACGCGGCGACGCGCAAGGCGCTGGAAAAAATTTCCAAGCTGCCCGCCGTAAAAGCCAAACCGGTCATGTTCCGGGTGGAAAGTTTTGAATAATGTCTGCCCTGCTCTTCCATTCCACCAACGGGCAGTCGCCCGCCGTCAACCTGCGCGAGGCGCTGCTGCAGGGCCAGGCGCCGGATCGCGGGCTTTATTTTCCCAAGGAATTTCCGCAGCTCACGCGCGACGAGATCGCGGCGTTTGCCGAACTGCCGTATCACGAAATCGCCTTCCGTGTGCTGTCGAAATTCACTGACGGCATCATTCCCGACGGCGATCTAGCGGCGATGTGCCGCGAGGCCTACAACTTCACCATCCCGCTGGAAAAAATTTACGACCGCGTGTTCCTGATGCGGCTGGATCAGGGGCCAACGGCGTCGTTCAAGGATTTTGCCGCGCAGATGATGGCGCGGATGTTCGGCCGGTTTCTCCGCGAGGAAGGCAGGCAGTTGACCATCCTGACCGCGACCAGCGGCGACACCGGCGCCGCCGTGGCCCATGCGTTTCATAACATTCCCGGCGTCCAGGTCATCGTGCTGTTTCCGATCGCCGAGGTCAGTGAAAGCCAGCGCAAGCTGATGACCGTGCTCAAGGACAACGTCCGCACGGTGGCGATTGACGGCAAGTTCGACGACTGCCAGGCGATGGTGAAGCGCGCGTTTAGCGATCCTGCGCTCGCCCACATTCCGCTGTCGTCCGCGAATTCCATCAACATCGGCCGGCTGCTGCCGCAGAGTGTTTATTATTTCTACGCCGCGTCACGGCTCGCGCAGCCGGGCGAGCCGATGGTGTTTTCCATCCCCAGCGGCAATTTCGGCGACATGATGGGCTCCGTCGTCGCGCGCGAAATGGGTTTGCCGGTGAAAAAAATCATCGCGTCGGTCAACGACAACGACGCGTTCCCGAGATTTCTCGCCACCGGCAGCTACCAGAAGATTTGCCCGTCGCGCAACTCGCTGTCCAACGCGATGAACGTGGGCCATCCGAGCAATCTTGCCCGGCTCGTGGCGGTCTATGGCGGCCAGATGGACGAGACGGGAAAAATTTCCAAGCGGCCGGACCTGGCTGCGATGCGGCGCGATCTGTTTTCCACCTCGGTCAGCGACGAACGCACGGTGGCCGGGGTGCGGGATTTTTGGAACCGGTTTCAACTGCTGCTCGAACCGCACGGTGCGGTGGCGTGGCAGGGGTTTCAAGACTGGCTGGAAGCTGAAAAAATGTCGCGCGAAACTTTCCCGGCTGTGATTGTGGAAACGGCGAACCCGGCGAAATTTCCCGAAGAAGTCGAGAAGGTTGTCGGCTGGCCGCCCGACGTGCCGGAGAACATGCTCGCGGCGCTGAAACTGCCGGAAGATTTTGACCGCATGGGCGCGGACTACGAGAAGTTCAAGGCGTATTTGATAGAGAAGCACGCTTGAAATCGTCTGTTTCAATTCCGTCTTTTCAAACGGCGCAACCCTGACTATGCTTCCGTTTCCATTCTGCGCCGCGCCCTGATGGTTTTGCCGGCGCAACCGGGAAGAATTTTGTATGGCATTGATCGTTCAAAAATACGGCGGCACCTCGGTGGGCAATACCGACCGCATCAAGAATGTCGCGGCGCGCGTGGCGAAATATCACGCGCAGGGCGACAAGGTCGTGGTCGTCGTCTCCGCGATGAGCGGCGTGACCGACGGCCTCATCAAGCTCGCCAAGGACATCGCACCGCTGCCGAGCGAACGCGAGATGGACATGCTGCTGGCCACCGGCGAACAGCAGACCATCGCGCTCACGGCCATCGCGCTGCACACCATCGGCATTCCCGCCGTTTCCATGACCGGCGCGCAGGCGGGCATCGTCACCGACGGCGTTCACACGAAGGCAAAAATTCATAATATCACGCCGCAGCAAGTCCACACCGCGCTCGATGCGGGCAACGTGGTCATTGTCGCCGGTTTCCAGGGCGAAACCGCCGCCGGCCAGATCACCACGCTCGGCCGCGGCGGTTCGGATCTCACGGCCATTGCGCTCGCCGCCGCGCTCAAGGCGGATCTTTGCCAGATTTACACGGACGTGGACGGCGTTTACACGACCGATCCGCGCATCGTGCCGACGGCAAAAAAATTGCAGGAGATTTCCTACGACGAAATGCTCGAACTCGCCAGCCTCGGCGCGAAGGTGATGCAGAGCCGCTCGGTGGAATTTGCCAAAAAATTCGGCGTGGTCTTTGAAGTCCGCAGCAGCTTAAACGAAAACCCCGGAACCATTGTGAAAGAAGAAACGAAAAGCATGGAAGGCGTCGTCGTGCGCGGCGTCGCGCTCGACAAAAACCAGGCCAAGGTCACGCTCGTCGGCGTGCCGGACAAACCCGGCGTGGCCGCGAAAATTTTCAAGGCGCTCGGCGACGCGACCGTGAACGTGGACATGATCATCCAGAACATCAGCCACGGCACCGGCACGCCCGCCACCGACATTTCCTTCACCGCCGACAAGCCGGATTTGCTCAAGGCGCAGAAGGTCATTGACGGCTTGAAACAGGAAATTGGTTTTCGCGAGGTCATCACCAAGGAAAAGATCGGCAAGCTGTCCATCGTCGGCGTCGGCATGAAATCGCACACCGGCGTGGCGGGCAAACTGTTTGAAACGCTGGCGAACGAAGGCGTGAACATTGACATGATTTCGACCAGCGAAATCAAGATTTCCGTGGTCATTGATCTCGCCAAGGGCGAGCAGGCGGTGAAGGCCGTCCACGCGGCGTTTATTGGCTGATTTTTTACCGAGTGAACAAAGCCGGGGCCAAGAGGCTCCGGCTTTTTGTTTGGATAGAGCAAGCGCAAGGGAATTTTCATGCCCCCGTCAGCGCCACACCATGGCATGTTTTCGCTGATTGACAAGCAGCCTCAAGATTGCCTAATTAAACGTCATGCGCACCATGTCCGGATTTTCCACATGTATTATGGCCTTCGCCCTGACGGCGGGGTTGCTGGTGCCTTTGAATGTGCGGGCGGACCTGCTGTTCGCGGGTGATGATTGGGGAAATAAACTTTATGAATTTGACACTCGGGCCGGCGAATCGAGCATGGTTGTTTTTTGCGACCAGCTTCACGGCGTCAACGGCCTGACTTCGGACGGCAAGGGCAACCTGTTTGTATCGGACTATGGCAGCAAATCCATCATCAAGTTCACACCGGACGGCAGCCACGAAACGTTTGCGCAACTGGACAGCTCCGGCGGCGGGCTGGTCTTTGACCGCGACGGCAACCTTTTCGTGCCGTTTCAATGGGCCGGCAGGATTGACAAATTGAGTCCGGACGGAGGCAGCCGGAGCACCTTTGCTGACAATCAGGGAGTGCCGGTGCAACTGGCCTTTGACCGCATGGGCAACTTGTTCGCTGCGGACCAGAAAACCGGCCTGGTCTATAAATTTGATTCCGACGGAACGCGAACCACGTTCGCCACCGGCTTGAGGGCGAACGCCCTCACCTTTGACACCAAGGGTGCGTTGTTCGTCGGCAGCGGAAACCAGATTTACAAATTTGCTCCGGACGGCAGCCGGAAGCTTTTTGCCAAGGTGCCGAAGCCGTCGTCCTGTCTGGTTTTTGACAGCCGCGGCAATCTGTTTTCAGCCGACGGCGCCGGCAATGTTTATGAGTTCAAGAACAGATTCGGGATGCTGGCAACCAAGGCGATTCTCTTCGCCAAGGATTTGGGGCACAATTATTTCATCACCGTCATGCCCGGTTCGTTATCGTCGGCATCGTCGGCATCGTCATGGGCCACATCGTGGATATTGTGGCTGCTGCTGTTGCTGCTGGCGGCGGGCGCGGGCGGCGGCTGTTGGCTGTATCGAAGCAAACGCCGGGCGCTGTTGAAATCGAGTGCTGAAATCGGCGCTTGACGGCCAGTAACCCTGGCCTGATGTCTGTCTGGTGACACCTTGACATGATTTCCACCAGCGAAATCAAGATTTCCGTCGTCATTGACCTGGCGAAAGGCGAGCAGGCCGTGAAAGCCGTTCACGCGGCGTTTATTGGCTGACACGATTGGTTGCCGCCGGAACCGCTTAAAAATTTCTTCGCCGCCTTCGCATCCTTCGCGCGATAGGGAATTTTACAAATTCAACACCGCCGGGTCACCGTAGAGCGTGAAGGAGCCGGTGCGCTCGATCTTCACATCCATGAGCTGCCCCTGATGCCGGGCGCTCCCGTCGAACAGCACGATGCGGTTGCAGCGCGTGCGACCGGTGTAGCGCGCGGCGTTTTTCTTGCTCGGCCCTTCCACGAGAATCTCCACCTGCCGCCCGATGAAGGCGTCGTATTTGCGCGCGGCGATTTCGTTCACCAGGTTCAGCAGGCGCTCATTGCGTTCCTCACGGATATTTTGCGGCACCTGGTCGGGCATTTCGGCGGCGGGCGTGTCGCGGCGCGGCGAGTATTTGAAAATGTAGGCGTTGTCGAACTGCACTTCGCGGCAGAGTGAAAGGGTCAGTTCAAAATCCTCTTCCGTCTCGCCGGGAAAGCCGACGATGATGTCGGTGTAAATTCCCATCGCCGGTCTGGCCTGTCGTAATTTTTGAATGATGCCGAGGAATTTCTCCCGCGTGTAGCCGCGGTGCATCGCTTTCAAAATTCGGTCGCTGCCGCTTTGCAGCGGGATGTGCGCGCTTTCACAAAGTTTCGGCAGCCGCGCATAGGCTTCGACCAGATCATCGCCATAACCTTTCGGATGCGGCGAGGTGAAGCGGATGCGTTCGAGTCCCTCGATTTCATGAACCGCGTCGAGCAGTTGGACGAAAGCGGATTTGCCGTCGCCCAGGGAATAATCACGCTTTCCGAAGCTCGTGACAATCTGACCGAGCAAGGTGATTTCCCGCACGCCGCGTGAAACGAGTTCGCGGCATTCCGCGACGATGTCGGGAATCGTCCGGCTGCGCTCTTCGCCGCGCGTGGCGGGCACGATGCAGAAGGTGCAGTGCTGGTTGCAGCCCTGCATGATGCTGACGAACGCGGACACGGAGGTCTTGGCGCTGCCGTTAAGCAGATGTTCGCGGATAGTTGCCTCACTCTTCGCCTCAGCGGCGATGTCCACAATCTTTTTGCGCGTGCCGGCGAGCAGTTCGTCGAGATATTCCGCCGCGCGATGAAATTTCTGCGTGCCGAGCACCAGATCCACATCCGGCAGCCTGTCAATCAGCCCCTGGCCGCGGCTCTGCGCCATGCAGCCCATGAAGCCGACAATCTGGTCGCGCTTCTGGCTGCGCGCCGCGCCGACGATGTTTTCCATCTTGTTGATGGCCTTTTGCTCGGCGAAATCCCGCACGCTGCAGGTGTTGAGCAAAACCACATCGGCGGCGACCTCGGACTGGGCGAGCGAATAGCCCTTGGCCACGAGCTGCGCGGCGACGGCTTCGCTGTCGCGCTCGTTCATCTGGCATCCGTAGGTTTTGATGAAAACACTGGGCATTTTTTCAGGACAGTCAAAATACGTCGTTCACCCGCCGTTGAAAAGCCGAATCATTTTATGACAAGCAACCCTCTTGCGGGCGGGCGGCAAAGTTGTATGCTGATTGGACTGGCAAGTGGCCCGGTTTGCCCAAGGTGGATGCGGGTCGCACTATGGAATCAGAATCGTTGAAAATTTTGCTCATCGGCGGGGACGAGTCGTTCGCGCGTGCCGTCGCCGGGATGCTGGGCGATGCCGGCGAACTGGCCGCCGTGCCGACAGTGGACGCGGCCACGGCCAAACTCTCGGGCAACCATCCCTTTCAGGCCATTTTATTTGATCTGCCGGCGGCAGACAAAGACGGCCTCCTGCAGGTCGGCTTGTTGTCCGTCAAAAAACCCCGGCTGCCGATCGTGGTTTTCGGCCCGGCCAGCGACGAAGCCTACGCCGCCGAAATGGTCCGGTCGGGAGCGCAGGATTACCTGGCGAAAGCCGCCATTGACACGCACATTTTGCGGCACGCCGTCCGTTGCGCCGTGGAACGCCAGAACGAGCGCACCTCGTTGATCGAGGAAAAGGACAATTACTACGGCGTGTTCGATCATCTCGTGGAAGGCGTTTTCCGCACGACGGCAGACGGGCATTATCTGCTGGCGAACATCGCGCTGGCGCGCATCTACGGTTATGACTCGCCGGTGGAACTGATGGCGAGCATCACGGACATCGCCCGCGGGCTTTACGTCGAGCCGGGGCGGCGCGAGGAATTCGTCCAGTTGATGCAGGCCAACGATACCATCACCGGTTTCGAGTCGAAGATCTTCCGCAAGGATGAGACGATCATCTGGATTTCCGAAAACTGCCGGGCCGTGCGTGACGCGGACGGAAACATTCTTTATTACGAAGGCACGGTCGAGGACATCACCGAGCGCAATTACGCCGAGGAACAGATCCGCCGGACGACCGCCGAGTTGTCCCGCAGCCGCGAGGAACTGCGCTCCAAAAACCAGATCATGGAGGACAACCTCCGCATGGCTCGCGAAATCCAGACCGCCATGCTGCCGCAGCAATATCCGGTTTTTCCGCCCGGCCTCCCGCCGGAGCAGAGCGCGTTTCAATTCACGCACCGTTACCAGCCGGCCGAGGGGGTCAGCGGCGATTTTTTCAGCGTCTCCACGCTTTCGGACACCGAGGTGGGCGTCTTCATCTGCGACGTGGCCGGCCACGGCGTGCGGGCCGCGCTCGTCACCGCCATGATCCGCGCGCTGGCCGAGGAGTTGAAGCCGCTCGCGCGCGATCCGGGAAGTTTTCTGCGGAAATTGAATTCCGATCTCTGCGCCATCCTGAAAAGCACCGGCTCGCCGATGCTCACAACGGCGTTTTATTTTGTCGCCGACTGGCAGACCGGCGTGGTGCGCTTCGCCAACGCCGGCCATCCGAAACCATTGATCATCCGGCAGGCGACGCTGTCCGTCAAACCGCTCGCCAACGACTGCGGCCACGGCCAGCCCGCGCTGGGCCTGTTTGACGATCCGCCGTATGAAACCAGCGAAACGACCATTTCGCCCGGCGATTTTCTGATGCTGTTCACCGACGGCCTCTACGAGGTGCAGGGCGCGAACGAGGAATTGTATTCGCAGCAACGGCTGCTGGTGGACGTGCAGAACCATCTCAAAAAACCCGCCGGCGACATGTTCGACCACCTGCTGGACACCATCCGCGCCTTTGCCACCGATCAGGAATTCGAGGACGACGTTTGTCTCGTCGGCATGAAATTCGCCAACCGGCCGGTGATAAAATCCTGAAGCGGTTACTTTCCTTGCCGGAAGCTAATCACGGGTGCAACAGGCGGAAAAATAAATTTCCAAACGGTGGTGAGATGATAAGGCTTTTGTTTGTGCCGTCATCAGCAATGGGATAACCGCTGTAGCCACTGGGAGACCAGTTTGCTGTCGTTAAATCTGGATTCTGCTGCAACGACCAACCTGGCGAAGCTGACGGCCACGACACAAGCATACCACCTCCTATTGAATTGATTGTCAGTGGTGGTGTTGAAATCGGTGTCGGGAATATCGAAGTATTGATCAATACTGAAAGCGCGTTAATTCCAGAGCTTGCAGTTACCAAATCCAGCCTGCCATCGCCGTTAACGTCCGCCGCCACGATGGCATTGGGATACAGCCCCGTCAGGAGCGTGGCAGCAAAGCCAAAACCACCGCTTCCATTATTTGTCAAAACCGTCAGAGTGCCGAAAAGATTCGCGGTAATTAAATCCACCTTGCCGTCTCCATTTATATCTGCGGCGATGACGCTGGTAGGCCCTTGTCCAACGGTATAAGTAGCATTGGAACTGAAAATGCCGGCACCATTATTTGTGAGAACTTCCAAAGTGGTGCCTTCGCTAGAAGAATAGTCTGGGACAACGACACTCAACTTACCGTCCCCGTTCACATCTGCCGTAGTGATTTGACCTGGCCATAATGAGGAAAGAGCGCTCGTGGAACAAAGACTGAATATTCCGTTTCCGCCATTTGTAAGAATCATCAAGCTTTGTTGATTTGCTTCAATCAAATCAACTTGGCCATCTCCATTAACATCTGCTGCCGTTACAGAACGCGAGCCTACCCCCGGCGAAGAAGCCAACACAAAATTTCCACTGCCGGTGTTGGTTAAAACAAACAACGAACTGGTATTTCCGGTGATCAGATCCATTTCACCATCTCCATTAACATCCGCAGCAGCGATAACCAATAAACCATAAGATCCCGCCTTATAAGAGCCGGAGGACTTAAAATATCCGCTACCATTGTTTGTATAAACATATACATAAGGCGCCCCGACGGAAGCACAGACCAAATCCACCTGACCGTCGCCATTGAAATCTGCCGCCACAATTGAGCCTACAGGAACAGAATAGTTGGCATTTGAGCCGAACACACCAAACCCGCTATTCGTTGACACCGTTAAACTACCAGTTCCTCCGTTTGCAGAGATTAAATCCACTTGCCATCCCCGTTTACATCAGCCGCCACGACTGCAGAAGGATTGTAGCCGACGGCATAGTTGTTGGTGGGCGCGAAGGAGACTTGAGCATTCACCACGGCGGATAAAGTCAACATCGTGCCAAGAAGATATAGTTGAATGAACTGTGGCTTCATGTTCGACCTTTAACCAATTGATAGGCGCATTGCAACAAATTTATGAACTTGATTCACAGCCATCCCATAGGATTTTTGAAAAAAGTGCTGGAACAATTTGTTTAGCCCTGCCACACGGCAGGGATGAATAAAAAACCAACCGTCCCAGCGCCGTCAAAACTGAATCTTCTGCGGCA
>Ga0182030_10012354_pt1 | contig 17110 bp, 11 predicted proteins | sample 812S3MmetaG_FD_121299 | JGI IMG/M metagenome (GOLD analysis project Ga0182030, IMG submission 121299) | Permafrost microbial communities from Stordalen Mire, Sweden - 812S3M metaG (Illumina Assembly) | ecosystem: Environmental > Terrestrial > Soil > Wetlands > Permafrost | place: Sweden...
CTTTGAGCTAACCTCAGAGTCACTGGTGGTTTACCACCGGACCCAACCGCCAACAGCGCCCCAGCCACCAGGCTCGGGCGCTGTTGGCATACTGGGCCGATAGAGCACTACTCTCGGCTCCAGATGCAATCACGATCGCGCATTGCGTTCGTTGTACATACACAACACAGCAAGGGAACAACATGACTGAAGCAAAACTCGAAGCATGGCTCGAAGAGACCCGCAGTTTCGCACCGTCCGCCGAATTCTCCAAACAGGCCAACGCACAGCCCTCTATATATGCTGACGCCGCGGCCGATCCGGTCGCGTGGTGGCGCACGCAGGCCGATCGACTGTCCTGGACGACGACGCCGACGAAGAACCTCGAATGGGACCTACCTTTCGCCAAGTGGTTCAGCGACGGCGAACTCAACGCCTCCTACAACTGTGTTGACCGTCACGTGGAGGCCGGCATCGGCGACAAGGTCGCGTTCCACTGGGTCGCCGACGCCGAAGACGAAGGACGCACTATTACCTACGCTGAGTTGCAGAAGCTCGTCGCGCAGGCGGCGAACGCGTTGACCGAACTCGGCGTCAAAGAGGGCGACCGCGTCGCGGTCTACATGCCCATGATCCCCGAAGCCGTGGTCACGATGCTCGCAATCGTGCGCCTTGGCGCCATTCACTCCGTTGTCTTCGCCGGCTTCTCGGCTGAAGCGCTCTCGAGTCGCATCCTGGACTCGGACTGTCAGTTCGTCGTCACCGCCGATGGTGCGTTTCGACGCGGTGCGCCCAGTCCGCTGAAGCCCGCCGTGGACGAAGCGTTAGAGTCCTGCCCCAACGTGAAGGCCGTGTTGGTCGTTCGCCGAACCGGTGGCGACGTCGGATGGAACGACGGTCGCGACTACTGGTGGCACGACGTCGTGGAGCGCCAAAGTGACGAGCACACGTGCAAGTCGTTCCCGTCCGAGCAGACAATGTTCATCATGTACACGTCCGGTACAACGGCCAAGCCCAAGGGCATCTTCCACACGACCGGTGGCTACCTCACCCACGCGTCGGCCACGCACCGCCTCATCTTCGACGTGAAGCCCGACACCGATGTCTGCTGGACGGCCGCGGACATCGGCTGGATTACCGGCCACAGTTACATCGTCTACGGACCTCTCATCAATGGCGTGACCCAGGTGATGTACGAGGGACTACCGGATTCCGGTGGTAAAGACCGTTGGTGGAAGATCATCGCCGAGAAGAAGGTGACCATCCTCTATACGGCGCCGACGACGATTCGCACGCTCATGAAGTGGGGAGACGACTGGCCGAAAGGTCACGACCTCTCGAGCCTTCGTCTGCTCGGAACCGTGGGTGAGCCCATCAACCCCGAAGCCTGGATGTGGTACCGCAAGCACATCGGCAACGAGCACTGCCCGATCGTCGACACCTGGTGGCAGACCGAGACCGGGGGCATCATGATCACGCCGTTGCCGGGTATCACGGCCACGAAGCCGGGAGCGGCGATGACACCATTCCCGGGCATTAGCGCGGACATCGTCGACAACGACGGCAACTCCGTCGGTAATGGCGAAGGCGGCTATCTCGTGATCACCGCTCCCTGGCCGGGCATGACCCGCGGCATCTACGGCGACCCCGAGCGATTCAAAGAGACCTACTGGAGTCGATTCCCCGGCAAGTATTTCGCGGGCGACGGTGCCAAGCGCGATGACGCGGGCGACATTTGGTTACTCGGTCGCATTGACGACGTCATGAACATCTCGGGTCACCGACTTTCAACGACCGAGGTCGAACACGCCTTGGTCGGACATCCGTCCGTGGCCGAAGCCGCAGTCGTGGGTGCATCGGACGAGACGACCGGCCAAGCAATTGTGGCCTTCGTGACGTTGAAGATGTCGGCCGAAGACGCGTCGAAAGACCAGGTGATCGTGATCGAGGAGTTGCGCAACCACGTCGCGAAAGTGATTGGACCAATCGCCAAGCCACGCCAGATAATCCTTACGCCCGAGTTGCCCAAGACCCGTTCCGGCAAAATTATGCGTCGCCTGTTGCGCGACGTGGCTGAGAATCGCTCACTTGGAGACGTGACCACCTTGACAGATCCCACCGTTGTCAACATGATCGCCGGGCTCATGGACTCTGACGCCGACTCCGAGGACTGACGCGTAGGTACTGTCCGGTTCGACTCAAAACTTTCGGATTGCGTAGAACGCCACGTTGAATGACGCGCTGAATGACGCGCTGACGAGCGTAGTGACGCCCATTCATCCGTCAGTGAAAGTTTCGCGTCCCGGGCGACAGGTATTAAGTGAAATGGCGTTGCCACACGTAATCCTTGAGATTGGGTGTAAGCGCCCACGACGGAGGAATATGAATGAGCGATGACACGAGTAATAAAAATGAGCACGATGTCCACCATCACGGCGAAGGACATCTCAGCGGTCGACGGCCCCGACTCACGGGCTGGATTCTTACGATGTTCACGGCGCTGGTCGTGGTCGCCGTCGGCTTCGTCGGTGTCGTACTTGGTCACTCCAAAGCAGGCGCGACGTCGACGATCACGGTCACCGGCTCGGGGACGGTGCAGGGCACCCCGGACACGATAAATTTCCAGATCGGCGTCTCGACCGTGAATCCGACCGCGACGGCCGCGTTGACCGAGAACGATCTCAAGGTTCATGCAATGGAGGCCGCACTCTTGAAGAACGGAGTGACCCGGAAAGAAATGCAGACCTCCGGTCTCAATATCTACGACAACACCAACAATCAAGGCGTGGTCACGGGTTTCACGGTCGAAGACACATTAAACGTCACGATGCACAAGGTGCAACGAGCCGGCGCCGCAATCGATGCGGCGGCGCGCGAGGTCGGTAACGGCGTTCAACTGAACGGCGTGTCGTTCACCATCACCAATGACTCATCCCTGTTGCGCGCCGCGCGCATTCGAGCAATGGACAGCGCTCGACTCGCCGCGGGTCAACTCGCCAAGGCCGGCGACGCCCACGTGACTGGCATCGTCAAAATTACGGACAACGAAAACCAGAGCTCTGGGACTTACTACCCACCAGTCGCATTCGGAACGTCCCTGCACGCCTCCGTGCCAATCCAAACGGGCAGCCAACCTGTCAACGTGCAGGTCACGGTCATCTACTCACTGGCCAACTGATTCAGACACATCGGCCGCGTCGGTCTGGACTTCCACCAATTACGAGTCGAAGCCCAGTCCGAAGAGGTCGATCAGTTTGAGCCAAAGGTTGCGACGGCCCTCGTGTTCGTCGGCGTACCTGATCGCCGACTGCGTGATGCGAATGAAGATCCACTTGAACGGCTCAGGCGGGAATGGCATGGGACGCTTTCGAACCATTGTCAATCGGGTGCGGTCCGTCTCGAGCCCGTCCAAGAGATCCAGCATCGTGGCGGCGCCGAACCTGGTCGAGGCGACGCCGAGTCCGGTGTAGCCGAGCACGTAGGCCACTTTGTTCTCGTGTGAAGTTCCCCAGAAGGGTGAAAACCGCGTGCAGGTGTCGATCGCTCCGCCCCAGGCGTGCGTGAACTTCACCCCGGCCAGCTGAGGGAACGTCTTCAGGAAGTGACCGGCGAGTGTTGCGTAGGTCTCGGAGTTGAACTCGTACTCGCGGCGCACTTTGCCACGAAAGTTGTAAATCGTGTCGTAGCCACCCCACAGGATGCAGTTGTCACTCGTGAGGCGGTAGTAGTGAAACTGGTTGCCCGAGTCCGCAATGCCCTCGCGACCCGACCACCCGATGCTCTCGAGTTGAGCCTCGGAGAGAGGTTCGGTGACCATGACGTAGTCGTAGACCGGTACGACGTATTTACGTGTCTTCTTGAGCAGCGACGGAAAGACGTTGGTGCCGAGTGCGACCCTCGCCGCCGTCACCGCACCGTAGGGGGTGTGGACGCGAACGGCGTCGTGCAAATCTTCCAGCCATTCCACCTTGGAGTTCTCGAAGATCTTCACCCCGAGGGAGATGCACACGCGTTCGAGACCCCACACCAGACGCGCCGGGTCGACCAGCGCCGTGCCGTCGTGGTCGAAGAGTGCCCCGACGTACGAGGGGGAGTGCACACGAGCCTGCACCTCCTCCTGGCTGAGCACTTCAACGGTGTCGCCCATGGCGTTTCGACGTTCGGCCTGATCGGCCATGCCCTTGAACTGCCAGGGGGCGACGGCGACCTGGAGTTCTCCGGTGCGCTCGAAATTACACTCGATGCCGTAGCGAGCGATGGTCGCTTCGATCTCGTCGAGGTTCTCTCGTCCGAGTCGTTGGATCAGTTCTATCTCGTCCGGGAAGCGCCGAACGCCATTTAGATAACCGTGCGTGAGTGACGCGGAACAGAATCCGCCGTTGCGGCCCGATGCTCCGGCTCCCGTCTCATACTGCTCGACGACCACTACTTCGCGATCGGGGTCACGCTCTTTGGCGAGCAACGCGGTCCACAGACCCGTGTACCCGGCGCCCACGACGCAAAGGTCGGCACCGATGTCGCCAATGAGGGCGGAGTGCGGGGCTGGCTCCAACGGATCCGAATCGAGCCACCAGAGTTCCGGTTGGACGTCGGCGAGGTGACGTAAGACAAAGGGATCCTTCTTGTCCATACTGTGTCCAGCCAACGGCCGGAATCACCCTCTCTCGGCACTTCCTTTTCGCTCACGCCCCTATTGACGCAACGAACGCCAGCCGTCATGACCGGCCTCAACAGGTCAATTGTAACGGACTGATCGATTTCTCCCAATGATGGAGATGGCCAAATCCCTCACCGGAAGTCCCGGCGTCTCTCGGTAGGCTTCGCTGGGCGCCGCCACGAACCGAAGGAGACCGATGCGATTGGCCAACCTTGAAAGTCGAGCGACCATTGTCGTCGACGATGGCATTGTCGACGTTGCCCGCGCCTCCAACGGCGCATTCTCCGCCTCACTCGACAAGTGCCTCGGTCAACTGGACAAGCTCGACGCCTGGTATCGGTCGGCCCAACCGACGCTCACTGAGAGAGTCGCTATTGAAGATTTCGCGAAAGACGTCAGACTGGGCGCGGTCGTCAGTCCTCAGCAGGTGTTCGCCATTGGCCTTAACTATCGTCAACACGCCGCGGAGACCGGCGTTGAAGTGCCGAAAGAACCCATGGTGTTCACCAAATTCGCTTCGTCACTTTGCGGACCAAACGCCGAAGTGCCGATCCCGGGTCCGTCGACCGACTACGAAGGGGAACTGGTCGTCGTCATCGGAACAACGCTTCGCAACGTGGACGCGACCGACGCCCTCGACGGCGTGGCCGGGTACTGCGTCGGTCAGGACTACTCCGAGCGAGATTTGCAGAACCGTGGAACCCGCCCGCAATTCTCACTCGCCAAATCGTTCAAGAACTTCGCGCCGCTCGGCCCGTGGATAACGACCGCCGATGAGATTCCCAACCCCAACACTCTTTCGATCGTGACGCGAGTGAATGGCGAAACGATGCAGGACTCGAATACGAGCGACATGGTGTTCTCTGTCGCAGAGCTCATCGCGTATCTCTCGTCGGTGTGCGAACTGCGACGCGGCGATGTCATGTTCACTGGTACGCCCGCGGGCGTCGGACAAGCCCGAAAGCCTCCAATATTCCTTAAACCGGGCGACGAGATCGAGACCACCATTGAAGGTCTCGGCACGATCCGAAACATCGCCGTTCATTAATACTGACGACTCCGAATGATAAGTACCACCTTCATGGTTCCTTGCGGCGACACCGCACTCGTCGGAGAGTCATGGACAGGGAATGGACCGACGGGAGTTTGCGCACGACAGAGTTATCAAATCGCTGCCGAGGAGGGACCTTCACTGCGCCACGACGGATAGCGCCTAAACGATGGCGGTCGTCGCCCAAGCCAGATCACGGTGCGGCGCGATCATTTGGCGGGACCTCGCGGAGATGGTCGTAGGGTGCGCCGCTGAGTGATCCTGGGATTCTAAGAAAGAACGCTCGCGCAGTGCCAACACTTGGTGGCGGCCGCAGGAAGGTCGGCCGAGAGACACTCGGGGCACGTCTTCACTGGTGGCGCCGGAGTCGGCGCGCCGAAGACCACGGTCCCTTGACGTGCCATGTACGAGCGATAGGGCACGACCAGCACGAAATAGACAACGGACATGAAAATGACGAAGTAAATGATCGCCGATATGAACGCACCAAGTGCGATGAACTGACCGTTGATCGTCCAACCCAGTCCCGGGCCGTTGGTGGAGTCGCCGGCGAGGGAGTTGATCAACGGCGTGATGATGTTGGAGGTGAAGGACGAGATGAGTGCGCTGAAAGCGAGCGCGACGACCAGTCCCACTGCGATGATTATTAGTTCGCCCCTCATGAGGAAGTTTTTAAATCCCTTGAGCATTTCTCTCTCCAATTCGACGTTTGCCACGACGCTATCCATAGTGAGACGTTTGCGCATTTCTGACGGACGAGAAAGTTCAATCTGAATGGATGGAAGGTCCGCGAAACAAAGTGAATAGATGCATCGCTAGATGTTTGACGTCACGTGGCTGGTCATTGAACGCCGACACCCGTGGTGGACAGATTGCCACGTCCGGTAGTGGTCGGGCTGGGGAGATTCGAACTCCCGATCTCTCGGCCCCCAGCCGAGCGCTCTAGACCAAACTAAGCCACAGCCCGTGAACGAACAATCGTAGTCGCTCGGTCTTCGTTAACCTGTGGGCGCGTGCGCGCCGTGTGCCTGATCGGGATGGGTTAACCACGCTCGTGCCTCGCACAAGTAGGCAATGGTTTCTCCGGTGGCCTTCGCTCGAAGTGCATCGAGAATGCGCTCGTCGAGAGCCTGAACCAATTCGTCAACCGCCATCATCAATCACCTCTTCTCAACCGCCGGCAACGGCGGTCACTATCTCTATCGCGCATCCATCTTGAATTCTCGTGTGTCGCCACTCGGAGCGTCGAACGACGTCGCCGTCGATCGCCACGGCAACGCCCCGTGGTTCGATTGAAAGTCGCTGCAACATTTCCTCTACAGATTCTGCGACGAATTCCTTATCCACGCCGTTCACGCTGATCATGCAAACGCCTCAGCGAATCGGAGCGCCTCGCGCGCGGCGATCGGCGCCAGTGTCACGCCGTGACGAAAATGTCCCGACGACCACGCCCAGCGTCCGTCGCGCAGAACCTCGAAGAATGGACGAAGGTCATCGCTGGCCGGGCGATTACCTTCACGGGTCTCGAGGACGACCGCGGTTTCCAATTCCGGCACGACGTCGAGGGCGTCGCGAAGCAGACGCTGGACCTCACCGACTTGGGCTCCCGACTCGAGACGTTCCTCCGACGAAGCGCCCAGGACGTTGTAGCCGCCTGGGCGACTCACCATGTAAAACGTGGCACCTCTCACGAATGAGCGGATCATGGGTTGCGCGCTTCGGTCAATGCCGCGAACGCGAACCGTGATGCCGTGGACCGGCCGAACCACGTGGCGCCCCGACGTCGTGGCGCCGACGGGAAGCGCGTTGGCACCGGTGGCGATGATGCCGATATCGCCGACGAACGTCGCCGAATCCGTCGTGGCCACAACACGTGTGCCGTCACTACTCACTTCGATCACGGCCTCCCCGATCATCGACACACCGAGTGCCACATTCGCCTCGCTGACCAAGGCGACGACCTGGTCAGGATCGAGCCATGCGTCGCCACCAATTAACAGTCCGTCGCTGATTCGAGGCGAGACGCCTTCAAACATCGCTGGCTCATTCTCCAGCGACACTCGTTGAGGTATAACGCCGAGATCACCGGCTACTCGTGCGAACTGTTCGACCATTCGTCGGTCACTGCCATCCCAACCCAGCAACAGCGTGCCCATTTCAACTATCGAGAGCTCTCGTTGGGTCACCGCACGAAGGTCTGACGCGAATGTGCGCCATGCATCCAGCGCGCCGCTCTGCAGTTCGTAGTTCGCCTCTTCACCAGGGCCGATCTCGGCGATTGGTGCGATCATCCCGGCAGCCGCCCACGTGGCGCCGCCACCCGGTTTGGGATCCAGCAACGTCACCTGCCATCCGTGGTGAGCCAATGCAAATGCGCTCGTTAATCCGATGACGCCCCCGCCGACGACGAGTGCGCGTTGGGCCGACTTCACGAGAACAGCGTAGGCCGATGTCCGAGGAGCATTTTCGTTATGATTGTGGTGGGTCAGCGTTGCCCCGCAAGGAAACGCTATGACAAAGACCCTCTACGACCCCACTTTCGAGCACGACGCCTGCGGTGTGGGTATGGTCGCGGACTTAACCGCGACGCCAACCAATGCGACGATCCTCGACGCGCTGACCATCCTGGAGAATCTCGAGCACCGCGGTGCGTCCGGTTCGGACGTCGACTCGGGTGACGGCGCGGGCGTCCTCATTCAGATGCCCGACGCATTCCTCCGCGATGTGTTCGGCGACGTGTTGCCGCCGTTCGGAGAGTACGGGATTGCGCACTGGATGGTGCCCACGAGTGCCGTCACTGGCGACATTCAACTCGCGATTGAGTCGATACTCAATCGCGTGGGACTCGCGTCGCTTGGGTGGCGCAGCGTGCCAGTCGACTCGACGGTTCTTGGACCGACCTCTCGAGCGTCGGAGCCGGCATTCGTCCAGCAGCTGATTGCAAAGCGCGCGACCGACCCCGCGCCGGATCTCGAGCGCGCGCTGTACTGCGCCCGAAAAGTAATCGAACACACCGTGGATATCTACGCCTCATCGTGTTCACCGCACGTACTCATCTATAAGGGCATGTTGACGGCACCTCAGCTGCGCCAGTATTTCTGCGATCTCCGCGACGACCGACTTACTTCGGCGATTGCCGTCGTGCACAGCCGATTCTCGACGAACGTTCTGCCACGCTGGGACCTCGCGCAGCCTTTCCGCTATATCGCGCACAACGGCGAGATCAACACGGTTCGGGGCAATCGGAATTGGATGACCGCACGCGAGACCTCACTCGAGAGCGACGTGTTGCCGCTGCCCATCGCCGAATTGACGCCTCTGGTCACGACCGGCCTCAGTGACTCCGCGAGTTTCGATGAAGTGGTCGAACTCCTCGTCCAGGCGGGCCGGTCACTGCCGCACGCCGTGCTGATGATGATCCCCGAGGCGTGGGAACGTTCGACCTTCATGAGTGAATCTCGTCGGGACTTCTACCGCTACCACGCGGGCTTGATGGAGCCCTGGGATGGACCGGCATCGGTAACGTTCTGCGACGGCAAGGTCGTGGGCGCGGTGCTGGACCGCAACGGGCTGCGTCCGGCGCGCTACTGGGTCACCAAGGACCAGCGAGTCATATTCGCCAGCGAAGTCGGCGTCTTGCCGGTTGATCCGGCCAACATCGAGCGCAAGGGGCGCTTGCAGCCCGGGCGAGTGTTCTTGGTCGACATCGGGCAGGGCCGCATCATCGACGACGAGGAGTTGAAGCGCACACTGGCGCAGCGCGCGCCCTACGGCGAGTGGCTCCGCGATCAGCAGCGCTCACTCGACGAGATCGACGCGCCGACCATGCTCACGCCGAACCACGCGTCAATCGTGCGTCAGCAGATGAACTTCGGGTACAGCGAGGAGGACCTTCGGCTCATCGTCCGGCACATGGCCCAGGTGAGTGAAGAGCCCATCGGCTCGATGGGCTCGGACTCGACCGTGCCGACGCTGTCAAAGCTCGCGCGGCCACTCTTTGATTTCTTCACGCAACTCTTCGCCCAGGTCACGAATCCACCGCTCGACGCCATCCGTGAAGAACTCGTCACGTCAACACGCGTCACCATCGGCGGCGAGGACAATCTGCTCACCGAGAGCGCGAACCACTGTCACCAGATAGTCCTCCCGTCACCGATACTGAGCATCGACGAACTCGCAAAGATCCGCTATATCGAAGAGTTCGAACGCATGGAGGGTTTCACCACCGTGGTCATCGACGGTCTCTTCGAGGCTCACGGACTCGGCACTGGCGCCGAACGGCTCGCGACAGCAATCGACGCACTCTGCGATGAAGTAGTCGACGAAGTTCATTGCGGGGCGAACATCATCATCTTGTCCGATCGCAACACGACAACCGAACTCGCGGCCATTCCTAGTTTGCTCTTGGCGTCGGCGGTGCATCACCGACTCGTCGACGAACACTTGCGAACGAGTGCGGCATTGATAATGGAATCGGGGGACGTCCGCGAAGTGCATCACGTCGCGCTCTTGCTGGGATTCGGTGCGTCCGCGGTCTGCCCGTACCTCGCGTACGAGTCAATTGACGCGTTGATCGAACAGGGCGAGTTGACGGGCCTCAGCTCATTTGAGGCGCGTTACCAGTACGGCAAATCGCTCAACAAGGGTGTCGTGAAGACGATGTCAAAAATGGGAGTCAGCACTGTCGCCAGCTACGTCGGCTCACAGTTGTTCGAAGCCGTCGGTATCTCCGAATCCGTCCTCGCGAGATACTTCCCGGGCTTCACGTCGCGTCTTGGCGGCATCACCCTCGAACACATCGCGCGCAGCGTTCTCGCCTTGCACGCCAGCGCGTACGAACCGGTCCTCGGCGAGCGAGTGGAGCTGCGAAATAACGGCGAGTACCAGTGGCGTCGTGACGGGGAGATTCACCTGTTCAATCCCCGCACCGTGCAGAAACTGCAACACGCCACCCGCGCGAAGCGCTTCGACATCTTCAAGGAGTACACCTCGCTGGTCGACGATCAGTCCAGTGCGCTCGTGACGTTACGCGGACTCATGAGCCTGGTTCCCAGTCCCACGCCACTGCCGATCGACGAAGTCGAGACGACGGCGTCGATCATCAAGCGTTTCAGTACCGGCGCGATGTCCTACGGCTCGATCTCTGAAGAGGCCCACAGCACCCTCGCCATCGCCATGAACCGCATGGGCGCGAAGTCGAATACCGGTGAGGGCGGTGAGGATGTCGAGCGATTCGACACCTCTGATCCGCAGTGGAATCGCCGTTCGGCGATCAAGCAAGTCGCCTCGGGGCGCTTTGGCGTGACCAGTCGATTCTTGGTCAACGCCGATGACATCCAGATCAAGATGGCTCAGGGCGCGAAGCCGGGCGAGGGGGGACAGCTGCCGGGAACCAAGATCGCGCCCTGGATTGCCAAGACGCGACACTCGACTCCGGGCGTGGGACTGATCTCGCCGCCGCCGCATCACGACATCTACTCGATAGAAGACCTCGCGCAACTTATCTACGACCTCAAGAACGCCAACGACCAGGCACGCATCCACGTGAAGCTCGTGAGCGAACAAGGCGTCGGAACGATCGCGGCGGGCGTCGCGAAAGCGCACGCGGACGTGATACTTATCTCGGGACACGACGGCGGCACCGGGGCCGCTCCCTTGACCTCGCTCAAGCACGCCGGCACCCCGTGGGAACTCGGGCTCGCCGAAACACACCAGACTCTGGCCGCCAACGGTCTTCGCAGCCGCGTCGCTCTCCAGGTCGACGGACAACTGAAAACCGGCCGCGACGTGATCATCGCCGCGCTCTTGGGCGCCGAAGAGTTCGGATTCGCCACCGCGCCGCTCGTCGTCGCGGGCTGCGTGATGATGCGCGTCTGTCACCTCGACACGTGCCCCGTCGGCATCGCCACGCAGAACCCTCGCCTCCGTGAACGCTTCACCGGCCAACCGGAGTTCGTTGAGAACTTCTTCGAATTCATCGCCGAAGAGGTTCGTGAGTACCTCGCGTTACTCGGCGCGCGAACTCTCGAAGAGGTCATCGGTGACGCGACCAGGTTGTCGATCGCTGCGCCGGATGACGAGAACAGCGACCTCGACCTCTCCGCGTTGCTCGTGACCGTTCCACCTGATCAGCGCCATCAGAGTGTGAAGCAGGACCACGGTCTTGATGGCGCGCTCGATTGGACGTTCCTGCACGACGCGGTCAGCGCGGCGTCGCGGACCGCGCCCTTCACCTTCGCGACGCCCATTCGAAACGTGAACCGCGCCGTCGGCACCCTGACCGGCAGTGCCATCACGCGCGCGCTGGGCGAACGAGAACTGCCCGACAACCTCATTCAGATCGACTTGGATGGATCGTCCGGCCAGAGCCTGGGAGCTTTCATGCCGAGTGGCATGACGCTTCGGCTCACGGGCGACGCGAACGACTACGCCGGCAAGGGACTGTCCGGCGGGCGCATCATCATTCGACCCTCGCTCGGGGCCACCTTCGCCAGCGAAGAGAACATCATCGCCGGCAACGTCATTGGCTACGGCGCGACGAGTGGCGAGATCTTCATCAGCGGCGTCGTCGGCGAACGATGCGGCGTGCGCAACTCCGGAGCGACGATCATCGTCGAGGGCACCGGCGATCACGCGTGTGAGTACATGACCGGTGGTGTCGTCGTGATACTCGGTGCGGTCGGGCGAAATCTCGCGGCCGGGATGTCCGGTGGCACGCTGTTCCTCTACGACCCGCAGCGAAGCGTGTATGACCATCTGAGTGCCGGCGTCTACGAGATCGATCCGTTGGAGTTCGATGACGACGCACGGCTCCGCGAGTTGCTGACTCGCTTCGTCGAGGAAACTGGATCACGACGCGCCCAGTCAATCCTCAGTGACTGGCGCGACGCGCGCATGCACTTCGTTCGCATTGAGACCTCGGAGTACCAACGGGTGCGAGACGAGTTGCGAAATGGGTAAGACGACGGGATTTCTGGACTATCCGCGTCAGGGTCCTCATCACCGACCGGTGCCGGTGCGCCTGCGCGACTGGCGCGAGGTGTACGAACCCCAGAGCGATGACGAGGTCTCGACCCAGGGCGCTCGATGTATGGACTGCGGGATCCCGTTCTGCATGCAGGGCTGTCCCTTGGGGAACCGTATCCCGACGTTCAACGATCACGTGTACCGCACGCACTGGGACCGGGCCGCCGAACAACTGTTTGACACCAATAACTTCCCGGAGTTCACCGGTCGGCTCTGTCCCGCGCCGTGTGAGTCGGCCTGCGTGTTAGGGATCTCGGACAGTCCGGTCACGATCGAACGGATCGAATACGAGGTCGCCGAACACGCCTTCGCCCACGGCTTGGAGGTCGCCCACGTCGCCGCATCCGCAACGGGTAAGCGCGTCGCCGTCGTCGGCTCCGGACCGGCCGGACTGGCGGCGGCCGCGCAGCTCGCGAGCGTCGGCCACGACGTGCACGTCTTCGAACGAAGTGACGCCATCGGCGGACTCTTGCGCTATGGCATACCGGAGTTCAAATTGGAGAAGGCGATCCTCGATCGACGCCTTGAAGTGATGGAGACGTCCGGAATCACCTTTCACACCAATGTATGCGTCGGCGACGACGAGACGCGCCTGGAGGACCTCCAGGGTGCCTTCGACGCCGTCGTGCTCGCGCTCGGATCGACGCGACCTCGTCTGATCCCAGTGCCGGGATCGCATTTGAGCGGCGTCTATCCCGCGATGACGTATCTCGAGGCCGCGAATCGTGCGGTGCGTGACGATGACACGTCACCCATCGACGCCAAGGACCAGCACGTCATCATCTTGGGTGGTGGCGACACGGGTGCCGACTGTCTGGGCACCGTGCACCGACAAGGGGCCCGCTCCGTCGTCCAGATCGAGATTCTGGAGCGTCCCCCGGATGATCGGCCCGACGATCAGCCCTGGCCCACCATGGCGAGGATTTTCAAGTCGTCGCCCGCGCACGACGAAGGCGGGGAGCGACGCTTTTCGACCGAGACTCTCGAGTTCCACGGCGTCGATCAGATCGAACGAATCGTCGTTCGCGATGATACGAGCAATGACTCCATTTTCATGTCCGCCGATCTCGTTTTGATCGCGGCCGGCTTCGTCGGACCCGAACTCGATCAGCTCGGCCTCGCCGGTGAACCTTTCGTCACCTCACGCGCCACGCTCTCCGTCGACAGCCAGTGGCGTATCGACGCGTTGGGAGGCCCAGCGCCCGTCTTTGCCTGCGGCGACGCGGTTCGGGGACAGAGCCTGATCGTCTGGGCCATCGCCGAAGGCCGAAGCGCCGCCGCCGCGGTCGACGCCTATCTCTCGGAGCGTACGAGTGTCCTTCCGGCCCCCGTGACGCCCTACAGCCTTTCCTGGTAGCGAACTCGGTGTGCGTCAAAGAGTTTGTAGCATCGTCGCAACGGGACTAGAGGGGGATCAGTGCAAAGCACGATGCAAGACGCGCCACTACTCATCAGCGGCATCATCCGCCACGGTGAGTACGTGTACTCCGAGAAGAAAGTATTAACCGTCACGCTCGAGGGCGTTGAGGAGGCGACGTTCTTCGAAGTCGCCAAGCGCGCCGAACAGTTGGCCGCCGCGCTCACCAAGCTCGGCGTGCACCAAGGCGATCGGGTCGCGACCTTCATGTGGAACAACCAGGCACACATGGAGGCGTACGTCGCCATTCCGTGCATGGGCGCGGTTCTCCACACGCTCAACATCCGGCTCTTTCCCGAACAGTTGGCTTTCATCGTCAATCACGCGGAGGACTCGGTGATCATTGTCGACAGTTCGCTCGTTCCCGCGCTCGCAAAGATCCGCGACCAGATCCCCACGGTCAAGCACATCATCGTCCACGGTCCCGACGACAGTGGACTGCTCGGTTCGACGATCGACTACGAGACTTTCCTCTCGGCCGAATCGCCCGGTTTCGAGTGGCCGGAGTTGGACGAGCGTTCGGCCGCCATCATGTGTTACACCTCCGGGACGACGGGGAACCCTAAAGGCGTGGTGTACTCACATCGTTCGACCTGGTTGCACTCGATGGCCTCGACGACCTCCAATTCGATCGGGCTCAGCGAGCGCGATCGCTGTCTCTTGATTGTTCCGATGTTTCACGTCAACGCCTGGGGAGCGGCCTACACCGCGTTCTTCGCCGGCACCGAGTTGATCATGCCCCAGATGTTCTTGCAGGGTGAACCGATCATCAAGATGATTCAAGAGTTGCGACCGACCGTCTCGCTCGGCGTCCCGACCATTTGGAACGACGTGCTACGAGCCGCGGAGAGCAATCCCGACGCTGATCTCTCGAGCCTTCGTGGCATCGTCGCCGGTGGCGCGGCCGTTCCGCGAGTAATGATTGAAGCCTTCCGCGACCGATTCGGCATCGACGTAATCCAGGGGTGGGGAATGACCGAGACGAGTCCTTTGGCCGCGGTGTCGATACCGCCGTCCGGTACGCCCACTGACATGCAGATTGACTATCGTGTGAAGGCCGGTCGCGTCGTCGGCGGCGTCGAAGTACGCATCAGCGCCGACGACGGGACGATTCTTCCGCGCGACGGGAAGACCGTCGGCGAATTCGAGATCCGTGGTCCCTGGATCACCGGTTCCTATTTCGGCGTCGACGCCCCCGAGAGATTCCACGACGGATGGCTGCGCACTGGCGACATCGGCTCGATAGACGGCGAAGGATTCATGACGATCAGCGACCGATCCAAGGACGTCATCAAGTCCGGCGGGGAGTGGATCAGTTCAGTGGACCTCGAGGGCGCGTTGATGGCCCACCCGGCCGTCTTTGAGGCCGCCGTGATCGCCGTGCCCGACGAACGCTGGCAAGAACGTCCGCTGTGCTGCGTCGTGCTGCGTCCCGGCGCCAGCGCGAACGCCGAAGAACTTCGTGAGTTCTTGTCCACCCGGGTCGCGAAGTGGTGGCTGCCCGAACGTTGGGCGTTCATCGAGAGCGTCCCCAAGACCAGTGTCGGCAAATTCGACAAGAAGGTGCTGCGCGCCGAATACGCCGAGCACGAGTTGCCCTTCGAGACGCTCGCCTAGTGGAGTCCTTCGACACTTTGGCCGACGAGGTCGGCGCACTCGAGAGCCGTGTCGCCGACGCCATCTTCGACACCGTGCGCGAGCAGCTTCGTTCGCCCGGCGCTGACGAGGCGAAGGAGTTGGAGCGCAGGCTCGCCAAGGTCCGTCGTAGTCTGCAGAAGGCCGAGATGCTGCTGCGCGGCGCCAGCGACGACTAGTTCCAGTCGTTGATCTGGTTGATCAAGAGCCGCAGATTCACGTAGTTGCGACCGTCGAAGGCGAAGGAAATCGTCGTGTCATCTTCCATCGCGTACCCGACTCCCTGGGCGAAGCGGGGCACGGTGTTCGCCAGCGCCGCGAGTTGCGATTCGCTGGGACGACGTCGAACCTTGATGTAGCCGCGATCGCCGCGCACCTCGAAGCGCACGTAGTTGGAGAAGAAGTGATCGATCTCCTCGACCGCCTCCTCGATTGACGTACAGATCCGAACGAGACACATGTCGTTTTCGTCGATGTAGTGATCGGCGATGATCGCGTTGTCGACGAAACTCATCCACTGATTCCAAAACGTTCCATTCGGTGAGTCGACCAGCACCACCGGCGCCGGTGAGGTCTTGCCCGTATGGAGCAAGGTCAGAACTTCAAAGGTCTCGTCCATAGTGCCGAGACCGCCGGGAAATATTGCGAACGCGTTCGAAGGTCGCGTCATGGCGACCTTTCGAGTGAAGAAATACTGCATCGCCACGAGCATGGTTTCGGCGTCGATGTAGGGGTTGGAGAACTGCTCGAACGGCAGTTCGATGTTCACGCCGAGCGTGTGCTCTCGCCCGGCACCTTTCGCCGAGGCTTCCATGATCCCGGGTCCGGCGCCCGAAATGATCATCCAACCGCGTTCGGCCATCGCGGCCCCGAGCGCACGCGCCATCTCGTAGAGCGAGTGCGCGATGTCCGTGCGCGCCGACCCGAACACGGCCAGTTTGGGGACGTCGCGCCATTGAGAGAACAGCGTCGACGCCTCGGTCAACTCATCGAGAGCCTGCACGGCCACGCGCAAATCGCCGAGGTTGTTGTCAACCTTCGCGAGTTCCACGAAGCGAACGAGCAGCGCGCGAAAGACCTCGATGCGCTCATCAGAGAGCGCGGAGTCGCGCCGCAACTCGTCAAGGAACCCTTCGATCAACTCATCCATGGCTACAGCGTCTGATAGAGGGTGCTTCGCTGAACCAAGGGTCGTCCCAACGGCTCGACGAGTTCACGCAGCGTGTCGACGTCCATCTCCTGGCCGTGGCTGGCGCCCGCCGCTCGCGAAATGTTCTCGTCCATCAAGGTGCCGCCCACGTCGTTTGCTCCGGCGTCGAGAATGCGGCGCGAACCTTCCACGCCC
>Ga0182030_10012355_pt1 | contig 17108 bp, 12 predicted proteins | sample 812S3MmetaG_FD_121299 | JGI IMG/M metagenome (GOLD analysis project Ga0182030, IMG submission 121299) | Permafrost microbial communities from Stordalen Mire, Sweden - 812S3M metaG (Illumina Assembly) | ecosystem: Environmental > Terrestrial > Soil > Wetlands > Permafrost | place: Sweden...
CGGGACTTTATATATCTGTTTACGTTGGCGTTTTCAGCAACAAATAACCGCCTATCAACCCAAAAAGAATATCTGAAGACCATGCAGCCAGAGCGGCTGGAAGATAATTGACATTGCCCAGCGCCCCGAAAAGACTATCAACAACAAAGTAAAGCAACGCCACTCCAATGGCCCAGGCAATGCCGGTCAGTGAGCCGCGTCGTCCCATGGAAAGCGCAAACGGAATAGCCAACGCTGCCATCACCACGGCGATGAATGGATACGCCAGTTTGTGCCACAACGCTACGCGCAGTCGCATCGTATCAAAGCCGCTTTGGCGCAGATCGCTGATGTAGTGGTCAAGCTGGCTGAAGTTCATCTCCTGCGATTGCTCTTCTTTCTTGCTGAAGTAGCTAGGCTCTTCATGAATCTCAGAGAAGTAGGTTTGCTGAAACTCGTGGTAACTGCCATCGACAACACTGGTGCCAACGAAATCGCGTTGCCAGCCGTCAGTAAAGTGCCATCTTCCAGCGTCCTGGTCCCACGAGGCACGAGCGGCAAAGATGCGCCGCGTCAGCGCAAAGCTGGCTGGATCGAACTCGAAGACCGACAGGTTGGCAAACTCATTGCGGTAAGAATCGAAGTACTGGTAGTAGAAGATTCTTCCCGCCTCACCCGCGCGCGGTTCGCCGAAGATCCATTTCTGCTCTGGATGCAGAACTGTCTGCGCCGGTTTTCCCTTGATGATATTGCGCAGAGCTTCTTGCCTTTGATTGGCCTGCGGAAGATAGAATTCGTCGAAGAGAAAGAGGCTGACTGCAAGAATCGCGGAGATGGAAACGACTGGAACCACGAGCCTGTAGATGCTGATGCCTGTGGCCTTCATGGCCACGATCTCCGAGTTGCGGTTGAGCACTCCGAAAGTGACCAGCACGGCAATCAACACTGCCAGCGGCGTGATCTGATAAAGCATCATCGGGGTCAGGTTCACCAGATAGTCTCCAACTGTGAACAGAGAAATATGGAAACGTAGAATGTCACCCAGCAGTTCAAATGTGGTGAAGACCAGCATCAACATAACAAAGCCCACCAGCACCAGAAAGAATATTGAGAGAAACTCTCGCACCACATATGCGTCCAGAATGCGCGGAAAAACGTTGCGTGGTTTTGTGCGTTGGGTGCGCGGTTGCAACTTGGTTAACAAGCCGCCGAGTGTAACGCCGTTGGTCGTTGCGCAAGGCTTTGGCGTGCGTGAAGTCCATGCAGAAAAAGCACTGAGGACGCGGCCACCGCTGGCCATCTGCCATAGCAGAAAGATGCCGCCAGTGGCGAAGATCAGATTCGCCGCCCATACCGCCAGAAACGCTGGAATCTTGTTTTGCTGTCCTAATGCGATTCCAAATGTCGAGAGCAAGTAATACAAGCTGACCAACAAAATGGTAAAAACCCACGCCGAACTTCTGCCGCCGCGCCGCGAGGTCACACCTAACGGTATTCCCACCAGCATCAGCACCAGACACGCTGCCGGATAAGAAAATCGTTTGTGCAACTCGATCAGAAATCGCTTGCCGTTGGGTTCACGCGCACGCGCAAACAGCGTGTTCATGGGCATGGCGTAGATATTCGTGTCCATGCGACCCAGATGACCTTCGCTCTGCTGACTTGCAACAAAGGGAAGATCCTCCACAGCAAACGTCTCGATGTTGTACTGTTGCGGCTGACCGACGACCGTCTCGTGTTCAGTCCCATTACGCAACCGCATCAGCAACCCCTGGGTCGAATCGCTTACTACCGTCGCGGAGGCAGCAGTCATAATCTTGGGGGTGGTTGGATCGCTTACATCAGCAATGAAAACCTGCTTCCAATTCGCCGCCCCTGAGCCTGAAAGCACGTCCTGCACATAGAGAACGTAGTTGCGAAAATCTTCGTCAAAGACGCGCGGCTGGATCGTGAACGAGGCCTGCGAGGCGAGCGCCTTGTCCATCTCCATAATGGCCTGATTGGCGCGAGGAGCCTCGAACAGACTGTTGCCCAGCCCCAACAGAGTGCCGCCAAACGCCACAATCGAGCCAACCCACACAAAATAGCCTATGCCTAGACCTGATGCGCGCATGGCAATGATCTCGCTGTCAGCTGCCAATCGGCTCAACCCCAGCATGATGCCAACCAGCACAGCCATCGGAATCGTGACCATGAATATATTGGGCATCAGGAAGAGAATCACTTTCAATACGCCAGTAATCGCGGAGTTGCTGCGCACCATCAACTCCAAAAGATGGGGCAGTTCCTTCATAAACAACACAAAGGTAAATAGCGCGCAACCGATGAGCGTTTGGAAGAGTATTTCACCGAGAATGTAACGGGTCAGAATGCGCACAGAATGGCTCTGTGGTTAGTTTATCGTGCCGACCTACTTTGTGCTGGGCACCCAGCCGCGCAACCTCAAGCTGTTGCCCAGTACGCAAACCGAGCTGAGCGCCATGGCTGCGGCTGCAAGCCAGGGCGTGAGCAGAATATGAAACTGCGGATATAAGACTCCAGCCGCCAGCGGAATCCCCAACACGTTGTAGCCAGCGGCCCATGCAAGGTTTTGTCGCATCACACGCAGCGTAGCCCGTGCCAGTTCAAGTGCAGCAGGAATCGCCGCAGGCTGTGCGCGTATCAACAGCACATCGCCAGCCTCTTGCGCCAGGTCGGTGCCAGATCCCATCGCAATTCCGGCGTCAGCTTGAGCCAGCGCAGCAGCGTCGTTGATGCCGTCGCCCACCATGGCCACGCGCAATCCATCCTGCTGAAGAGCGCGAATGCGGGCCAGCTTGCCAGCCGGGTCAAGCCCTGCTTCCACTTCGGCAATTCCAATCTGCTGAGCAATCGGCGCAGCCGCCGCAGCCGAGTCGCCGGTCAACATCAGCACCCGTAGACCAGCATTACGAAGTGCGACTATGGCCTCAGTAGCATCCGGACGCAGCGCATCGCAGGCATCGAAAAAACAGGCCGGCATACCGTCGACTGCCATCCACAAGCGGGTGACTCCTGGTGCAGGCGGCTCAGCGCCACTTGGCAATACGATGAAATACTCCTGAAACAACGCCTCATTGCCCAGTAGGCACTCATGATTTCCAATATTCGCAATCAGACCGCGACCAGGCATAACCTGCACCTCGATTGCGGACTTCCAAATAATTTCCCGCTCTCTGGCCGCATCCAGTATGGCGAGCGCCAGCGGATGATTGGATCGTTCTTCAGCAGCCGCAGCGATGCGCAGCAGATCTGTATCAGAGCGGTCGGTAAGGGGATGAATCCCCGCCAGCACAGGTCTTCCCACCGTCAATGTTCCCGTTTTATCCAAAACAATTACGTCCAGATGTGCCAGCCGCTCCAGTGCTTCACCGCCTTTGAATAACACTCCAAGTTGCGCGCCTCGGCCAACGGCGACTGTGAGCGCGGCAGGCACAGCCAACCCCATTGCGCAAGGACAGGCAATCACCAACACGGCAACAGTGTTTGCCAACGCCAGCGGCAACGAGTGCGCCGCAATCAACCATGTCAAAAAGGTTGCAACTGCAAGCGCCAATACCACGGGTACAAAAGCAGCACTCGCTCTGTCCGCCAGCCGCTCCATCGGCGCGCGTGAGCCTTGTGCCTGTTGCACCATGCGCGTGATCTGCGCCAACACGGTTGCTTCGCCCAGCGATTCCGCTTTGCAAACCACGGCACCGTCGTAGTTGAGCGAGCCTGCCAGCACGCGGCCTCCAACGCCGCGCGGCTGCGGTGTTGCCTCGCCCGTCAGCATGGATTCATCCACCGTAGTACGGCCATCGAGGATGCTTGCATCCACAGGAAACCGCTCTCCCGGCAAGATCACCACGCTATCACCCTTTTCAATCTCTCCAAGCGGCACAACTGTCTCAACACCGTCGCGCACACGCCGAGCCGTTGCGGGGCGTAGCCTGCTCAGCGAGTCCAATGCAGCCAGAGCGCGGCGTTTGGCGCGGGCTTCCAGCGTTTTCCCCAATAACAAAAAGCCAATGATAAGCAGTACCGCATCAAAATAAACATCGCGGCCAATAGCAGGCAAGATCGTTGCATAGGCAGAGTAAGCAAAGGCCACGCCGGTTCCCAAACTCACCAGCGTGTTCATATTTGTGGTTCCGTGAAGCAGGCTGCGCACCGCGCTCTGATAGATTCCGCGCCCAGCCCAGATCATCATGACAGCGGTGAGCGCCAGCAGAGACCAGCGAAGCAGTTCAGGCGGCAGCGCATACAACCACGGCAAAAGGCGCATCAGGCCATGGTCCAGTGCGCCCATCTGGCTTCCGAGTGGCATCGCGAGCAACATCGCTGCCGCTCCAGCAATCAGCGTTGCATACGCCTTGCGCTCGGCTCCACTCTCAAGTTCATTCGATTGCGTTGCAGACGAAGCATCGGCGCGAGGAAGCACCGCATCATAGCCCGCTGCGCGAATCGCCTCGATCAATTTATCAGGAGTGGTGGCGGCAGGATCGAAGACTACGCTGGCTTGATTGGCGATCAGATCGACGTGTGCCGAATCAACTCCAGTTGCGGCACGAAGCGCCTCTTCCACATGATGCTGGCACGAGGCACAGGTCATGCCCAACACTGGCAGCGTCAGCGATTCTGTTGTGGAAGTAGCCATTCAAGATTCCAGATGCGCTGTAAAGCCAACTTTGCTTAGTGCCGCAAGCACAGGCTCAACTGGTGCCGACTCCATGCTGGCGGTAAATCGCGCCGCGCCCACGCGCACTTCGTTCACCACCACGCCCTCGACCGAAGCCAGAGCCTGACCAACCCGCTTTACGCAGGAGCCGCAGTGCATCCCATCAATTCGCAGTGTGAATTCCGCCATTCCACTCTCCCGATTCCTTCGATGATACGCTGACAGGAACGATGCGGGAATGGAATTTGAGAACGAATCTTTGTGAAATACACTCAGTTAAAATACCCATGCTAGGATCTTGGCATGGGCACGGTTACATTCGACAGGAGATCAAACAGCACCAGAACCCGCAGCAGCATCCCAATCTTCCGCGTCGATAAAGCATTGCAGCAACTTTGACTGGTTCAGGCGATTGGCTTTTGCAATCGTACTGCTCTCGGCAAGCTCGTTGCGTTCATGGGCTTCAATCCACGACAGCAGACAACGCTCACGGGATGCGGTTCCCAGCAATGCCTGACGAATCTCATCGCGCAATGGCAACTCAGGAGCCAGCGTTTCCATGGATTGACGCATCATGGCGGGCAGCAGGCTGAGCATTCCCGTCAAATACTGCTCATCTGGTTCCAGATCGCTGAGTGTTGCCGCCAACTCGCAGAAGCGCGCGCGCACCAGCGCCATATGTAAAATCTCCGGCGGCTGCTCGGCGTTGATTTCGCTCAGAATCGCCAGCGTCGCAATACGGCGGAAGGTGTTTTCTCCAATCACTATAATCGCTGATTCAATCGAGCGTACCTCCTGGCGCAGCCCATAGATGGGCGAGTTGACCAGGCGAAGCAACCGGTAAGTAAGAGCCGCATCGCGCATCACCAGCGGACCCACCTTGCGCAGATCCAGATGATACTTGTGCAGTTGGCGCATCAACTCAAAGTGCGAGGCGCGGTTTGCGGGAATCTTTGAAGTACGAATCAACTCTGGATGGCAGAAGTAGTAACCCTGAAAATATGTGAAGCCCGCCTCGCGTGCCTTGCGATAGACCTCTTGCGTCTCAACCTTGTTGGCGATCTTCATCATCGAGGAATCCTTGAGCCGCAGGCGCATCTGCTGACATTCTGCGGCCCCGAGCTCGGCAAAATTGACCTTGATGAAATCCACCAGATCGAGCAAAGGATGTGACAAATCTTTTCCGGTAAAATCAACCAGCGCCAGTCGGAATTTGGAATCCTTGAGCTTGCGACAAACGCCGATCAACCACGGCGATACCTCCATGCTTGCCGATAGCTCCAGAACCGACGTAGCCGGTGGCAGTACGGTTACCAACTGCTCGGTCAGTGCTTCGCCCGTGCAGTTTACAAAGGCGGGAAGCCCATTGGTGAAGCGGTCAACTCCGAAGATCAATGTGTCATCGAGAATGGCGCGGGTGGCTTGAACACTTTTGGATTCAAGAACTGTATTGGGATTGATCTCGAAGTGCAATTCGTATCCGTACACTCTGCTCTTCTCGTCGAGAATTGGTTGACGCGCAATATAGCGCATCTCTCCCGCGTCCGCCCGGGCTTCCAGGATGTCGGCCGTAGTCATCGAGTGGATAGTTGACATACTTGAACTCATCGGCAGAAATGGGATTACCATGAAGTTTTTGTCTGTGTATCAGTGATACTGCTGATTCCTTGGAAATGAAATCACTTTCTCGCCCGGGTTACGGTAAAGTGGGTGTAATCGTATTGGAGCGAATCAATGCAGCGTGAGTTTCCCACAGCACCGTTGGTGGGTGTCGGCGCAGTGCTAGTCGATCAAGGGCGGGTGCTGCTGGTGAAGCGAGCCACGGAGCCGCTCAAAGGCCAATGGTCGTTACCAGGCGGCTTACTTGAACTTGGAGAGGGGCTGCTCGACGCGGTAGTTCGCGAGGTTGCAGAAGAGACCGGGCTTGTTGTCAAACCGATCGAATTGATTGAATTACTCGACCGCATTCATCACCTCGATGGTCGCGTCCAATACCATTACGTCATTGCAGACTATCTCTGTCGCGTCACCGGAGGCACATTGCAGGCCGCCTCTGACGCCGCAGCAGTTCGATGGGTTGAACGCACGGAATGGAACCAACTCAATGGTCATTTGGATAGACTTAAAATTGATCCGGTGACAGTGCGTGTCATTGAGTTAGGATTGCAGCGAGCACACCTGTTAGCGAGGCAAGCAAATGATTAGTCAAAACAAGAAACGCATTGGATTTATCAGTATCGCGTTGATTTTTCTAGCCGCTTTTGCTCTGTGGGAACGTCCTGTAAGCGGCGTTTACTTCAAAGTGCTGATGCCTCTGCGACTGTGTATTGCAGGTGCGCAGAGCCGCTCGGTCACGGTTGCTGGTCATCGCATTCATTACGATGTTCTGGGTCCAACCGATGGCCCACCGGTGGTGCTGGTGCATGGATTGGGTGGTCGCGCCGAAGAATGGCTGCCTCTGGCACCTTATCTCGTCCAAGCCGGTTTCCGCGTCTATCTGCCCGATCTGCTTGGTTATGGTCGTAGCCAACAGCCTGCTGATTTTTCATATTCTGTGCACGACGAGGCCGAAGTTGTGATCGAATTTCTTGATGCACTCGGATTAAAGCAAGTTGACCTGGGCGGTATCTCGATGGGCGGAGGGATCGTGCAACACGTTGCCGCGCTGCATCCTGAGCACGTGCGGCGATTGATGCTCTTCGACGCTGTCGGAATCTATGAACAGCCCAATTGGGATACGAACCTTTTTACTCCTGCCACGCCAGCGGATGTGGACAAGATCAATGCGCTGCTCTATCCGCATCCGGTGGTAGTGCCCAGATTTATAGCTCGCGACATTGTGCGCCTCACCGATCAAAACGGCTGGGTGATTCATCGCGCTCTGGTCACTATGCTTACCGGTCGTGACGCTACAGACAGCCTGTTGCCCCAATTGAAGATGCCAGTGCTGATCGTCTGGGGAGCGGATGACAAAATTCTGCCAATGCATCAGGGAGAGAAGATGCATCAGTTGGTTCCGCAATCTGAGTTGGATATATTCCCTGACTGCGGCCACATGGCTCCAATGCAGTGCTCGGCACAGGTAGGACCAAAGGTTGTGCAGTTTGTAACGCATTAACGCGCCGTTTTTACTATTGATTTGAACTTGATTGATCAGCAAGCGGGGGACGAGCAATGCTCGTCCCCCGCTTGATTTTCTGGCGCAAATTTTAGAAACTCATTCGTGCACTTAGTTGAATCTCACGTCCAGGTGTGGCTACCTCCGTGATGCTGCCAAAGCTGGAGGTATTAACAAAACGATTTGGCGTTCCAAGATTCGTGTGGTTGAGTGCGTTGAAGAACTCGGCGCGAGCCTCGAACCTGCCTTTTTCAGCCACATTGAAACCGCGGACCAACGCCACATCCATTGTCTGCAAGCCAGGACCATAGACCGTGTTTCTGCCCACGTTTCCAAAGGTGTATGCGGGCGGCGCGGTAAAGGCACCTGGGCTGAACCACGTCGTCGAATTGTGAGTCCCTGACCCAAATATATTCTTCCCGGTAAGGTTGGCGCGAATCGGATTTTCACCCACGACTGTTCCTGCGTTCGCTGTGTCACCAAAGACAGAGATGGTAAGTGGGAAACCGCTCTGTGCCTGGTATTCCACCGAGCCGCGCCAATCGCGAGTGAGAGAACGAGTGAGTCGGTTGAGTGCATAGACAGGCGGAGTGTAGACGGCGCTGACAGCAACGCGCTGGCGAATATCGCATCCCGGCCCTTTTTCCGCGTTCAGGTCGTTGTTGTTCTGCGGAGTGGCCGCTTCAAACATGGGCGAACGGAAGTCAGGCGCGTTCTCAAGCTCCTTGGCGAATGTATAGTTGGCCAAAAAGCTGAGACGGTTGGTTGCGCGGCGGCGCACGTTCACGTAGCCCGCGTCGTACCAGCTTTGCGAAGTGTTCTCAAGCAGGTTGATGGTGCTCACGGGAAATGTAGTGCTGGCAACTGTAACCGTGGACGGAAAGACAGTGTTTGTCACAAAACTGATCTTCGGGAACGGGCGCCTTGGCTGAATCAGACCCGGCCCTGGTTGCGCATTGTTGATAAGGTGCGAGCGTTGAAGATGAAATCCACCCGCGCCTAGATAGCCAACTTCGAGTGTCGTCTGGTCGCCCAACTGCTTTTCGAGAGAGGCACTCCTCTGCTGCACGTATTGCGCGGGTGCATGCAATTGCAGCCCAGTAAAGCTGACCGCAGTTGTGCCTAGCACTGGAGTGGGAAAGTTCAGAGTCGTGATGCTAGGAATGTATGGATCACTCTGCGCCGTCTCTGGGAAGACGTAAGGTACGTTGTGGCGTTGATTGCACCAGGTGTTCATATCCACAGGCGTATAGAAAATTCCGTATGCGATATGGGCCACCAGACCCAGCCGAGGCATACTCTGTGCCAGACCCAGTCGCGGTGCAAAGTTGGTGTGGTTGGCATACATCAGGCCGCGCGGATAACCATTCTGTCCACCGATGAAAACCTGCGGCGTACCGCTGGAAAGATCGAGGTTGCTGTTCGTATAATCGACGTCGATGAGAGGACTCATGAACTCATAACGCAGTCCGTAAGTGAGCGTTGTGGTAGCAGTCATCCGCCATGCGTCTTGTCCATAGCCGTTGGCATACCACTGATGCAAGTTCATCTGTGGAATACCAGCCTGCCCCTGTCGCGCTGCCGGAAGGCCAAGCAGAAAACTGGCAAGAGCCGATCCTGTACTGCCATCGTTCAGCGCGTATTGCGTTGTATAACCGTTGGTGTATTGGTAGTAGCCACGATTCTGAAAGAAGCCCCACATGGGCCAGATGTATTTTTGATATGCGCCGCCAAACTTGGTGCTGTGACGGCCCATCTGCCAACTCAACGAATCGCGTCCTTCAATCACTGTGTCCCAGGCCTTCATGGGTGTTGCAAGATAGTTGTCGCCGAGTGGTGAATATCCTTGCACGTTGAAGTACGGTGCACCCCAGGCCTTGGGTCCGCCGAAGCCGGTCCCTGTAATTCCCAACTCATCCACAATGTCGTTGGTGCTGGCGCTCTCGGTTGTATGCGACATAGCTAGTCGCGAAACCGCTAGCGACGCCATGTTGACTATGTGTGTTGAGATGACGCGATTCCATGCCAATGTTCCTTGCTCTGAGAAGTTGTCGTGATACAAACCAAACCCGGGCAAACCTTCAGGCATAAAGCCATATTCGCTGGCTGCCGAGTAGCGGAAGAATGCTGTATCGCCGTTGGCAAAGCTATGGTCCACGCGAATCGTTCCCTGGTCGTCGGTCATGTGTTCCTTGCGCGTATCAAGAAAATTATTGGCATCGTTGCCCGCGCCGACTACGGTCGGTTGCCCCATCATGGTAGATGTGCCCATATCCATCGTGTTGGGTTGCGGCGTGTATTTGTTCAGCATGATGGAAGCTGCTTTTGTAAGTCGGCTCGGAGGAATCACATTCTTTACGCCGTTATAAGAAAACTGTTGCCGAATGTTTTGAGGATTCGTTTTGCTCACAGGCAAACTGGGGTTATAACTCGGATTGGTCACAGTCGTGGATGGGTCATAAATATCGACACCGCTCTGGCTGAAGTCGCCTGTTGCCTCGGCAGCAGTTGGTACTGTGTCTACCATCGCATCAATTTGTACGTGGCGCAGAGCTTCATAATTTGTAAAGAAGAAGGTCTTGCCGGTATGTTTGATGGGGCCGCCCAGCGATGCACCAAAGTTGTTTTGTACCAGAAAATTCGATCCGCCCATCTGATTAAATGAATGCGCGTCCATGTCGCCGTTGCGCACAAACTCGTAAGCAGTTCCGTGAAAACGACTCGACCCTGTGCGTGTAACAATGTTGATCTGCCCGCCTCCCGCACCGCCCATCTCGGCAGAATAACTGCCGGTCTGTACCTCGAACTCCTGCACCGCATCTGGAGATGGACTAAGATTTTGTGTACTGAAAGTAGGGTCAGTATTTGTTGTCCCATCAAGCAGGAAATAATTTGCGTTGGGGCGGCTTCCGCCGATGCTTACCGCAGAGCGTTGACCAGGTCTCCAATAAAGCGAACTCATATCTCCAACCGATGCGCCGTGGCTGATGTGCGCACCAGGAACAGTCAATATAAGATCGATCAGCATACGACCATTCAGCGGCAGCGAATCCACTGACCGTTGATCGACCACCTCTCCTACACTTGCATCCTGTGTCTTCAGCAACTCGCGCGCCGCATCCACCGTCACCGTTTGATTATCGCTGCCAAGCGTCAACTGCAAATCGAAAGTGGCTTGCTGTCCGACTTCGAGTACCAGCGACTCTGTGGCCTGCTTGAATCCAGGACTATCGACAGCCAGTGTGTATGTGCCCGGCTGCAAGGCTGCAACCTCATAAAGTCCGGTAGCGTTTGATCTCACAGTGCGCTCTGCGCCGGTCTCTTTGGCCGTGATGCTGATCTTTGCGCCGACGATGGGACGATGCTGCGGGTCCAGAATCGATCCGCGCACCGTTGCGTAGTTGCTTTGTGCCTGAGTTGTTATCAAGCCGAATGCAAGACAAAGAACAATCAGAATGGTTCTGCGTATCATAGCTCTCCTCGAGAAATACATCTGGTTACTGAATGCCTGCGGGTAAGGCAGGAATCTTAGATCGGGAACATACTTTGTGTGCCCGATTAGGTGTTGTAGTTGTGCTGTCTTGAATAAGTGAGACGATGAAAAAAGACGCACTCTATCAACCGCAAGTCTATAGTTTGACCACTACAGCGTCATCATCTAAAGGATTGGTTTCAGGTTCATCCGTTCGGTTGAGTTAGAAACGCAACGGCCACTCCGCATTGCAGAGTGGCCGTTGATATTATGCGAAAGTAACAATTGGAGTAAAGGGACTAAATGCCAATCACCGCGCAGAGTTCCTTAACCGATTCAGCGCTCTTCTTCAGTGCGGCATCTTCTTCGGCAGTCAGCTTGATTTCGATGATCTGTTCGAGTCCCGCCGCGCCCAGCTTGCAAGGCACGCCGATGTAATAGCCATCAATGCCGTATTCACCTTGCAGATAAGCGGCACAAGGCAGAATCTTCTTCTTGTCCTTGAGGATCGCCTCGACCATCTCGACGGCTGCAGCTGAAGGCGCATAATAGGCGCTGCCGGTTTTTAGATACTTCACAATCTCCGCGCCGCCGTCGCGTGTGCGTTGCACAATCGCTTCCAGACGATCCGGAGCAATCAGTTCAGTGATGGGAATGCCAGCCACCGTCGAGTAGCGTGGCAGAGGAACCATCGTATCGCCGTGGCCGCCCAGCACAAAGGCCGTCACGTTCTCGACGCTCACATTCAATTCGGCAGCAATGAAGGTGCGGAAGCGCGCTGAATCCAGAACGCCGGCCATGCCAATCACGCGCTCACGATTGAAGCCCGCCTGACGGAATGCAGCTTGCGCCATCGCATCGAGAGGGTTGGAAACGATGATGAGAATCGACTCCGGCGACTGCGCCACCACCTTTGCAACCACATCCGACATGATCTTGAAGTTGGTGTGCAATAGGTCGTCGCGGCTCATCCCCGGCTTGCGCGGAATGCCCGCTGTAATCACAACAATGTCAGAGTGGGCCGTCGCTTCATAGTCATTCGAGCCAGTGACATGTACATCGCGCTTCTCAATCGGCAATGCTTCCAGCAGATCAAGTGCCTTGCCCTGCGGTACACCCTCAACCACGTCTACCAAGACCACATCGGCCAGTTCCTTTGAGGCAATCCAGTGTGCCGCTGTGGCGCCCACATTGCCCGCGCCTACAATACTTACTTTCTTGCGCATTTCTTTCCTCCTTGGGGATACAAATTCAACGGTTAATGATCCGTGTTGATAGGTCACGGCTTTAGCCGTGCCGCAAGAGCAGCAAAAAATCAAGGGCTTTAGCCCCTGAGGGAAAGCAAATTTTCAAAAAAGCCGCATCTAAAGCCCAGCCTCATATTTTGCAACAAGCGGCACGGCTAAAGCCGTGCCCTTTCAAAACTGATCCCTGATCCCTGTCTTACAAATTTCCAATGATCCGCGTAGCAAACTCGCTGGTGCCCACCTTCGTCGCCCCCGCAGTTTGCCGCTCGAAATCATACGTTACAAACTTCTGCACAATTGTCTTTTCCAGAGCCTTTTCAATCAACGTCGCTGCTTCCTTCCAGCCAATGAACTCCAAGAGCATCACGCCCGACAGAATCACCGAGCCTGGATTGATTACATCCTTATCGGCATACTTCGGCGCAGTTCCATGCGTTGCTTCAAAAACTGCATAACCATCGCCGATATTCGCACCTGGAGCGATGCCTAGTCCGCCCACCTGCGCAGCCGCAGCATCTGAAATGTAGTCGCCATTCAGGTTGGTCGTAGCCAGCACGCTATAGTCCTCAGGCCGCAGAATAATCTGCTGAAAGATCGAGTCAGCAATGCGATCGTTAATCAGTACTTTCTGCTTCCATGCTCCATTGCCGTGTGTTTTGCCGATGGCTTCGATCACTGCCGTTACTTCGGCAGCCACCGCGTCCTGATAACTCTGCTGAGCCATATCAAGTCCCGGCTCAATCAGCGCTGCATTTTCGGCTGCCGTCAACTTGGGATTCGCATCATGATTGCCCAAGATCCAGCTTTCGCGTTCGGTCACAATCTGCTCACGGAACTCCTTGATTGCGACTTCATAGCCCCACTCGCGGAATGCACCTTCAGTAAATTTTTGAATGTTGCCCTTGTGTACCAAAGTGACAGTCTTGCGACCCGTCTCCAACGCAAACTTGATGGCATTGCGCACCAAACGCTTGGTGCCAAAGATCGAGATCGGCTTGATACCAACGCCCGAGTCAATGCGCACTCTCTTCTTTGTCTTGCCCAGAAGATCGTCGTTGAGGAAAGCAATCAGTCGTGCTGCGTCTGGAGAGCCTTCTTTGAACTCTATGCCCGCATAGACGTCTTCGGTATTCTCGCGGAAGATCACAATGTCCAGTTTCTCGGGATGCTTTACCGGGCTGGGCACGCCCTGATAATACTTCACCGGACGCACGCAGGTGTAAAGATCAAGCGTCTGGCGTAGCGCCACATTCAGCGAGCGAATGCCACCGCCTACCGGGGTCGTCAGCGGTCCCTTGATCGAGACGCGCAGGTCGCGAGCCGCAGCCACGGACTCATCCGGTAGCCACGAAGCGAATTGCCGAAACGCCTTTTCGCCGGCAAATATCTCAAACCAGCGAATCGCGCGCTTGCCGCCATAAGCCTTCTCAACCGCCGCGTTGAAGACCCGTTCGGAGGCCTTCCAAATATCTCGGCCCGTGCCATCACCCTCAATGTAAGGAATGATGGGGTTATCGGGCACTTCAAACTGCCCGTGCTTGTAGTCGATGGGTTGGCCATTCTTCGGCAATTCGAGTCCGTTGTAGGTAGTCTGCATGGTTTATATGGTATCCCTTTCCCGCCAGAGGTTTGAGGATGAGGCTACCAGAGCAGATTCAGGGGACGCAATGGCGGTTTTCATGAAGTTTTCGCACCGGGCTTTGCCGACTTGTTTTCATCTCAAACGGTCTTCCCAACCCTCAATCAAGAATTCGGCGCATAAATACCTGATGAATTCCTTTCGTACCCTGTCGAAAGCCGCTCAGATGCGATAAACTCATGCGGGAACGTCAAAAAAATCTCGACGATTTTCAACCACATGGAGGGTACATAGAAATTGGGAAAAAGCATGGTCCCGAAGAAGATCTTCTTCACCAAGGGCGTAGGCAAACACAAGGAGCGGCTCACCTCATTTGAGCTGGCGCTTCGCGATGCCGGGATCGCCTCGCAGAATCTGGTGCGCGTCTCGTCCATCTTTCCGCCGCTGTGCAAGCTGATTACCCGCAAGGACGGCCTCAAATACGTGAGTCCAGGCGAAGTGGTCTTTGCAGTGATCGCCGAGAACTCGACGCGTGAGCCGCACCGCCTGCTGGTTTCAAGCATTGGCGTAGCCATTCCGGCAGACAACACCACCTACGGCTACCTGAGCGAGCACCACAGCTTTGGCGAGAGCGAAGAGCAGGCCGGCGAGTATGCCGAGGAGCTTGCCGCCGAGATGCTTGCTACAACGCTTGATGTGGAATTCGATCCCGACAAGAGCTGGGATGAAAAGAAGGAGATTTATCGCATCTCCAACAAGATTGTACGGACCAGCAACATTACCCAATCGGCCATCGGCGACAAACGCGGACTTTGGACGACAACGATCGCAGCGGCTGTGCTGATTCTGGAAGAGTAACGCAGACAGGGTGCGGAGTTCTTGAGGCCAATCTCGCAAGGCGGGGTTGGCCTTGCTGCGATAGTGCAAAATTGTCGGCATCAGATGGATAGAGAAAGGCGAGAGTGATGGGAGATACGCGTAAATACAAAGTAGGTCTGGTGCAGATGCGCATGGGATCTGATCCGGAGGCTAACTTCGCCTCTGCGGTGGAACACATTCGCTCGGCGGCACGGCTGGGCGCAAATATCGTATGCCTGCCGGAATTGTTTCAGACGCAATACTTTTGCCAACGCGAAGACCTGCGCCTCTTTGACCTGGCCGAGCCGATTCCTGGACCAGCGACGGCGAGGCTAGCGGAAGTGGCTCGCGAAGCTCGCGTGGCAGTTGTTGCATCGCTGTTTGAACGACGCGCTCCGGGACTCTATCACAACACGGCCGTAACTTTGAATGCAGATGGAGTCATCGCAGGTGTCTATCGCAAGATGCACATCCCCGACGATCCGCTCTACTACGAAAAGTATTACTTCACTCCTGGCGACTTGGGTTTTCAGGCCGTGGATACAGCGTTTGGCCGCATAGGCACACTGGTTTGCTGGGATCAATGGTATCCAGAGGGTGCGCGACTGACCGCGCTCAAGGGAGCGGAAGTGCTCTTCTATCCCACTGCAATCGGCTGGCATCCGGCGGAGAAGGATGAGTTTGGCGCAGCACAATACGATGCATGGCAGACTATTCAACGCGGTCATGCCATTGCCAACGGCGTTTATGTGGCGGGCGTAAATCGCGTGGGCCTGGAGCAAGGCGAAGTCAAATTGGAGAACGGCGACGTGCTGGGCAATCGCGCTGAGGAGCAGGGCATCGAGTTCTGGGGGGGCAGTTTTCTGGCCGATCCGTTTGGCCGCGTCATTGCCAAAGCCTCGCATGATGCTGAAGAGATTTTGATTGGTGAGATTGACCTTGGACTGATCGAAGATACCCGCCGTAACTGGCCTTTCCTGCGCGACCGACGCATTGATGCGTATAAGCCAATTACCAAGCGGTTTCTTGATCCGGTGAATACTTGGACGGCGGATGGAGATGCAAAATAGAGATGGATGCTGCTTTGTCGCTTGAACAAACACCACGCGCATTGGGCTACCGAATGCCAGCCGAATGGGAGCGGCACCAAGCAACTTGGCTTGCATGGCCGCACAATCCCGAAGACTGGCCAGGAAAGTTTCAGCCGATTCCATGGGTTTATGCAGAGATTGTGCGCCTGCTCTCAGCCCATGAGTTAGTGCATATTCTCGTCAATGACGCGAAGGCCCAACAACGCGCAGAAGGCATACTGGCGCGGGCTGGCGCGAACCTCACTCAAGTGAGCTTTCACCACTGGCCCACCAATCGCGTTTGGACGCGTGATTCCGGGCCTATCTTTGTTCGCAATGCTGAAGGTGAGGTCGGTCTGACAAATTGGCACTTCAATGCCTGGGCCAAATACGATGACTGGCAACTCGACGATCAGATTCCCGATCGAGTCACAGAGTTGTTGAGCCTGCAATCTTGGCAGCCATCCATTGAGTTGCAGAACGGCACCACGCACCGCCTGGTGCTTGAGGGCGGCTCAATCGACACCAACGGTGCGGGCATTCTGCTTACCACCGAAGAGTGTTTGTTAAGTGATGTACAGCAACGGAATCCCGGTGTCTCTCGCACACAACTGGAGCAGGCTTTTTCTGATTACTTGGGTATTGATAAAGTGATCTGGCTGGATCGTGGAGTTACTGGTGATGATACCCACGGCCACATCGACGATATAACTCGATTTGTTGCGCCGACGACAATTGTTACCGCTGTCGAACCAAATTCGAGCGATCTCAACCATGCGCCTCTTGCTGAGAATCTTGAGCGACTGCGGGCCGCTCGCGCACTCGATGGAAAGCAATTCGATCTTGTCGAACTTCCGCTTCCACGGCCAGTGGTCTTTCGCGGTCAACGTCTGCCAGCCAGTTATGCAAATTTTTATATCGCCAATGGTCTAGTCCTGGTTCCCACCTTCCACGATCCCAATGATCGCGTGGCACTGAACCTTCTGGCCGAGGTCTTTCCTGACCGCGAAGTAATCGGTATTCATTGCGTTGATCTGGTTTGGGGGCTGGGTACGTTGCATTGCATGACGCAACAGCAGCCTGCGGCGATAACATTGTGAGCATGAA
>Ga0182030_10012356_pt1 | contig 17107 bp, 12 predicted proteins | sample 812S3MmetaG_FD_121299 | JGI IMG/M metagenome (GOLD analysis project Ga0182030, IMG submission 121299) | Permafrost microbial communities from Stordalen Mire, Sweden - 812S3M metaG (Illumina Assembly) | ecosystem: Environmental > Terrestrial > Soil > Wetlands > Permafrost | place: Sweden...
CAAGCCAGGAAATACGAAAAGCCCCTTCTTCCACCAGGTGTCAACATCGCCGATTAAATCATGCTCGCCTTGCTTGATTTCCAAATGGGTGCGGCGGATGATACAAATTGGTGTCCCAACAATGACGCCGGCTGTAAACCCAGCGACACGTGCAGGCAGACCCACAGATGCGCCACTGCCTGACTTTGCCGGTTTGGCTGGAGTTTTGGCGTTAGGATCGGTTGCAGCGGCAGCCGGTGCGGAATTGTCTGCCAACGATTTCTTGTCGTTATTGTCAGTGCTAGCATTTGTAGAATTCGCATCAGCGCCTGTTTTGTCAGCAACAGCAGTTGCGTTAGGCACGGTTGTGGCTGCATTCGCATCAGCAGGAACCGTCGCACTGGCGCTTGTGGTCGTCGCGTTAGCATTAGCATCAGCAGTGGTGGCATCATCAGCCAGAACCGGCAGAGCCATTGAACCAGCGAGGCAGAGGGCTGTAAATGTGGCAGTAAATGCTCGAGTCATGAGAATCCTTTTCTAAGGCAGTACTAATAAAAATCGCGGGCAAAACGCCACGAAGATGGCAGCTACGATTATCCATGCCTGACAACTATCTTTGAAAGCCCAATTTTAGTGATAATTTGAAAACTCTCACTTTCCGCTTTTGCATCGTTTTCTCAACAGATAAGAAAATGAGTATTTACGAGCCTCCCGAGAATTATTTCGAGCCAGTCAGGAAAAGGCGCCTGAAATTTCTTACCGAAGCGCAAGTGTTAGATTGATTATATATTGCACCTTGACTGCCAGTAGACACGCCTAATACGATTACTAATGCCAGATTTCCGCAGGAAGATTAATCGGGCATAAGCCTCTTTGAAGGGAATTTCTATGACTATCACCGTTAAAGACCAGAACACAATTACGGGCAATGAGATCAGCGATCTTGAATCCGTAAGCCAATCGCAAGTTGGTGGGTTGGGCACCTGGTTTTTGCGCGATATGTGGTATTTCGCCTTTGCTTCGAGCAAAATGAAAAAGGGGCAAATGAAGCCTAAAACGATGTTAGGTGAGCCTGTTCTGGTCGGCCGTGACAGCGACGGCAAAGTATTTGCCTTGAGAGACATCTGCCCGCACCAGGCTGTTCCGCTAAGCGACGGTGAGTTTAACGGCAAGCATGTCCAATGTCCCTTTCACGGCTGGAAGTTTGACACAGCCGGCGCTTGTCAGGAAATTCCATCGCTTTGCTCAGATCAAAAATTTCCCGTTTGCAAAATCAAAACGGCATCGTATCCGGTGCGCGAAGTTCGTGGTGCCATCTGGGTTTATTTTGGCGAACCGACTGATGAGTTGCCTGATGTTCCTGAGGCACCAGGACTAGGTGAGATGATTTACGAGCAGTCGACGACGACATTGACGCTGCCAATTCATATTGATTATGCGGCGCTTGCTCTTATCGATCCGGCGCACGTGCCTTACATTCATAAGTCGTGGTGGTGGCGATCGGCGAAAACACTCAACGAGAAGAATAAGCATTACGTGCCGGAAGGCAGCGGCTGGACTGCTGTAAAACACCGCCCTGCGGCACACTCAATCGTGTATAAGATGTTTGGCAAGTATATCGAAGACGAATATAGCTTCCGTCTTCCTGGTTGCCGGCGCGAATACCTCACCTTCGCGGGAAGAACTCTTTTAGCTGGTATTAGTTGTCTCACGCCGATTGACGAAACTCACACTGAACTAAATCCCACGACTTACTGGACCTTACCTGGCACCAAATTCCTTGAACCAATCGTGACTTACTTCGTCACGGTCTTCCTGGGACAAGACGTCACTGTGGCAAAACAACAGGAAGGTTGTTTGAAGCATAAGCCTCGATTGATTCCCACCATCAAAGACGCCGGCACGCCCGGTGCGTGGTATCTACGTCTAAAGAAAGAATGGTCTGACGCCCACCGCGAAAAGCGCCCCTTCAAAAATCCGGTGCCTGATACGTTTTTACGCTGGCGCAGTTAAATAAGGAAATACAAAACATTCCATTCCAGTTTTTCTGGCTAAGCCGCAGTAAGATCTGAATCAGAATGCGTTTAAGTGGTGCTCGACGCGTTGCTCAAAAGCCATATAACTGAATTGATCATGCTCCGAATGTTTCAATGCGCAATACAGTCTCACGAATTTATCGCCGAGCGCCTGGCGCATAAAATGGTCGCGTTCAAGCGCCATCGCTGCATCCATCAAGCTTGAGGGGAGTGGATAGATACCCAATTCCTGCTGATGATTGTAATCGAGATGCGCAGGATCGCAATCGATCGGCGGCGGTGGTTCATGATTAAACTCGATGCCTTCCAATCCGGCAGCGATGATTGAAGCCAAGATCAAGTATGGATTGCAGCTGTTGTCGACGAAGCGCAGTTCCATATTAGTTGATGCGCCTTTGTCGCGATGCACCGGAGGCGGAATGCGGATCGCAGCCTCGCGGTTGCGCATGCCCCAGCATGAATATGCTGAAGATGCACTCTGCGGTTGCAATCGATCATATGAATTCGGGGAAGCACAACCGAAAGCCACGATAGCCGGCAAATGATTCAGAACCCCAGCGATAAACGAACGGCAGAGATTGGTCAATTCGCCATTATCAATCAGCGCGTTTGTGCGTGTCTTCAAATCCCAGACAGATAGGTGAATATGGCAGCCACTACCTGCGGTGTCTAGCGCCGGTTTGGGTGCAAGCGAGGCGATTAGATTGTGGACCGCTGCCTGACTGCGCAAAATTTCGCGATAGAGCACATGGTTGTCAGCTGCAATCAAAGCTTCAGCGTGATGAATGCTCATTTCATGCTGACCATGACCGTGCTCAGCGTTGTATTGCTCGACGGTCATTCCTGCGCCGGTAAGTGCTTTTGCAAACGAATCAATAAATTCCGCAGCAGCATTCATGCCCTGTGTTGAAAACGCACGAGACATATCGATTGGTCCACAGTTGTGATCCCACACGTCTTTGCGATAGAGATAAAACTCGGGCTCAAAAGCAGCTTCAAAATAAAGCCCCATCGATTTAGCTTTTTCTATCTGCTTCTTCAAAATTGTACGAGGGCAACATTCATATGGCGAGCCATCTTCCTCCGTGAGATCGCAAAGCAAAACGCCTGTGTTTTTGGGATTGCCGACAATGACGTAACGATCTTTATCGGGCTTCAATATGAGGTCGCCCACCGCGCCGAACTCTTCGTGTCCGATAAGAGAATCTCCCAAGTTGGTTGCAAGAATACCCTTGTTGACAGCAACGCCATCAAAGAGCTTCTTGGTATTAGCGTATTTATAAGCCGCTTTGCCGCGAATGATTCCTGACAAATCACAATATAGGTATCGAATCCAATCCGGTGCATCCTTGGCAATCGGCGCATTGGTCTGCTCGCGTTTTGGTGAATTCACGGCCTGCTCCTTTGAATTTTGCTCTTAGCTAACAGCCATTTTCGCACGTTAGATCGAATTTGAAAGCGAAGAACTATGAACGAAACATTGAGACTTATGCGCTTGCCAACCGCTGGGCGCAGCGGCGCAGGCTTGACTACCGGAGAGGTTCACAAGGACGTGGTTCCTTTTGAACCAACCTTAGCTCCCGAAGTTGTATGTGCGCGATTCCTTTTGCGCGAGCGAAGCGATTTTGTTTGCTCGCCTTTGTCCTTCTCGCCTGCACTTTTGGAACTGTTCTTGGACCTGGCAGCCGACGTAATCTGTTTGGGCGGATCGACGATAAAAGGTCCGAGGTCATCCGGAGCAGGACTGTAAGGAGGTGGTGGCGGCATCAAAATAGCCGTTTGAGGCGGCGGCGGTATCACACCTTTTCTACCGTACTTCTTGCGATAGGACTGAAGCATCGTATTCGGTGGCGCCTTGTAATTGGGCAAATACATTGCGGATGTAACAGATTGAGCTTGCTCTTCAGCTTTCCGACCGCTCACTTTAAATAAGCGGGCTTCGGTGAAACCAAGATCTTTTGTTGATATCACCGACTCAAGCGAGCCAACAGAGCCATTCCCCGCCGCATCGGCGAGCTTGGCGTATTCGCCGTCACCGTCGCTGTCAATTACAATATGCCTGGCTTGCAAGATCTTTCCGACGCGATAAAGTCTTACAGAAATTGCTTTGCTGCTGTCTTCAAATTTGCTTTCCTCAGCGACACCCACTTTGTTGCTTTCGAGCGCACTTTGATGTTCTTTCTCCAAAGAAGCCAATTGCTCTTGAAGCGCAATTTCGCGCTTCTTCAAACGGATTGCTTCAGCGCGTTCGCCCGCGTCGTACACAGCTTTAGACAGCAAATTACGGCATGTTTTCAATGAGTAAGGATCGAAAAGTCCGTTAGAAACGATGTGAGCTGAAAGTTCAGTGGTGGCTAAATCTGGATCGGCGTCAAGGGCAAAATCATTTTGTACGCCGCCGGGGCTGAGAAAAATATTCTGTCGACCGAGTCGCCAGCCTCCAAATCGAAGGTTTGATTTCAAAGTCTGATTAACAATTGCAACAGCCGCCGGCAAGGTGCTGCCCAGCACTTTAATATTTAGTAGTTCTTTTGGCGCCCTGCCTGGCTCAATCTTTAGATTCACTCGTGCAAGATCAACTTCTGTGGGTAACGAACTCAGCATCTTGCTCGATACTTTCAATTCTTTCAATGGACCAAGGCTGAGAAAACGGTTGGACACAGCCACGAGGCTGCGAGATGAAGCCGCTAGCAGTTCAGAGTTCTTTCCATCGAGTTCAACCTCATTGTCACCTTGTTTGCCGCTGAAGTTTTTGCCAACGATCACAAAAGTTTGCTCGGGTTCCACCACAGATGGTGCGTAGCTTATTATCGGTCCGTCGCCGGGGCGGAAAGCTTGTTCATCTAGTTTGTCGATTAGATCGGCAGCGCTTTTGTCTGAGACGAACAGGCCACGAGGCGTTTTCGTGTATTTTGTTTCCCAGAGCTTGTTGCCTCTGTTGTCGAGAACCGAAATATTCAGCGAATCGGCTTCGGGGCAAACGAAACTAAATGCACCGAAATCATCGCCCTGACACTTGGAATCGTTAACCTTGATTACTTGACCTGAAAGAATTGATTCATCAGTGCCATAAATACTGCCCCAGACATGCTTCTTGGCTTCGATAACTGGGGGCAGGAATACTTGGATACTATTGTTTTCTTGAGTTGCTTGCGCCTTGTCTGAAGAATCAGTTTCTTTATCAGTCGACAAAGTGGTGGCAGACTCTACATTTTTCGAGTCGGTGTCGACAGCAGGCTGCCCCTTTGCAGAGGGAAGACTGCCTCCCACAAGCAGACTCAAAAGTACGCTGGCGAGAATTTGTTGCCGATAGCCTTTCAATTTCGATGTTGTTGGTTTATGCAAACGTCCAGATTCCACTGCGCGAACTTCCCCGTCTCAGCTGTCAATATATTCCCAGAGAGAGGCAATTTCACCCCTATTCTGGACATAGTGTAACCAAAGAAGTCTTATTATTTTTCCTGAACTGACACTTCATTCGTGTGCCCGCTGGTCAGTCCCTTGATTCGTTCTAGCTCTAGCCAGTGTTCTTCTCTAGCAAAATCGTTGACGTAGCGCCCCTCGAACTCATTTTCGATCCTTAGACTCATCCCTTCTTCGGGAGTCGGAAGACGATTGTTGAGATTATGAAATGGAATCATGGAGTAGTAGGAGCCGCTCAGTTTGAGTTCGGGTGTAGAAAATGCCTGATCTTCTTGGCTGTTCTGTTTTGAAGAAGGTTTGATTTCCCGATCGACAACAGTTGTCTGCGCATCTTGCTTTAACTTTGTCGAATTTGCTGGTATGTCATCCGAAAACACTGGAAGACAACCAAAACAAATCCATGCCAAGATCAGGCTATGAACAGGAACTCTGAAGAATGCAACCGAAATCATATTCCTCACTCCGAGCTTGTTAGAAATGCCTGTTTATGTATTATGCGCCGTTCACTCAGGGCTGTAAAGAGTCTGGCTGTTTTTCGTCAGGAGGCGACTGGCATCCTCGATTGGCTTCGTTCAATCCTCTTCGCGCTCCATTTCAGGCAAAGAACATAGCAACTATCAAGAACCGGCGCCTGGGTGAAATAAATGCCCAAAAATAAAGCTTTGTGATTGGCTAAAGGGATTCCAAGGTGATACTCTTTTTGCGAGTGATAAAAGCCGTTTACTACGCGCCGCAGCAAACATTTTGCCTGGAAGGAAAATAATGCGTTTGTCCCCCATCAATTCGCGCCTGATCACATCCTCCGCGACCATTTTAACGAGTCTTCTCAGTGTAAGCGCTGTGCATGCCGATACGCTGCAGCCAACTTATCAGCAAAACTCAAATATGATCAATCCCAACACCAGAATGGTGGCATTGCCAACTGGTATTGCCACCATTGCGGCGCAGAAGTTTACGATGCCTAAAGACACCGTTACTTACGGCGTCGCCGGCATGACCATCTTTCCGTATTACGAGGCGTCACCGCAATTACAATCGTTTTTGAACTCGCGTGTGGGCGGAGTGCCTGTAACCGATCTGCCAATCACGTCTAATATTCCGCAAACTTCGCTTCCTCCGACAGACACAATTCACCTGAACATCCCTATGATCGACAGGCGCGTGCAAGATCCGCCGTCATCAACGCGAATGGCTTTGAAAAAACAAGGTGCCGACGAAGTACCGTGGGTAATGGCAAACCAGAAGATGCAGACGTTTGCCATTCCTGGCGATCCAAATGCAGTAGCGGTTGTGTCGCAGGGCACCATGTTTAACGCGGCAGCACCGCGCACGATGGCACTTCGCTGCGGCACTATGTGGGTTATTACCGGACAGAAGCCAGTTGCGGTTCTCACCAAATATGGTGCGATTGCGGTCAGTCCTTATAGTATCGCTGCCATTGAACAAACCTGGTTGAACAAAGTGAGCACCACTCCACTTTACGGAAGACCGATTGAAGTTCAGCTGGCGCATAAGGGCAACACTTCGCGCCTGACTGTCGAGCGAGGCAAAGAACTCTGCATCACAGAGTCATCCGTCGCTTCAGCCGGAACGTCAGATTATGCTGACCAGACGGGAGACAAGCAATTAATCGCATCGAGCTTGCCTCTTTCAAACGTGCCTCCAGTGCCCGATCTTAATGTCATTACCAGGACTCTAGATCCCGACTCATCTGCATTTTTGTCTGACCTTAAGGCAATAACTCCGCCAATGACAGACCTGCGCATGGTCAGCGCTTACCAAAATATGTTCAATGAACATGGCGTCAGCATAGCAATGAGGCGTGAAGCCGCCCGCAGACAGTTCATGCAAACAGACGTCGCGGTTAATACCACACCAAAGCCTTCCACTTATAAGGCATCTCTCGATGATCGCTATTTTGTTCCTGTATACAAACCGGTGAAACACTCCGGTCCGGTAATCTTCCCTCGCTCTGATGAAGCATTGAAGACGCTCTGGGTACAACATGGTGCGGTGAAATATCTAGCAAATTCAAATGTCGAAGCTGTTCGTAGTGGACGCCTCGAATTCAGTTCTGGTGAAGCCATGTTTGTTGCTTCGGAGCCAATGACTGTCAGAGCTAATGACTGTTTCGTCGAAATTCAAGACGGCGCGATTGCTCAAATCATTGCGAACAGAGAATTGGTTGTGGTGCGCAACTTGAAAGAAGTCGGCACCAATAGCGTCAAACTAAAGATTCGCAATCGCTTAATCGAGTGCCCGGCAGGCAGTGAGATTATCGTTGCCAGCACGATGCCTACAATTTACGCGCAGATTAAGAGCGATGGTATCACTCGTCGCAACGGACGCATCACTGAATTAGCTGGTGGCAGCATCATGCTCAATCAGAGCGAGATCGAACTGACCTCACTGATGCAATACGACTCAAGTATGCGCAGGCTCTACGAGAGCAAAGATGCTTACGATCAAAAGTTGCTCGGTCAAATCGTGAAGATGGATGCTGTGCTCACTATGGTCACAAAAAATCGAGGCAGCTACCAGCGCATGACCGGTATTCCCACTGGTCACTAAGCACAAACAATTCCCGAGAACGTAGTCATCCCAGGAGCGAGAACATTCCCGGGAAGGCGACACAATGAAACGATTTTCTTAATTACAGATTTTTCGCCGAAACGCAAACTTCGCAACAATAGGCTTGAACTGCAGGTCGCGGCGCGTATTGCCTTGGTTCTCGATGCACGTTTTTTTTCGATGAACGGCTTAAAAGTTCGAGCGCTACGCGTGACAAAAGGCGAGACGAACAGCACAATTGGGCTTGACTTGAGCGGACCCAAAGGCACAAACTGGCTAGATTTCGTCGGTGACCTGCAACGACTCCTCGAAGTAAGCACTATTACTTTTAACGAGCCCAGCGAGATCGAGTAGAGCTTTAGCGTCAGCGACCAGGCCTCGCCCCTAAGCACTTAGCTCTTCAAATCTATAGCCCATGCCATACACAGCATGGATCAGCTCTTGCCCCGGCAAAACCTTCGCAATCTTTTTGCGGAGATTTTTGACGTGGCTATCAATGGCGCGATCTACAATTGTTTGATCTTGCTGATAGCAAAGCTCAAGTAATTGAGCACGCGAATAAACGCGGCTAGGATGGCTGAGCAAGAGCTTGAAGATACGATATTCTGTCGGCGTCAAATCAAGTGCGTGTCCCTGAATAAGGATACGTGCCTTCTCTTCATCTACTTCAAACATCTGAGGCTTGCTTTGCTGATTGGCGGCGAAACTGGCTCGGCGAAACTGAGCCTTAACTCGCGCCACCACCTCACGAGGGCTGAACGGCTTGCAAACATAATCATCGGCTCCCAGTTCAAGACCAAGCAGCTTGTCTATCTCTTCTGTGCGCGCTGTAACCATAATAATAGGAACGCTGGAGAACGTTCGAATTTCTCGGCAAATTGTAATGCCATCTTTCCCTGGTAGCATAATATCCAGCAAGACTACGTCAGGCGGATCATTTTTGACAGCGTCAACAGCTTCAGACCCATTCCCTATGCAGGTAGTACGAAAGCCACTTTTGCGCAAATAATCGTGTAAGATGTTAGCGATAGCAGGCTCATCTTCGACAAGAATTACATGTCCGCTTATTGTCATTTTAGTGCACCTGTATTGAGTTCTTTCAGCAATCGCACACGCATTTGCAATCCTCCTAGAGACGACGGAACTGCCTCAATTCCACCCCCATGAGCCTCGGCAATTGCTGCGCTAATCGATAAACCGATACCAGAGCCGCCGAGTTCACGACTTCGCGAAGAATCGATGCGAAAGAAGCGATCAAAAATGCGCGTCATCATTTCTTTTGGAATACCCGGTGGCGAATCCTCAATGATTACGCATACCGAGTTAGCATCTTCTTCGATCCTGACTCGCACGGTGCCTCCCTGATTGGTGTAGCGCAGCGAATTCTCGTACAGATTGGCGAAAAGTTGCCGCAAGCGAATGCTGTCAGCTTTGATTAAGAGGGGACTTTTGTAATCAAGCGCGCGGCAATCGAGATCGATTATGCGCGCATTAAAACGCTCTTCGAATGAGCTTTCCAGCTCCTCCAGCAACAGCATCAGATCTTCAGGTAAGAGCATACAGGTCAATTCGCCCATGTCGAATTTCGCAAGATCATGCAGATCGTCAACAAGCTTTTGCAGCGCCATTGTTTGCGAATACAACACATCTAAAGTTTTTTGATTCACCTCCTGAATGCCGTCCTGAAAAGCCTCGATTTGCGCGCGCAGTATTGCTATTGGCGTGCGCAGCTCGTGCGAGGTGTCCGTTACCCATTGCTTGTGTGCGCGATCTTGCTGCTCAAGGCTCTGCAAAAGCAAGTTCAAATTTTGAGCGATTTCCGCAACCTCATCATGGCCGGACACCTGCAATGGTATCGAGCTAGAGCCGGACACTAGGCGGCGGGAGCCTTGAACAAGTGCTGCGATGAGCCGCTCGAACTGAGATGCAAATACCCAACCTAAAATCGCCACCGTTATAAATCCGAGACCAGCCCCGGCAAGCAGATAGCAAGCCAGGGGCACCGCTAGTGGTGCTTCCAACTGTTTCATCAACAGATCGTTTTGTTGCAACTTCATTCGACCGATCAGCTGCCCTTTATGATGCAAGTCCACAAAGCCGCTACTTGAAGCAGCCGAGGGATTTCCCCAAAGCAATTTTCCAGCCGCATCAAAAATTCCGATGCGGCGTAGCAGTTGAGCTCGATGTTCAGGAAATGGACGTTTCTGCACTGGCCCCCTTTCTGTAGGGAAGGGCGGAAATTCTGGACCGTCCGGGGCAAGCGGCGGCCCATTAAAGTCCGGCACAGGCACAGCTGCCGTGGCAACTGGAATACGATCCTCGTCGGGAATCGAGGGGTCTTTTCCAATCCATCCGATCGGGTGGATTTCAGCTATACCTGGGAAATGACGCACTTCGCCGGTGGCATTCGTATTGTCAGCGAATAGCAAGTATTCATTCTGTCCAATTATGCGCGGCATAGCCTCTGAATCTCTGTTTAAGAAATCCCAACTGGAATTTTTGGCATACTCTCGTTCTAACAGAGGTGGAATGTGCGAGATTTCGGCCAGCTCCCCCTGCACCACGTATGTATTGATTCCGGCCAGATTACCTCGCCAGGCGAAAAGAGCCAGCACCGCCATCGAGAGTGTCGAACAGAAGAGCAGCAAGAAAAGTAATCTTCGCGCGAGCTTGGATTTCATCAACACCGACTTTAACCAGCTTTTGAGTATAGGGTCTCAAATAATGTGGGAGAAAGTATGAAGACAAACATAAATTATCGAAATGCTAATGTTATGTAACCTCTGCAACGCAGAGAATCAGCGCTCAGGAAGTTAAGAGCTTCGCACACTCCACACTCGTAACGGCGCGCAATTGGATTGCAGTCCGATGCCTGCAGAAGCAAGACGAGCTATTATCTCTGTTGAGAAGAACCGTTGATACCACCGACCGCAAAGAATGATTGATATGTATTATTCATGCTAGTGCGAACCTCGTTCCAGCGCCCCGTAATTTCCGAACCTGCGCCTATATTGGCCAAGATCTGGTCGATGGTTTGCGAAGTATTGCCGATGTTCTTCATTTCATCACGCAAGCCAGCCGGTGGAGCGTTGGTCCGAATATCCGCGCCTAACCTGCGCACCTGCAATTGAAATTTTTCGACATTCTGACAAAGCTGATATTCAGGCATGCCATTCGGCGGCGGCCACTTGCCTTTACTTTGCAGAAACGCGGTGAGGTCTTTGATGAATTTATCAGTCTGCGTGTAAACGACCTTGAGGTTTGACATAACCTGGCTTTCCATCATAGAAGAAGAACCAGGCATAGAACGACCAGGCATCATGCCACCAGTCATGATGCCACCAGCAGGCATCGGCGTAAAATTGCTAAACGAACCCTGAAACTGCGGTGAACTGTCAAATGTACTGTTCTCGGTTACATTTATGTTGGTAGGCCGAAATCCGGGATAACCAGGGTAATAGAGCGGCGCAGCCGGGCGCTGATTTCTGCCACCATATGCTCCATATGGATAATACGGCGAACCTGAATTCAACGGAGTAAAGTTGGATGGAGGCATTTCTGGGGCGAAAGTGCTACCAGAAGATGAGCCGCTTGAGAGTCCGGCTGAACTGTCGTAAAAATTACCCGGATTGAAGCCTGGTGTGGAGTAAAGAGCCAGATTGATACCTACAAGGTCGCTGTGAACCTGCATCCAAACGTTTGAAACGAGAGGTCCCTTGGCCCGCTGTTCAATGAGTTGCTCGATGTTTTGTGACTGTGATTGCAATTGTTGAAAGTCGCTTTGTACCGTGCTGAAGGGTTGCGCCCCATTATCGTTGGTCATACGCGAAACAGTTTGTTGAAATGTTTGCAAGGCTTCGCAAAGCTGCAGGTCCTGTCCCTGCGGCGGCGACCATCTTCCACTTGATTGCAGGAACAGCTGCACTTGCTGAACCAGCTGCCCGGTGTGTGAGTTCAGCGCCTGTAACGTTTCAGCGACCATCTGTCTTGGCGTAGCAGAGAACACAGGTGCGCCAGGCAAAAACATTCCCAGGAGCACTGTGCTGCCAACTAACAATTTGCCGGACAATCGAAGCAAGCGACTTTTAGGTTGGCACATCTGATGTCCCGCATAGTGGAGCGACGTTCGATTTTATCCGAAACGGGCTTCCATCTCAAGAGGAGAAGCAACTCGTGCATCCACTTTGCAATTAGGATGTCTCAATTAAGAGTTATCTGGGGTTGAGGAACCTCTGCTATTTTTGCTTTTTAGCCATGGTTGTAATTGTGGGCAGCGGTTTCTGGTAGAAATCATCCATACCGACGGCAAGACAGGCTTTGCGATCATCAACCGCAGTGACGCCAACAATAGGCACACGATTTTGGGCGGTTGCTTCCAAGCCATCAAGAACCGGCATCATCACATCCATGATTACTCGAAAACGACAAATCCAATCAATTAAAAGAGCTGGAATGGCTTGCCCACTTTTTTCAACAACGCGGGCACGACGAAACCGCTCGTGAAATATTTGACCGCTTGCAATCTTTTATGCGATCACATGAAATGCACGGCGAAGATCCTTCCAATGCTATGGATATGAGACGGCAAAAGCATTAGGAGGGTGCGTCGCCCGGTTGAAAGAGCAACAACTATTTCTTGATGTAATGATGTCTTTTATGAACCACAGGTTCGTCGAGCTTCAGTTCCGGCAGGTGTCCTGTAGTCTCGACTTTAGCGCCGGGAAAACCGTAGGCTCTGTAGGTATCCACACCCTGTATCGAGAACTGTCTACTACGTGAAACGCCGCAATACTCAACCTTATCTGAAATAATTGCATGTTGAGTCGGATCGAGCGTCGCCGTTTCCTTTAAATGTGCCGGTCGATCTTCCAAAATAATTCGCACCGGCCATCCATCTTTTTGTTTCACATCAGCAGTGACACCATTTTTGAACTGCTCGATGCGCTCAATGTGATGCACTTTCTGCAAGTCTTTCGCAAAATCATAAACATCGCCGTCGGTTTGATACTTTCCCTCATGCAGAAAGAGAACACTCTGCGTCTTACTATCAATGAGTCCGGTAAGAGGTTTGAAAGCTTCCACTGGCGTGGACGCCGACCAGGGCTTCGCTGGCATGGCTTCAGAGAATTCGTTTGTACATGAGTTCTTAGCAGCTGCAAAATTTGGATTGTCCGACATATCGTTGCCTCGCCTCGCTATATTTCCATTCTGGACAGGCGACAGAAATGTGAAAGAGTAAGATCACACATTTGATTTGCTCAATCATGCATTTGCATGCCATGGATGAAACAGTCAGCCGCCAACATTTCTATGAAACTGTGAGAATCGATTGTCTTATTGACCAGGTCAAAAAGAGGTTAAATCCAGAGGGTTGCCAACATCTAGCTTAATATCTTCGTCGGAGAAACTTTGATTATCGTTAAGCAAAGGTCCCAAAAGCGTTTAGATCAGGACATTGCGGGAACCGTGCCGACGTGGGCAAGTCTAGTCTTGACGGTGCCTCAAATATTGTCCGCCCTTATACAGCTCATCGGAGACATTGCATGAAACGTGTGAAAGTTGGTCTTGCCTCAATCACTCCTATTAACCGAAAAGCTTCTATTAGTTCTATTAATAGAAAGGGTTTGAGCAAAGCAGAAAATGCAAATCTATTAGCTAAACCGAGCAAGAAAAGCGAAAATTTACCGATCAGGCGAAGCAAATTGAGACGGCACCTGGTCAATGCAATACGCAATCAGCTTTTTGAAGTGTATTACCAGCCCAAGATAAGCTTGAAAGATGACACCTGCGCACAATTTGAGGCACTTGTGCGCTGGAACGATCCAGAGCTGGGCAATGTTTCACCTGCTTTGTTTATTCCAGTCGCAGAAGATCTCGGTCTTATTGATGAGATTACTTTGATCGTGATTGAACGAGTCACTGCGGCGCTCTGCCACTGGCAAGGTCATCGCCTCCCGGTCGAATCTGTCGCCATAAATATTTCAGCCTGCCATTTTGACGAACCTGAATGCGCCGAACGCTTATTTCAGAAATTACTCGAAGCGTCCCGTCGCACATCGGCGCTAGAGCTAGAGCTTACAGAAACAGCAGTTCTGACAAATCCTGAGCTAGCGCGAGAGTATATGCAGAAGCTTCACGACGGTGGATTCAGCATTGCCCTGGACGACTTCGGCACAGGTTACTCATCTCTCGGCTATCTCATGGATCTTCCTATTTCGTCAATTAAGCTTGATCAATCATTTGTCAGAGGTCTTTTGAGTTCAAGCCGCTGTACGGCGATCGTGAGATCGCTCGTTGAGCTGGCATCTGTTCTCGACGTGAAGGTGGTGGCTGAGGGCATTGAAACTCGTGAACAAGCCCGCTTGCTAAAAACTATCGGATGCGATTTTGGTCAAGGCTATTATTTCTCAAAAGCACTGCCTGAATCTGCAGTAGCTGAGTACATGCATATGCGCAAGGCGCATGGTCAGGCGATCATGCCTGGCATATATGCTGCGACACAGATGCACGTCGCCAATTTTTAGTTTTGCGTCGCCGATTTTTTGTTGTACAAAACGAAACACAGAATTATAGATGTGTACGTGTAATTCGCATTGAGAACCTTCAGTCGTTGAGATACAACAGTGAAGGGGAAAGCGTTTGGGATCGAGCTTGAAGAGGCATCGATCATTCCTTACTGTGGAGACAAACGCATGGCAGATCTCGATAACGAATTCAGACCGGAACAGCGCGAACAGCATCACGATCGTGAAGCGTCTAACAACCTGTGCCACGACGCATACAATGGATTTCAGGGAATCGATCTTGGTATAGTGCGCATCGGGCAACAAGACTGTTCGCTATCACTCGGCTTTGATTTCGGCATCGTTCACGCCAATGGTTCTTTAGGCAAACACACTGGTGTCGAAGCTGGTGCCGGCGTTCCTGGAGCAAGCGTTGATGGCGCAGCGGGAGCGACGATAGATGAGCGCAATGGCATTCGAGCTGGCGCAGGTGGCTCTGCTGAATTAGGACCTATTGCTGGGGGCGAGGCCCATGTCGGCGCAGCACTTGGCCGCCACACGGGAGCTAACGCAGGCGGAGACGTTTACGTCGGTCCAGCCTCAGCCGGTGGACAGGGTGGCGCGTATATCAATGAGCATGGCTTACATGCTCGCAGCGGTGCGGATCTAGAGTTAGAAGGCGTTGCCGGCAGCAAAACACGTGTGCGCGCAGATATCGGCGACCCAACCGGAGTAGCTATCAAACACGAAGGCTATTTAGGCCCCGCTTACGATCAGGTTAAAGCTGGTGCTTACGTAGCACCACACGCCAAAGTTTACGTCAAAGGCAGCGCCGGAATCGAGAGCGGCTTGTACTAAAATAGCCCGAGAGCTCTTAACTCCGGAGTTAGGCTTTTAGTCAACCCCGGGAGCGCGGGCGTCCCGCCCGCTTAGTAGCATTATAGGTATAAAATTCGGGCGATCTAAAATTCCAGATCGCCCGAATTTATCGTTCAATAGCTCAAAGTGGAAACTCCATTTTCTTTGATCGGTCTCGGAATGCGCTTGCGGAATTCGCCCCTAAACTGCGTGCACCCCGGCTGTCGGTAGAGTCGATGAACTCCAAGTTTCTTCCAAGCTGAAGCTAACTCAAATGAGTGATCCGCTGTTAAATCAACAAGTAGTCGACTTCAACAACATGCCGAATTTTCGCGAGCCACGGTCCGAGCAAGCTAAAAGAGGGCTGCTACAACGAGGAAATGCTTAGTTGTACCTGAAGTAGGATCTTCAGCCGAACACTCACCCCTCCGAGGGATACCGCTATGGTGAAATGCAAGCGACCGCACAAATATCGCCTGGCAACGGCAAAATTGCTAGCAAACAGAGCTGGCGAATCGCAGTTGAGTTCAAGAAAAATATAAGCATTAATTCCTCCGAGTTGCCAAGACATTACTGGTCTTCTTTGCCATAATAGACAAACCCAGAGCATTGGCCGTAGAGTGCCTTCAATGCTCTGACGTCGCAAGTTCTGAGCTCGGGTCAGAACAGTCATTAGTCTTGCAATTTGTCGAGGTTTAAAACATGTCGCAATCCCGCTGGGCCAAGCTGACAGCTCTCATGCTGGCGCAAACAGTTCTTTTGACGGGACAACTGGCGTACGGACACAATGTAACTCCAGTGATGGCGCCGACAAATGCGTCAGCCAGTCGAGCGGGATCCTCAACAAATTCGAGTGCGCTGCTCAATGCTACTGGCACGAAATCGGCAACGCCGACTGCGCTCAACCTTAATTTGAGTTCAAAATCGCCAACACTGTCGGCTGGGCATCTTGTCACTTCGGCACCGGTGAACATTCATGTCGGAAACACGCTTCAGTCTGTCAACGCCGCGTCAATGCTCACGCCGGCAGAAATGTTGGCCGTGTACCAAGTGGTTTCAAATGGTGCCCAATCGATATTGCTGGGAAATTCCGGCAATGCTGTCGGCGGCTCTCTGACAATTGGGTCTTCTTTTGGCACTAATGTCAGCAGCCTACAGATTCCGAAGGGCGTAACGGCAATTGACAATGTGGCAAACTCCGGAGCACTATCTTTAAGAGGCGACCTTAATAATTCTGGAACTCTTATCGCAATTTCGACGAATCCGGCAGTGAACACTGCGTCGATTAGCGCCGCCAATATCACAAACAACCAGGGCGGCTTAATTACATCAGTCCTTCCACATGGTGGCATGCCAGGTTATGCAAACCTGGTTAACAATCTGAGCCTGAATCTCAGCGCCACAAATAACCTGAACAATGCGGGCACAATTTCCAGCGCCGGAAACTTGACAGTAAACGCCGGCGGAAACATCACAAATTCTCCCCAAGCGACGAGCACCGCAGGTAGTAGCACAAGCACTAGCACCGCATCAGTTACCTTGCCGCAAATGACAGCGACTCAAAATTTGAATCTGGTGTCAGGCTCCGGACAAATAGTCAACTCCGGATTGATACAAGCGCAGAACTCCGTAAACATCGATACGCGAAATTCAGCAACGGACCTTTCGGTCAACAACAGCAATGGTCTTATACAAGCTAACGCTGGACCTATCAATCTTCGTGAGCAAGGATATGAA
>Ga0182030_10012357_pt1 | contig 17106 bp, 10 predicted proteins | sample 812S3MmetaG_FD_121299 | JGI IMG/M metagenome (GOLD analysis project Ga0182030, IMG submission 121299) | Permafrost microbial communities from Stordalen Mire, Sweden - 812S3M metaG (Illumina Assembly) | ecosystem: Environmental > Terrestrial > Soil > Wetlands > Permafrost | place: Sweden...
CCACGACATACAGCTTGGGAAGCTGTCGTTCTACCACTGAACTACGCCCGCTGAATTGCGGTGGCCGTTGCCGGATGAAAATAGCAGAAACGTCGCCGCTTGGCCAAGATACATTTCAATGCCGGGCGCCAAGAAGCAGACTGGCGACGGGCGCGCTTGACGCGCGCCCGTGCAAAGCCCTTTAGCGAAACTGCGCCAATGCCGGGATCTGGGCGACGATCTTGTCGACGTTTTCCTTGCCGATCAACTGGTCGGCATGAGCGAAGATTTCCGTGCCAAGTTTCTGAATCTGGCCCATGTCGAGGCCAAGACCCGTCAATTTGCCGGCGAGCGCCATGATATCGCCCTTCGCGCCACCCACAAGACCGCCCAAGCCGCCAAGCAGCGAATCGAGTCCGCCGCTGCCCGGAGCCGCGGCCGCAGCCGCGATCGCGTCCTGGCCGCCCGGAATTTTGCCGAGCAGCTCAGCGACAGGCCCTTCGGGAAATTCCTTCTGCAAGAAGCCAAGCACATGGCCAATCGAGATTTTGGCGGTATCCTCGTCGATGCCCACCGAAGCGCAGATCCGCTTGATCAATTCTTCCATGTATCGCCTCTCCTGTAAGTCGCCGCTGCATAACGCGACCGGCAAGCGCTTTTGTCGCCGGATAAGCTCATAAAATCAAGTAAACCTTCGTCCACGAGTTGTAATTCAGGCTGCGTCGAGCCCGTACAGCGTGTGCAGCGTGCGAACGGCCAGCTCGGTATATGCGGCGTCGATCAGCACTGAGAATTTGATCTCGGACGTGGTGATGGCGCGGATGTTGATGCCTTTTTCCGCAAGCGCTCGAAAGCCTTGGGCCGCGACGCCGGCGTGACTCCGCATCCCGACGCCAATCGCGGAAATCTTGGCGACGTCCCGCGCGCCGGAGAGAGCCGCGTATCCTATGGTGTCTTTCGCCTTGTCCAGCAATGCGCGAGCCCGGTCGAAATCCGCTGCTCCGACCGTGAACGTCATGTCGGTCATGTTGTCCTCGGACACGGTCTGGACGATCATGTCGACATTGATGCCGGCGTCCGCCAAGGGCATGAATACGCCGGCCGCGACTCCCGGTTTATCGGCTACGCGCCGCAGGGTGATTTGCGCCTCATCGCGCGAAAAGGCGATGCCTGTGACGACCTGAGCTTCCACAATATCCTCCTCTTTGCAGATCAGCGTGCCCATGCGGGGATTTTCGGGATCGTCGAAAGACGAGCGCACATAGGTCGGCATATCGTGCACCAGCGCGACCTCAACGGAACGAACCTGGAGCACCTTGGCGCCCAGGGACGCCATTTCCAGCATTTCCTCGAAGGCGACCTTATCCATGCGGCGGGCTTTTGGCACGACGCGAGGATCAGTGGTGTAAACGCCGTCCACATCCGTATAAATGTCGCAGCGGTCCGCCTTGATCCCAGCGGCCAGCGCAACCGCGCTGGTGTCGGAGCCGCCGCGACCCAGTGTCGTGATGCGTCCGGTGGCGGCGTGAATCCCCTGGAACCCCGCCACGACAGCGACCTCGCCTCGCGCGAAGCCCTTGATGATCCCGGTAGGTTCTATGCTCTGAATGCGCGCGGATCCGTGCGCGTCGTCCGTCAAAACCGGGGTCTGCCAGCCTTGCCAGGACCGCGCGGGAACGCCGGCCTGCTGGAGCGCGATAGCGAGGAGGCCGGCGGTCACCTGCTCACCCGATGCAACCACGGCGTCATATTCGCTCATGTCATGAAGCGGCGCGGCCTCCTTGCACCAGCCCACAAGTTCGTTGGTCTTGCCTGACATGGCGGAAACCACGACGGCCACCTCGTTTCCTGCGGCGACTTCCCGCTTCACATGGCGCGCCACATTGCGGATGCGTTCAACATTGGCGACGGAGGTGCCGCCAAATTTCATCACCAGACGGGACATTGGAAACCAGACAGAAGAGAAGAAAGGGAACGCGGGCTACGGGAGCTTTTGGCATGGCTGCGATACTCGCCTCTGGCCTAAAGCCGGGGTATATGTTACCGGGCCTGCGCCCGTGTCAACGGCGACTGCACTGGATTGGCCAAGGCAGCGTCGCGGGTGGAAAAAATGGCGCGTCGCTTCACCCACCTCGGGGACTAAAGGGCGGCGTGCGCCTTTCGCTAGCAGCCCGAAATGCGTTAGAATTGTTCCGCAGCATTTTTATCGGTTCGGAGCGGGTCCGACGTCGCCTGAAATCCCACAGCGAGAGGATAACGTGCCACAACAACAATCCCGCCCTGCCTCCGCGAGCGTAAATCCGGCGGACGTTGAACGCTTCAATCGCCTCGGCGATTTGTGGTGGGACGTCAGCGGCAAAATGGGAATCTTACATCAGATCAACCCCATACGAGTGGATTATGTGCGCGATCTCGCTGTCCGCCATTTGCACCGCGACCGCTACGCGGAGCAACCTCTGGAGGGGTTAAGCGTAGCTGATATCGGTTGTGGCGGAGGTATTCTGAGCGAATCGCTCGCTGGACTCGGAGCCGCGGTTACCGGTGTTGATCCGGCGCCCAACAATGTTGAGGTCGCGCGCCGCCACGCTCAGAAGTCTGCGCTCGACATCGATTATCGCAATGTCACGGCGGAGGAATTGGCTGCCAACGGCGGACAGTTCGATATAGTGACGGCGCTCGAAGTGATAGAGCATGTAGATGGGCAGAAGGCGTTCGTGGCGACGCTCTCCAAACTTGTGAAGCCCGGCGGACTCTTGTTCCTCGCAACAATAGACCGCACCGTGAAAAGCTACCTGCTTGCAATCATTGGCGCCGAATACGTTCTAGGTTGGGTGCCGCGCGGCACCCACAGTCACGATAAGTTTGTGAGGCCGGAAGAACTCGCGGGCTGGTTGCGCCATGCGGGGCTGCGCGAGATCGACCGCGCGGGGATGTCTTTCGTGCCGCTATCCCGCAATTGGGTGAAAACTCGCGATACGGACGTGAATTATCTAATGGCCGCCAAGAAAGCCCCCTGACGGTAACACCATCCAGCGCGCAATCGCGCTCTTGTTCGAACGCCAGCTGAACGGTAAACTCGTCTCATGATGCGCATCACCTCTTCGAATCCATCCGGCCTGAGCGCCGCCCGAACTTTTATTCTTGCGCTCGTGGGCGCGGCGCTACTTTGCGCAGCCCCGCCTGCCTTCGCAAAGAACAAAGCCGCCGCAAAGGACACGAACGCGGCAAGTGATGATTCTCCCGACGCTCATGCCGACAAGAAGGGGAGCAAAAAGAAGGGCGGCAAGGAAGGCGCCAAGCCCGAACTTCTCGGAACGTTTGGTGATTGGAGCGCTTTTTCGGCCCAGGGCAAGACCTGCTACGCATTGGGCTCGCCCAAGGAGCGGCAACCGAAGGCCAAGGTGAAAGACACTCAGGCCTATATTTTCATCTCCTCGCGCCCCGCCGAAGGGGTGCGCAACGAGGTCGCTATCAATCTCGGCTATTCCACCAAAGATAACGGCAGCGCGATCGCGGACATCGATGGCGACATGTTTGAACTCGTCACCAAAGGCGTGAATGCCTGGGTGAAAAACCCTGCCAAGGAAAAGGAGTTGGTCGAATCGCTTAAGGGCGGGTCGAAACTGACGGTCAAGGCGTCCTCATCCAAAGGCAGTTCAACGACAGACACTTATTCCCTGAAGGGGCTTTCCGACGCCCTGACGCGAGTGCAGCAGGAATGTAAGTGACCTTTGAGGGAAGGCTCGGCCGCATATGGCTGGACCGGCCTGCACAAAACGCCGCTGTGGTGACCCGACGCTCAAAGGCGGCAAAATATTTTGGGCGCTGCCATTTCCTGCTCCCGAAGATCTTTTGATCCGCCCGAAATCAGTCGTTGGCAATAAAGCTCGTCTTTGCTTCCCCGCACGGGACAAACTGTTCCACGTGTCGCCGCATGGATGGCATTGCTGTACCAATAAACTTGATATTCGTAGCCGCAATTTCTAGGTTGTTCGGATGAATGTATCGGAACTTGCGCCGAAGGCGGGGGAAGCCGAGGGGTTTCTAAAGGCTTTGGCGAACCGCCATCGCCTGATGATCCTTTGTCAACTTCATGACGGAGAACTATCGGTCACTGCGCTCCAGCAGGCGCTTGGACTCAGCCAGTCCTCGCTCTCGCAGCATCTGGCGCGGCTGCGCGCCGATCAGGTTGTGAAGACGCGTCGTTCGTCTCAGTCAATCTATTATTCGATCAGCAATCCAGCGGTTTCCGGTGTAATGGCGGTCCTCTATGACCGGTTCTGCAGCGATCAGCGCGCGTCGGCTAAAAAGCGCCCACCTGTTAAAGCACGGCGTGGACCGGCAAAGGCTATAGCCAAATAGTCGCCCTTCAAAGTCATGTTGCTAGGCTGAAGTGTTTGCGCGCGCATTTGTGGCTTGCGCACAGGGAATCTGCTGCCCGGGAGCATCATTTAGACTCATGACGAGATGCGTGAGTTTTGGTCCGACGAGACGCCCGCGATCTGCCTTGCTCCATCAAAGTTGATTGCACACGCCGGCAGGGTATCCCCCCGGCGTGCGCAATCAATAGTCTCTATTCGAAGCGTCCCGCAGCGTGGCCAAGCATAGTGTAAACCTTGCCTGCTTCGCCAGTCAGCAAGTCAAGACTGCTTCCGCCATCCCTGTCGGTGCGGCCCGTTTCGGTCAGCAGTTCTTCAAAATTGCGGATGTAATGATCAATTGTTCCGCGGAAATCCTGATCCGCGCGATAACGGCGGCGGATTTCCTCAAGCGTTTGATGGCCTTGAGATGTGTACAGGCGGCGGGTGAACAATCCATCGCGCTCGCCGCGCTGGAAGCGCCGCCACAACTCCGCAACCGCGGCGTTGTCGACCATGCGGGCGATGTCGAGCGTCAAATTATCCAGAGCGCCCGAGGATTGCGATCTTGCGGCGCGAGTGGTTGGAGTTGGATCCGCCTCGTCCCGGGAAGCGCGAGCGAGAAGATCGCTCAGCCAGCCTTGGCCTCCGTTAGCTGCTTCCGGTCGAACGGTTGTAGCACGCGGCGCGGGAGTCGTCGTTGGCCGCACACGTGGAGCTTCTCGGCCCGGTTCGTTGCGAACGGCCTCAGCGACCCGCGCTGGCGCCTCAAAGGCTCGCCGGGCTGACGCTGAATTGGGTTCGGCTATGTCATAGACTCGCCCAGAACGGGCGACAATGTCGGTCAATTCGTTAAGCGCCTTGACCTGGTCGCCCACGACCCGGCGCAACGCCGACGCCTGTTCAGCAGTCTCGCGGGGCAATTCGACGGCCCCGCGCCGCACCTCCTGGCGCGTTTCCTCCAATTCGCGTTGGATTTCCTGAGCCAGCCCGCGAATTTCAGTAGCGGCGGCATTGAATTTTTCACTGGCCTGGCCGAAGACGCTGGTCAACTCGCTGTTGGCTTGCTCATAGGCCGCATGGAGCGCTGCGGCGGTCCGTGCGCGCTCCGAGTCTGCGGCGGATCTGATCGCCGAGAAACGCTCGTCGACGAGTTGAGCGGTTTCTTGAGTCGTTTGGTTGAGCAGTCCGCTTATATCGTGCGCCCGCGCTTCAACATTGTGGAAGCTTTGCTCCACGAGTCCCGAGAAGGACGACAAGACTCCTTCGAACTCCGCCTGCTTCTCCTCAATGAGCGAGACCAGTCCAGAAAGTGAATTCCGGCGCTCTTCGAAAGTCACGTCGAGCGCGCTCTGGCTGCGAGCGAGCGCTTGAGCGCTTTCCGCCAACGCGCGTTGCTGCGTCTCCATGGCGCTGACAATCGATGAGGCGTCGCCAATCGCCGCGCCCGCAACCGAATCTATCGCGGCAACCTGGTTCGTCACCGATTCGATCGCGTGCTGGAATTCCTGCAACCGCCCGCCGAGCTGACTTTCCAGCTTTATGAAGTTCCCCCCCGCCTGATCGATAATATGCTGCAAGGAGCTGTTGGTGCGGCCTAGGCTGTCGAGGACCGCGGGAAGTTCGGCGCGCAACTTGTCGTTTGTGTTGACGAGAGTCGCGATGGAGGTTTGGGCGCCCTGATCGAGCGCAGCGGTCAACGCTTGCGCCGACGATTCAATCGCGCCCACAAGTTCTTCCCGCTTCTGGCTGAGATGTTCCACAATCGAGCCGCTACGGCTTTCGATCGCATGGGCGACAAGTTCTCCTACACTCGCCAGTTCGCGGGTCACCTCTTCGCCACGCGCGCCCAGAACCGTATGGATTTGCGTCAGGCGTTCTTCCAGCGTTGAATTGATTTCTTCAACACGCTGTGTCAGCGCCTGCCCAAGATCGCCAGTGCGTGCGTGCATGGTGGTGTCGAGTTCCCGACGTGCGGCGGCGAGAGTCTCGTTGATCTCGGCCACGCGCGCGCTGATCGTTTCTACAACGTGCCTTCCGCGCTCTCCTATTTCGGTTGAAACTTGATTGAGCCGCTGGACGACATTGGTTTCGAATGCGCCGATGCGCGTGTCCAGCGTTCCTGCTATTTCGTCAGCGCGGTCGCCGAGCGTATCATTGATCTCGCGGGCTCTCTCCGAGAGGGTTTGCGCCAGCGTGCCAGAGCGGGCGATAATAGTTTCGTCTAGTTCCTTGAGCTTTGCGTCCAACGCGGCCGTCGTCTGCTGCCCGCCGTCGCTGAAGGCTCGGACCACATCTATCGCGTGCTTCGCCAACGAGTCATGCAGCTTTTGATGGCCTTGAGCGAGACCGGCATCAATGCGATTTGCCAAAGCGTCCAGACGGTCGCCGGCATCCTTCGTTTGCATGGTCGTCGATTGTTCTATAGCGCCCAGTTTTTCGTCGAGAATTTTCGCCAGACCGCTTTGCTTCTCGTCAAGCTTGCCGACCAGGCTCTCTCCTTTATACGAAATGGTTTTATCGATAGCCTCGAGTTGCTGGCCAACATCTCCGCTGAGTTTATCGGCAGTGGCGCCGATTCTTGCTGCAGCGATGGCGCCTTGCGCGTCGAGTCTTTCGATCAGCGCGTCACCGCGCACCATTATCGCCTTTTCGATGTTCTGGAGAGTCTCGTCCAGGTCCTCGCCGAAATGGCGGGAATTATCGCCAATGCGGGACGCCAGCTTTTCCGTTTCGGCGGCAAGTCGATGGACCAGTTCGTCGCCGCGAACGGTGATGGTTTCCTCCACGGAATTCAGGCGATCGCCCAATGTGCTCGAAATGGTTTCCGAATAGCCCGCGAGCCGGGCGGCAGCCTGCTGGGCGTGTGTTTCCAGCCGATCAGCCAGCGCTCCGCCATGCACGACGATCGTCTCGTCGACCGAACGGAGGTTGTGCTCGACTTGAGTTGTGAAATTATTCGAGTGCGCCACGATTCGGTCAGTAAGAACGTTGCCGTTCCGCAGCAAGGCTCTTTCGAACAATTGAAGATGATCGCCCAGCTCCTTGGCGATGGTGTCGCCACGGGTCGCCAGTGTTTGCGCCACTTCCTTGCCGTTATGCAGGACCAGGTTCTCGAAATCGGCGAGACGATCGGCTAGCGTTTCAGTGACGCGCTCGCCCTGGACGGCGATGGCTACAACGGCGTCTCCGACTGTTGTCGCGAAGCGATCCTGAATTGCCGCGGAATGATCCGCAAGCGCAGTTGTCGCTTCTGTGACCGTCTGTTGCAGGGAACTGCGCAACGACTCGCCGTGAGAAGCGAGTTCCTCCTTAACGTCGTTGCGTTGCGTTTCCAGAAGATCCGAGAGCTTTTCTCCGGTTTGTCCCAACGCGGCCACGCGCTCGGACAGCAGTCCGTCGATCCGGATCGTGTGTTCGGCAACCTTTGTCGCCACTTCATCCCCATGGCGACGCACGGTGTCTTCGAACGCCGTCAGGCCTTCCGCAAGCGCGGCGCTCACGCGCTCGCCCTGCCCGCTTACACTGCTTGCGGCCGCTTCCGACGCCTGCGTCAATTTCTGCTCGAAATCGGAAAGGCGGGCGGCAATCAGAGTGCGGGAGCTTTCTTCCCGTTCCAGCAACGTGGTTGCAATCGCATCGCTTTGCTTGGTGACGGCTTGTTCAAATGACGTGAGCCGTTCCGTAACGGAGGTGGTGGCGCGCTCCCCCGACGCCGCGACTCGAGAGACAATAGCCTCGCCGTGACGACCAAAGCCATCCTCGAAAGCGGCCAGTCCCTCTGTCAGGGCGAGGCTCACCTGGTCGGCATGCTCCGCCACCTTCGTGGCGGCGTCGCTGCTAGCCCGCACCACCGTCTCCTCGAAGGTAGCCAGCTGATCTGCGAGCGTCGCCTGTATCTTGGCGCTCTGGTCAACAACCCGGGACGTGAACCCTTCGCCATGTTGCGCCACGCTTGTTTCAAAGGCTGCCAGTCCATCGATCAGTGCGGCGCTGGCGCGCTGGCTATGCTCGGCGACCTTGGCGGCTATTTCGTCGCTCCGATGGGCGACATGTTCTTCAACACTGGCAAAACCCTGAGATATGGCGCTGGCGACATGTTCACCGCGCTCGGCGAGAAGCTTGGCCGCCGCCCCGCTTTGATGCGTCACCGTCTCCTCGAACGCGGTTAGACGTTCTGTCAGCAGCGCGCTGGCCTGGTCGCCGCGTTGCAAGACCCGTAGAGCGATTTCTTCGCCGTGGCGTCCAAAGTTCTCTTCGAAAGCCGCCAGCCCTTCCGCCAGCGTCGAGGCGACGCGCTCGCCGTGTTCGGTGACGGCGCTTGACACCTCTCCGGTCCGTTCCGCCAGAGTAGCCTCAAACGCGGCGAGCCGCTCCGTGAGCGCAGCCGCCGTGCGGTCGCTTTGCTCGGCGACGCGTGCAATGATCGCTTCGCCATTGCGGCCGAAACTATCCTCGAAAGCCACGAGACCGTCTGTGAGAGCTGAAGTGACGTGATCGCCATGGTCCACGAGGCGGTCGGCCGCTTGACTGGTCTTCTCCAGCACAATGTTCTCGAAAGCCGCTACTCGCTCCGTCATCAGCGCGCCCGCCCGCTCGGCCTGCTCTGTAACGCGCGCCACGATATCCTCGCCACGACGACCGAAGCCTTCCTCGAACGCGCTCAGCCCCTCTGTCAGAGCCGAGGCGACACGATCGCCATGTTCGACGATCCGGGTCACGGTATCCCCGCTGGCCCGCAAGACCGTATCTTCGAAAGCCGAGAGTCCGTCGGTAAGCGCCGATTGCACAACGGCTCCATGATTGGAGATCCGGTTGGCTATGTCGGCTCCGTCCACCAGCACTATCTGCTCGAATTCGCGGAGCCGATCCGCCAATGTTTCCGTGATCCGATCGCCATGGGTTCCTATGGCTGCGACCGCCTCTCCCGCTACCGCGGCGAACCGCTCCTGCACAGCGCTGGCATGTTCGCTCAGAGCAGTCGCGCTTTCCGTCAGGCCCGCAGCCAATTGTTCGTGCATGGCTTGTCCGCGCGCTTCGAACTCCTCACGCGCGGCGTGGTGGACGTTGTCGAGCAAACTGACAAGCTGAGTTTCCGCAGTCTCGAAGATGGCCTTGGCGCCATCTACATGGGCTGCAACATGGGCGGATAGACGCTCCGACGAATCGGTAAGGGATGTTTGGATTGCATCACCGCGGGAGACGATTGTCTGCTCCAGGCGTTCAGTGGCTTCGGCGATGCGGGTCGCAAATGTTTCGCTCTCGCCGCCAATGCTCTGATGCAGATGTTCGCCGGCCTCGGCGAGCCGGGAGGCAAGCTTCTCGCTTTCGCCGCTTATGCCTTGCGTGAGCTGGGTTCCCAGCGCATCGAAGCGTTCGAGAATATTGGAGCTGCGAACGCCAAGATCGTGGGTCAGCGTTTCGCTCGTCGCCTGCAGTTTCCTGTCGACCTCCGTGACGCCGGCGGTGAAGCGGTCCGCGACATCCTGCGTCGCCGATCCAATCTTTTGGGTCACCTCTTCGCCGGTCAGCGTCAATTTTCCGATGACTTGCGTGAGCTGGGCGCCCAGCACATCGAAGCTATCGAGAATATTGGAGCTGCGAACGCCAAGATCGTGGGTCAGCGTTTCGCTCGTCGCCTGCAGTTTCCTGTCGACCTCCGTGACGCCGGCGGTGAAGCGGTCCGCGACATCCTGCGTCGCCGCCCCAATCTTTTGGGTGACCTCCTCGCCAGTCAGCGTCAATTTTCCGATAACTTGCGCGCTCTGGTCCGCAAATGTCTTTTCTATGCCGTCGCTAGCGCGCTCCAGCGCGATTTTGACTTCCTCGCTTTTGGCGCCGAGGGCGGTGGCGACGCGATTCCCCGCTTCACTGACCTGTTCGGCAATCTGCGTGGAAGTGGCGGAGAGATCCTGAGACAACGAATCGCGGGCGCCAAACAGCGCGGTCCGAGCATTGTCGGCATTGACGATGATGGCTTCGCGTTCACGCGCCAACTCGTCGATAAGCAATCGGATGCGCCGTTCATTATCCGAATAGGAGCGTTCCAGATTTGTGACCTCGGTGCGCACGATGACTTCCAGCTCGCCCGCTCGGGACAAGGCGCGCTCGATTCCGTCGCCCATGGAGGCTGCTTCGCGGCGAATTGCCTGCGAGAGCGCGACAACCTGTTCCGTGGCGATGGTTTCCGGCTCGATCAGCCTGATGGCGACTTCAGTCATCGCATTCGCGATAAGGCGCATTTCGTGCGCGCGGCGCGCCATTACGCCGGTAACGAATATAAATACGATTGGCGCGAAAAGCGCCAAAAGCGTCAGAATGGGCTTCGGCGCAAGGAACGAGCGGTCTTCGCCGATGATTTCGCCCTGATGGAAATAAATGAACAGCGTCCATAATGCCGCCCAGGCCGCGATAGACAGGAAGGTAAGTCCCATGATCGCGCGGTTCGGGGCGATTTGTAGCGCTTGCCGCAACTCGCCGATTGTTCGACGATCATCATTGGCTGGCTGTGTGTTGGGTTCTAATGGCGGAAGCTTTTGCGAAGCCGGCGCGGGCGTGGACAAAGGCGCGGTGGATGGCGCGGGCTTTGGCGTCGCGGCCGCCGGGGGGGGCTTGGGCGTTGGCGCTTGTGTGGAAGGTTCGAAAGCTCGTGTCGCCGCAATTTGCTCGCGAGGCTCTTTGTCACCTGGCTTTACGCGCTGGGGCAGCTGCAGATTTAGTGTCGGGTTGGCTGCAGCGTCCTTGGGGGCGCTTGAGTCTGCGCCTGGCTTTTGCGGCTTGCTCTCGGAGCCGGCCCCACTCATCGCGGCGGTCATATTCGTCGCGCCAGCGTTCTCTGCATCGCGGCGCTTTGCAGCGTCCGCCGCTTTCGCGGCGCTGTCCTCGGTGTTCAGATCCAACGCCTCTTCGATCGCGGACAAAGCCGCGGCGGCCGCATCCTGGATCTTGCCCGTTATCGCCATTGCATTCTCTCCGAGCGGAGTTCTTCAAGCACTCTGCCCCACACCCGTCGCAACACCGCGACGTCAAATAACATTAACCAAATATTACAACCCTTCAGTCATAATTGAAACCTGCGCGCCACGGCGAACAATAAACGTCGTTAACGCGGTCTTCACCCTTGCGATTCACGCTTTCGAATGTAGCTATAGAATCAAGGTTCCAGAAGCGCCAGGAAAAGGGTTGAGCAGGATAAAGAACACTGATTCTCTTGAAGTTATTGCTCGCCGCCCGGCTCCGCCGGTTCTTCTTGACGGGCGCGCTTCAAGGTTGACCCAGTTGGTTTCGCAGAAGGCCTTCGCCCGGAGACACCCATGGCAAAATACGCCACCGCACAACAATTAGACAACGAGGCCAGGGACGCGGAGCCTGCGGAACATTTCAGCGGTCCCGTGATTGATCTGGTTCATTTATCCCGCCAGACGCTTGGAGACAGCGCCTTGGAGGGCGAGCTTCTGACCTTGTTTGATCGTCAGGCGTTACAATTCTCGACGCGTCTCGGCGCATCCATGGCTGCAGGAGAGGGGAAGTGGCGAGGCGACCTAGCGCACACGCTTAAAGGATCGGCGAGCGCGGTGGGCGCCTTTATGGTTGCGGATGCGGCTGCCGCCTATGAAACCGCCGCGCGCGCCGAGAGTCCAGAAGCGGAGTTGGCCTGGCGACGGTTGGCGGCGGCAATAGACCGCGCTCGCGGAGAAATCGCGGGCCTGTTGTGATACGATACGCACGAGCCGCCCGACCCGGGAGGGCTCCCGCTTGAACATGCCCCTAGGACAGACAAGTTAAACCGGACCGACCGTGATAAATCGTGTGGATAACGCTTCGAGAGCTCAGAATGGGCTGATCGGAAAATATTTCAGGTAGAGCTCCGCGTAAGTTCCGCGGCGAGCGAGTCGAGCGAGAGCGTAATCGAGCGCGAGGCGCAACGCTTTGGAGCCCTTCTTCACGGCGATGGCCGCCCCTTCGCCAAAAAAGCGCGCATCGACGTAGGGCCCTCCCTTGAACGCGCAGCATCCTTCCGAGTCGGCCCCATTCAGCCAAAAAGATGACGAAATCGCGTCGCCAAACAACGCGTTGACCCGCCCCGTCTTGAGGGCTAGTCGAGCCAACGCCGCATTCTCGAACGGCGCGAGACGAGACTTGGGGAAAAAGGCCTTCAGATAGGCCTCATGGGCCGAATCCGACACCACGGCGATCAGCCGGTCCTCCAGCGCCTCCGGCGTGGCGGCGCCGAGCGTGGTGTCTCTCCGCATCACAAAGCGTCCAGGGGTCATGTAGTAGGGCGCCGTAAAATCGACCAGCGCCCGATTTTCGGCGTTTATGGCCAGGGAAGCGATGGCTGCGTCGGCGCTGTTGTCGTTGAGAGCGGGGATGAGCAGATCCCAGCGGCGCCGCTGGATTGTGCACGCCAACTCAAGCTCTTCGCAGATGGCGCGCGCGAGATCCACATTGAACCCCGCCACTTGCCCGTCAGGCAAAGCAAAGTTGAAAGGGGGGTAATCATCTTCCGTGACAAAGCGCAATTGTCTGACGCCATGAAGATCCGGCTTTTGCAGCCTGTGCGCCGGATCCCAGAAGGAGGGCGGCGCGACCGCCGCGCCTCTCTCGGCCATTGCTGGCTTTGGTCCAGCAAGCAGCAGGCATGCGAAGGCAATTGCGCAAAGGAGGCGTATCGGATTGCTCCACGCTTCCAGCTTGAAAAACATCAATGGCCCGCTCCAATTCCCGCGCGGGTTTCCGCCTGCATCGCCGACGCTCGCCAGTCCATTTATAAGCAATATCTAAAACGGGATGTCGTCGTCCAGCTGATCGGACAGCCGCCCGCCGCCCGCCGGAGCAGGCCGCCTCTCGGCGCCGGAGCGTTCCATCGGCGAGGAGCGTCCAAAGCTGCCCCCGCTTTCCCGACCGCCAGCGCTCTGGGAATCGTAGTCACCCTCTCCACGCCCGCCTTTGCTGTCAAGCAAAGTCAGTTCGCCGCGAAAGCGCTGCAATACGACATCAGTCGCCTTCCGCTGATTGCCGTCCTTGTCGGTATATTCGCGTGTCGAAAGCTGCCCTTCGAGATAGATCTTCGATCCCTTCCGGCAATATTGCTCCGCGATCCGTCCGAGGTTTTCGTTGAAAATAGATATGTTATGCCATTCCGTGCGATCCTTGCGCTCGCCGCTGTTCTTGTCGCGCCAGGATTCCGTGGTCGCGAGCGAAAAGGACACGACACGGTCGCCGGAAGGCAGGGTGCGCACCTCGGGGTCGCGGCCCAGATTGCCGACGAGGATCACCTTGTTGACGCTACCCGCCATTTCACTCTCCACTCCGATAAATTGCGTGCCGCACTCTAGCCCAAAGGGGACGCAAGCGCGGTCATGAGGAAGGCTTGTCCACAGATGGTTTGGACAATCATCCGAAAGCGTTCTATCTATGTTCTAGCAACCTCGTCTCCCCTAATCAAGCCCCGGCCTCCTGCCGCCAAATGAGGCCTAGCGCTGTCTCGAGCCAGTGGATTAGCACGCGGCGTCGTGGCATGGAAAACGCTGAGGCCGTCCATCGGCGCATCCCCCCAAAAGGTTCGACCCTTCCATGGCGAACACCGCTGCAAAGAAATCCGCTGCAAAAAGCGCCTTGACTGTGCCTGAAGAAGCCTCGAAGGCCTCGCATGGCGACGCCAAGACGATCGCCATTCGTGGCGCCCGTGAGCACAACCTCAAGAATGTTGACCTCACAATTCCACGCGACAAGCTGGTGGTTTTCACCGGGCTGTCCGGCTCCGGCAAGTCGTCACTGGCCTTCGACACGATCTACGCCGAAGGACAGCGGCGCTACGTCGAGTCCTTGTCAGCCTATGCGCGGCAATTTCTCGAAATGATGCAAAAGCCCGACGTCGACCAGATCGACGGGCTTTCGCCAGCCATCTCCATCGAACAAAAAACCACGTCAAAAAACCCGCGCTCCACGGTCGGCACCGTCACCGAAATCTACGACTACATGAGACTGCTCTGGGCGCGCGTCGGCGTGCCCTATTCGCCGGCCACCGGCTTGCCGATCGAGAGCCAGACCGTCTCGCAGATGGTGGACCGGGTTCTTTCTCTGCCGCAGACGACAAGACTCTACCTGCTGGCGCCTGTCGTGCGCGGCCGGAAGGGCGAATATAAAAAGGAGATCGCGGAATATACGCGGCGCGGATTCCAGCGCCTCAAGATCGACGGATCCTATTACGAAATCGCGGAGGCGCCGCCTCTCGACAAGAAGCTCAAGCACGACATTGACGTTGTCGTGGATCGCATCGTCGTGCGTCCCGACATGGCGACGCGCCTCGCCGACAGCTTCGAGACCGCGCTTGAACTGTCCAACGGACTTGCCGTGACCGAATTCGCCGATGGCGGCGCGACCCTGGAGGGAGGCGCGGAAGCGCCCGTCACAGTGGCGAGCTTGCGGGTGGCGTCACACTACGCTCCGGCGCACATATTGTTTTCATCGAAATTCGCCTGTCCGGTTTCAGGCTTCACGATCCCCGAGATCGAGCCACGCCTCTTCTCCTTCAACAATCCTTTCGGCGCCTGTCCCAAATGCGGCGGCATCGGCCATGAGCAGAAAATCGACGCCGATCTTGTCGTGCCCGATCCCAAGCTCACATTGCGCAAGGGCGCCATCGCGCCCTGGGCGAAATCCTCTAGCCCGTACTATATGCAAACATTGGAGGCGCTGGGGCGGCACTACAAGTTTCGACTGGACACGCCGTTCCAGGCGTTGCCGACGAGCGCGCAACGCATCATTCTCTATGGTTCCGGCGACGAGGAAATCCGCTTCTCCTACGATGACAGTTTCCGCGCTTACGACGTGAAGAAGCCGTTCGAGGGGGTCGTGCCCAATCTGGAACGGCGCTATCTGGAGACGGACAGCGACTGGTCGCGCGAGGAAATCGGACGCTACATGTCGGCGACGCCCTGTCGCGCCTGCGGCGGCTTTCGCCTGAAGCCCGAGGCCCTGGCGGTGAAGATCGCGCAAAAGCACGTTGGCGAAGTCTCGGAGCTGTCGGTGCGCGCCGCGCTGGACTGGTTCTCGGCGCTGCCCGCGACGCTGAGCGCCAAGCAGAACGAGATCGCCTTTCGCATTTTGAAGGAGATCCGCGACCGTCTGACCTTTCTCGTCGACGTGGGGCTGGATTATCTTACGCTGTCGCGCAACTCGGGTTCGCTATCGGGCGGCGAAAGCCAGCGTATCCGTCTCGCCTCCCAGATTGGCTCGGGGTTGACGGGCGTGCTTTACGTGCTCGACGAACCCTCCATCGGCCTGCATCAGCGCGACAATGATCGCCTGCTCGATACGTTGCGGCGGCTGCGGGATCTCGGCAATAGCGTCATCGTCGTCGAGCATGACGAGGACGCCATACTCGCCGCCGACTATGTCGTCGATGTCGGTCCCGGCGCGGGCATCCACGGCGGGAAGATCGTCGCGCAGGGAACGCCGGCGGAAATCATGGCGAATCCAAAATCACTCACGGGCCAGTATCTGACTGGCGAACGCCAGGTGAAGCTCGCGCACAAGCTGCGAAAGCCGGAGGCCGGACGCTGGCTGAAGCTATTCGGCGCACGTGGCAATAATCTGAAGAATGTCGACGCGCAGATTCCGCTTGGCCTTTTCACCTGCATCACAGGCGTCTCCGGCGGCGGAAAGTCGACGCTGATCATCGAGACGCTTTACAAGGCGGTGGCGAAAAAGCTCAATGGCGCGCATGAGCATCCAGAGCCCTTCGACAGGCTGGAGGGGCTGGAGCATATCGACAAGATCATCGACATCGACCAGTCCCCGATCGGCAGGACGCCGCGATCCAATCCGGCGACCTATACGGGCGCCTTCACGCCGATCCGGGAATGGTTCGCCGGATTGCCGGAGGCGAAGGCGCGCGGCTATGCGCCCGGCCGCTTCTCCTTCAATGTGAAGGGCGGTCGCTGCGAAGCCTGCCAGGGCGATGGCGTGATAAAGATCGAAATGCATTTTCTGCCGGACGTCTACGTTACTTGCGACGTCTGCAAGGGCAAGCGTTACGACCGCGAAACGCTGGAGGTCAAATATCGCGAAAAATCCATCGCCGACGTGCTCGACATGACGGTCGAGGAAGCCGCGCAACTATTCAAGGCCGCGCCAGCGATCCGCGACAAGCTGGAGACATTGAAGCGTGTCGGGCTCGAATATGTGAGCGTCGGCCAACAGGCGACGACGCTTTCGGGCGGCGAAGCCCAGCGCGTGAAACTGGCGAAGGAGCTGGCGCGCCGCTCTACGGGACGTACGCTTTATATACTGGACGAACCAACGACGGGGCTGCACTTCCACGATGTCGCCAAGCTGCTTGAAGTGCTCCACGAATTGGTTGCGCAGGGCAATAGCGTTGTCGTCATCGAGCACAATCTCGAAGTCATAAAGACTGCGGATTGGGTCATTGATCTTGGTCCGGAGGGCGGAGATGGCGGTGGCGAAGTTGTCGCGGCTGGACCGCCCTCGGAGATCGTCAAGGAAAAGCGCAGCCATACGGGGCGCTATCTCGCGGAGGCCATGGCGCGCAGGCCGGCCAAGGAAACCGCCGAGCCTAGGATCGCACAGCGAAAGGCCAAGAACGCCTAACCGGCGGCGCAGGTTTCCGGCGTCATTTCCGGCAGTTGGCGCGCTTCCCATTTTTGGCGCGCGGCTTCCAGTCCCCACACGACGCCCAGCATCATGAGCACGTGGCGCCAGTGATCGATGTCAATCTGGAAAGCCTGCAGAAAGAAGGCCAGCA
>Ga0182030_10012358_pt1 | contig 17105 bp, 11 predicted proteins | sample 812S3MmetaG_FD_121299 | JGI IMG/M metagenome (GOLD analysis project Ga0182030, IMG submission 121299) | Permafrost microbial communities from Stordalen Mire, Sweden - 812S3M metaG (Illumina Assembly) | ecosystem: Environmental > Terrestrial > Soil > Wetlands > Permafrost | place: Sweden...
GGAAGATAAGCTGGTGAGAATCAGCTCGTTGACTGAGACATTGATTAGATTCATCAATTCTGAAAGCTGCCAGGTCTAACCCGGCAGCTTTCTCTTTTATGATCTATGGGGCACCCGTGAGCAGATGCAATGAAGATAAACACAGATTCGTTCGGTTTTACCCTGTTTCTTGGTTGCCTGGGAATGCTCCCTCCTCTTGCGATCGACATGGGACTGCCAGCGCTGTCTGCGATCGGCGCGGATTTGCACACCACCGATAGTGCTGCTGCACTGACCATCACTCTCTTTATGATCGGGTTCGCTGTAACGCCAGTCGCCTATGGTCCTCTTTCTGATCGTTACGGGCGGCGTCCTCTCTTGATCTTTGGATGCGCTTTATTTGCTCTCGCAGGTCTCGGCTGCTCGATGGCTCCTTCAATTTCCGCTCTACTTTTCTTCCGCTTTTTTCAAGGTGCTGGGGCTGGCGGTAGTTCAGCTCTGATAATGGCAGTAGTACGAGACTTGTTCGAAGGCAATGAAGCTCGAGCCAGGCTTTCATATGTGAACATAGTTCGGACGGTGGCGCCCATGATTGCGCCCACAATTGGTGCCCTGATTCTATCGAGCCTTGGTTGGAGGTCTATTTATTGTTTCCTGGGCGTCGGTGGGATGACAATTCTCTTGATTGTTCTTCTATCATTCGAGGAGTCGGCAAAGCACGAAAGATTGCCAATCACTGTTTCGAGTTTGTTGAAAAATTACGGACAGGTTTTGAGAAACCCCGTAAGTTGTGGCTATGCTGCCGTAAATGCATGCGCAGCAGGAAGCATGTTCGCTTATGTCTCGAACTCACCACTTCTGATGATGAAGGTTTTTCATGTGAGTGCAAGGCATTTTGGCTTTCTATTTGCCACCACGGCGATGGGAATAATGTTGGGCGCATTTATAAATGGAAAGCTGAGTGAGCGAGGCGTGCCGCCTTCGATACCTCTTCAGGTCGGATTAATAATCGCAGTAACAGCTTCTGCAACCAGTTTGGCGATCACCGCATATGGTGTCGCGAGCGTTCTCACTTTGATGCCGTTCCTTTTTCTCGGGACCTTCAGTATTGGATTGATTGCACCTAATGCGGCTCATGGATGTTTGCATCCACTCCCCCATATCGCAGGTGTTGCGTCCGCGTGTCTTGCTTGCTCCCAGATGTTGACGGGCGCAATTTCCAGCGCGATAGTGGCCTTCTTTTATGATGGGCGCACCTCTTACGCAATGACATCGACGATGTTTGCGTTTACTTTGACTTCATTGCTAATTTATTTTTTGATTGTACGACCGGCGGAAAGATATCGTCTTTTGCACGAACATTCAGACACCGCGGCAATCGTGTCCTGAGATTTGTTTGCTGCTAATGTTTGCGCTCCGAAGAACATCGAAGAAATCGAATAAAAAACCGACGCTGAATAACTCAGCGTCGGTCTTGCAAACAACACATCATGTTTGACTTTGATACCGGGATACCGTTGGAAGTAGTTTCCGCGTAGCCAGAAGTGTTTCCGGGATACCGTGATTCCGAGTTGCCTTGAGAGATGCCTTGTACCTGAAGAGTTACCGTGATTCCGGGACGCCTGATCAGGAAGATTAGACCACGGAGTGCGCGGATTGTTCCGTCCAGTTTAAAACTTATAATGGCTCACATGCCATACTAATGTGCGTCTTGGGGATATATCCCTGCGGTTATAAAAAGGTCACATCACTTCAATTTCTACAGATAAACGAGCGGCGTTAATGGGATATTGCTAAGGTGTTTTCAGAAGGCTTTCTGAATATTTTCACCGGTTTGAGTAAGCAAATAAGCGAGGACCTGCAATGAACGTAGTTACTGTGGCAAAAGAGAAGAAGTCGGGTAGCTGCAAGTTAAGAGCCGTAGGTCGTGGCATAGTTTCTTTGTTTTTCATCTACGTCGGTACTGTGCACTTTGTGAGACCGGGCAAATTTATCCAGATTACTCCAGATTTTCTTCCTTATAAAAAGGAACTGGTCTACGTCAGCGGTTTTTTTGAGATTTTGGGCGGCGTAGGTTTACTCGTTCCTCAAACCAGGAAGGCTGCTGGAATCGGGCTTCTAGCACTTCTTTTTGCCGTCTTCCCCGCAAATATCAATATGGCGGTCAATAAAATAGATTTCGGCGTGATTCCAACATGGTTGCTCTGGGCGCGTCTGCCTTTACAATTTTTGCTCATGTTTGCGGTTCGCGCGGTCTCTAAAGACTGAGTCTCAGACTACTTTCTTCTCATTCTTCTCTTCAATGATCCTATTCCATTCGATCCGCACAGGAAGCGCCAGACTGGCTCGTTATATAATGACCGCAAGCGGTATTCGACCGCTGTCTAATTAACTTAAGTATTCGCGCAGGAGCACGGTTGGCCACTCGTCGTTCAGTAGAGATGAACCGCAAGAGACGTAACGCGCCTCCGACCGTTGGTAAGTTTTTCAAAGCTGCCTTTGTGCTCATCGGCCTCTGCGGCGCAATTGCTATCGGCTTTGCGATTGCCTATGGGTGGAAGTACGTCAAAGATATTCCAGATTTGACCCTGGTCGAGAAGTATGAGCCTATCGAAGCGATTCAAATTTTTGATCGCAACGATCATCTTATTTGCACTGTCGAAGGTGATCAAGACAGGCGAGTCGTTCCGTTGAATCAGATATCGCCTCAGATGCAGCAAGCGATGCTCGCTGCTGAAGACCATCATTTTTTCGAGCATCACGGCATCAACTTCGTCAGTATTGGTCGAGCCATGCTGGTAAATTTGACTAAAGGTCACGTTGTTGAAGGCGGCTCCACTATCACTCAACAGCTGGTCAAGAATCTGTTCTTTACCGATGCTCAGCGAACCATGGATCGTAAGGTAAAGGAAGCCTTGATGTCGTGGGAAGTAGAGCGTAGATACAGCAAAGAGAAAATTCTCGAGATGTATCTCAATCAAGTTTTCTTTGGCAATAACGCATATGGAATCGAACGGGCTGCTTCTCGATATTTCGATAAGAGTGCAGCCGAATTAGACCTGGCGCAATCATCTTTTCTGGCTGGCCTCGTCAAAGCTCCTTCTGATCTTGGTGCCATTGCTAATCGCAAAGCAGCAGTGGAGAGGCAGCACGAAATTATCGATAAGATGGTCGAATACGGCTACATAACCAGTGCCCAGGGAAAATCTGCGAAGAGTGAAAAGTTGACGTTTAAACATGGCGTCAACCCTATGCAGAAATATCCTTATTACATTAGTGCTGTGGTTGAAACATTACGTAATCACTTCAGTCAATCAGAGATGCGACAACAGGGACTGAGGGTTTACACAAACCTTGATCCGCAAGCACAACAAATTGCAGAAGCTTCATTGAATGCTGATCTCAAAAAGACACCAAAGGGAGTATCGCAGGCGGCTCTGGTTTCAGTCTCTGTCCCCGATGGTGCGGTTATCGCACTGGTGGGCGGTGTTGGGGATTTCTGGAAGCATCAATTTAATCGTGCCACCAATCCACACACGGCCGGATCATCGTTCAAGCCATTTGTTTATTTGACCGCATTTATAAAAGGCGCTCTCACCCCGGATAGCATCATCGAAGATACGCCGCTCGTGGTTAAGCAGCCCTACGGACTGCCAGATTATGCTCCAAAAAACTTCGACCATAAATTCATGGGTCGTATTCCGGTTCGAAGAGCGCTGGCGTTCTCTAGAAACGTTTGCTCTGTGAGAATCACACAACTCGTAGGAGTAGATAGTGTTATTGAAACCGCTAGGCAAGCCGGGCTCACGACCAAATTGGAGCCCAATCTTTCACTTGCTCTAGGCAGCTCGGCTGTGACACCACTGGAGATGGCAGGCGCTTATGCCACGTTTGCACGCATGGGGGTGGCGATCAAACCGCAGCTACTGAGAAAGATTGAAAACAATCGCGGGCAGATAGTTGAGGTCTTCGAACAGAAGGTCGATAAGGTTTTTCAGGTTGAACCAGTCGCGAACCTGGTGGAATGTATGCAGGGTGTGGTCAAGTTTGGTACCGGTACCGGTGCCAAGCTCGATGACCGCCCTGTGGCTGGTAAAACCGGAACTGCCGACGAGTCTAAAGACATATGGTTCGTCGGATTCACACCAGATATTTGCACTGCTGTCTGGGGTGGCAACGACGAAAACCTTCCGATTGCTGGTCACAACGTGACCGGCGGTGACGTCATGGCAAAGATCTGGAAGCATTACATGCAAGCTTACTACGAGGCTCATCCTTCTCCTGCTGGTTCATTTGTCGCGCCAACCGGTGCGCTTGCCGAACAGAAGGCAGCCAATGATGCAGCAGCCAAGCATGATGAGGCTCCTGTCGAGGCTAAAAAGCCTGCAATAACAGATATGAGCCCGGTCGTAGTGCCCGTCGGGAACGATGGAAAGGAAATTGGTGCCCCCGTTCCCAACCAGACTGCTGATGGTGCAAAACCTGCGGCAGATGAGAAAATTAAACCCGAGTCCGTGCAGCTCAGACCGTTGCCTGCAGCACTTCAGGCTGGACCTTCAGGCGCTCCTATAATTCCTCCAGGCAATGCGACTTATTCAGGTGCAGGTGCAGCGCAATACAATTCGAGTCCGTCTCCCGTGCCTCAAGTGATGCCATCGCCGGCTCCTGCGATAACTCCGTACAGTCAGCCTCAGACTGCGCCTGCTTATTCTCCGCGCAGTTATGCGCCCGCGCCTGCTGCGCAACAAACTAACAACACTGTCATGATGCGTATGGGTGAGGGACAGTCTCAGCCTCAAGGCGGTGGAAGGTTGTATCCTGCCGCTCAGACCAATCGATACAGCCCCGTTTATCAGGTGCCTGGAGCTACTGCACCGATACAGGACAGATAGATAGCATCGATTAATAGATATCCTTCTTCACAGGTAGACAAATTGGAAGCAGAAGCGGCAAGTAAGCAAGTGCTTTTTCAACCCAAGCCATCTCGTGCTAACAGCTTATGGGTGCTTGTGTTTTTAACCGTTCTTGGCGTGCTCTTTTGTGAGATGAGTGGTTCTAAGAGGCATAATTTCAACTGTTGCATAAGTGCCAGCTCCGAACTTATTGGCGCAGATGTTTTTATCGACCATCAAAAGGTCGGGTCTTTAGTAAAGGAAGAGACAGGGGGACTGGGTGGCGGCGCTTTTCGCATTTTGCTTTCCTCTGGACATCACCTTGTTGAAGTTAAAAAGCCTGATTACAAGGACTTTTCCAGAGATGTGGACATGAAAAAAGAACTGTATATAGAGGCGAATCTCTCCCGCACATCCGGTTAAAACTTGCACAGTCGAAAGCTTGGCAACGCTTATCCGTGGACTTAAGCCCGGCGACAGAATAAACTTAACGCGACATTAGCCGGGGGCGCGTTTCCGTTTGGCTGGCGAATTCAGATGGATAGGTTTGGTCGGTTTTGCCTCGATTTTGGGTGTGGCTTATGCTATGTCCAACAATCGCAAGCGCATCAACTGGCGTTTGGTCATCTCTGGGCTGCTTATTCAGCTTGGAATGGCTTTTTTCGTGCTGCGCGTGGAATTTGGGCAGCAATTGTTTCGCTCCATTGGAGATGGAGTTACCCAGCTTCTGCACTTCTCTGATGAGGGTGCGGGTTTTGTCTTCGGACCTCTTGTAAAACAGCCTGAAGCTTTATTGCATCTTTTTGGTCCGGGCTCGGACTATATTTTTGCGTTTCGAGTTGTGCCGACAATTATTTTCGTCTCCAGCCTCGTCAGCATTTCTTATTATCTCGGTATCATGCAGCGAGTCGTGCAAATAGTGGCACGTGTGGTGGCGTTCCTCATGGGCGCAAGTGGCGGCGAAGCCCTCTCTAATGCTGCCAGCGTTTTCGTGGGACAAGTCGAGGCCCAGTTGCTCATCAAGCCGTATGTCCCATCGATGACCATGTCTGAGTTGCTGGCATCAATGGCTGGTTCAATGGCATGCGTTGCAGGCGGTGTGCTAGCGGTTTATATAGGACTGGGAATCAAAGCTTCTTATCTGCTTACTGCCAGCATAATGGCAGCACCAGGAGCTCTGGTCATCTCAAAAATTGTCTGGCCGGAAACCGAAGAATCGAAGACGAAAGGGAAAGTGAGCATTGAAGTTAAGAGCACCAATGCTAACTTGATCGACGCTGCTGCTCATGGAGCTTCTGATGGGCTGCGAATCGGCTTGAATGTTGTAGCGATGCTCATCTCTTTTATCGCTTTAATTGCGATGTGCGATTTTGTAGTGACTCATATAGGAGCTTTGCTTTACTCTCAAGGTATGAGGCTTGATTCTATTGGTCTCGACTTGAAAGATCTGAAGCTGAAAGACCTGTTCGGATTGTTTTTTGCACCGATCGCCTTTTTGATTGGAGTACCATGGACTGATGCCCATACCGTTGGGCGCTTGATGGGAGAGAAAATCGTACTCAACGAATTCGTTGCGTACATGGATCTGTCGAGCATGTTGAAAGCAAATGCTAACGCTATCTCGCATCAGGCTGAGACAATTGCGACATTTGCGCTATGCGGTTTCGCGAATATTAGTTCCATAGCAATTCAAGTCGGCGGCATCGGTGAAATAGCCCCAACTCGCCGGCAGGATCTTGCTAAGCTTGGCGTTAAGGCGTTAATTTGCGGTACGATGGCGAGTTATCTATCCGCATGCCTAGCTGGTTTGTTGACGTAAGAACGATACCGATAAGATCGGATAAACTCAAATACTAGTTGCACCTTTTTATTTTATGGATATCTTTTAGCTTCGCAAACCACATTCGGCACCCGTATCGAGAGAACTTATGACTGCCAGCTTGGCCAATAACCAACCCAAAACCTTACTTCCAAAACCGTTCATGATTGTCGTCTGGACTTTAATTAGTCTTATCGGTGCTGGCGCACTCGCGATGCTCGCATTTGGGCGAGAAGAACATGTGAACGCAGTGTGGGTGCTAGCTGCTGCCATCTCGACCTTTATCGTAGCGTACCGCTTTTACAGTAAATTTATCGCGGAGAAGGTTTTCGTTCTCAACGATTACGACATGACACCGGCGCATAAAGTTGATGATGGAAAGGACTTTGTACCAACACAAAAATGGGTTCTCTTCGGTCATCACTTTGCGGCCATTGCTGGAGCTGGTCCATTAGTCGGACCCATCCTCGCGGCTCAATTCGGCTTTCTTCCAGGAACCCTGTGGATCATCATAGGAGTGGCTCTGGCTGGCGCTGTTCAAGACTTTATCATTCTGTGTGCGTCGATGCGACGCAATGGGCAGTCTCTGGGAAAAATGGCTCGTAGTTCGATAAGCCCATTGGCTGGAACCGTATCTTTAATTGCGATACTGCTGATTATGATGATACTGATGGCGGTGCTGGCTGTCGTTGTAGTCAACGCGCTGAAATCGAGTCCATGGGGCGTATTTACCCTCGCAATGACAGTTCCAATTGCAATTCTGGTCGGCATCTACATGAAGACGCTGCGACCTGGTCGCATAGCTGAAGGCTCAATCTTCGGTGTGCTTTTGACCGTGCTTGCTGTTTATGCCGGTCAATTTATTGCAGCAAATCCAACGACTGCTGCCTGGTTTACCTTGAATGGTGAACAGTTAAGCATCGCAATCATGATTTATGGATTTGTTGCCTCCGTACTACCAGTCTGGGTTTTGCTTGCCCCGCGAGACTATCTCTCGGCTTTCCTGAAGATTGGCATTATTTCGCTACTCGCGCTCGGCATCATTATATTGCACCCGGATTTGCAGATGCCGCGCCTGACTATTTTCACTAATGGTCAGGGCCCACTTTTTACCGGAAACATTTTTCCATTTTGCTTCATAACCATCGCTTGCGGATCGGTGTCTGGTTTTCATGCGCTTGTATCATCCGGAACTACTCCTAAAATGATCTGGCGAGAAACGCATGCTCGTCCGATAGGCTACGGCGCAATGCTTTGCGAAGCCACCGTTGCGATAATGGCTGTAATTGCTGCCTGTTCGATAAACCCGGGGACTTATTTTGCTATCAACAGTCCAAAAGGAGTTGTTGGCGCTGATGTCGTCAAGGCCACAGCTACAATAACTGGTTGGGGCTATCCTGTTTCGCCTGAAACAATGGAACAGCTCTCTAAAGATGTCGGAGAGAAAACTCTCATGGGACGCACTGGTGGCGGACCAACCCTTGCTGTAGGAATGGCTAAGATCTTTTCTGGTGTTTCGGGACAGGGTGCTGCCGGAAACGATGTTTCGTTCTGGTATCACTTCGCAATTATGTTCGAGGCACTTTTCATTCTTACATGCCTTGACGCCGGCACTCGTGTGGGGCGATTCCTTTTGCAAGATTTTCTCGCTCTAGGCTGGAAGCGCCTGGGAGAGACCAACTGGTATCCTGCCGTGATCATCAGTTCTGCGCTCGTCGTTGGCGGTTGGGGCTACTTCCTCTATCAAGGAGTGATTGATCCGTTGGGCGGCATAAACAGCTTGTGGCCTTTGTTTGGCATCGCAAATCAGTTGCTCGCGGTGGTCGCACTATCTGTGGGAACAACTGTAATCGTGCGTATGGGCAAAGCTAAATTCGCCTGGGTGACTGGCGCGCCGCTCAGCTGGCTGCTTGCCGTTACGCTAACTGCAGGGTATCTGAAGATCTTTTCTTCGAATCCCAAATTGGGTTTTCTCGCTCATGCCAAAACGCTTACGGAGCAGATAACTACTTCAGCTATGACTGGAGCCGACTTGAAAACGCAGAAAATATTGATCTTCAATGATTACCTGGATGCCACTCTGGGCTGCGTCTTTATTGTGTTGGTGTTAATCATATTAGTCGAGGCGATTCGCAGCTGGTTCCGTCCAAGCAATTCAGATATGCGTGGAGTAAATAGCGATGGTCTCGTAGATGATGGAACCGCTCTCAATGAAATCTTGCTGCCAGATCTCGGCAAACCGGCAAGCTCTCAACACTCGACTGAACGCCGTGAGTTTGGTTCAGGTGATGGTCCTATGCGGTGTTGCTAATCACAACGGTCTGTTTCGAGTCGTTGCAAAATATTTGTCTATGACCTAATCTCTGGCAAAAATTTTAAAATTTTCGCGCGCCGCTTGAACAATTTTGCAGCCGCGATTGGACAGCTAGTGCCCCGGTGCTGCAAGCTTTGAGACGGCATGAGCTAATTCCCACTTCTCTCGTTCAACTTCGTGACGTGGGCCAAACAAAGAATAACATTCGCTTTTGCCGTCTGCCAACGGAACCAGAACAATTAAACCCGACATCGTCGAAGCTTCTTTGCCTTCATAGGCAAACTGACAAACGAGAGCGTTCGGCGCATACTTATTCCAGGTTTCAGCTGATACCAGACTGAAATTTGGAAACCTGTTGCTTTTGATTGCCGATGTTAAGAGTGTGCGGAGAAGAGCTCTTGGTCCTTGAGGGTCTGATTTCACGTTTGCAAGCTGCAGGATAGAGGAATCACCATCTGCGTTGTGTCGTTTCAAGGTAGTGAGCAAAAACGGTGATTTGCCAGGCTCTGGTGGCTGATATGCCCAGTCGGTACTGAGCATGAGTTTGTGGTGAAGTGCCTCTATTGGTTGGTTCTCGAATCGAGCACCACTTTGCTTTATCACTATTGGAAGTGTAAAGGCTTCTACTAAAAGAACGGAGATAATTAGTGAACGGGGCGTGATGATTACGGGCGTTGTTTCTCGCTTGGTTGACTTGGCTGAGTTATCCTGGCTTGCCGGTTTTGCCTGCGTAGAATGTGGCGCCTGCACCGAATCTGGTGCTTCTTTTGCAATCGACCGTTTAGCCAACTGAAAAGCAATTGTGGCTAAAATCACGAAAATTCCACAGCTGATGGTGGCCACCGGATAGACAAGTCCTGTCGCTCGCATAATGACTATGTTTTGTGTGTACATCAAGGCCATGCTGCAGCTTGTCCAGCCGGCGAGGATGATTGCGGCCGGATAAATTATGAACGCTCGTTTTCGATCGCTGAATTGCGCGATGCCCAAAATTAGTGCGGGCACAAGACAACAGAGATACGTCTGTAAAACACTGCAGTCGAAAGCCGATTCCTGCACGAGCGGAGCCGTCAGCGCCCGAATCTCCAGAGGAAGTGGAAGCTCGATTAATGTTCGAGAAAACGCGGCGACGCCGCTCGCAAATGCCAAGAGCACCAAGAGTATTGTCGCTGAGGAATTGCGTTTGTCGTAAAGCCGTTCCTTCGCGATGAAACACAAAACCAGTAGCATCAAAACGTAAATGACGGCGCGGGCGATTATCCACGAAGTGGGTACAAGAATGTCGAAATTCGCCGTTCCGGCGGTTTGCATCAAATTTATTTGCTCTTTGACGATTTTCATTGTGCCAATCACTAACCAGTTGGCGCAGGCAAATTTCTCCATGGCGTTTAACGTAAGGGCCGTAACTACTCCGGCTGAGAAAAGACCAACCAAAGTAGAAACTCGCACGGGCGGCTCTTCGTTTTTCTTCGAAAGGCCGACCAAAAAGCCGTACGGCAAACCGATTGCAAGCACGCCACGAAACATGGTCATGAATACTTCATTCAGTAATCTGAAATCTTTACACGCGGCACGGCCGTGGATATCGAGGACGATCAGCGCGGAGATTGCGCACCAGATAGCAACCTTTCCCTTTGACGGCCAGACTGGCGATGATTGCGCCTTTGAAAATACGCTTGCCTTATGCAAGAACCACAGCAACCAGAGCACGAGTAAAAAGAGCATCACAACTGCGTCTGCTGGCCGGCGTGAAAAAGAAGAAGTTTGCAACACATACTCCGAAATGAGTAAGGCGGCAAAAATGGTGATTAGAAAGAGCCTGGTCAAACTACTCGAGGTCAAACGTTTCTGCAAAGCGAGTGCAATCATTGCCACCACGTCAAACCCAAACACCCAGCTCAGCCAATGCACTGTAGCCACATTGAGTGGATTGCTCCACACGTAAGGTTTGACACGCAGGTAAATACTGAAGAAAGGTGGTAACAGTCCGTTAGTAAATGCACCGGGGTGATTGGACAGGTAAAGAACGATTGTCTCACTTAAGGAAATTACAAACCCGGCGACAAGAAATAGCACAATGAGCGGAGTTGATATTGCTTTCGGAACGAAGGAGTTTGAAGATATTGAGAGTTTTTCGCTGGTGCCAAATATGGAATGCAATAAGACAACGCCCGCGACATACCAGAACGGCCATAGATAGGTGTTGGTCATTACAAGAGACGAGAGGGCGAGACCGCCTGAAGGACACAACCCTCCACGAATGTATCCTGCCAACAGAAATACGGCGAGCAATGTGAACATCGTCCATAAAGCCGGTCTTACGCTAAGGTGTCCACCTCTGAAGAAGAGAAAACGCTTATCATCTCTCGGTAAGCGAGCCCACCAGAGTGTGAGCAATCCAAGCCCTATTCCGAGGAGGGCACCGCCACCAATACCAAGCAGTGGGCCGGACAGGGTGCTGAATGTCGCAATCAATGGCTTCAGTGGTGTCAAAATTAAAATTTGAGCACCGGCCGCTGCCCCCACAACCACGCTGTTGAGGAGAGGCATCGTCAGTCTGATTTCTTTGGATTTGAGATTACGTTCGCAGAAACCAAGTGCCACCAGCGCCGTCACGCCCACCAGCGCATTAAAATAGTCTCTCGGTAGAGTAATTACGCAAACACTCAAAAAGAACGTTGAGCTAACTGCCACAGCAGCAAATAGAAGGCGGTTGGACAAAGCGCTACCCGTCAGAAGAGCAGCCCAGGCTAGAGGAACACCCGCCATCCACAACAGAACGGACCAGGTTGGAGCACTGCCTTTGAATCCCGATAGTGTGTCAGTAACAACTAAATTCAGTGGAAATTGAGTAAGTGGAATCGACAGGCACAGCACGACTATCAGAAGCCAGAGCGGTCTCAGTAAACCCAGGTTATCTGCATAAATTCGAGAGAAAGTTTGATCGAACTTCTTGACGATTCCACTTAACTTTGGCGATTTCATATCCAGCTGATACCAATGTTCTGATTAGGTGAGCTTCTCAGATTAACATAATAGTGCCGTCATTCTTTGGAACGTTGAGCTCTCAAAGCGGCCCATTGATCCTCTTTACCAACATTCGCAGGTGCAGCAGCTGCAGCAGTCACGGCACGCGTCACGGGCGCAGGCTTGTCAACTTGCGCTGAACGATTTTGGTGCGCTACTAGATGAGTAGCGTGTTCGACTGCCTTTACGAGTTTATGCTGGATAGAGCGCAAGCTCTCTCTTTTTCTTGCATCTATTTTTGTGGTTGCAATGTTTGCCGGAGGCTCGGTGAGTTCTGAATCCGTTTGTTTTGATAGAGACTTTTCAGTTGGAGATATGCCAGAGCTGCTAGTAGATGGACTGGTAACTGGACTTCTTGGTGAGCTCGTAGATACAGAATTAGTTGATAAATCTGCAGACGTTTTCGGAGAATTGTGCACTGGTGACGATACTACTGAAACGACGTATACGAATCCAATCAGAATTACCAGATAACCGGCTGTCGCCCGCCGCGAACCTGTGGTTCCGGTTACACCGCTGTTATCCTGCTCACTATCTTTTAAGGTTGAAGAAGACTTACGCGTTCTGTCATCAAATCCATCTGCGCCAGATCCTGTGCTATCGAATAAATGTTGCAGTTCTGTTTTTAATTCGCTCATCGATTGAAACCGCATAGCTGGCTCTTTCTCAAGCGTTCGCATTATCAACTTCTCAAACTGGGGTGGTATCACCACTTGCGGATTGATCTGCGAGAAAGGAACTGGTGATTCAGTTATGTGTCCTTTATAGATTTCATACAGATTGCCGGCGCTAAATGGTGGATTTCCCGACAGAGTCTCATACATCAACACTCCAAGTGAATAGATGTCTGAACGGGCGTCGCACCCTTTCGCCCGGCATTGTTCTGGACTCATGTATAAAGGCGATCCCCAGACTTCACCGGAGCGTGTCAGCTTAACTTCTTCCTCGCCGATTTTTGCCAGTCCGAAATCAACGACTTTGACAAAATCGTCCGAATCTTCTAGCAGCATCACGTTAGCAGGTTTCAGATCTCTGTGAATGATGTTGTTGCGGTGCGCGTGTTCAAGAGCATTGCAAATTTGAAGGAAGATTTTTTGTGCTCTTGCTGGTGCCATGGCACCTTCAGCCTTGATTATCTCTTCTAGTGAATGCCCCTTCAATAAGTCCATAATGACGAAAGGTTGACCAGATTCGGAGAACAAACAATCGTACACAGTCACTATGTTCGGATGACTTAGTTTGCAGAGGCTTTTGATTTCTCTCTGAAATCGCACGGTTGCGCCTTCCATCGCGTGCAAACGAATATGCAAAGTTTTGATCGCCACCGTTCTGTCTACTACTATCTGTGTCGCCTCATATACTACGCTCATCCCGCCTGTGCCGAGTACGCCGTTTATACGAAAGCGATCGCCTATCGTACTCCCAACAAGTGGATCGACGCTGTTGGCAGGTGGCGCTTCGTTGCTGACAGATAAATTTTGTGGCCGTATTACTGATGGTAAATCTGTTGGTCCTGATTCAGGTTGCAACGCATTTCGCCCGCCTGCGGGAACAGAATTGGCATCTAAATATCCGGTTTCTTTATCGCCAACCACGGGTTGTAACAGCTCCTCACTAAGGCAGCGCCCACAGTGATGTTCCCGGCCTGAGCTGTTGGATAACGTTGAAATTTGAGCCTGTTAGCGCACGAGTTAGCCCGCGCCAGGGCTCATAAAATAGCTCAGGGCATAACATTCCAGTAATTGTTGGAGCAGCCTAAATCTTGTTCAAGACGGCGAATTTCAGACTCGGCGCTGTAGTACTCGTTGTTATTAAGCAAGTCTCTGATGCGGTCTCGCGAGCTTCTGATGATCTGAATTCTCGATTCGGGTTGCTGACGGGCACGCTCGTCAATTTGTCTCATACGCTGGTCAAATTCGTGGGGATTGTGAATTGGATGGATATCGGTAGACGCGTTTGCGCCATGCTCGTTGGGTGTCCCTGAGCCTTCACGATTGCCGTGTTCTGGCGGGCGGGTTACACCAGGTGCGTCATGTCCAGGAGACTGTCCTGGTGGCACCAATGGCTTACCCGAATTGTCGTTAGGTTTGGCCAACGGAGCCGAGTTGTTTGAATTGTCGGATTTAACGACGACCGGGTGAAAGTTCCGAAGATGTTCGCGTTGCAGTTCCTGTGCCTTCACTGTGGACGCGAGTTCTGTCAATACTTCGTCTGCCTTGGCGCCATTTCCAGCACGAATCAAAGCTTCGCTTTCGCTAAAAAGTTGCTCGAACGGCTTCACACCAGAGCCCTGCTGTTTCAGAGACTGTATGCGGTCCAGAAGCATAAGTCTTCTTTCTCTGTATGGACCGGGTTCAAGACTGATACTCGGATTGCTGGCTGGTGCCTGCTCGAGTGGGTCAACAGATTTGAGCTGAATTGAATCGAGTAACTTTTGCTGGGTTATCTTTTTGGATCCATAATCAGCGACCTGGTCAGCGTTTACAGTTACTTCGCTATATTTGTCATCTGATTCATGGGCGAAGAGTACTTTGACGACGCCGACTGCTTTGGGATAGGCGTCGAGCAAGGTTTTGGCAATAAAGACGGCATCAATTTTGCAGTCCTTATCAGATGAATTTGATGCGCGCTTTGTTTGCACGATGACTTCTTTGGCGCTGATAATCGCGCGAAGAGGATAATCAGCTTTCACTATTTGAGCACTGCGGATTAGACTCACAGCATCTGCTTCAGTCATCGAACTGACAGCGGCTAGGCTACTGTTGCCCAAGCAAAGCAGAACCCACGACATTGCGAGTGAGAATTTTACTTTTGCTTTTGCTCTGCTCATATTTAAAATATCGGGACGACAGGATTTGAACCTGCGACCTACTGGTCCCAAATTAGAAAAATAACCATTTGGGGCACCTGCGGACACCTGCTGTAAGGTTCTAAGATGGTAGCTCTGTGGGCATTTTTATATTACGAATACCTGCATAGTCCTTGGTTTGCTCAGGTTCAATTAGGTTCAAATTTCACCGACCTACTGTTTCTTTTACCTTCTTTCGGAGAAAACCTAACGCATGACAATAAAACTCACGAAGAGTTACCTGGACGATCTTCCTCTCGCTGAGGAGACTTATTTTCGCTTCGATTCCGAGCTTACCGGCTTCGGCATACGCGTCGGTAAGCTACGAAAGACTTTCGTCGTGCAAGCGCAGATCAATGGCGAGAAACGACGAGACAAGATCGGACACTATGGCGTCATGACGCTGGAAGAGGTTCGTAAAGAAGCGAAGCGTCGACTCGGATTAATGGTGACCGGCGTTGATCCAGATGCCCACAAGAAGAAGACAGTAGCGTCCGAAGTAACTCTTGCGGAAGTCTGGGAAGCATACAAACAATCGAGATTGGCTGACGGTGGTCTTCGACCGAAGACAATCAGCCTGTACCAGAGCGCCTTAAACCGCTCCTTTCCTGACTGGCTGGACAAACCTGCCTCGAGTATCACGAAGAGTATGGTCGTCGAACGTTACAGGCAGATTGCAATGTCTGAAGGACCAAGATCGAAGGCGGGTGGAGCAAGAGCGCAAGCCGCACAATCGATGGGCACTCTTAGAGCGCTCTTGTCGTTCGGTGCTATCGAATACGAAAGTGACGACGGAACATCAGCCTTTCCTCCGAATCCAGTACTTCACTTATCGCGATTACACAGAGGGTGGGGAAAAATTGCACCGCGACGAGATGTTATTGCGCCTGACGATTTAAAGGCGTGGTCTGATGCGCTGATGGATGTTCCGAATGACACTACCCGCGATTACATCCTGTTCTGTTTGTTTATGGGTCTGCGGAGATCGGCTGCTGCTGCGGTGAAATGGGACAACGTGAACATGAAGTCGAAAACAGTCTCTATACCGATTGCTGACGACAAAACAAAGAAGGCTTTCGTTCTTCCGCTGCCAGTCTTCATTCACGATATGCTCAAGCGCCGTTCGAAGATTCGCAGGCTGGAGAATCCGTATGTGTTCCCCGCACTAACCGGAACCGATCACATAAAAGAACCGAAGCGAGCCGTTGAAAAAGTAATCGCGAAGTCGGGTGTGCATTGGTCAATGCACGCGCTTAGGAGGACCTTCGCAACAACAGCGGAGCGGCTCGAGATATCCGTGTATAAGACCAAGGCGCTGATGAACCACTCGATCTCCAGAGACGTTACCGGCAACTACATCCAGATCCAAACCGACCAACTTCGAGAACCGATACAGAAGATCGCCGACTTCCTCCTTTCAAAAATGAAGCCAGAGACAGACCAAGTCGTGACGTCAGAGCTTCTAGCTGTTTCGCAGTGATACCGTATATAGGGGTAAGCGTACTTTTCACACTTACTGTGAAATTCTTTAAACCTACGGGGTTGAATAACCCCTAAAGGCAAACAGGCGCTCATTTCTTCGAGTGGAAAAGGTGGCGCTGGTGGTATCATATATGCACCGCTCCTACTTGTCTTACTTCCTGTAGCAAGTTACCTTGTACCTGCAAACAAACGAGACGCGCCTAAGAGGAACTTCCATCCTCTTTCGGGCTGGTTTTTTTTGTGGCTAGTTGTTACCCGTTTTATTGAGGAAGTGCTGAAATGAACACACAGTCCGAACAATTGAATACAAAGGAAACTACAGAGGTAAACCTTATCGAAGATGGTTACGAAGATACTCAGGGCATCTCTAAACTGACCAAGTTGAGCGAAAACTTCTGGGAGCGAAAGCGAAAGGAAGGCGGCGGACCACAGTCCTATCCTTGTGGGTCTTCCATCTCATCGCTCAAAGGAAAGAGCGTTTTGAGTATTTCGGTTATAAGTTGCTGCCCTGGCTGGTCGAAGCTGGATTGCTTCAAAAGTTCTTCGAGTTGTTTGCGTTTCTGTTCGTGCATGTTTCGCTCCTTTGTGAGTTGTCTTGATTCTCGCGCGCTTCGTTTACCGGTGGAATGCGTCCGTGTTTGCTTTCAATAATGCGTTCCAACTGGATTCTGCTACAAGGCGTCCGTGGATGTAAGGTGTCCGTAGTCATTGTATGGAGGCAAGTTCAAGTTACAAGGCGTCTAA
>Ga0182030_10012359_pt1 | contig 17104 bp, 17 predicted proteins | sample 812S3MmetaG_FD_121299 | JGI IMG/M metagenome (GOLD analysis project Ga0182030, IMG submission 121299) | Permafrost microbial communities from Stordalen Mire, Sweden - 812S3M metaG (Illumina Assembly) | ecosystem: Environmental > Terrestrial > Soil > Wetlands > Permafrost | place: Sweden...
AGTAGGCCAGACGAGGAGGCTGAAAGCACGTGTGCCGTTAGTGACAAGGAGACGGGACCTTGACATTCTTCGCGCCGTACCTATAATGCCCTTCCCAATTCCGGAGATCACACCTGGCATAAGATTAATGTCAATGATTCGAGGGATGGATGGCCGTATACACACCTCCTGATACCAGGACGTACTTCATCTTGGCGATTTGAAGAGCGGATGGGAGAGGTGGCAATTTGAAAGTTTCGTCGATGGCTTCCTGTGGGATGACTCCCTTAAAAGTTTTTGTTACCATAAACGAAAAATCGCGGGTCCCGCCAAGGCGGTGAGGGGGTTTTGCCCCTCAACGCGTCGCGTCGATAACGGCGCTTAATTACTAGTAGTCCAGCACGTGATACTCTTGAATTACAAGATGGAATACGCCCAAATCTTTGAAAGCTGATAGGCCGCTCTACATGCTTCCTAAGGAGTGGCATAACCCTGTTATTGAAGGCACTAGGCCCGCCGCCGCCGTCTGGCGTTAAGCAACGTCGCGGGGCCTCTCACCTGCACAATTTACCTAAGTTTCTCCCGTCACTGGACATCCCCATAGGTCACCTGATAAGTCAAATTCTTGACGAACTTGTGGACCTTTTGAATTCATTCTCTTGTGAATGTCTCGAATCTATTGAGATAATAAGACCCTGTGAGAGACTGTAGTCCTCTTGACCTGGCTGACACAATCACGACGGCGCGCGGCAGCAGAAGGCGCTAGAGGTGTAGATACCTGGCCGTGTACGACTTAAGCTGCTTAAGTCAAATAAATAAGTATGAAATCTACACAGCCTACGATATGAACAATCACGAGGGGGCCTGCTAATGTTCATAGGTTCGCTTTACCAAAGAGCTTCCGAGCATCATCTCATCCCAGACCCGCGATCTCAGCAAATATGGCACCGACAGTCATATTAATACGGCACGCCCAAGCTCAACACAGTCTGTTACCCCTCTCAAAAAGGCTATACTTTTTATAAACTAACGATGTGACATAGACACCACCAATAAGTGCCACTAATTCTTCTCCTTTACCTCAACTAACCCACCTCACAAGACTACAGCCTCCCCGACCCGGGCCTCACAGATCTTGGCCGCACGACCCAATGCGCCGAGCTCAGCAGCTATCTCCAAACGCTCCCTCTGGCACAGGACATCGAACTCATAGTCGCGAGCCCCATGCGCCGCACCCTCGAAACCGTGCAACACTCGCTCCGTTTCCTCACCAACCGCCACATCCCCGTCATCCTCCTCGCCTCCCTCCAAGAGAACTCCGCAAAGCCCTGCGACACCGGCACGCCCATCCCTATCATCCGTGCAGAATTCCCGCACTTCAACTGGGATCATGTGGATCCCGTTTACCCGTCCAAAACCGGCTTGTATGAATTTTCTAAAGAAGCTATTACGAGGAGAGGGATCGAGGTGAGGAAATGGTTGAGGGAGAGACCGGAGAAGTTCATTGCTGTGGTGACGCATTCGGGGTTTTTGAGGGTCGGGGTTAGTTATCGGTGGTATGAGAATGCGGATTTTAGGATCTTTGGGTTTGGGGATGGGGATAGGGATGAGGAGGTTGGGGGGAGATTGGTGGAGTGGGAGTTGACGGAGAGGAAGGGTGGTGGGTTGGGTAAGAGTCGGAAGGGGATTGTGGGTTGGGAAACGCAGAAGTTTCCGGGGCAGGAGGTTGGAAGTGTGGAGAGGGAGCCTGCTACGCCGGATGAGATAGGATAGACTTGTTAGAGTTTACTAATGCGATTGCTATCTAGAATTTATTTAAAGATCCAAGTCATTCTATCGTGCGCGCAGCCTAGTTTCTTTAGAGAGTATTCCAATTTGTTTAATAAGCCCTTGGAACTATTTTGAATTAGACTCTTGCTCATTAACACCACTCTACCGCTGTTAATTCCTCGAACATTAGATTTAGAGGCTATATAATAACCCCATCGCACGACCCGTAAGTATAAAATAGCCATATCACCCCAGCTTAATAACATGCTGGAAATTAAAGAAACCACCAACAAGAAGGATAATCGGGAGAGACACCGCCCAGAAAATCCAAAACTGAGTAGCACCCGGAGCAAAGTTACCCTGCATACTAAGAATCGTCGCCACCGTCGAAAAAGGCAAAAAGAAAGTCGCAAGCAGCGTAAGTCTCGCGACACCCCTATTCTCCGCCAGCGCGCGCTCCCCTTCTCCAATCGCCACCAGTGCCGTCAACAAATCCATATCCTTCTCGATCCTCTGTATCGTCCCCTGCGTCTTCTTCTGCAGATACGTAAAATCGTTCGTTAAGTCTTGAGCACGGTCCGCTGCGATCGTAGAGCTGGGATCAGACGGCCAGCATTGTTGTCCTCGCTCGCTACATTGCATCTTGGCTTCGGTGATTAGTTCGTGGTAGCGCGCTGTGTGGCGTTTATAGATGTAGAGGTATTTGAGGAAACCGTCTAGTTCCCGAAAGCTAGGTATCTCTTTCTCCAGATTGTATTCTATGGTTGCGAGTTCGCGGTTGACATATTCGTCGAGGACTACCCATTCTGAGGCTACTAGTTTATAGATATCTTGTAGGATGAAAAAACAGTCTGATGTGGCTACGTTGAGAAGTGACTGGTTGTTTGAGAGACGATGTGATAGGTGCGAGACGATTGCTTGGCGGAGGGACAAGTGCGTGTGTGTTGCTTCTATGGAAGGGGAACGTAAACTTGGACGTGGTAAGAAGCTTCGGTACTCGGTTGCCCGGAGATAGTTGCTGCCGCGTGGAAGCTCAAATGGTGGATCGAGTAGAATGACGCCTGAATCAACTATTGTTAACCATGTATGCTGACCGCACGTTATTCAAAACCGGGCTTACCTGCCCACCCCTCTTTTCTCTGGTTTTTCTTTTGAAACCACGCCGTTACCACTTGGCTTGTAAACAGTAATGGTTCAAAATTGACCTTCTTACGAGGTTTGGGTATGATCATCCCCGCCTTGCGAGCGACTCGGGTGGTAGATAGGTCCGGAAGTACAGTGGTGGGTTCATATCCCGAATTCGGAGAGCTCGCTGCGGCCTCGATGTCAGCTTCCTGGCACGGATTATCAAAGATCGATTTGAACGTTTCAGATTCAGAAAAAATGCGAGTCTCAATGTGGCGTAGCTGTAAGAAATCGTGGCTCTTCTTGCTTGACGGGAGGGCTGGTATGTGGTCTGCTACTTCCACGATTCGGTACCAGGAGGTGTTGTCAATGTGATCTGCAAAAAATTGGGGGTCGATATCGAAGTGTCCTCCTAGAAGAGCGGTGGTATCTGGACAGATATTCTCGATTAGAAATAAGCGGCAACTTTGAGCTGATCCCGGGGAGGACAGGTACTGGGCCAATTCCTTGGAACCGGCGAATTCTTTGGATTTTATGCTGGCATGATCCTTGCCGTCGGAGCCTTCTGAATTGATAGAAATGACACTAGCCTTTGCTGGTATTTTGCAGGTATGTTGGGTCACGTTCACGAAATCATCCAGGATTTTGTAAGTCGGGCTCACTTCAGCCAACCGACGGATTAGGAGTCGATACGCAACAGAAGTCTGGTCAAGATGGGTCGCCATTGAGCCTCAGACTCTACGGTAACGATTCTTAAGAAAAATTGATGAGAGTTTTGAAGCATACAGCTCATCGCAGCGCGAGTGTTTACGAACTTTCGAACATGACAAGGCTGGCGGTTTAGCAGGGAAGCTAATCACATGATATATATCACGTGATATATGGGCTTTTCTTTTGTGTTCAACTCGGGAACAACGAGGCTCTTTGAAGATGCACCGAATTCAGCTCTCACCTTGGCCCAGTCTCCAAACATACAGCTCTCCAGCTTAAAAGTACAGAGTCTTCAATCATCTCGAAAGGTCAACGTTGGATAAGGATGCGGCCCAAGCTCTAGCTCCGCTGTTCAAGGGGACGCCAAGGAAGATTTTTTCCATGCTGAAAAATTACCCCCAAACGCGTATCAACCTCGAGGTCGGGATTTTCTCCTTTTCCGACAGCGGGATGATGCTGACTGCATGATCTCCTCCAGCTAAAAATTGTTTCGAAATTAGAAACCCAAAAGAAAAGCAATTTTTCTCGCTCGACCCGAACTGGTAAAACATGCGACACGATGGCTTGGGGGAGCCACAGATATGCCTAGCTGCCAAGGAGCCGTCTTCGAACTCGTTGAGACGTGGGATCATTACTAATTACTACTGACTCGCTGCTTTTTCTGCTTAAGTAGCTTTATGTCACCGGTCCAGACCCTCACGTGATTCTTATCTATGGTCAAGCCTCTCGATCATATATTTGGAGAGCTTCCAAATAGTCTGAACTCTATTTAAGACCTTAGGGGACCGTGGAGATGGTGTGATTGAGATGTAGTTCATCCAAGCTTCCAGGACTAAGATGACCCAGTTTCTCTAGTGACGGAGAAGCTGCAAATGAGTGCTCGCGCCTTGGCATTTAATTCTAACAGTATACCCTGGGAACAAAAGGAAGAAAATCTCCAACCTAGCAGTGTCAAACTCTGCCTCATCCCCTGTCTTTCTATCTGGGAAAGGTAACAATTCACGACCGTCCGGAGAAAATAATTAATCCAATGCAGACCATGATTACTCTGCCTCGCTACAGAGTACAAGGTACATGGTATACTATACTATGCATCTCGGTTGGCCCATCTCAAGCCACCAGATCTTGGCGGCTCTTCTCACCCAACAAGACGTCTTTCCTTATCTTTGACAGCCGCCCAATGCAATCTGCCCTTCCAAAGGCACGGGACGAAAGGGGTTTTCCTTATCTCTGCTCAGCGAGCAGGAACAGCCGGGCTGCTAAAATTGCGGCTTGGCATTTCAGCCTCTGTCATCCGAATTCTGTGCATCGCTTGTCTCCCACTCTTACTGGTCAAGACATATGAATTTACCAGGATGGATAAATTTTCTTCACGAGACCCCCAAAGGCCAAGGCTGCCAAGGCTGTAGTCCAGCCTTTCAGTAAAACCTGGTCTCCCGTCTATTCGTCAATGAACTACTGCACCATAATCATGGAGAGACTTCGTAATCTGAGCTTCTCCTACACCTAGCGCGGATCCACCCATCTGGTTCTCAAGCTTGGGCTCTCCTAGCGGAGAATTGTCAACAGAATTAGCTTAGAGAATGCGAGAGGAGAGATAGGGCCCCCATGTTCTTATCTACTTCTCGGCATTACCGAATCCGGTCTCGCTGGATTGAAGATTCAGGGTTGGGATGGAGTATTTAAGAGTACATGCATCCCTAGGGAGTGAGGTAGACTTGAAGCTGCATGAGTAGGAATCATGGCGTCGATTTATGCCATTCCATATAATGGAACCGGTGCAACCGGATGCGATTCTCTTACTGAGAACTGCAATCAGTATTATGAAGTGAGTCCTTGCCCCCCGCCAACTCTCCCCTTCTAACACCTGTCAGTCCGGAGACATCGCCTGGATGCTTACGAGCTCCGCTCTCGTCCTCCTCATGATTCCCGGCGTCGGGTTCTTCTACTCCGGGCTCGCCCGCCGCAAGTCCGCGCTCTCCCTCATCTGGCTATCCTGCATGTCTATAGGCGTCGTATCCTTCCAGTGGTTTTTCTGGGGGTATTCTCTCACATTCAGTCACTCCGCCAATTCCTACATTGGGAACCTCGCCAATTTCGGGTTCAAAGGCGTGCTTGCTGCTCCCAGCGTCGGGAGTCCCAATATTCCTGATCTATTATTTGCTATTTACCAAGGCATGTTTGCTGCTATCACGTACGTTCCTTTCCTCTTCATTATTCAACTTTTACTGAATATGATACAGACCAGCCCTCGCAATCGGCGCAGCAGCTGACCGCGGCCGCATGCTCCCCTGCATTGTCTTCATGTTCATCTGGTCCACCATAATCTACGACCCCATTGCATGCTGGACCTGGAACCCGGCAGGCTGGACCTACAAGCTCGGTGGTCTTGACTTCGCCGGAGGAACCCCCGTCCACATCTCCTCTGGTGCAGCGGCTCTCGCCTACAGCATCATGCTCGGTAAACGGGTTGGCTATTCGGACACCCAGGGACTGCCGTATAGACCGCATAACGTGACGCATATTGTACTCGGGACGGTTTTCCTTTGGGTCGGCTGGTTTGGGTTTAACGGGGGAAGTGCGTTGGGTGCTAATATGAGGGCGGTGATGGCGTGCGTGGTGAGCCATATTGCTGCTAGTGTTGGGGGCGTGACTTGGGTATTGCTCGATTATCGCCTCGATAAAAAGTGGTCGACGGTTGGTTTCTGCTCCGGTGCTATCGCAGGTCTCGTCGCTATCACCCCTGCGTCAGGTTTCGTACCTCCCTGGTCAGCGGTCATCTTCGGGATCGTAGGCGCGATCGCTTGCAATTATGCCACGAAACTGAAATACGTCTTGGGCGTAGACGACGCACTGGATATCTTTGCCGAACATGGCATAGGTGGAATTGTCGGAAACCTCCTCACCGGTCTCTTCGCCGCGTATGTCTTCCTCACCCACCCCTTCTAACCCCATGCACTAACCCATAAACCATAGTGATTACATAGCGCACCTAGACGGCTTCACCGAGATCCCTGGCGGCTGGCTGAACCGCCACTGGATCCAACTCGCCTACCAACTCGCCGACTGCGTATCTGGCTTCGCATACTCCTTCTTCGGTACCTGCCTAATCCTCTTGCTCATGAACCTCGTTCCTGGCTTATCATTGAGGGCAAGCGAGGAAGAGGAATCGTTAGGGATGGATGATGCGCAATTAGGCGAGTTCGCGTATGATTATGTGGAGTTGAGACGAGAGTTCGCGGATGTGATTCTGGGGGAGGAGGAGAGTGGAAGGGGTAGTGGGAAGGGGAGCGTGAGTGGTGGTGAGGGGGTGACGGAGGTGCCGACTGAGAAAGTATAGGCGTCCAGTAAGTTTAGAGATTCAAGTAAGAGTTAATATATAACGTATTGTACGGTGCAAGTATTATTTATTCAGAAATTAGAGAGAGTCTGGGTCGGTGCTTTAGGAGTTCGTGCCTCTGATATCCCAAGTCATACCGACAGTGAGGAAGTTCCTAGGGGGGGGGATACATGCAATGAAAGAAGCAGGATCCTAATCCGCTTGTGTTTTGATATAATATTGCTGAGAACGCGATGACTTGAAGTCAAGTACTTTCCATTTCAAGCTTGTTCTTCTTCCAAATATGAAATCTTCTCCTAATCCACTCTGTCATAAAGACACGCTTTCCCCACGCTCCGCCCCAAAGCTCGTCTTTTCCCCTCTCCCCTCGTCCCCTCACATCAATCTATTTCTCCCCACCACCACGCCCCTTCTACCTTCCTGAAATCCATCTTCTATCTATCCACCGATTACGCGCCCCTCATTGTTTTACAAATTCAGATACATACCAACAACTCGAAGCCCAAACATGAATGTGGTTTCGCTTATACTGGAACAGGAGGCTAGGTTTTGATGTCATTTCCTTTCCAAACCTATCAAGCAATCCTATATACACCACCCCACTCCCACCCTATCCTTTCTTCGCCACCCCTCTACTCCCATGCAAAAAGCACTCTAAAACATATCTCCTCCTCTCATCCAAGACCCTCTTCTCCTTCTCCTTCACCGGCACGGGTCCCCTAAAAACTACCCCCGCAAATGTAGCCGCAAACGCCTTCTCCACTGCCTGTCTCCTCGCCATCGCCTCCTCGACTACCGCATCCGCAACCGCCTCCCTGGGTCGCAAACTCAGACTTCTCCTCACAGCACCAAAACCCCTCACGGGCGGGGGCTCCGCCACGCTATTATTTCGTTTAGGGATTGGGGCGAGTTCGCCGGCTAAGCGACCGAGCATCGATGTCAGGAATACGAACGAGATATTGTGGTTTGGAGACGCGGATAGCACGTCTAGCACCCAGTTCTTGGTTTCGTCGGCGTCGGTTAGCTGTTTAACGCCGCGGGATGAGATGTCAGCGTTCAGCGTCGCCCAGAGGATGGCGGGGACGATGCCATCGGTCAGACTTCCTAGCCATGTTACCAAGACCTCGGCCACGATCTCGAGACGTTCGATTGCGGGAGCCTCAACAGGGAAACTATCGTTTACATTTTTATCTGAGTCCAGGGCTTCTAAGATAGGAGCTCTGAGGTCTTCTCGTGCTTTTGCGTCTTTGAAAAGCCACGTTTTGGCATCGAATGGCCAGCCTGCGAATTCTTTGGGGATTTGAGCGGTTTCGATCATATTTGCGTCAGCGATGACGCGATCGGTGAGAGTATCGATGGCTTCGGTGAGCTTGAAGAGTTCGCGAGGTGCTGCCCAGTGGACTGATCGACCGCGGTTTTTGGGCCCTCCTGGTTCGCCCTTACGACGGGGAACAAGTGCTCGCACTCCGCCTTCAGGTATGCGGATCAATTCTTCGACAGAGCGAGCAAAGCAGGATTGTTGCCACGATCCGCGCATGGGAATGAAATGATCTCGACCATCTGTGACGCGAAGGACGAGCACGTCATCCAATTGTGCTGTGCCGACGTTGAGGGAATTGACGAGGGACATGTCATCAATATAGATCTCCAGTGTGCAGTTCACGGCTTCGCCTGGCTGCAGCGTCACCTCCCTCTGCTCGTTTTGTGCCCGCCGCGTATCCTCATCCTCGTCACAGCCAATGAATTTGACACTCAGCCACGGCGGAGCTATTCGATCTGGCTCGCCAGATTCCACTGGCCGCTCTACAAAGGCAAAAGTAGATACAACTTGACTTGTATTCGCGAGTGTCAAACCTCGATTTATTCGTTTCTGAAATGCGACTGGACCAAAGTTGACACCTTCCACGGGTGCTTGCGAAGGTCGCCGTGGCGGGTCATTTTTCTGTGTGAGGTCTTCTTGCGTGACATCCTCGACGTCTTGTGAATGGTCAATAACAACTGTGATTCCCGGCCTGCCTTCATTTTCCGCGCGATCTAGTTCCCGGGCTACTTCTTGCTGAACCTTGGACTTCATTTCAGGATCTACAGCATCATACTCGAGAGTGAAGACTGCGTCCAGCGGTTTGTGATCAGATGAGAGAACTCTTTGATGTGAGGTATAAACATTCAAGTGTATTCGATCCATAAACCCTTCTTTTGTCATCACATCCTGTGGTGTATCTAGGTCCGTTTCTTCGTCATATTCGTCAAAGAAGTCCCTCCCAGTAGATATTGATTCAACTGGCGTTGCGTCAACCGGGGTTTCGAGAGTAGGTTCCACGCCATCCTCCTCGGGATCATAGCTAAATAAAACATCCTCGTCATCCTTTGCATGATCCATGCCACGAGCTTTCATTTCCTCGTCTTTAGCCTTGGCCAGTTCTTCCTCTCGATGCTTGGCGTCATACTCAAGCTTGTCCTTCCTCGTCCGGAACAGAATCCGATCGCACCAACTGGGTGCTCGCTTCTTTTCGCTAGAATCAAATATTCCCATTCTGCCCACGTCGTACTTGTACGTAGGTAAAAATGTGATCGGACCTTCTCTCCACCCGTCATGGAAAGCTTTCTTTTTCTTCTGAACATGCCGTAACTGATCGTGTGGTAATAAAGAGTCGAGAGTAGCTTGTAAAGAAGCAGGATCTTGACTTGGATCCTGAACAAAATCATCAGGGTCCGGCAAAGTCACCGAAGAATTGTCTGTCCCATTTCCAAACGTACTGCTGGTTCTCGGAATTGACTCGTCTTCCGAGTCTTCATCATCGCTTTCAATGCTCCGTATAATAATAGGTCCGTCATTATCATCCAACTCCCCATTAATCTTATCCCGCGATTTGTCCCCAATATCATATTCTCCTTTCGTATGCAACATGAGTAGTCGTCGTATATCCTCGCCTGGGAGTCCATCTAACCTGAAATTTAAGTCTCCAAACCAGAACGCAAAATCCTCCTCACCAATATCTTCTTGGGCATCTTCTAAAACCCCTCCCCAGTTGATCTGGTCAAAATGTGTCCTCTGTAAAATTTGTGTAACATCCCAGCACCGTCGATCCAAATGTGCTGGATCATTCCCAGAAGCCAAGTGGGAATTGACGAAAACCATGCGAGTTGTCTCCCCTAATACCAATCTTGTTGTAACCGCGCCTTTATTACCTAAATATCCCATTATTCCCGTCCCAACGCTCACAGTGCTCACATTGCTGATCGTCGGCGCAATCGTCGGAGAGGCAAATATAAAAAGCAGTAAGCCAGACAGTTGCTGCTCCGCTACGAGGTGATATCCCTGAGGTAAAGCGTCAACCAAAGCCTTCCTCCACTTTGCAGTCGGTCCAGGATCCGTATAAACCCTCCCAATATACTCCTTCGCCGACGTGAGCTCCACCACTTCCTGCAACCCAAGAACATATAACCCTATTTCCTCTCCTCCCGCAATGACTCCCTCATCGCCTTTCGGTATGGTAGGTTCTTTTCTCTTCCGCCGTGCTTCCTGCGCTCCAACACTCTCAATATGCTCTTGACTTCTATTATTCTCGATCGCATCTGAGACCTGGAGCCCCGCCAAATTCTTATCAATGCCCTTCCCCTGCACAAACCAACCCGCGAGATCCCTGTCTGTGCCAGGACATGCCGCTACATTCCATGACCCTATCTTGACTTTGATCTTCTGCGTGCGCACATATTCCGCCCTTCTCGCGTGGACAGCGTGGGAAAGGGAGTGAGGACTCGACTTGGGCGGCGCTGCATCAGCTTCATCGCGCCCACGATCTGCGGATTTCCGGTCTGTTGAATTTCGTGCGCTCGATGCCATGTTGACTTTTTATGTCCGAATACTGGTCCTCAGCCGGGCATATTGTCGCGTGGGCACTCGAGGAATGGATGACGTAGATATATATAGAAAATGAGAACTGAAGCGTACTACTTGAGTACAGTCGCTGTGTCAGTCGATCATAGTGATGGTGGGAATTAATTGCAAGGGGAACTGGGTTGAGGCCAAGTAGCAATGAGTTTATTCTAAGCTGCGGTGGTGGGGAAGACAGCATCATCTCTGTGGCTGAGGAAAAGCCACATCGCGAGGCTGGCCTTGTTAACAACGACAACTTCACGACGACGATCAAGCGCATTACACCAGGAGATTGACTATTAGTTCTTACCTTGGATTCCAGATCCTAGAAAAGCGCAATCGATCTCTAGCTGCGATATTCAATCTAGCGCAACTCTCAAAGTGAGCCAGAGCTACAGGCGCAAAATACATCTTCGACCGCCGCACCCTTCCAAACGAACATCTTCCCTCGAGCTACGATTAAAGACTACGTCGCAGATATATATCTACTCGCTCATCGTCAAGCAAATCTCCGAACATCCTCCCATTAAATCATACCGTCTCTCACAACATGACACCCCGCAAATCCCATCCCCGCCAACACCACCGCCCCACGCCCTCACTCCCCACCATCCAACCCTCCGACTATGAATCCGAAGCTCCCCAATTCAACGCACCCCCCGTCCGCTCAAACACCGATCTTAACCTCTCCGTCCTGCGGCGCTACGTCCCCTCCATCCAGACCATCCTATCTATCGCTCCCAGCGCCGTACTCTACAACTTCCTACCCGCAACACAAACCTGGGACCGCGCCGAAATCGAAGGCACGCTCTTCGTGTGCCACACCTTCAAACCGCCCGCGCACGAAAACGCTGGCGAAGGAGAAGAAGGATATTGTGTTGTGGTCTTAAATAAACGAGGATTGGATAATCTGATTGTGGATTTGAGAGAGGTGGAGGATGTGGAGGTTACGAGTGAATTTTTGATTTTGAGGTGGATGGAAGGAGAGGAGGGAGAGAGTAGGGAGAGGGTTATTGGCGTATTTATTCATGCGGATAAGGAGCATACAAGGGATTTGAACTGTGGGTTGGTGAGGGAGGGCTGGTTGAAATCTAGGGGGGAGGGGGAGGCGAAGGTGCAGCAGGATGGGTATGGGAAGGAATTGTCTGGGGAGGAGAGTTTGGTTGGCAGGAGGCTAGATGTTAATGAGCTTTTTGGCCAGGGGAGGCGGTAGATGGGAAGAGATCTTGGGGATTGGGGACCGAAATACAGGACATTTCTGAGCAAGCTGAGGAGACTGAGGAATGCTAGGTCTATTACGGAGACAGCCAAAAGTACCGGAATTAGAGAATGTGCTGGAATAGCAGCGATTAAGGCAGGCTAGGGAATTTGCCATCGGGTGTCATCATATAGTGGAGGAGACCCTTGTGTCTTGGCAGGGCGGACAGCATTTCAGCCTAGAACTGCTCTCAAGTCTTCCGTTGTCTACCACTGGCATGCAAAACGAAACCTGGGGAATATCGAAATATAAATACTGTCATTCGACCTACACTGACAGCCTCAAACATCAAAGGAATGTATCTGCAAGTCTACTATCTGGCAGACTGTAAAAGCAAACCTAATACATAAAGATCATTACTTTAGGGGTCCCACTTTTTCTCATCTCACGATCAATCATTTCCATTATCAAATTTTTTTGGTTATTGTGTATTTCATGCTGATCGTAACGAGTGAAGATTTGACTTCTGTGAGGACAATGACAACTGATCATTTGCTAGAACTTGCAGGAGAAAAGGATATAGCTTGTTATTGTAGTAATCCGCTTCCACATAGCAAGATCATGTTTGAATTTAGATTGTCTAAAATAGCCTCTTTTATGACTTATCCTCATATGGTGTTATGTAGGCAAAATTCAGTCACTGGTCTTGAGCTCTTCTTTGAAAAATGACTGAAGCCTTAAATAGTCACCAGAAATTGCTAGTGGAGTATGTTAAGTTCCACTATGTAATGAATTCATGTCCAGATTGCACAGATTCCAATACTCCTATAGCCAAGAAAATCATTTTCACCAGCTACATTGAGTTTTACTGTCTGCTCACTCTCACTATATAACATATGCAGTTCTAACCACTTCAATTATCCCTGTCATCAAAACTAGTACCTTCCATTGCCTGTTAGCCTAGTCCTTTTACCTGTCAGCTGAAAATTACTTCTCTCATCAATATTGCGCGTCCATTTGAAAGACTTGTGGTCAGTTGACTCAGAATTATATATTTCCTATTCTTGATTTTAAAGAGCTAAGTCGGAACGCAGCTGTCATACTAATGATAGTGCTTCAAGCAATCACCGCAGTGAAATGATCATAGGGATGAATTAAAATTCAATATTCAGATATCCCACAAGCAGAAACCCCAGATCTTGGATTAAGTCCAAGAATTTCAGATCGGAACATATGATTCAAACCTTTGTTATGTAGGCACAACATGATTAATGTGCTTATGAGATCATTGAACATTCTTTGGCCTGTCAGATCAGACAGTCTTTGTTTGATAGGTACCATATATGTGATTTTATACAGTTTGAATTCAACCTCGCCTTATAGGATTTGTCCATTATCTTTTCTTTCAGCAGCTAAATTAGATCGTAGTGATGAGGGCAATCGCACAATTTCAAATAATAACATCCATTGGTAAAATAATAGCTCTTGCAATAAGGGTCCAAATGTGCAACATGAGAAGAATAGACTTCAGGTCTGCAAATTTCAAAATCGATAGAACTTCCTGATCATCCATGAGATAGCCACTCTGCAAACAGCGTTGCTACTCTAAGGTGTCAGGGTAGAAGCTAGTAGGATGGAGGATCTCCTCTTCTTTGAAAGAGTTAGGCGCCCGAAATCGTGCTTGGGACAGACTATTCTACATTAAGTGATATGGCGTGCTTCATTACATTCACCTCAATCCACTAGTCATCCGCAGTAAACTCTAAACTAAGAGGTTTCCAATAGAAAGAATGTCTGCCCAGCTCCTGTGTATATAAACATGCTCGAGATATTACAGAGTCAACTCAGACTTCTTGACCACTCTGTGGCTTGCGTGGATGCTGTACAATGTTTGATAAGATAGACTAAAGATGTGACATTTCCCAAAGACCTTACCTGGATCAACCAAGACTACTGCTTATCTCTTAAAAATTTTGTGGCATCCGAAATTGACAGATGATAGGTTGCAATAATGACAAGACTTCAAGCAATGGCAGTTGTGCACAAACTGACAGCTGGAAATTGAACCTCTGATTGGACCGCTTGATATAAGTAGATCACATAGGTACTATATGTGCTTGAATTTTTTTGAGTTCGAGCACAGTTCTGAAAATTTAGTGTACGGGGGCTGCTAAAAAGAGAAGATCATTTGTGGCGTGTATGCTTGGTAGTTTAACTCTCATCCTTTAATCTTCGTTCCATATTCGATTAGTAGGCATGGCCGCTTCTACTCAGGCGCTAATCACCCTCGGCTCACTCTCGGCTCAGTTCACTTGAGCAGCCCCTGAGCAACCCCTGAGCGCGCCAATACCGGGCCTGGCACCGCTAGCACCTCCTCGGCACTCTTACTTCGTAGAGTAAAATACCTTCAAAGCCCTATCGCCACTATCATCACTATCTTAAGTCTTAAGTGCTAGGTCTGCTGTAAGATCATCTTTCAGGCGCTGAAGTATCCTTTTAGCAGACCGGTTAGATACCCTGCCTAGGTCGGTACGAGCTGCTAAAAACCTTAAGATCTGCATCTTGGATGATATTCTGTCGCTATTGTCGATGCCATTGTCCAAGTCGATGGCTACTGCGCAGTGCCAGGGCAGCAGTCTGTTCAAGTCCTGGGCGTGGACATTGGCCCCGCATCTCTCGGCAAGGACCTCCACGGTTTCGGCATGATTGCCTATCACCACTAAGTGCAAAGGCGTCCGGAAATCGGAGTCTCTGGCTTCTACATCGGGTCCCGCCCCGACCACTGCCTGAATTGTGTCCGAAACACCATTCATGGCCATATAGTGTAATAGCGTTCGATTCTCGTCGTTATTTGCCATTACGGGACTGTCGGCTGCTTGTAGCATTGCCCTGAAGAACTTTTTATTTTGGGTTGAATCTGTAGCTCCATCTGTTTCCACGCTCATAAATTCACGATATTGCTGCATGAACTGGGCTAGCTTGTTCTCCATCCATGGCGTGGATTTGGGGTTATGCCAATAATCTTGCCAAATGCCTGGCTCTCCCGGAGCTAGCATCCAAGGGGCCATCCCAGGGAGTATCAAAATTGGGCCGTTATTTGGTGGCGGTGGCGGTGGCACCAGTGTTGGCTTCATTACTGGAGTATTGTTGACATGTTCTGAAGGCATAATGCTTAGGAGTTCCTTAGCACATGCTGCTGCTGTAGCTGCGACGTAGCCTTGCCATCTCTTGTCTTTATGTGAATCTGCGTAGTCACATATTCCTCGAATTACAACACATGGGAAATTGTCCATTAGGCCCGCTGCTTCCATCTCAAAGCACAGTACCCCTAATTCTTTTTTGAGCCTTTCTCTCTCTACACCAGACCGCATTACTCTATTCCCAGAGGCAATTGTACCGTAAAAGACTTCAACGTCGTTTGGGGAACCGCGATCTGCCCGATCGACTAGCTTGCTGCTATCGCACTTCTCGCATGAAGATTTTAGGCCAGGGTCGACATTATCATAGTCTGATACGTACAATCGGTCGTTTTGTGATCCTGGGTGCTTATATTTCGATGGATTCTTCATTTTGTTGATTCCCTCGAGGTATTGAGTGATTTTGTTTTTTCCCACTGTGATCATGCTCTGACATCATCTTGGTGAGCGCCGTCAACAAGACTGTTGGTGGCTTGTTCAAGGTGTGAGTGCGCTGGAATTCGCCTGGTAAAGTCTTTCCAAAGTCGTATTGCACAACACCGCCATCGTTGAGCCCTGGCTTGCTTACTACCACATCACCTAGCCGCAAATCGCAGTCAGAGCTAGGAGCTCCACCGCCAATGCCTACCATCAAACCAAATCTAATATCAGTGAATAAATGCCTCATTTGATCTGCTACTATGGCTGCAGAATTTGTCCCAGTTCCGCCTAGGGGTAGTCCAGCAAGCACGACATTATGTCTCCCGATTCGCCCAAGTGTGTACGCATTGTGATCTGTTGGGGGCTGTGATAGATTCTCGTGGATTTCGTCCAGCATTGCTCGAGCTGCACTTAACTCTGCCGGGAGGGCGCATATCCACCCCACCGTGTAATCTTTATACTGCAACGTCGCAGTCATGATGCACGATCAGAACCGAGATAGCAAAAGTTATGAGGCAATATAGGAAGGCAGGAAGCAGAAGTCTGGCTTTTCTCAATTACTGCCCGAGGTGGAAGGTCCCGATGGGTGGGGCAGGGCTGAGACTCCACCAATCTTCCCTCCGCACGTGGCCAAGTATGCACCGGGCTGAGATCTCAGATGGTTGGACTCTTGCATTCGACTTACGTGATACATAGAAATAGCATTCTACGGCGGCGCAAGTGGATAGTTATGTATAGCAGTAATCAAACAATATTCTAGGCTAATAGAACTCAAACTAAGATCAAAATTGCAAATACCTGCGATCCTACGTAGCGCAAGTAGAGTTCTAACATTTCAGACGCAAGGGAGCTAAAATGGGATTTATGCTTAGAGACACGACGAGGAAAGTGTAGCCGAGCATTAAGTGAGCCAGAAGGAGCCCCTTTGGGAGCTGAAATGGCCTCTTATTACATGCTCCGGCCGACTCTTCTGTGTGCTCAGATTACTCCCGCCGAGCTTAGCGGTACTCAGGAATGCTCACCCTCGGCTCAGGTTAAAGCGGCCACTACTCACGCCTAAAAACTAAACGGAACCAGCAAAGATAAGATTGAAGTATGACTATATTGGTAATGGTAGAAGGATAATTGTACTCTTCTTAAGAGGAGCTAGGTTACTCAAATCATCCTGGGGCTAGTGGAATGGGAGCAAATCCCATTTGGCATGCTCCTTGAAATCTAATTCAACATTTTAAATGCAAAATCAGACCCGAGAGTTTTCCCCTTCTGCTTAGCTCATACCTGTATCAATATTGTCTATTAGTATTAGCCCAGTGCCATTAGCACAAAAATCTAATTAATTCCTTATATGACCTGTCATAATAGACTATCTATGTCTCTCACCCACAATTTTGAATCTATAGGCTTATAGCATAAGAAATGCATCTGCTTCAAGTTCGACTAGACTGGAGAGAATAAAGAAACCAGCTAAGCTAAAAAAAAAAATAAAA
>Ga0182030_10012362_pt1 | contig 17102 bp, 15 predicted proteins | sample 812S3MmetaG_FD_121299 | JGI IMG/M metagenome (GOLD analysis project Ga0182030, IMG submission 121299) | Permafrost microbial communities from Stordalen Mire, Sweden - 812S3M metaG (Illumina Assembly) | ecosystem: Environmental > Terrestrial > Soil > Wetlands > Permafrost | place: Sweden...
CCTTGAGCTTGGCCAAAGATTGGGCGATCGACGACGCCAGACCACTGATCTGATCGGAGTCGTGTCCCACCCGCAGTCGATCGATGGACTCTTCAATGTACTCTCGCGAGGGATCAAAGCCCAGGATCGACAATTGTTCGCGCAATCTGCCGGCTATGCTGAGAAGGCGCTGGTAGCTTTGCTCCACCGAGCCCTTGTTGGCATGGCTGTCGCCAGATTGAATCAATAGCTGCGGCTTTTCCGCTGCTACCGGCTCTTGTAAGTCTGCCTCTGAATACTGCTCACAAAGGCATCTCACTGCCAAGTCAATTTCGGAGAGCGGCGCTTGCTCTGAAGTGCTTTCAGCTGCGGCCGCTTCCAGTTGCATTTGCCACTTTTGATGCTCATTCATTTGCTTCCTCCAATCCAGCGAGTCTGGATATAATTCTCCGGTGCTGATTGTGCACAGCACAAAGCAGTTAGTTCCGATTAAGCCGGAACGCAGGTTTCTTTGTCGCTGCATCAGCGCGTCAGAGTCTAATGGTCACTGGCGGGCGTTGAAGACGCGCAGCTCCCGAGCGGAATTCATGCGCGTGGCATCGCCACAATGCACGAGAAGATCGGACTTTGGCACCACAATGCGGCGCATCCGATTGTGTGTGTCACTGATGACCGCAATTTCCATGTCGTCCTCCTGTCCTTTAGCATTGTTGGTGCCACTTTGTTCACGGGCCGAAGCAGACGGGCTCAGTTTGTCCAGCGTTCGTATACTTCCTTGATGCGCGTGGTTTCCTTTTCGGCCTCGATGCGCGCGGTTTTAGCCGGATCCTCGGGACGACCGAAAGTCGAAAAGCTGCCGAGATCGTAGTCAGGCTCTTCTCCTTCCGCAATAGCGCGAAGGGTGGTAGCCTTTTGTGCTTCGATTTCAGCAATTAGAGCTAAGTTTTGAAGTGACGGCATGGTGCCTCCTTGGGGCATTGATGTGATGTTGTGGTTCAAGTCTTTTGTAGATTCACCGGGAATGGTCATTTTGCCTAAACCGATTCCAGCGAATGCTGCACCAATTAGTGCTCTCACTCTCTCAATTCTGTTCATATTTGCTCCTCGTTTCCTGCTCGGAAACGCCTATGTTGATGCGCTAGAACGCCGCGCTGGTTAGAGTTAATCGGCACAGAACAGTAACCTGTTTGCTACGAAATGCGGGACTAGATTAGCTGTAGCAATGGGTTTTCTGTTAGAGAACTCCGACAAAGGTGGAATGGAAGATAACTCACTCTAAGCTAAGCCTCTTGATAAATACCAGAGACAGTAGATGGGTCCATCGGGGCAATCAAGCGCGGCATCAAAGCTTCAAACCGGTTCTAGTTAACCCTCTTCAGAGAAATTGCGGCGCGTATAGATGATTTTTCCCGATGACAAGTAGATGTCTTTGAGATAATGCGGCTAATTGACTCTATGCCTACCTCACCCACATGCGCGAACTTCGTGCTCAATGTTTCTTGCCAGCTGCAACACCTCTACTTGGCAAGGCGTTAAGCGATCTGCTTCACTGCCTCTTCTGCCAAAAGCCCATCACACACTCACTTCAGAGCATCATTAATGGACTGACAGTGGTGGCGGTCAACTGTTTTTCAGTCAAAGTAATATGTCTTTTTTTCAATAGCAGTAGTCGAGCATTCATAGCTTTGCGTATGTTGATTATATTCCTGGACAACCCATATCCTACAGCTCGAGAATCCGAAGCCACCGCCCAACAATTGCCATTTAAAAATTGAGTTAACTTCGTTCTGCGCGCAAAAATACTGGCGGTAACAAAATCGCCTGGTGCCTAGTTTGACCAGATAACGAAGCCGTTTACTTCTTCAACTGCTAACGACTGCTCAATGTTGCAATCAGCAGCGGTCAGCACATGGATGAACTCGGAACCGTTCCGACATGTGCTTAAAATCAGTGGTTTCCATTTACGGACCGCGCGCCTATCGGGTGGCGGTCAGAATGTGAGAACAATATGTTTGCCTTCACCAACGGATTGATCTATGGCGCTGCCATTGCGGCATTTGCCTTCTTCTGCGCCCTGGCCCGAACGAAGGAGACCAATCGAAGCATCTGGGTAGCTTTGACCGCCTTCGTTCCGACAGTCTTCATAGTCTGGATCAGCGAATACTTCGTCAACGTGTCGCATACCGGCTACGTCAACGGCTACGGTTATGTGGTCACCGCCTATGCCGTCAGCCTCGGTCTTGCCGCCCTCGCCCTGAAATTGTTCGCGGGCGATGAAGAGTCGTCGGGCGCTGGTCTCCTCACTGTTCTCAGTGGTTTGCTGTTTTTGTTTCTCTTGGTCGGCTATAGCGCGACATGGCTGTACAACAGAAATGGCACCGATAATAACAGGCAGTGGGGAGCCTTGGGAAACATCACCACAGCGCCGAAGACAGAGAAGCCAGTCCTGCCGGATACCGACCCTAACGAGATGGTGGTTATGGACGTCCACCTGGCCTACACGCGAGCGCACCAGTCCCTCGGCAACGGCGGTGCCAACCTCGGTTCGTACTTCGATGTCATCGAGAATGAAGGCGTGCAACAGTGGATTGCGGGCCGTAACTGGTTCGTCTTTCCGCTCGAACTGAATAGCTGGACGGAGCAGGTGGGATGGTTTACCCAGCATATTTCCTGTGGTCATGGCTATGTCGCCGTTCCCGCCGATAGTCCCGATGCCGACGTCAAGGTCGAGAGTGGGCTTTGCTTGCAATATTTGCCTGACAGTTCCTTCTCGTTCAACCTGCAGCGTTATGTCTACTCGCATGGCTACAATGACGGCGAACTGGTCGATCCGACGATGGAGCTGGACGACAACTGGCACCCTTACTTCACCATCACCTATGACCAACCGGCCTTCGTTGTCGGTGGTCATCAGGTAGTGAAGGTGCTGATTGTTGATCCGGCCAACGGCGAGATCAAGGAATACGCGCCCAATGCAGTGCCGGTCTGGGTCGATCGGGTCACCAGCGAGGACATGGTCAAAGCATGGACCGACAACTTCGCCAAATACCATGAGAACCCTCAGTACTGGAACAGCAACGGCGCTGGCCAGAGTAAGGTGGATACCATCCGTCTCGTCAACACACACGGGCAGCAGCAGGTGTGGCAGGTGCCATTGCTCGCGAACAAGAATGGTGCAAGCTCGACTAACGGCATAGTCCTCTATGACACCCGCGCCGCCAAGGGCACACTCTACGAATCAGAAGGCGCCTCTGGTCTGGCCTCCAGTGGAGCTCTCGAGGCAGCCTTCGAGAACATCAGCCAGAACACCCGCCAGTGGAAGGTCGAGCATATCCAGTGGTATTCAATCCAGGGCGTACCGACCTGGATGGCAATCTACAAAAAGGAAGTGCAAGTGGGCACTGAAACTCGCACTGTCTTCGCTGGTATCGGCTTCCTGGACGCGCGGGACACCAACTCCGCCGATGTGCAGTTCGGGCTCAGCAAGGAGGAGGCTCTTAACGCCTACAAAGACTGGCTCTCGCATCCTCACAGCGGACAACAGGTGGCTGAGCAGGTGCTTCCGAAGAAGCTGTCCGGTGTCGTGCTGCGTATTGGGCACGATGTTCTGACCAACAATCAGAGCACCTACACCATTGTGCTCAAGGGCGACGCGCGCATCTTCAACGTGTCGCACAACCTGAACCCCCTGCTTTCCGTGGCTCACGAGGGCGACGAGGTCTCCATCGGCTTCGACGAACCGGCGAAGCCGAGTGGCAATGTCCGCCAGGCGACCGCTTTCTCGGACGCAACGCTCGACGGGCAAATGAAGGGAGCTGGAAAGAACTGATGCCTCTCACTAGTTAATTAAAGCGGCGGAGCTATTCTGGAAGGCGCTCTTTATAGAGTTGTCTTTCAGAATAGCCCAGCGGCAAACACCTGCATTCCGAGCGAGGTTCGTTCCGCATTCACTAATCTTTTTCTCTTTTTGCCGGCAATGCCACGCCGCAGCGCCACTACCAGCGGTGGCGATGAAGGCAAGCACTTGCACTGCACTTAATCTTCCCTCCACTCCATCTCGTCAACAAAAAAGTTATCTTTACCGAATAAATATCTTTTCAGTAATCAAAAAAAACAGAAAATTCGTCGAGCATCGCGATAGCCGATGATCAAACAGAGCGGCGACGGACAAGCGCACCATATGCGGTGTACTTGTCCGTCGCCGCTCGTAGGAGTGGAAAGACAATTATTCCTTGCCCCACTTGACCGTCTGATTTACTGATCTCGCAAGTGGCAGAGCTTCATGCCGGTGAGGAACAACCAGAAGAGGCTGATGCCCCCGGCGGCCACAAAGGCGACGAACATCTCCGGTCGCCCGAGAGCATGGAATCCCAAGGAGATCAGCGAGCCTATCGAGAGCAGAGTCAACAGGCACCATGCCCAGGTCTGTCTTTTGAACCATGCCCCGTAGACGACTCCCCAGACGGGCACAACCACGATCGCGAAGCCCTCTAAGTAGTCGAAAGTCTGAGAGTTGAGGGTTTTAAAGCAGGCCGTGTACAGCGCGATGGTGATGATGAAGCCGAATGCCGCGTAGAACCTGTTGAAAAGGTCAATCGGCTCCGCCTCCGTGAAGTGAAACTTGAAGGGAAAGTTGAAGTGAAACTTCTCCCTGACGATAGTAGCGTTTGGCATAATCTTCTCCTTGTCTGGCTCGGTAAGCTCCATCCGAAGAGGATGGCGGTGACCGGAACCGTTTGTTGACTTACCAGTCGATCTTTCTCAGCCCGATGGTAATAGCCCAGAGAGCTGGCAAAGCACCGACAACGATGATTAGCTCGCGCAGGAGATCGGCCATGCCGGACTGCGTAAGCACGACGAAGATGCCAGCGATCATTCCCAGGGTTGCCACAGCCGTGAGAGTCGCCCATGCCCACTTGAGACGGTCAGTCCAAGCGGCGTAAGCGATTCCCCACAAGACCGTGCTGGCGGCAGCGGACTCGAAGAGCATGGTGAGATACTCGCGATGCATCGTAAACGACAGGAAGCAAGCGGCAAAGAGAGAACAGGTGATGGTGAAGCCGAACAAGACGTAGAACAAGTTGAACAGATCCGTTGGGTCGATGTCCACCACCGCCCGCCACCGTTTGCGCAACCGTTCGTGCCACGTCTGTCGCTTCTCACGTTCGATATGAAAAGTCTGAGTCATTGATGCACTCCTTCCACGTCGGTCCGTAACCAGCTTGCCACTGATCACGGTCTTGAAAGCAATTTGTGAGAGATGGCTCGCCAAACAAACTAGGCAAGCGTGTATAACGGCCTCAACCCGAAAAGGATCTTGGGGTTGAAAGTGTCCTGCTTGCCCTGTTTGATCGATGCTCCTCAGCCGCAGCATCCTGGCCAAGTTAGACCGAAGAGGCTTTAAGCAGGCGCGAATCTATCTAGATTCGCGCCTACCCCGCCATCATCGGTTAAGCAAAACAGATTGAGATCTGTTTCACTGATGCACTGAGAGAGGACCCTGCCGGCTAGTGCCAAACGCCTCGACAGCCATCGGATTGAGGACGATGTTATACATCTGTTGTTCTGCATCGGCCCCCAAGAGGGTGCGGCTACCGAGGGTCACGTGCAGATTGCTGTCGGGAAAGCCGAACAGTTTTACCTGATTCGGGTGGAAGATGATCTCGGAATTGCGCCATTTGTCGAAATCGCTGAGCTGACCGAGCAACTTCGCCTGGCTTGCTTGAACCTGAGCTCGCCCCCCTTGAATGTAGGCCAGGAGATCCTGGTATTGAGCCAGCGTTACCTGAGGGTAGACTTGCACCAGAGCCAAGAAAAGCGGGCTCTTGGTACTGCTAAAGGCGCGCACATCCGACTGGCCGTTCAAAAGAGTGACGAGAATCTTGTCGATATCTTCGACCTTCGATGTTGCGAGATTGGCAACGCCGAGCTTCTCGTAGAACCCGTCGATGTAGTTGGAAAGCACGTTCTGGCTTTGCACGTACTGCTGATCGAGATTGCTTTCCTGAGCCACGCCTTCGCTCTTCACTTCGTTGAAGGAGCTGAAGATGAGAACCACGGACAGGACTGCGGCAAACGTCAGTCCTATGGATGCCCAGACTGTCCCCAGCGTACTTTTCTGCCGCCTCGCTTCGCGCAGTCCGAATACTATAAAGCCGGCTGCGGCAAACCAGACGAATACCCAGACGAGATAAACCGTTGAATTGAACATGAGAGTCTCCTTTTTTCGGTTGTATCGATCGCAGGTTCTCCGATCGATTGTTAATGGGTGCGTGAGTTGGCAACGACCACTCAATCAAACTGGAATGGTGGCGTTTCGCGTCTACGCCGTAAGGAGGCGAGCACATCTATCAGGGTTTTAGGACCCCAACGGATTCGCCCGACTCCTGAGCTGTAGTTACTGGGTCGAGAGGTTGAAGCCTCTCGTCAAATGGCCTCGACGAAAAACACGACGGCAGAGCCTTCGTAGACGGAGCTCTGGAGATCGTTGAATAGCTGGTCACTGACAAGCTTGGGGTCAGCCTCTTGCCGTTCTTGGCTAAGTGCAGGCACGGGTTCGCTCAGCGGGCCCAGCAGCGTGAAATTGTCCTTGAAGGCATCCGATGCTTTTATTACCCTTTTTAGATGCTGCGTTGATCTACCGTCGGGGGGAGAAGGCCTTGACCATATTGAGCACCCAGAGTGCCAGGCAAGCAAATACGATGATGCCGACCTTCGTCCATTGGTCCAAGTTGCTTGCGATGATGGCGCGCCATCCGACAACAAAAAGCCCGACGCCGATAAATATGCGAAGCAGATTTTTCCATTCCTGCTGTTTGCGTCCATTGATTGAGCCTATGGTAAATAGAACCACCATGACCACTACCCACAAGATCCAAAAGGGATTCATGCCAAACTCCTCGTGTGCCTTGAGCACATGTGTTTTTACATTCGCTAAGCGAACGCTAGCGAGGTTAGGGTTGATGTAACAGGATTGTTGCTATCTGTGCGCAAAGACATCCGCGTCTAGATAACCGTCCTTTCGTCTGGATTGGAGTGCCCATTGTCGCCGCTTAGCTTGCTCACGATGGCGCAGAAAGCGAACACAAGCGAAACGATGATAACCAGGTACACGAGAAACAGCAAAATGCACGTCAAAAAAATCTTGAGGAAAATGAGCAGGGCAACCAGCTGTAGACCGCTATGGCTCTGGGAGACTGGCAGCTGGAGGTTGGCGAGCAGACCGATGTTGGGTTGTGACGAAAGCAGTTTGTTCAACATAATTACCTTCCTGAACTGAAAAGTTGTTGTTGTTGTTGTTCGTGCAGCCAGGTGAGCGGCAGTGCTGGATGACGGAAGAGGTGGAAGGCTTTGTCTCTGGTTTCTTTTCTTTGCTTATTGTGGGTATAAAATAGGCTTTCAGAGTCACATAGAAGATGTTTGTTCTGCAAGTATTGATTTTATATCGAGTTTTTTTAGTAGCCTCAAATGTGCCACTGGTAGTCATTAGGTCCCGTATAGGATGCTTCGCTCGTTCTCGCGAGGTTTTTTCTTAGAGATATTTGATAATTTCACTAGCGGTGGATCGGTCGCCAGGCAAAGATCTGGTCGGTTCGCTGTGCTTTCTATACCACGGCTTTCGCTCAAGCCATTGGCAAGAACCAGTCTTTCCTTGAGTAAATGACTGTGTTCGGCTTGGCGCTTTTTTTTGCTGAAAAAAATTAATTACAGCAAAATTCTTACAAAGAGGAAAGTACAGGCTGGGGTGAGCCGAATACTTTATAGGAAGACGAAAAAGAAAAAAAGAACGTGGATGTTTGCCGTTCGACTTCCAGATATTTTTCAAGCAGAACCTTATTTTTAGATTCACATACTCGTTTCAGAACATCTGGCGTCAAGCCTGTTGGCAGCTTCCGACAATACCTCAAGGGTTGGCTTTTCTAGGGTGATTTCTTTTTCCGCCATTGTTTTTGAGATGGATTACTCGTGCAATCTCTGTGATTATATCAATTGGCGTGTCTCAGTTGAACTCAATTTGGAGGCCAGACAAAGAGCTATCCGATGAAAGATTGGACAAGCAATCAGGCTCGACTCGCGATGAAACATAAAAGACGTAATCAGCAATGGACAAATATTTTCACTGGTCTATTTGAACCCTGCCGAATTCCAATTAGGCGCTTTCAAAGCTAGCTCGTTCAGGTCAAACACCTTTTTCTTAAGCAACGACATTGCATGATTACTCGGCGCAACGATGGAAAGAGATTTGTATTCATTGGAGTCGAGGCATGGAGCAGCTTTGGCAATGCCGATTACTTCAGCTCGTGAATTTAGGATAGGAGAACCGGAGTTTCCGGGCTGTGTGTTTAACGGTAGTACTGAAGAACCGCTCATCCTGGAGGAGAACGTTCCTTCCCATTTGATTGATACATTAGATTCGATTGAGCCGACTAGCGCTTTCGAACCCTTTGGATGACCAAAACAAAAAACTTCTCCCTGCCGTTCCGGCTTGTAGCCTGGTGGCAGTCCCTCACCAAACTTCAACGGTTTAAAAAATGCACTCGCTGAACGACGTGTGAGATTTAGGACCGCGACGTCATTGCGTTTATCCAAACTTACAACATCAGCTGCATGACCTTTTCCAAAGCGGTCGATAAGTTTTATTTGAGTGAATGGAGCGCCCTCGTCGTTTATCGCGACATGGCAATTGGTGATGAACTTGCCATCTCCTACGGCAAATGCGGTTGCCCTCTTAGTACTCATTTCACCGTCTATTAATTCTCTAGTTTCAACGCGCGCTACAGATTGTCTGGCCTTCATGTACACTTGAGAAATTGGAGACAATGCCGGTTGATCGACGAAGAGCATTTCGTCCTGCCCTACTATGTTTATTGGGAACTTGAGTGTTTTTCTGGACATCATCAAAGCGTCATCGACTCCCACAGCTGCTCGAGCTGAGACATTCTCTATTGATTCCAGAGCTGCTTCTCTTATCTCCGATTTTGTAGCGCAGAGTCCGACTAAGCACAACGTACCGATAACTTCAACCGGGTGCTGCTTCACGAATTGAACAGTTGCATCAGCTTGCCTGTACGTAAGATTTGGTGATTCTTTTACGCAATTCGAAAAATCCTGCTGCAAATCTTTGACGTTCAGGTGACTGAAATAAGAATTCAAGTTTGTGTCCGACATTGCATTAGCTCCTTTGGTACGAAGGCAATATCGCATTAATCGATTTATTTTTAACTGTGGAATTGTGCAGATCTAAAAGTTGCTGGATTTGAAGCTGGTGGTGCTGATGTAGAGCAAATATTTAAGTCGCGTTGACTCACTAAAACCGTCACCCTGACAACGCTGTTGCCCCAGCGAAAATGACTCCCTTTACGTTCTCAAAAAAAACATTTAGGCTGATCTTACTTTGATTATTTTTAGCAAAGCTGATTCAAGCCTAAAGTAATTGGTATTTATGTGATTTAGAGATGTTTGCTCCGCACGTAATTGAAATATTTTTCTCGTTCGTCGAGAGTGCCAGTTTCATTAAAATCCAGAAAAAGTTTGATTTTAGGATAGTTCAATTCTAAATTAAGGCGACGATTCTTCAGGACAGCTGGCGGCTTTGCAAACCTTAGAGGTTGCGAAAAAACTGAGTTAACAAAGGGCTCGATCGAGACATCTGCACTTGACCAAATGTATGGATCTTGTAGTTCTCCATCGGAGGTCACTAAAAAAGTGCAAGATATCTGATTAACTTTAGAGTTCCAACCTTCCTTGTTCTGAATCATTTCGTTCAGTTGCTGTTCAATGTCGTTGCACCAAGACACAAGAGAATTATTTTCCGCCGTAGGATTCTCTTTAGAAACCCATTCGGGTTTGAGCCATACTGGCCACGCATCTGGCTGCAAGCAAACACTCTGCGATGAAGCTAACTGATCGATGGTTTTTGGTTCAGAAGCCCACGCTGGAGCCATTATTATTGAACTTAGAAGCAAAGTAGCTGCTAGATGCTTGTACATATCAACCTTCGTTAGCTTCTGCGATTACACCTAAGAATCGGTGTACGAGAGCCTTAAGCGCTCGTACACCGATTCTGAGTGACTCTTAGGATTTAGAACTGCGTACTTAAGACTTGGATCGTTAACCGACCTTCATATCTTCCTTTTGCCAGAGTGACTCGCTCACAACATCACCGTTCATTTTCAGAGCAATGAAGTAACAAGGTCCGGAATACAAGCAGACAGCCTGCATATATTCATCGTAGACATCGCCATCTGGAAATTCATGCCGGTGCAAGTCATAGCTGCTTCCATCGGCTTGAAACGAATACCCTTCGAGAGAAGGGCGCTCTCTTTCCGTCTACATAGATGCGTTCGCCTTTTTCCTCCCCCTTCTACTGTGCGGCTTAACAAATCGCGAGCCCAGGTGTTCAGTCCATAGATTGATCCACTTTGGTTTTCCTCTCACTGTTGTTTGTTCCAAACCAGACTGTTCGGTCGAACAATTCCTTCGATTGAGCGAAAAACTTTAACTCACTCAGAGCGCATTACCGATCATCACTGTTCACAGCATTCTCGCGCTAGGTTGGTCCTTTGCTTTATTCAATCCGTATAAAACAACAGCACCCTCGACAATCAAACCCATCATCATTCCTGAATTTGCATTGCCCGAGGTGAATAGTCCGAGAGGTTTTGCTGGTAGAGCTTAAGGCTGAATCTTAGAAGAGCTCCGCAGTTGTGCATCTCAATGGATGCCGTCGTGGATGCTGATGGTGGAAAGAATGTGGTCAAAATCTGGCTTAAGTCGCTCGTACTCGTCTGGACGGCAATCAAGCACCAGAGAATGAACCATAGGCGGGTAACCGAAATATACGACGTGGCGCAAGGTTTCGTTCTCAGTTCCAAACTCATAATCTGCTTCCAGAGCTGGAATGTTTTTGTATTCTCCGATGTGCCGTTTAATTCCTTTTGGTGCAGTTTTCAACCCTTCGCTTTTGGTTAAAGAATCAGTCTCATCCACGCGTACTTGATCAAGAGAATATGCAGCACTTTCCAGCATATGAATATCCGTAAGCTCGTTGGTGTCCTTTCTTGTCAGTCTGAGTTCCCAGCCGCCGGGAACGTTTTCTTGAGCTGCCCAATCTATGGGATAATAAATCTCAACACCATGAATACTCGAGAATGACAGCCCAACTTTTCGAGAGTCTCGTGGTTGGCCTGAGATAACCTTGAAAAATGTGCCGATTTTCCCCGGTTTCTGTTGCCCGAAAACCGGCAACAAAGCAGATATGGCGATTGCCATGACTATCAAATAGGTTTTACTGAAACTGCGCATGCGTAAATATTCAAATAGCTTGTTTTGAGAGTTAAGAGTTGAGATGGAAAATCAAGGGCACATCTCGTTTGACGAGACTGGTTGGTCATAATAAACGATTTGCTTTGTTCCGAAAATTGAGCTTTTTTTATTCTGTTCTTGAATGTTCTTCGTCGTTTAGTCATTACTGTCGATGCTGCATTAGTAATGGTATTGGATTTGAGCGGTGAAGGATATAAATTTTAAAAGCAGCGAGAAATCTTGTTCACGATTAATTTGTGGTGGCGCATGTGGTGCAATTTTGGGTTACCAGGCAATAGTTTTTGCCAAATATCGAGGTTCCGCAACGGGACTTTAGGGAAAGAAGTAAGCGACTGGGATAAAACAGTCGCTTGAAGAAGCTGCACTTACAGGCTAAAGTGCTTGTAGGATCGTTACCATATTTATGTCTCTGAAGAGTGATGAAAAAAGGCAAAAACAAGGACTGGCGCCTAGGAACCATATTAACTGAGCTCTCATTACTGAGTGCGGACGAACTGGAGTTCGCTCTTAAGATGACTCGCAGTACAGGCATGCCGCTTGGTAGCGTGTTGTTAGTGACTGGAGCCATCTCAAAGGAAGAGTTGCGCGCGATGATTCAAGCGCAGTCGATGTTGAAAGACCAACTTGTAGACGAGACTGATTTATTATCAGCAATGCCGCTTTTGAAGGGACAGCAAAGTTTAGGGTTGGATGGTGCACTAAGGCGTATAAAATGGCATCGCGATACAAAGGTGCCTACCAATAAACTTGGAGAGTTGTTAGTGAGTGCCAAGTTGCTTTCGCAGCTAGATCTAGCCAAAGGGTTGGCTCACAACAGAAATAGTCTTCAGCCACTCGGACGCACACTCGTTTTGATCGGTGCTCTCTCCCCCAGAGCGCTACAGCACGCGCTCATCATCCAGGAGCGCATTCGAAAGGGTGAGTTGAGCCGGGAGCAGGGGATAACTTTCCTGAGAGATGTCTGCGCGCGTAATGAACTGAAAGGCGAGCATAGCAAATCGGCGAAGCACAACACCGCGCCAGCTGCAGCTGACATGACCAGATTGGGTGATTTGCTGGTCGAGGCTGGTCTAGTGAAAGAAGACGAGTTCTGTCATGCAATGGATGTCTCGGCATACAAGTCGCAACTAATTGGCGAGATACTCATAGAATGCAAGCTGCTAAGTCGAGCGCGGCTCCAGGCTGCCCTCGAGCTTCAGCGATTGGTGGGATTGGGGCTTGTGGGAAGAGCCCAGGCTATTGCCACGTTGAAGGCTGTTACTGATGACACTGATGTGTCAAAAGTGCTGGAGAAAAATATCGCGGAAGAGACGAAGAAGCGATTGCTCGCCAGCGAGGCATTAACAGCTTTAGCCAGTCAGTTGACAGGCATGCAATTGGAAAATCCGCGTACATCAGCCAGAAAGGAAGTCTCTGCTCTCAATCAGAATGTTGCCGCTAGCAGTCACGCTGAACTCGAAAGTAAATCTCTTGGCGTGGACGCAGACAAGGACGCAGGAAAGGTAGAAGGCAAAGAAGAAGGCAAAGTAGAAGGCAAAGAAGAAGGCAAAGAAGAAAGCAGAGAAGCGGTTAAAGGAGCAGTCGACGAAGTAACTGAAGACGGCACCAACGAAACAACCAGGAACCAAGATAAGGAAACAGCCAGCGACGCTGCTCTGACTGGAACCAATGTTAGTGCAAAATTGGGTGGGCGAGACAGGAGAAAGAAGAATAAGAATAAGAAGGACAGCAGCAAGTCCACTAAAGAAGGTAAAGCAAATCTTGCTCCTGACGCGGACAGCCATGGCGACAGCTCCGCAGGAATGAATAACAGTGTGGACAGCGGCAGCGAGGGCACGACAGACGGCATTGCAATTCACAGCACAGATAAAACCACAGACTACCGGGCGGTAGATGTTAGCGGTGTTGAAGGAAGCGAACCTTCAGGCGGTGTCGCAAAGGCAGCGGTGCCTTCTAATACTTTTTCTGGAAAGCAGTCCGGACCTGATCGTGAGCGAATCAAGCGGATCACTGAACACCTTCACTACGATGTGTTGAACGGAACTCTAGATGTTGAACAGGCGATGATCGTCCTCAACATATGCTTGAAAGACAATTGTTCTGTATCTCAGGCCATAGCCAAAATGGGCTGGACTGTTGGTGTCCGGCCCTTCAGGGAGTCTGAAATCAATTACTCTGATTCAGATCTGATTGATTGGCTAACGCAAGAAGATTGAGTCTTTTGCTTTCTTCTATCAGCGACTAGTTTTATTCAAACTAGCTTTTTTCCGATTTTGGTGGAGGCGCTTCTGTCTTTGCTTCTGCTTGCTTTAGTTCAATGTCTATCGTTATGTTGACGTCATCTCCGACCATCGCCCCGCCGTTGTCTATTGTCTTGTTAAAGCTAAGACCATAGTCTTTGCGATTGATTTTGGTTGTCGCTGAGGTCCCCATATGCAAGCTGCCATGTGATTTAACTGCTGGCGATAGTGGCTCCGCATTTAGTACCACGGGCTTCGTCACTCCATGAATGGTCAGGTCTCCGTGAATTTTGAATCCGTCTTTGCCGGGCTCGATAGAAGTCGATTTGAAAGTCATTGTTGGATATTTTTCGACATCGAAGAAATCAGGTGATTTCAGGTGCTGGTCGCGATGTTCTTCGCGCGTGCTTATCGAAGCCATATTTATTGTCGAATCAATTTTCGCTTTATCTAGATGCGTTCCGTCGTAAATGACCGTTCCCGTCACTTTTCCGAAGGTGCCGGTTACATTAGAAATCATCATATGTTTAATTGAGAAGTTTGCAGCTGAGTGTGCAGAGTCTACCGTCCACTCATTTGAATCTGCTGCAAATACCGGCGCCGTTATCATGGCGATCGAAGCAGCTGCTAGTAATGTTTTGCGAAACATGGTCTGTTTTTCTCCTTGGTGAGGTCATTATTTTGAATTGAAATATTGAATAAAGTTTTTGTTGCAGATCAAGAATTGATTTACAGGTCGGCGATTTTGATCATGAGTTTGCCTGTATTTTCCCCGTCAAACAGCTTGTTTAGTGCCTTAGGGGCGTTCTCTAATCCTTCTACGATTGTTTCCTTGTACTTGATTTTTCCTTGCATTATCCATGTTGCAAGTTGAATTGAGGCTTCGCGAAAACGGGCAGCATAATCGAGAATTATGAAGCCTTCGATTTTTACACGCTTGACTAGAATAGGCCGCATGTCAGCTTGAGCTTTTGAAGAATCTGAATCGTTGTAGCCTGAAATGAGACCGCAAAGAACAACCCGTCCTTTTATATTTAGCAAAGCATTCACGGTGTTCATGATTTCACCGCCGACATTTTCAAAGTTGATGTCAACGCCGCGAGGGCATGCCGCGACCAACTCTTTTTTCCAGCCGTCCTTTTTGTAATTTATTGCCGCATCAAAGCCGAGTTCATTAGTGAGCCACTGGCACTTAGCATCGTCACCCGCGATGCCAACCACGCGGCAGCCTTTGATTTTGCCAATCTGCCCGACGATGCTTCCTACTGCTCCGGCCGCCGCAGAAACAACAATCGTTTCATCCTTTTTGGGTTGACCTATTTCGAGCAATCCGAAGTAGGCGCTGAGCCCAGTCATGCCAGCTGGCCCGAGCAGGGCGGTTAAAGGTATTGGGAGAAGCTTTGGTAGCACCTGTGGTGGCATTAAGTCGCCGCTGCTGGCGATCGAGTAGTCTTGCCATCCAACTAGTCCTGAAACGAGATCACCTTTTTTGTAATCCTTGTTTTTGCTGTCGACTATCTGTCCAAGTCCCCCTCCACGCATTACGTCCCCGAGTTTTACCGGCGGCATGTATTGTGGTACATCAGTCATCCAGACTCTCATTGTCGGATCTAGAGATAGATATAAGTTGCGTACGAGCGCCTGTCCATCAGTTATTTCCGGTACTGCTTCCTCGGAGAAGTCGAAATTCTGTTCGCTCACTCGTCCTATCGGACGCTCTTTCAGGCGAAATTGTCTATTGATCGATTTTGTCATTTCTGCTCCGCTTAGTTCTTCTCTGTAATAATTTCAATGGTCTAAGATTGAGCAAAGAAAAGCAGTTCTGTGCCATCTTTATTGGGGCGCAGAATTACTAGTTTGCCCTCTGCGCGATGAGGACGAAAACGATTTAGCTCATTATGGTAGCTGGTAATCGCCTCCTCGGGCACCACGCGTTCTCTTTGCGCGTTACGTTTGAGACAAACGTCTAGCGGAATATCCAATACCCAGAGCTGAATGTCTGTGTACCCGGCAGCCTTCGCGAGATCTATGATTGGTTTACGATGCTTCGAGTTCAGGTTAGTGTTATCTACTACGACGTCCCCGCCAGCGGCTAAAAGCTTTTCAAGACGTTCGAAAAAAATCTCGAAAACTTTTGCTGTGTCGGCTTGAATAATAGGGTCACCAAAAAGCTCACCTCTGATGTCATCAGCGCCAATTCGGCTAAACCCCTTTTCTACAAGCTTTTTTGCAAGTGTAGTTTTGCCAGAGCCTTGAATGCCAATCAGCAAAATTAGCTTTTTCAATCAATGCCTCTTGAAAAAATCAGGGGAAACTTATGGTTCGATTTTGATTCGATTATCGATTTGTCATTATAACTGCCAATCGACTGGTCGATATTCTTGTGGATATATTTGGTGCAAGAAGGCTTCGATTGGTACTGCTTCTTGACTACTGCATCGTAGTGATTTATTTTGATCTGCCGTCCAGAGTGGTCGCCCTGCGCGCTAGTGGATACGAGCTAGCGCTAGGCGAGCTATCTTAATCCTTCCTCACAGCCAGCTTGAATTTCGACCAATGCCAACTTTCAGGGCTGGAAATAACCAACTACAACCACTTTGCAACCTCGTCGCACTTGTCTTAGTTGTCAAAGAACTGATAACTAGAAGTATACATAAACAAACATTTCAGAGAGAGGTAATATAGCTTTTTCCATTCGAAATCTAATCAGACCTCTCTCTCACACATTTTGGATCAAGGTTGTTGATACCGCAGGTAGTGCCAGCTAGTTGTTAGTCGTTCGTGAAAAACTGCTGGAGCTGAAGACAACCCGAACAACTCAAACAACCAGGCGAACAAGGCAAACAAACCCGAACAACCCAAACAACCCGCCGAACAACTCAAACAAACCCGAACAAGTAACCCGAGCAACTCGAATCAAGAACCATTCTGTATCGGTTCGAGTTTCGCAAGGAACTGTTCAACCTGACATCAACGCAACAAAAGAACTGGAGAACGAACATGTGCATGATTCACGCAGCTGAGGCAATCGAGGTCTCTCCGACCCGCCTCCCCAAATATGTCGAACCGAAGCACTACACACTGAAGATCACACCCGACCTGGTCGGCTTTACCCATACGGGCGAAGAAACGATCGATGTGCAAGTGCTGAAGAAGGTTTCGTCCATCACCATCAACTCTGCTGAAATCAAAATCAGCGGCGTAACCATCACTGACAAGTTCGGCAACACGCGCACCGGGCAAGTCAGCTACGACCAGGAAAACGAGTTCGCTACTTTCACCTTTGGTGGCGATGTCGTTGCTGGGCGGCACAAACTCTCATTCTCCTTCGAGGGTGAGATCAACGACAAGATGCATGGCTTCTACCGCAGCATGTACAAAGATGCTGACGGCAAGGAACATTTCATCGCTTCCACGCAGATGGAGCCGGCAGATGCTCGCCGCGCTTTTCCTTGCTTCGACGAGCCTGCTTTCAAGGCGACCTTCGGCATCACTCTCGTCGTCGATGAAGATCTGGTTGCGCTGAGCAACGGCAAGCAGATCTCGGTGACGAAGCTC
>Ga0182030_10012365_pt1 | contig 17100 bp, 19 predicted proteins | sample 812S3MmetaG_FD_121299 | JGI IMG/M metagenome (GOLD analysis project Ga0182030, IMG submission 121299) | Permafrost microbial communities from Stordalen Mire, Sweden - 812S3M metaG (Illumina Assembly) | ecosystem: Environmental > Terrestrial > Soil > Wetlands > Permafrost | place: Sweden...
CAGGTCATCGCCAAATATCTCGACGAGGAAATGGAACTGGGCCTGTTCCCGGCGCGCTGGCGCGGCGTGCAATCCGTGCTCTGGAAATTCATCGAAAACGAAGTCGAGGGCGCGGCGTTCCGGCTGAATGACATTTACTGGCGGGAGAATGTGCCGGCGGCGGACCAGTTGCAATTCCTGCGGTTCAAGGAGCGCAAGTTTGGTCGCGGCTGCATTGACCAGTGGTGCAAGGATCAAAAAGTGTGGCTCAAAAAATTGGAGGAGCTGCTGGTTCCGTTTGAAATCATCCTGACGCATCAGGAATTTTTATTGGACGACCAGCCGCGTTTCGTGGATTTCGACCTGTTCGGCATGCTCGAAAATTTTCTCTACTCCGGCCATTACAAGCTACCCGCGCGCCACAAACAGATCCGGCAATGGCACCGGCGCATGGCCCGCATCAAATTGAAAGACCTGAAATGAAACCGGTTTGTCACCCAAACGTCGCCGTCCCGCCATCCGGTTTTGGTTTGCTCAAAAAAGTTTTAATTACACCCCAGTGAAAAATTACATTCTCGACACCAACGTTGTTCTCCACGACCCCAACTCCCTCCTCAACTTTGCCGACAACCATGTCCTGATTCCCATCGAGGTCATCGAGGAGATTGACCGCTTCAAGCGCGAATCGAACGAGCTCGGCCAGAATGCGCGGCAGGTTTCGCGGATGCTCGACGGCTTTCGCGGTGAAGGCAGCCTGAGCGAGGGCGTGCATCTGCCCAATGGCGGCAAGCTGAAAATCGCGTTTCTGAAAAATGGCCACAGCCCGGCCAACGGCGACAGCCACATCCTGAACAGCAACAGCGTGGACAACCGCATCCTCGCGTTTGCCGCCAGCATCCAGAAGGCGCAGCCGAACAATCCGACCATTCTCGTTTCCAAAGATATTAATTTGCGCATCAAGGCCGACGCGCTCGGCTTGCAGGCCGAGGATTACGAGAACGACCGCGTGCTTATCCAGGATCTTTACACCGGCATGATCGAGATGTCGGTCAGCCCGGAGCGGATGGCGACGTTCCGCGCCAACAGCGAGCTGGAGATCAACGGCGGCAAAAAATATTTTCCGAACGAATTCTGCACGCTCATTGACGAGGCGAATCCCAAGAAGGCCGCGCTCACCAAGGTGGACGCGACCGGCACGAAGCTCGTTCCGATCATTGACTGCCGCGAAGGCATCTGGGGCATCAAGCCGCGCAACCGCGAGCAGCATTACGCCTTTGACGCGCTGCTCGACGACCGCATCAAACTCGTCACGCTCATGGGCAAGGCCGGCACGGGAAAAACCTTGATGGCGATGGCCGCCGGCCTGAAGCGCACCGTGCTTGACCGCGAATTCCGCCGACTCGTCGTCGCACGCCCGACCATTTCCATGGGCAAGGAACTTGGCTTCCTGCCCGGCTCGCTCGAGGAAAAACTTGCGCCATGGATGCAGCCCATTCACGACGCGCTCGAAATGTTGAGCGACCTGAACATGGGCCACGACCATCGCCGCAGCGGCGACCTGATGCGCAGTGGCAGCATCGTGGTGGAGGCGTTGAGCTACATCCGCGGCCGCAGCATCGCAAACCAGTTCATGGTCATTGACGAGGCGCAGAACCTCACGCCGCTCGAGGCCAAGACCATCATCACCCGCGTCGGCGCGGGCACGAAGATCATCTTCACCGGCGACCCGTATCAGATTGACAATCCCTATGTGGATTCTTCCTCGAACGGCTTCAACTACATCGTCAGCCGTTTCCGCGACCAGGCCATCGCCGCGCACATCGAACTGCAAAAAGGTGAACGCTCGGAACTGGCGGAGTTGGCGGCGAATATTTTGTAAGCAACTCGCCGGATAGAATTCGTTGTCCAACCGGATTTAACGCCTGGCTTCAGGTGGATCGCGGTTGATCCATTTTCATTCTGCTTTGTTTCTTTGAGCCTTCGTTGTTATTTTATCCGCATGAACCGGACCCAATCGGAAAAGCTTTTTGCCGAGGCGTTGAAATATATTCCCGGCGGCGTCAACTCGCCGGTGCGCGCGTTCCGCGCCGTCGGCGGCCAGCCGTTTTTCGTCAATCGCGCCAGTGGCTCCCGAATCTGGGACGTGGACGGCAACGAACTGATTGATTACGTCGGCACCTGGGGCCCGGCCATCCTCGGCCACGCGCATCCGAAAATCATTTCTGCCGTCAAGGCCGCCGCCGACCACGGCACGAGCTTTGGCATTCCCAATCCGCTGGAAGTCACAATGGCCAGGCTCATCTGCGAGCGGGTGCCGAGCGTGAAAAAAATCCGCATGACGAGCAGCGGCACGGAGGCGTGCATGAGCGCGATCCGGCTGGCGCGCGGGTTCACGCGGCGCGACAAGATCATCAAGTTTGACGGCTGCTATCACGGTCACGCGGATTCGCTGCTGGTGCGCGCGGGCAGCGGCGCGCTGACGTTCGGCAACCCCGACAGCGCGGGCGTGCCGCCAGCGTTCACGCAGCACACAATTGTTCTGCCTTACAACGATTTTGAGGCGGTCACGGCGGCGTTCGCGGCGAACAAGGATCAGATTGCCGGCATCATCGTCGAGCCGGTGCCGGGCAATGCCGGACTGTATTTGCCGAAGCCGGGCTATCTGGAATTTTTGAGCGAGATCACGAGAGCGCACGGCGCGCTGCTGATTTTCGACGAAGTGATGACGGGCTTCCGCCTCGCGCGCGGCGGCGCTCAGGAGCGGTTTCACATCACGCCGGATTTGTCCACATTCGGCAAGGTCATCGGCGGCGGGCTGCCGGTGGGCGCGTTCGGCGGGCGCGCGGAGATCATGGATTGTCTCGCGCCGTTGGGGCCGGTATATCAGGCCGGCACGTTGAGTGGTAACCCGCTGGCGATGGCGGCGGGCCTCGCAAATCTGGAGGAACTGGAGGCGAGCGGCGCGTATGGCAAACTGGAAAAGCTCAGCGAACAACTCGCCGCAGGCATGAAGGATGCCGCGAAATCCGCCAGCGTGCCGGTGCAGGTCAATGCCTGCGGCTCGATGTTCTGCACATATTTCACGGGCACGCCGGTTCACAATGTAGCCGACGCGATGAAGAGCGACCGCGAGCGGTTCAAGAAATTTTTCCACGGGATGCTGGACGCAGGATTTTATTTCGCGCCATCGCAGTTCGAGGCGGGATTCATTTCGACGGCGCATTCGCCGACGGACATTGAGAAGACAGTCAGCACGGCGGCAAAAATCTTGCGCGGGCTGTAACCTTGCGGCGTTGCCCGCGTCTGACCTCATAGCCCGCCGCAACTGAAGCGCGGCGGAGTTTGCAACCAACACAACAAAATGAAGTCTATGAAATCAACGAAAACATTGTTAATCGCCGCACTGGCGGCGGGCGCTTTGCTCGCCGGCAGTTCATCACTGCTCGCACAGGACGCCACCAATACTCCGCCGGCCGGTGAACATGGCCCCGGCGTGAAGGGCGGCCGCCACGACCTCGCCAAGGAACTCAATCTGACGGACGCCCAAAAGCCGAAGTTTCAGGAAATCACGAAAAGCTCGCGGGAAAAGATGAAGGCTTTGCATGAAGATTCAACCCTGACGCAGGAAGAAAGGAAGACCAAGGCCAAGGTCATCCAGGAAGACACCGCCGCGCAAATGAAGGCGCTGCTGACGCCGGAACAATTCACCAAGTGGCAGGAATTGTCCAAGAAGATGCGCGGTGGCCGTCCGCCCGGAGGTGGTGCCGGTGGCCCGCCGCCCGCAGGCACGCCGCCGCAGCAGAATTGATTTGGGAAAACTCCACGAACACTGGGACGGCCTTGCGCCGTCCCTTTTTTGTTTTGGCGTGCAAATTGATTTGAGCAACCACGCGCCAGCCGGTAACGTGGAGCCGGTGTCGCGCGCGTAGCTCAATTGGATAGAGCGTCGGTCTCCGAAGCCGAAGGTTGTGGGTTCAACTCCCGCCGCGCGCACCATTTCAAATTTTGTAACGGCATCGGACACTTGTCAAAAGTTCGCGGCCTATTTGTCAAAAACAACCTATTTTTCTCATCGAATCTGGACACGAGAAAACGCGCCCATTTGACAGGGGCGTTTTCAAATAATTCCAACTTATTTTCTAACGTCTTACCAAGCCATGCACCGTTGAAACTGGCTTGGAAAAATTCATCCGATCCGCGATCCGCGTGTCGGTCGCGCGAGCGTCGCGACGGGCTGGCGATCTGCGCGCGGGGACGGCCTTTTCAGACACGAACGCGACAGGCAAAACACTTTCACGCATGGCACGGCGCAGATCGTCTGGCGTGGCCTCTGCTCGGCCCTGCTGATGCGCCAGCCAGCGCGCACGCTTCGCCAGGGCATCAATGCCCGCCAGTTTGGTTTGCTGGTTTAGATCGGCGTAGCCAGCGAGCGCCTGCCAGGTCTTTTCATCGCCTTCAGGGAAAATGGAGCGTGCGACGGCAAGCAAATCCTGAATCGGCAAAACTTCCGGCAACCGTTCAATGTGTCCGATCCGGCCAATGAATTGTTCGCTTGCCCATCCGGTTTGGTTTTCAGTGCGCCGCTGTGAAGTGTGAAACTGCGGCGTGGTGATGAGCGCGACGGGAACGCCAAGATTTACCAGCGCCGTGGTGAGCCACGAAATACGGCCCGGCAACGAATAATTCCGGCCCGTCTGCGGCCAGAGCCACGCGGCCTCGTCCAGGACAATCAATAAATCGCCAGCCTGCAAAACTTCCTCGACGCGGGCGCGAAGGTGAAGCGTCTTCAATTGCAGCGACGAACTGACGCCGACCGCACGCGCGATTGCGCGGAAAAAAGTCGCGTCATCATTTGAAAACGGCACTTGGACATAACGCGCCATTCCCCCGCTGCGTTCACAATAGGCGCGAGCTGAAAAAGTTTTTCCAATGCGCGCCACGCCGTCCACCAACACCATTGAACGGGTTTCGCGCGCGAAGTCAAAAGCCTCAGTCACGCGCCGGCCAATCGTGGTTTCGACAGCGCCAGGATGTTTTTTGATCCAGCTCTCACGATAGGCCGCTGCCAACCGCCATTCAGGATCATTGCGCGGCGAAAGTTCTGAACTCAGGCAGGTTTCAAAAAGTTCTTTTTCCAAATCTTCAGGCGGATTTGTTTTCAAATCCTCCGCCGGGAAAATTTCCGCGATGTGTGCGGCCAGTCCGCCCGGCTGGTGTGAAAGGTATTGCAGAAACCAAATCGGCGCGCGTTCACTGGCATCTTCAATTTGCGAGCATCTCTTTGCCACAAGATTTCCCATCAAGCCACACTGATTGGCCGATGCAAACCGCCATTGCTTAAATGGTGTGCCGGGTTTGGCGATTCTAGTGCTGCTCATACGAAAAGGTGTTGGTTGGCCTGTTCAAAAACCTCAGTTGCCGCTCTCTGCGCTGCGCGCCTGGCATCACGATCCGCGCTGGACTCAACCGGCGTCGTCTGCCGTGCGATGATTTGTTGCCCGGCGTTTTCCTTGGCTTCGCTCCGCGCCTGGGCTTTTACGCGCACCGTGACATCCGCAATCGTTGCGCGGAATGGCGGAATGTAAGTTGCCTTCAAATCGGAATAATGCTGCCGAAGCTGCCGCATGTGGGTGCGATAAGGCACGCTGGCGCGGGCGAAAATCTGCCAGTCGTCATGCGTTGACGCGTGGGCAGGAGCATTGGGAATGCGTGTAACCGCAAAGAATTTTTCTTCCTTCAAATCTGTCACCACGCCGGTTTCAGGTTCGCCGGGATTAAACCAGAGCTTCACCGTTTGCCCGTTCAATCCGGTCATAAAATCCACCAGCGCCGCACTGTGGAATTGGAAAACCTCCCGCCCGATGCTGGTTTTGATTCCATAGTCGTGAACCACCACTTCCGCGCAATGGTCGGAAAGCAGATATTCAAATTCCGGCGCAAGCTTGCTGGCGGGCATCACTTCGTTGCGCTCGTTTTTTCGGCGGCAATTTTCCCAAACTTCGTTTGGCGTTAAGTAACCGCCCTTGACGATGCTTTCGCTTTTGGTGTTGTTGTAATCTTCGACGGCGAGCACCAACTGCGAAAACAATTCGTCAAAAGTCCAAAGGCCGTTGACCGTCGCGCGCTCAAATTTCTTGTGCATTTCATCGTTGCCGATGTAACCGGGCCAGCCATACATTTTACGGTCCAACAGCCGGAAAACTGTTTCAACAATCTTTGACCGCGCGCGGCCAGGCAACGCATGGTGGATTGGTGCGCCAACGCGACGCGCGAAATTTTCCACTTCGGCAAACGGTTTCCCCTTGGCATTGTTACCGAGCAATTTCCCCGTTTTCCACATGCCGCACTCAAAGCTGAATGATTCCGGCAGGCCGTATTTCTTGCATACTTTCGTTATCAGCGTTCGGATGGAAATGCTGTTGTAATTAGCTTCGCCAATCAAAACGAAGTCTAAAATCTTGCCGGACTTGACATCAATCATCGGCAGGAATTGGCAGCGGATTTGCCTTTCAATCATTTCGCCGCTTTCCTCAACGGCGATCCGGCAGAGGATATCCAATGTTTTGTCATCACTCTGAAAAATATCCTGGGCATATTCGCCGGAGTGGTCGCGCGTCATAGGCGCTGCGTTGTTGCCGTTCCAGTGAGGCCGCACATGGTGCTGATACAGCGCCGACACTTCGGCCCGGATTTGACGCCGGATGTTTTGGGGACAGCGCGGGCGGTGATTTTGAGGCGCGGGGTAGCGTTTCAAAATTTCCGCGCTCAACGTTTTTTTCTGCAAACAGGTTTGCCAGGCGTAATCCACCAGTCCACCGCACTCGAAAACCGCCGTTTGAATCAGCGCCGCGCGATCTTCCTTCGACAACAATGGCGCGCGTCTCTGTTGTGCGGCCACGCGCCGCTTGTCGGTCAAATTGCCGACTTCGGCGATGCGTTCAATCTTGCGGTATAGCTGGCGGAAAATTGCATCCATTGATTTTCCCATTGTCGGCACATGCTGCCAAAGCCACGCGGCAATTTCTTTCTTCACCAGTCCGGCCTTGTGGCCGTCCAGTATCGCGGCGCGATGAGTTTCAACGGCCACGCTCCAAAGATTCTCACACTCTGCCAGTGAAGGGTTTTGCAAGTTGGCAACCAAGCCAAGCCGCAATTCCAGGCCGGAAAAATCAATTCTGTGTCGCATGGTTTCCATATACCAATCAGCCGGAGCGCTCCGCCTCGTTATCGAAGATCGCCGCAAGGTCAACATGCTCCTTGCCGTTGGCGTCCTTATATCGCACGGGCCGCGCTGCTTTTGGTTTCGGCTGGGCGGATAATGTAACCGGCGGCGAATCCACCAGCGCCCCATTGGCCGACAGCGGGACAAGCGCAGGGGCTTCTTTGAATGGCAGAGTCATGCCGAAGTTAGACAAACAAATCAGCCGGCAGCCAGCGAGAGGGTTTTGTTTTGGTGCAATCATGGTTTGAAAATTTCTTCAATCTCTGCGGTAGTCAGTGGTGAATTGCGGGCAATGGCCTTTTTCATCACCTCAGTCTTGTTACGAAGGCCGTTCAAGGACTGCATAGACGCCGCGATGGTTCTGCTAAAGCCGGCATCCTTCATCCCTACGGAAAATTCTAAAACGCCGTTGCTCATATTTTGGAGTTGGGTTGGCCCACCAGAATTAAACCGCCGCGCTTCGCGCGGGGGTAGGCTGCGTTTGTTTTGTTTTTAGCAGCGTCGGCACGCCGCAAATCGTCCTGGGGCGTTTTAGACTCATCGTCCAGGGCCAAGAAACGATCCACTTCAGAGTGGGGGATGAGAATTTTGCTGCCGTTTTTTGGAGTCAACCGGCGATGCTCGATCAAACCCTGCTCGCAGAGTGTTGCAATGTGCCGGTTTGAAATCCCGGTCTCTTTGGCAAATTGGGCGATGGAGACTTCCGGCGGCACAAGTTGCGGCTGCCCGGCCATCACCAGGAGACTGCCATCCGGCTGGCGCAACTTGATGACGCCGACGCGGAACTCCGGCTCCACCATTTCGTTTTTTGATCCGGGATTCATTTTATACAGTCAGCAGCGGCAGCGCCGACGCGTTTTATCCTTAACATGGCCTCACCCCGACGCCACATGATCAAAACGTCGAAGCTAACATGGTGCATTACGCATTGCGCCGCCGTGCTGAAAATTAAAAATTTCATGCCGTGCGAAAGTAAAATGAAACGCGGCAACCAGTGCCAGCGTTCCCTGATTGAACATTCGGTGCCAGCGCGGCATCACCACCCGCGCGATACTTTTGGAGCAAACCGCACAGCCAGGAAGCCGAGCAGCCGAGCATGATCGCGGCGGCGTTGAGTGAACAAAGATTACGGTTCAGCATTGCATCCGCCGCATGGACGAGCAGCAAGCGCCGCTGAAGCTTAAACGCCAGGCGTGCGACGGGTAAGTCGAGCAACGTGAATTGATCGGCGCACGGCATATTAAAATTAACCACCACCTTGCCACGTCTCGCGCGATACCGGCGCTTAACCGGCGCGGGCTTCGCGGTGAGCGAACCCACATTAAAAGAAGGCAACTGCGCGACGTTCGCACGCCGCGCAGTTGTTTGCCCCCGTGCATTGATGCCAGCGGCCCTGCGACGAGGCGCTGGCGCAAACGAGGTAAAATTGTTTTTTTTATCGCAGGGCACGGGTGTAAATCCGGTTAGGCTAATCCCACTTCCTTCAAAATTTTGGCGTTCAACTTTTTCCAGTCGGAAAATTTCTGCTTATGTTCAGCCAATTTCTTCTCAGAGAGAGAGATGATTTCAGGAAAAACCCGGCTCAAGAGAAACGCGCCGACAAGTTCTTTCGCGGCTGGCTCCATTATCATCACTCCGGCTGGATGGTTTTGAATCTGCCGAAATATCGCGCCCGCAAAATCAGCCTCGGCATACATCTCGCCTTTTGAAACCAGATTTTCGTGATGCATCTGCAACTCTTCACCTTCGCTGGTAAAACCGGCATGTTGTTCCTTCGCGAATTTCTGATCAGCAATTTTGCCCTGAAACTCACGAAAGCTGACTTTTGTTGGTGAGTTAAGATTCTCCTCGATGAAAGCTTGTTCAATCGCGTCTTTGCCGGGCATAAAAAAATCTTTAGTTGGCACATAGCCCGGTTGAGGGAGCGACGGCGCGGATGTTGAGGCGATTGATTTGTAGGTCTGGGCGGCGATGGCCTGTTGTCTCGCGTCGCGGGCGTAGCGTTCTTCGATTTCAGTCATAAAAATGTTATGTGGGTGTTCGAGGGTTTTGGGTTTGAAATTATTATCCGGCAATGTAGTCGCCAGTTATCAGGCATTTGCTGCAATCCGCAATGCCAGCGGCCAGGGAAACCAAAAGACCGACCGGGCCACGGACGTCTGGTGGAAATGGAAAGTTGCACGCGCCGGCCGGCGCGCCGGTCACAGCGACGCCTGGAATGTTTATCGTAACCTCCGGCAAAATCCACGAGACGCCGTTGGTGAACGTAGAACCTTGCTGGTATGTCTGGCCTCCGTCGCCGGAGTCCACCAGCGTTAGCGTGATGTTCAGCGCGGGGTTCGTGTGGTTCGGCAACGCCGGCCACGCCACTTGAAAGTAGCCTTGCCTCCACATATTTTGGAACGCCGGCTGATCAACGCCAATATCAATTGGGGAGAGAGTCCAAGTTCCTGCCGGCGGCACGAAAAGGTCAACGTGTAATGCGGCGTCTTTCATTCCGGTTTGCATAAATTATTTGGGTTTGGTTGTGGTTTTGGGTGTAGCAGGTGCGGGCTTCTCCTGCTTCAATGGCGCGGTGTTGCCGCCTTGAACCGGCGCGGCCAGCGCCCGCAAGCGATCGCGATCATTTTCGTTTTGCGGCCTTCCGCGAAAGGGTTTTTGGCTCATCTGCGTTTCCCTTGGTGAAGTTCACGGTAGCGGGCGAGCAATGGAGCACTTGTGGCATGACCTTTTAACACTTGCCAGAGAAAATATCGAGACACGCCCAACGCGGCGGCGTCCTTTGTGATGCCCGGAAATTCAGGTTTGGGGCCACGCTGGGCTTTCTTAAGCGTTGTTTTTAATATGCTCAACTGCTGATATACTAATCATTTCAAAGATAGGTTTCAAGTGGAAAATTTGCAAGTTTACTGCCATCATTTGTTGGTTTGCCAAAACAAAAGAAAAATATCAGGACTGAATCCGACGCCGTTTGGGATCGGAAAATCGGCGCGGCACTCGCATTTATTCGCAGGCGTGATTGCAACCAGAGTCAGGAGGTTTTTGCCAAGCGCTTCGGAATCAGCAGAAGTTTGTTGGCTAATGTCGAATCTGGCCGGAATCCATTGCTTGCTCATCTTGGATGGAATTTGTGCCGCTCGCTTGACATTCACCCGTCTTGGCTTTGTGGGGCTGGCAATAGCGCGCATCAAAATGTTTTTCCGATAATTGGAGCTGAGAATTTAACACAAATCGAAAGTGTTTTGTTCGCCAACAGATATGGATTATTTCGCGAAGTTTGGCCCGCGCTGGCGCGGCTTGCGATGCAAGATGATGAAGGCACGCCAGAAAAAGATTTGACACAAGGTTCTCTAAAGAGTAACAATACCGACGTGAAGTCCGAGATTGAAAAACTGATTGAGCGGTTAAAGCGAAAAGCGTCGAAGCCGGGAGCGAAAGCAGAACTGGCCCGAACGCTGAACGTAGCGCCCGCTCGCATCTCGGAATGGCTGTCCGGCGAAAAAGAGCCGGGCGGCGAATACACGCTCCGGTTGCTAAAATGGGTCGAGCAGTAAGAGCGTCAATAAAAATGCCCTGGCTGCTATCAACAGCCAGAGCGCAGACCCGAATCGAATCCGGTTATGAAAACAAAACAAGTCCGCAAAAACCGTAACGCAGCTACGCCGGCGCCACAAGCCAAAACGCCCGACGATTTAAAACTTCCAAAAGGTGACGTTCATCCGTCTTGCCTTTGCATCTATGACCGTTTATCTGGCGGGCCGGTGGAAAAGATTCCGCTGACTGAATCTGATTTTTTTGAGGTGTTGAAGATGAATGCGCTGCATGAGAGGGGCGCTGTTCATTTCGTCGCTGAAGCAATCCGCGAAAAACAGGCCCGCTCCAAAACCGAAGACACTCGTGTTGAAAAATTGGTAGATGGCACCGATACATTATATCGCGCCGCGATGGCTGTTGAAGAAGTTTTTTTTCTGATCCAGGATATGGTTTCCTTTGAAGGAAAAAGCGAAGCTCAAAAAAATCAAATTAACGGCACTATTAATCTTGGAGAAAGTGCCGTTAAATATCTATTGGCTCATGTCAAAAAAATGTTGGATGACGCCTATCCTGAGACGACAAAATTGTGACACTCCACCCCGCATCCTCGGAAGATTGTCATGAGGCTGGCGTCCGCTATCTGAAGGCATTCCCTGACGATTGTATGGCTGATTGGATGCTCCCAGAATTTATGTTCACAAAGGAAGCCGTCGCCGCCATGAACAAGGCCATTGCCCGTGGAACGCCAGTCACCAGCGCTGAAGTGGACAAGGATTACGGCCCGTTCGCCTGGGACTGGTAAAAAAATTAACCGACACGAACAACTCACAAAAATGAAAGGAACAAAATGAGATCATCAATCCTAACCTTGAAAAAAATCAGTGACCCTCAAGACAAGATTAAAGTTCTGGAATCTTGGGAACGCGATGGAGATCGACTCGTCCATGGCGCTCTTGATGAAAGAGCTTGGTCATCTGGAAAAAAATTATTGTCCAATTGCCGCCGCTGGCGCATCCAGCTTGGAATGGAGCCAAGGAAGGCATAAACCTTAATTTTCTCAAAGGCCGTCCATCGCCGTCCGGTTCGATCCGGGCGGCGTTTTTCATTCCCGCCGATCCCCCGCGCCGATCCGGCGAGCGGCCCGCGAAGTGGAAACCGCACCACATGAATCCGCCTAATATAAACATGGTGCGTCGCCCCATTTCTCGGTTTTGGGGTCAAATGGTCATTTTTAGCCACTTCACAAAAACGGGCCTCTAAGACTCACGCACAGGACACTTGTCAAAAGATTGATTCTATTGAATTTCGCGAGTTCGCGCCGCCTCGTTATTTTTGACAAGTGCAAGTCGCTTTTGATGCTGTTCTGGCCTGAGAAAGCCCAATGAAATCAATGCTGCTGAAGGCTATTGGATCCATTTAGCCCCTATTAACGCCTTTTGACAAGTATCCTATGCCTCCTCAATTTCTTTTCCTCCTTGTAAAACATCAAGGGAATCAATCGTTATAGGAAAATCCGCCATTTCCACTCGGAAGGGGATTGTCATCCGAAAATGGATCACCCTTCAAACCAGAACAGAAACCAAAACAATTGGCGGAACTGAAGGAAATAGGATTTGAGTCGGTCTGGCTTGGGTTTTGGCGTTTTGGATGGATTCAGACCTCTTTGGGGACGGAAAACACGCCTCTGACCGTTGGGCGCAAGAATCCGACCTCATTCGGGACGGGTTGGAAGCGGCGGCCCGGGCCTTTGCTTGTTTGGAGCAGGTGAGGGGAATTGAACCACCCATCTCGACCTTGGAAAAAGGCCGCGTTCTAACATTGAACTACACCCGCAAGCGATAAATGGACTTTGAATTAAACATCCCGCCAATGCCAGTAAAAAAACCTGTGTATGTGATTTCGCGAGTTGTTTAGCAAAAAAAAGAACTGGTCTGTCTTGCAATAATGCAAAAACAGACCAGCCTCACCTGCTCCAGCGCGATAAGTTTGCTCGCGCACGTTCTGCAAAAGACGACCAAGGGAAGATTAAGGTTACGTTCACGCCAGATTAAAATTGAAAAATCCGGCAATCGTGAAATTCGTCGGCAAACAAAGAACCCGCGCCGGTGGTTCAATAATCATTACCAAATATTAAATAGGCGAGCACACCGCTCAAAGCCACCAAAGCTACAATCGCAAACTTAAATTTTAAGCTGATGGTTTCCACCGCATCAATTTTTTCCATTTGTAAAATTTTGATTCTTTGAACGAAAATCGCAATGGGGTGAAGTCCGTAGGAAATGAAAACTCGTCCCTGACCGTCTGGCGCAACAGGACAGACCCCATTCGGCGTGCCGCAGCAACGCCTGCACCCCCGATAAACTCCCATTCAGAAAGCTAACTCAAGCACCAAAAACTTGTGGGTAATGACAAGGGTGAAACCGTGGGCTATTTTCGTCCGTCGCTTCGTGACTTTAAGAAATTTTCGTGTGGTTCGTGTCTTTCGCGGTTAAATTTTTGAAAATGAAAATGCAGTTCAAAGAAATTACTGGATCCATCGTCGCGCCCACCGGCTTCCTGGCCAGCGGCGTATTTTGCGACATCAAAAAACTCGGCACGGGCAAAGGCTCGAACAAAGGCCCCAAGCGCGACCTCGCGCTCATCGTTTCCGAAACGCCGGCAACCATCGCGGGAATGTTCACCACCAACCAGGTTTGCGCCGCGCCGGTGAAAGTCTGCGTCGAGCGCGTGAAAAAAGGCACTGCGCAAGTCGTTGTCGTCAATTCCGGCAATGCCAACGCCTGCACCGGCAAACAAGGCCTGGCGGATGCGCGCGAGATGGTTTCGTTCACCGAACGCGCGCTGAACTTTCCGAAAGGCTCGGCGCTCGTCGGCTCGACCGGGCGCATCGGCGTGACGATGCCGATGGACAATGTTCGCGCGGGCATCATTGAGGCCGCGACGTTGCTTGGTTCCACCGCCGAACACGCAGACAATGCGGTCGAGGCGATCATGACGAGCGACACGAAGCCGAAGCAGAGTGCGGTCGAATTCAAACTCGGTGGCAAGACCGTCCACATCGGCGGCATCTGCAAAGGCGCGGGCATGATCCAGCCCGGCATGAGCGCGACCGGCGCGCGGCCAGCGGCGTTGCCGCACGGTGGCTTCCACGCGACGATGCTCGGTTTCATCACGACGGATGCAGCGATTGACGCGAAAGTTTTGCAGGCGGCGTTGAACGAAGCCGTGGCGCACAGTTTCAACCGCATCACCGTGGACGGCGACATGAGCACGAACGACACGGTGCTCGTTTTGGCCAATGGATTGGCTGAAAACAAACCGCTCTCGGCAAAAAGCCCGAAACTAAAAACTTTTCAAGCCGCACTCAACCACGTCTGCCTAGAACTCGCCAAGAAAATTGTCCGCGATGGCGAAGGCGTTCACCGCGTCGTGACCGTGCGCGTGAACGGCGCAAAAACGATTCAGGATGCCGATGCCGCTGCGCGCGCGGTGGCGAACAGCGCGCTGGTGAAAACCAGTTGGCACGGCGGCGACCCTAACTGGGGGCGCATCATTGATGCCATCGGTTATTCTCCCGCGACCGTGGTGGAGGAGAAAATTGACATCGGCTACAGCGCGGTGGGCGGGAAGAAAATTCTCTGGAGCCTCAAGCGCGGGCAGCCAACGAAGGCAACATTCAAGGAATTATGCGCCGCCGTCGCGCCGAAGGAATTTGAACTGCATATCAACCTGAATCTCGGCCAGGCGAACGCGGTGATGTATGCCGCCGATTTAACCGAGGAATATGTGGACTTCAACAAGGGCGACGTGACGGATGCCAGTTCGCTGGGGGGCTGATTTTTTAGCCACAGATGAAACACAGATTGAACACAGATGACTGATTTAGAAATAGCAAACCGAGCTTTCTATGAAAAGGCAGGAAAAGCCATGCGCCATCTTTTTGAATCGGCGAAAGCGAAGAACGAATTGCATTTCGCACTTTCATTAGCGCCAGAATTTCGCGGGATGCAAACCGCAGGTTGGAATACAACAGAAGACACACACGTTGCGTTCCAAGAATATTTGAAGTTCATAAAAGAATGTCCAGATTCAAGTTTTCTATCCCGAGTAGCTCTTGCTTTTTATTGTCATCTGGCCGAAGCAAGCGGCTTTTATGAAATTCCGAAAAACATGCTTCGGATTATCGAGGGGCGAAGATACAGTATTTGCCCTTTTCACGATTTGGTTGAGAAACATAAACTCACGGGTAACGCAATCGCACCGAACGCGAACAAAGTGATTCGCAATCTAGTCGGTCATTCCAAAGAACTTGGGTTTGCTGATTTGGCCGAAGTTTTTCGGGATGCATTCGATGGTGACTTGCGTAATGGATATGCCCATGCCGATTATGTTATTTGGAATGATGGCATTCGCCTGCCAAGACGGAACGGTGGGATTCCTGAAATCATACCGTGGCCAAAATTTAGCGCATTATTCGAGCGGGTAATAAATTTTTTTCCAGTTGTTAAGGGAAATAGTCAGTGAAAATGTAAGTTTCTACAAATCACCAAAGGAAATTCACGGGCAGCTTGCTGACGAACCGGCTAGTGTTTGGAAAATTCACGCGGACGCGGAGAAGGGAACATTTTCAATTTCCAACGGATAAAACTTCCGCCCACTTTGCACCCATCGCGTGACTCAATTTTTCAGCCGTGGCAAAATCTTTGAAAATAAAAAAACCGCCGGATTGCTCCAGCGGCTTTTGTCTTTCAATCGGAAATCGAAATTCCGAAATCGTAAATGTCAGTAGGCGGCTTGCGCGCCTTTGATGTTCTTCTTGCCCATCCACGGCATGAGCGCGCGGAGCTTGGCACCGGTCTTTTCAATCGGATGCTGTTCACCTTTTTTGAGCAGCGCGTTGTAGCGTTTGTAGCCGCCTTCGTATTCCTTGACCCAGTCCTTGGCGAACTTGCCGGACTGGATGTCTTTCAACGCCGCCGCCATGCGTTTCTTCACGCTGGCGTCAATAATCTTCGGGCCGACGCTCACGTCGCCCCACTTGGCGGTTTCGGAGATCGAAAACCTCATGCCGCTGATGCCGGATTCGTTCATCAAGTCGGCGATGAGCTTGAGTTCATGCAAGCATTCAAAATAGGCCATCTCCGGCGAGTAACCGGCTTCGACGAGCACTTCAAATCCGGCCTGCACGAGCGCGCTCGCGCCGCCGCAGAGGACGGTCTGTTCGCCGAACAAATCGGTTTCAGTCTCTTCCTTGAAATTGGTTTCGAGGACGCCGGCACGGGTGCCGCCGATGCCTTTGGCCCAGGCGAGCGCGATCTTTTTCGCATCCTTGCCGGGGTTTTGATAAACGGCGATGAGGCTCGGCACGCCCTTGCCTTCGACGTATTGGCGGCGGACGGTGTGGCCGGGGCCTTTCGGCGCGACCATGATGACGTTCACGTTCTTCGGCGGAATAATCGTCTTGAAATGGATCGAAAAGCCGTGCGAGAAAACGAGGGTTTTCCCCTTGGTCAGATTCGGCTCGATGTCCTTCTTGTAAGCGGCGGCCTGCTTGGTGTCGGGCAGAGCGACCATGATGACGTCGGCGCGCTTGACAGCTTCGGCGGTGGTGACCACTTCAAATCCCTTTTCCTTCGCGACGGGAATGGACTTGCTGCCTTCGTAAAGGCCGATGATGACCTTGAGGCCGCTGTCTTTGAGGTTCAGCGCGTGGGCGTGGCCCTGCGAGCCGAAGCCGAGGATCGCCAGTGTTTTGTTTTTCAACACGCCGAGATCGGCGTCTTTGTCGGTATAGACTTTGGACATAAAATTAGTTGATGGTTTTTAGTTGAGAGTTGATTGGAAGATTCTTGTCACGCATCACGCGTCACTCGTCATTTTCTAGGCATCGCGGCCTTGCCGGTGCGGGTGATTTCCTGGACGCCGAACGTCTTCATCAGTTCGAGGAATTTCTCCACCTTGCTGTCGTTGCCGGTGATTTCGATGGTGAGCGACTTCGGTTGCACGTCCACGATTTTCGCGCGGAAAATGTCCGTGATCTGCATCACCTCGGCGCGTGACTTGGAATCCACGCCCACCTTGACCAGCACCAGTTCGCGATCCACATATTCGCCCTCGCTGAAATCCTGCACCTTGAGCACGTCCGGCAGCTTGTTGAGCTGCTTGACGATCTGTTCCACGGTGGCCTCGTCGCCGTGGGTAACGATGGTCATGCGCGAGCTGGTGGCGTCGTGCGTCGGCGCGACGTTGAGCGAGTCAATGTTGTAACCGCGCCCGCTGAACAGCCCGGCCACGCGCGTGAGCACGCCGAACTTGTTCTCCACCAAAACTGAAATGGTATGTCGCATAAAACCGTTTGGAAACGG